>Ga0307933_1000039_pt1 | contig 119766 bp, 116 predicted proteins | sample OrgLakmetageno88_FD_201811 | JGI IMG/M metagenome (GOLD analysis project Ga0307933, IMG submission 201811) | Saline water microbial communities from Organic Lake, Antarctica - #88 | ecosystem: Environmental > Aquatic > Non-marine Saline and Alkaline > Saline | place: Antarctica: Organic Lake...
CGAACTGACCGGACTGAAGCTGGATTATTACGAAATATTGAACTACGACATCGCAAGCGAAGGATCGATATAGAACGCAATAAAATCAAAAGTAGACAGTATGAACGAAATTAACAAAGTAGAATTAAAGACAACCGTCTATTACTAAACGATTTGTTGGAACCAATTGGCTTTGATCTCGATGTAGCTGAAAACGGGCATGAAGCACTTCGCCTTATTCAAAAGAATACATACGATCTCGTGCTCAGCGATGTGATTATGCCCTTCATGAGTGGGTATGAGTTGGTGGAAGCGGTTCGTGCAGATCCGAAAATTGCAATGACACCAATCTTCGCCATCTCGGCGAGTTTGATGCAGGTCTCCGCGATGGAGAAGAAACGCATGCGTCAATTCGATAATTTTATCGCAAAACCGGTGAACGCGAAGGAGTTGTTCGATGCCATTCGCATACCGCTTCACATTGATTGGCTCTATTCAAATAGTGAACCCATCCGTCAGGTTCGTTCAATCGGCGACGAAGCCACCAGTAATGGAGCTGACTCGGACCGCTACAGTGATCCCACGCAAAAGTTGCAACAAGACTTGCTAATACTAGCTCGTCTCGGTGATGTTAAAGCCTTACTGGAGCAACTTCCTAAGTTGAACGATCTGAATACTATCGCTGCTAAAAAAGTTAAAGCCTATCTGAAGAATTATAAAATGGAGCAAGTCATCACGGAACTCGAATCATCTTTAGAAAAGAATCCACGTGCTTAAGTTACGAACTATCATGCTGGTGGACGACAATGCCATTAGCCTAGACGTGTTGTTTGATATGCTCGATGGCTGGGGACATCGCGTACTGATCGCTGAGAACGGAGAAGCTGCCGTCACACGCTGCAAGCTCGCAAAGCCCGATGTTGTTTTTATGAATAACATTTTACCCGGCATCGATGGATTTGAATGCTGTCGGCAGATTAAAGCGGACAAAGATATTGGCCAAACTCCGGTCGTCATGATGTCGGATTGTGATGATGACATGTCTCGGATACGTTGTTTTAAATCGGGTGCTTGTGCCACTATCACCACGCCAGTCATTAGTGATGAAGTCTCTGCGATTCTAAAAAACCAACTAGAGTTGCTAGACCTACGCGAAGCTCTACAAACTGCTGGTCGATCAGAGAGTCGTTCATTCGGGGAATTTGATGTTGTGGTGGACCTCATAGCGCATGACATGAAAAGTCCGATCGTCTGTATTGCAGGCTTTGCCGAAGAGTTGGCGGCGCAGTTTGCGGAAGTTGAGGTCAGTCATGAATGGCATGAATATTTAGGATATATTCACAAATCCGCCCATGGCATTGATGTTATACTCGAAGCACTTGTGTTACTCAAAAACCTCAGGATCAGAGAATGGAAAGAACCCGAATCAATTTCTTTGGAAGCCATATTCACGGGGGTGACTTCTCGTTATGATCAATTAGAATACGCTCGCCCACTGGAGATAAAGTCGAACTTTAACAACTTCTCTGTGGTGACTCAACCTGCGCTACTTGAAGAACTGATTTTAATTCTATTCCGTAATTTTAGTAATTTGCTAGAACCCGAGAGTTCACTTAAGTTGAGTGTTGAAACGGAGCGAACCAATGATCGCAGCCTACTTCTGCGCTTGAACGCAAATACGCGGCCTATGGATGCTACAGAACTCTCTCATATCTTGGAGCCGCTTAATGGCGGGAAGCGAAAACGGGTTAAAGATACCGATATCCTGCTCTTGTGTGCTCAGAAAATGATCGCATATTTAGTTATCAATGCATGGGCCGAGCACGGCCCCGAAAACTCTCTGACTATCTGCCTTTCTATCAAATCAAGACAAGAATAATATGTCCGAAGAATCCGCAATTTACATTACTGAATTTAAGCTCGCCGCGGATGTAAAAAAAATATCGGTGATGCGGGAAGGATTCATCGATTTCCTGCTCTCGCTAGGCCTTGATGATAGTGAGAAGGATGGGTGGAAGCTAGCTTTCACTGAGTTAGTTAATAATGCAATCGAGCACGGCAGTAGCGCCAGCCCAGATTCAGAGATCTATGTGCGCTGGTGGTCTGATAAAGATGCGGTCTGGTTGTTAACACAAGACTCAGGCCAAGGCCCGCCAGAGGAATTAGTTCGCAACCCGACTTTGCCGGAAGATCCATTAGCCGAGGGGGGGCGGGGCTTATTTATTATCCATAATTTCGCGGATCAATTCAATCATTGGCGTTGTTCACAGGGCTATATCGCACAAATTGGAAAGTCCTACAAGCGACTCAATAGCGTGCTCCCTCTAAATTCAGAAATGGATGCGATACTGGATGAACTCTCTGATTGCTACGAAAGCCTTTCTCTTTACGACCGTATGGCTGCCAACCTTTTGCAGGATGAGCGCGTTGATGGGTTTGTCCAATCAGGGCTCAATATGTTTATGGATGCGAGAGATTACGCATCCATTCACCTAGAGTTGTATCAGCCTGAAAAAAATCCGATTTATCAATGTTTGAGTGCGATCAAGTCTTATGGCGTCTTCGGTCGTATTGAAACAAGCGCGACTGAAATGCTGAGCAAAAATGAATCGATTAATTGGTCTGCGCGGCGCAAAAAATGTCCGTTTAGTAATGCCGAAGCATACCCGGTCGGATTCTGTGTGCCTTTGTATGTTGGAGATAATATTGTAGGACTGATCGCTATCGGCTGTGATAAAGAGGATCACCTAATCTTATCGAATGATGTCCGCAATTTGCGTGCCCTTGCCGATATTATCGGAGTCTCCGTCAGTCGGGCATTATTGGATATCGAGAAGGATGAACGCAAGCGACTCGTGACCGAGATGAACATCGCGACTGAATTGCAGCAGAAGTTATTGCCCATTGCGAAAGAGCCACCCGTCATACTAGGCTATGATCTATTCTTCAGTAGCCTCAGCGCGCTGGAAGTTGCTGGCGATTTTGTCGAGGTGCGCCAGAATGACTCGGGCGAATATTTGGGCTGTGTGATCGATGTGATGGGCAAAGGCGTGTCAGCTGCGATTCTGGCTGGTATATTCCGTAGTCAATTTATCGCTTATTCGTATCGGGGTGGCGATATTGCGAACTTTATTGAAAGTGTGAATCAAGCACTAGAAAGTCAGCTCGAGGGCGCGACGATGTTCATCACTGCCTTTGTCTTTAAAATCAACCCAGAGTCACATGAGATCACTTACGCTGCCGCAGGGCACCCTCCCGCCTTACTCTTCCGAGCCGATGGCAGTCTTGATGAGCTTATTTCCACTGGCCCGCCGATCGGTTTGTTTCCAGATATTGAATATCCACAGAAGCAGATACACATCTCCCCGGGGGATCGTTTGGTTGTCGTGACTGATGGGCTCTATGAGTGGTCCAATGGGGAGGAAATTTTTGGTTGGGAAGCCATGGTCGATTGGTTTGCTTCAAATCGTCACTTGGATGCTGTGTCGCTCTGGAGTCGCCTACAGACTAAGATGCTAAGTGCCCGCGAATCCCAATCCATTGATCAAGAGGATGATGAAACACTCTTAATTTTAACACGCAAATAATATGAAAAAGGTTTTAGTAGTCGATGATGACATTGTGATGTTCCGTCTCTTTCAGTTGCAGGTAAAACGAGCGGGTTGCGAAGGCTTCTTCTTTCGTGATGGCAAATCGGCACTCGAACAGTTGGAGAAAGTAAAGCCAGACCTTGCCGTGCTCGATTATAAGCTGCCAGATCTGGATGGAGCCGAATTGTATAAATGCATTCGCGAGACCCCAGGACTCGAAGCAATCCCCATCGTCTTTGTAACTGGTTCCGTTCAGGATGAAGATTTGAAGGCAATTAAATCACTGGGAGCGGATGCGGTGCTCTCCAAGCCGTTTAGCCCTAGGATCCTTCAAAATCTCATTAAGCAATTATTAAATATCGGATGAAAAAAAAGCTTCACCTCTTTATATTTGCGGATGCCTTGGGATGGGAGTTGGTGCAACATTATGGCATCCTCAAAAAAGTAACGCCCCGCCAGCAGAAATGTGAAACGCTCTTCGGTTATTCCGCGACCTGCGATCCCACGATTCTAACAGGATCCTCGCCGCGAGAGCACGGACACTTTTCTTTCTTTGTGAAGTGTGATCCTAAGCGTTCACCATTCAAAATGATGCGCTTTTTTAAATGGATTCCTGATAGAATCGGCGGCTACCATAAAATACGAAACCGACTCAGCCGATACTTTGCTAAGTCGAAAGGCTATACCGGCTACTTCCAACTCTACAGTGTTCCTTTTCGTTTTTTGCCCTGGCTCGACTACACCGAGAAGAAAGACATCTATGAGACCGGTGGCATCATTGGCGGACAGCCCTCCATTTTTGAAACCTGGAAAGCATCTGGGAAGCCTTGGAATCGATCCGATTGGCGAAGTGGTGACACCGCCAACTATGCTGAAATTGAACAACTGATCCAAGGCGGTGAGGTCGAGCTTGCTTATCTATTCACTGCTGGCCTAGACGCGACCATGCATCGCTATGGCCCTTGGTCGAAGGAAGCCAAAGCTGCCTTCCTTGAATTTGAGCGAAAAGTTGAATCGCTCCAAGCATTGGCCGAGAAACATTATGAAGAGGTGCGCATCGCCATCTTTAGCGACCACGGCATGGCTGAGGTGAAGGAAAACTCAGATTTACGCCGACGCTGCGAGGCGCTGCCGCTCAAGTATGGGGTGGATTATACAGCAGTCTGGGATTCGACGATGGCTCGGTTCTGGTTTTCGACTGAAACCGGCCGCCAACAGATCACTACGCTGCTGAATGATGCCAAAGAAGGCTCAATTGTGAGTGACGAGCAATTGACCCAGTGGCGTTGCGATTTCCCCGATCAGCGCTATGGCGAAATGTTTTATTTGCTAGACCCAGGCGTGCTCTTTGTCCCCTCCTTTCTTAACATGAGCCATGTGCCTGGTATGCATGGCTACTCTCCAGACGACAAAGATAGCGCTGCCTCGTGGCTCACTAATTTCGAAACAAATCAACCGGTCAACCGCCTAGAGGATATCTTCGCTGTCATGCAAGCCGCCGCACAAGACTGATGTCAAAGACTGCCCCTCACTCTATTGCAGGTCATAAAAAGCCCGACACCGACTCTGTGGTCGCGGCCGAGGTGCTGGCTTGGCTCTATGGCGAAATCTCGGACGCTCCAGATAACGCGATCCCGGTGCGTTTGGGTCCCTTAAATCGGCAGACTCAATGGCTTTTTGAGCAAGCAGGCAGGAAACTGGGACAAACACACGGCCATCGTGATCGGAGAACGAGATCTTCTGTTGGATGGCATTGCTCAAAATCCGCCTGCGGCAGTCATCCTGACTGGGGTATCTGATCCGCAGGCTCAATAGCCTACTTCTATGTCCGCACAGCCCCAGAACCGTATCTTACATATCCCCCGCCGCTTTAGTCAGGACGAATGGGGGGGCACCGAAGCGGTTATTACGAATCTATGTACCTCACAACTGGAGATGGGAATGCGCCCGGAAATCCATACTTCCTTGGCATTGTCCGATACGAGTCAAGAAGACTTCAGAGGCTTCCCTATTTTTCGTTATGATTATTGCTACCCGTTCTTCGGATTGAGCGAGGAAGAGAAACATCAATTGGATAAAAAAGGCGGCAACCTGCTCTCTTGGCCACTTTATCGAGCATTGCGTCGAGCACGTCACGTCCGCCTATTTCATGCGCACGTCACAAAGCGCACCGGAGCCTCAGTGCTCAAGGCGGCGAAACTGGCGAAGCGGCCCTGCGTCGTCACACTGCACGGCAATATGTTCGACGTGCCGCAGGCGGAAGCCGACGAGGTGGTGGCCGCACAGCAAGGACACTTTGAATGGGGTCGTGTCTTCGGCGCCTACTTCGGTAGCCGTGCGATGCTGAATGAAGTGGATGCCATTCTCTGCGTGGGTTACTCCGAATACGAGAAAGCTAAAGAAGCACTGGGGGCTGCCCGAGTTCATTTCCTGCCCAACGGCGTGCATCCCCAGCGCTTTGAAGCCAGCGAGGCTGAACGTGTCACCGCGCGCGCGAAACTTGGCTTCGCCGAAGATAGCTTCATCTATGGCTGTATCTCGCGCTTAGACCCTCAAAAGAATCAACTGCTCTTGATCGAGGCCTTTGCTGCCATTGCAAAGCAGAACTCTAAAGCGGGGCTGATCATCTGCGGGCCGATGACAAATGCGGACTATGCGGCCAAGCTAGATGCTGCCGCGGAGGCTTCGGGCTTCGCAGATCGCATTCGCATTCTGCCTCCCGTCACTCCAGACACCGCCGAGCATTGTGGACGCTTTGCGGCGCTGGATTGCTTCGTCTTACCCTCTAGGCATGAGCCCTTTGGTATCGTGGTGTTAGAGGCTTGGGCTGCGGGCAAACCTGTGGTCGCCGCAAACGTTGGGGGGCTGCAACGTTTGGTGACGGACTGCCAAACCGGACTCAAATTTGAGAGTGGTCACCCTTCCGAGTTGATCGCCTGCATGCAGCGAATGGCCAATGAACCAGAACTGCGGAGTGCGTTGACCCGCGCCGCTCAAGAGGAGGTAAAACGCTCCTACACCTGGCCGCAAATCGCCCGACAACTCGAAGATATTTATCAACAAGTCGAGGCCAAATACCTATGAACCCGATCCCCGATAGCATCTCGCTCGTCATGCGCTCATACAATGAGGCTTGGGCCATCGAAGACACCTTGAAGGCAGTCTTCTCGCAGGACTACACTGGCAGCATTGAGCTGATCGTCATGGACAGTGGCTCGACCGATGGCTCTCACAAGATCATCGAGCGATATAACCCGAAGGAATTTATCATCGCAAAACCGGGCACCTATGTTCCTGGCAAAGTGCTGAACGAGGGCTTCCGACTCGCCACCAATGAGTGGGTCGTCTTCCTTAATTCGGATGCCACGCCGGCCAATGATCAGTGGCTCAATAAATTACTACGAGCGGCCGTCGATACGCCCAAACTGGGTGCGGCCTTTAGTCGTCAAATCCCACGTGATGATTGCGAGGCTGTGTTCGCACACGACTATGATCGTTGCTTCGGGCCAGACCGTGAGTCGGACAAATGGGATCACTTTTTTAGTATGGTGAGTTGCGTGGCACAAAAATCAGTCTGGACGGCGTATCCGATTCGTGAGGATCTGCAATACGCGGAAGACGACGAATGGACTCGCCGCATGAAAGATGCAGGCTACGCCTCAGTGCTGGTGGTGGAATCGGTGGCCATCCATTCTCACAACTACTCACCAGAACAGTCCTACAAACGGGCCAAGGGTGATGCGATCGCAGTCGCGCAAGCGGGCAACATTCCAGACATCAACCGCCGCTGGCACCGCGACGTCTTTTTGCCTACCATCAAAGATATTTTAAAGGATTTTAAATATTTTCAGGCGCAGGGCAAGCTACGTGAACTCCCACAAGCTTTCCGTGTGCGTTACCAACAGAGACTCGGCCGTATGCACGGCTACAACGAAGGATGCCGCCCATGAATATACTAGTTATCTCCAACCTCTACCCACCACATGGCATCGGCGGTTATGAAGAGCGCTGCATGCAAACAGTCAATGCGCTGCGCAAACGGGGGCATACCGTTAATGTGCTCACCTCGGATCATGACGTCGACGGGCGAGACGCCAGCGCTGAGACGGGCATTTACCGCCGCTTGCAGGTGCATGGCTTTTACGGGCACCCTTGGCTCCCGATTCATCAACTCTATAAATTGGAGCAGGCGAACCAGGCTGCCATGCAATCATTGATTGAAGAGTTACAACCGGATCTGGTGCATGTGTGGAATATGGGCGGTATCAGTAAGTCATTATTACACACACTGGAACGAAGCCAGCGACCAATGGTTTACGACATCTCCGACCACTGGATCGCCCGCAGCTTGAAAGCCGATGTCTGGCTCTCTTGGTGGAACGATCCGGGCTCTATGATGCGCAAAATCCTCCGCAGCTTTGCAATCATCACGGGTATCCGAAAATCGATCAATTCCAAGGTGCCCACGGCTTCGGTTCGCACACTCAAGTTTAAGCATATCTACTTTTGCAGCCATTACATGCTAAACACCACAGCCAAGCAGGGCTACCCAGTATCCCACGGCAATGTGGCGTATTGTGGCGTCGAAACGGAGCGCTTTACCCGTAAGACTGAATACACCGCTCCGCGCAAATTCCTCTGGGTCGGGCGACTCGCACAGGATAAGGATCCGATGACTGCGCTTAAGGGCTTCCTAAGTGCCCGACAGAGTTGCGGTGAACCGCTTACCCTCGATATCTATGGGCGCGGCGAACCTGAGTTTGTGGACCAATTGAAGTCTAAAATCGTTGAAGCTCACGCTGAGGAATTTGTCCATTTGAAGTCCGCCACCCATGACGAAATGTGTGGACTCTACGCAAAATACGATGCCTACATTTTTTCCAGTAACTGGGGCGAGCCCTTTGCGCTCACCCCGCTCGAAGCGATGTCGGCTGCGCTGCCAGTGATTATGTGCCCCGACGGTGGCGATGCCGAACTCCTACATGATGGAGATAATGCAATCCAATTTGCTGCCGCGTCCCAGAGCTCGCTTGCCGGTGCGATTGCGCGACTGCTGCAACTACCCGACCACGGCCAAAAGATGAGTCGCATAGCGCTCCAGCTAGTCGAAGAGCGTTTCACTGTCGAGGTGATGACCGATACCATCGAATGCATCTTGAAGCGCGCCGCTGGCCAAAAGCATGCTTGATATCGTTAAAGCCATTATTCTTGCGGGTGGCTACTTTGTCATCGCACCGCTCGGGGGTCTCATTCTCTCGAAGGATCGGCGATTGGAAGACTTCGCGATGCTTCTGCTGATGTTTCTGCTAGGGCTGCACATCGATACCACCGTGCTCATGCTCGGTTCAATTGAGTCGTACCGTGGTTCTACAAAAGGCTACGAGTTTACCATGATGGAGATACTGTCAGTCAGCCTAATTTTTTCGACCCTCTTTCACTCGAAGCGTCAATTTATTTGGCTCCCCATGGGCAGCTTACTCTGGTCTTTATATATCGGCGCCAGCAGTCTCTCGATCTTTAGCGCGCTGGAGACGAATTACGTCCTCATGAGTATTTTAAAGCATGCCAAGGTTTTGCTCATCGTGTATGCGATCGCTAACTATGTGCGCACGCGACGCGAGGTGCATGTGGTGCTCACCGGCATCTCGATCATGTTGATTTATCAATTCATCATTGTCGCCAAGATGAAATGGATCGATGGCTTCTATCAAGTGCGTGGCCTGTTCGAGCACCAAAACCCACTCGCCATGTTCACTTACATGGCTGCGTTGCCACTGCTGGCAGCCGCCATGTCGCCTGCGGTTTCCAAGGCTCGCGGACTGCTTTACTTCTTCGCCTTTGCGTGTTCAGGCATCATTGTATTGGCTTCGCTCTCGCGTGCCGCATTGGCCTTTTTTGCAATGGCCACCGTCGTTGTAGTCGCGGCAGGCTTCTTTGATCGCATTTCTATTCGTCGCATGTTGACGGTTGGCGCAATGGCATTGGGGGGTGCCTTCGTACTAGCAATGACAGCGGACACCATTATCTCCCGCTTCAATGACGCAGGCAACGAAGCCAGCGGCGAGACGCGTGAAGTCATGAACCTCGCATCGCAAGCGATGCTCGATGATAAGCCTTTGGGTGTGGGCTGGAATAACTTCGCTAAAGCAATCAACCACCCCTACCCTTATGGCGACGTTATTGATGACTGGAACCGTGACCGTGGGCAAAAGGTCGACTTCGATTACGCCAAAGGTGTGGTTGAAAGTCATTACTGGTTGCTCAAGGCGGAGACGGGGTGGCTCGGATATTTAACCTTTATGTTGTTTATCATCGTCGTCACCGGGCGCACCATTCCATTGATTCTGATGCGTCGTGGTAGCCTTGAAGCGGCCATTGCGGTGGGCATTCTGGTTGGCTTTGGCATTACTTACGCGCACAGCAGTCTGGAGCGTGTACTGACCCAAACAAAAAACTTAGCTTTGTGGATGACTTATATCGGCCTCCTGGGGGCGCTCATACGTTTACCAAAAAGCGACGCCATCGAGGCCAAAGAAACGCCCACCGAACAAAGCGAATGAAATCTAAGCTAATCCTCGTAGCCGGCCCCTCAAGTTCAGGTAAATCGACACTGGCTCAAGCACTTTGCAAAAAGCTAGGAGCCCGCCATACTCGCGCGCTCTCACTCGACCACTACTATCACGACCTACGCCATTTGACTCCCGAACTGAATGCCATCGCGGCACTCAAAATCTTTGTGGATCTAGACGATAACATCGCACTCCAGCGCCGCCTAGAACGCGACATCCGCGAACGCGGCCGCACCCCTGAATGCATCACCCGTCAATTCAACGAAACCGTGCGCCCCGCCAACGAAAAACACATCCGCCCCAGTGCCAAAAACGCAGACCTCGTCCTAAATGGCAACCAACCGATCAAAGACTACTTAAAAGCAATTGGTGCTACTGATTGGGGCCTTAAAGGCTGGTGCAATATGCATCTCTAAGCTTCAAGCATCTTGCTAGTCGATTCATACGTGTTTAACATAATTTTTTGATGAAAAACTGCACTATTGTATCCGCAGCAGATAGCCACTACTTCTGGGGACTACTCCTGCTCACGGCATCTATTCGAAATGCGGGGCTCAAGTGCCCCGTTCATTTATTAGTGCGCGATCTCTCTGGAGATCAAATCGCGTCACTCAAAGCCTTGGGCGACGTTTCCATTGAAGAAATGGATGCCGCAAATCGCCGTAATCCTTGCACCTGGAAGCCTACCGCCTTACGGGGAGTCCCTACAGAGTATGTCACTTGGATGGATGCCGATTGCTTAGTGATTGGCGACATCAGTCAGTCGTTGAAGCCCACGAATGATGAATTTCAAATTCGGGTGCGTGACAAAGCTGAAAACGCATACGCTTACAGTCAACTCTATGCACCAGGCGAAACGCGCGGCCCAGTTCCTGCATCCGTGCTAGCCACTTGGCAGCAAGATGTTAATCAGGAAACAGCACCGCGACTTCAAACCACAGTTGTGACGAATTGCTTCGTTTTCCACAGACGGCATCTCCGTTTCATCCAGCAGTGGCAGCAGCAAATAGAAAAAGTCTTACCCTTAGCCGATGGTGGCGTGGTGAACCATGATCAACCCGCATATTTCATGACGGATGAATCGGTTTTTTCTTCCTTACTGACCTTTGGTTCCTCCGCGCCGCCGATTTCGGATTTCCAACTGGATAAGCTATCAGAGAAGCATGTCGCTCATTTTGGAGTCAAGCCCAAGCCATGGGAAGGTTGGGCGCAACCCACTTGGTATGCCTACGATGCCGTAATGGATGCGGTCGACTATGCTTTGCAACATTGCCCAAACCTGCCCGCTCTACCTCCTTCCCTACAACGAAGCCAAAAGCTACGTTCCAGAATCGGTGTAATTAGCCGTTACTTCATCCTCGGCATTAAGCAATTTATACGCAAGCTAAAGCCGTGAAGCGCGCTACGTTTTTGATCTGAGCACACTCTCGCCGCTCAAGGTTCACTATCCAGCTCGATCGGTTCATGGTAATGTAGGGGCTGCTTTGTCCAGAGGTTTTTGACGTTGTTGGCGACCAACAGTCCACAGTTACTGAAAAAGAGGATCCACGCAGCCAGCAAGAAGACCCAGACTCGGCGATAGGCGAGTTGATGAATGAAACGTCCTAACACGGAGCGAGTGACAATGCAGAGCGTCATCGTGGTGAAGAGCAAATAAGGATAGTAAATGAACTGCAGACTCTCACGCAACCAGATGGGATGCCCTCCTACGTTCATCCAGAAAAATGGGTTCTCTTTCCAGAGTGTGAGTCGAATCAGTCCCAGCACAAAGAGACAACAGCTTGCAATTGCGACGCGTTCAAACCATTGGGAAGGTCGGCGTTCGAGACTCATAACCATGTGGTCAAGGCTTGGTTAAACTGCTGTTGAAAGTCTGCGACGCTGTGCCCTTGCAAGACGCGTGACTGAAGCGACTTGAGTTGCTCAGAATCTGCATGGCGAATCGCTTCCATTGCATAAAGCCCGCTAGGGATATCTCGATAGGGAAAGCGCCATGCGGCAGGCAACCAATCGCACATGCCGTCGCGATCTGTCGCGGCGACTGGCAGTCCATTAGCCAAGGCCTCTAGCATCGCGAGTGGCACGCCTTCGTAGCGCGAGGGCATGATCAGGGCATCAATCGCCGCGTAGAGTGCCGCGGGCTCATTCGTCCACGGCAGGCAATGCACATTGGCGTGTGCTGCAGAGCTGGCTTTCAGTGCTTCCTCATCGGGCCCGCTACCGAGAAAGACAAGATGCTCGTCCGGATGTTGCTGACTTCGCTCTAAAAATAAATCGAGGGCGCAGTCCTGCCCTTTCTGCTTGAACTCAACCCGCCCGATCTGCCCCCAAATAAAGGCATCTTGTGGCAGCGAAAATTGTGTGCGCGCGTTTGCTCGGGGTGGTAAGTTTTGGAATGGCTCCAGTGGAATTCCGTTCTCTACGATCTGGATCCGCCCTTTGGCGCCATAGCCGACCAACATGTCGCCGAGTGTTTTAGAAATGGTGATAAATCCATCGGGCACGGCGTAAAGCCCGCGGCAGGTGAGATCGCGCAAGGCTCCGAGTTTAGCGCCCATTTCGGCATGGCGGTGTGGCACGGGAATATAGCTGACCAATGGGCATGGCAGTCGCCCTTGCAAACGGAAGATCGAACAGCACTGCTCAATATTGCCTTGAATGACGAGGATTAGGTTCGGCTTGAAGGCGGCAATCTGCCCGGCCAATCCGCGTAAGGCCGCCCCTTCGGCGTAGCGACGTAGGGCTTGGAATTTACGACTTCGGGTGGATGCGATCTCAATTTGAAAATCGGCCTTGGGTTGACTCGATTGAATCGCTTCCATCCGCCCGCGGTTCTTTGAATTGTCAGGATGCAATAAGGTCAATACATCCCATGCCCCTGAAGCGACGATTCCCTCCATGGCATACGCAGCCATTACTTGGTGGCCACCAAAGTCTGGGTTATCGTCGATGACTAGTAGGCGGGGTAAACTCATAGCTCGATCTTATAGCGTTTGATTAAATTATAAATAGTTTTTTCGCTGACCCCCAACTGTTCTGCCGTGGCCGTACGCTTACCGTCGTTGGCCTGTAAGGCACAGCGCACTGCTTCACGTTCCATCTCCGCGAGCGTTTGTCCTGCCCACAGCTGTTCTGCTGCGGGTTCTTTGTTGGTGATTTCAAAGACGGGCAAGTGCTCCGGCAGCACGGTTTCATCGAGATCCACCAGCGCGGCCACGCGCAGCATGACGTTGCGCAACTCACGGATATTGCCGGGCCAATCATATTGCAGCAGTTGATCCAGCGCAGCGTCGGAAAACTGCGGGAAGGTCGCTGCTCCCATGGCCTCCGCGAGGAATTGCACAGCTAGCACGGGAATCATTTCTCGGCGTGCTCGCAGTGCGGGTAGTTCGAGCTCAAATACGTTTAAGCGGAAATACAAATCTTGGCGAAATTGTTTGGCCCGCATGGCCTCTTTTAATTCTTGATTGGTGGCTGCGATGAGCCGTACGTTCACCTCAACAGCTTCAGTGCTGCCGAGGGGGAAGAATCGCTGATTCTGCAGGAAGAGTAAGAGCTTGGGTTGTAATTCTAGGGGCATCTCCCCTATTTCATCTAGAAACAAGGTGCCTCCATCTGCGAATTCAAAGAGCCCTTTTTTGTCCTTGAAAGCGCCCGAAAACGCGCCTTTGCGATAGCCGAAGAGTTCCGATTCTAAGAGTTGTGCGGGTATACTCGCGCAACTAACTTCGACAAATTCACCCATGCTGCGCGCGCTACACTCGTGTACGCATTTCGCGAGACGACTTTTCCCTGTGCCAGAGGGTCCGGTGAGTAAAAGTGAATGCTCACTCGCGGCGATGCGGACTAATTGCTTGCGCAGTTGGGCAAAGCGATCGCCGGGTAATTCTCGTTCGAAGCGTTGCGTGGCACTGTTGCTGGTTTCACTCATGGCTTGGGAAGCATAGGGAGAAGTTCATTGACTGCGGGCAGGATGGCCACTCCGGAATCGAGTGGCTGAATCATCACTAGCACGGGCTCGTCACCGCCATACGTGCGCAACCAACGACGTAGCGTGGCTCGCATCCAATACTCCAGTGGGGAATCAAAAACGACCTCCCCGTTTGAGTAGAAAAAAAGTGCCTCACTGCTGCTGGAATCATTGATCAGTTTGAGCTTTCGTGCGCTGCCTCCGGCAAAGGGGATCGCTTCGTCGGCTTCAATCTTCCAGCCAGCGCCACGAAAACAATAGCGGGGATCATGCACGGCTTGCCGGTTATGCGTACCGTCCAGAATCGTGATCGCGTAGCGTAACCCTTTCCATGAATAGATCCATTTGTAGCCGTCGGCTTCACCTAGCATGTCAGATTCGAATTCAGTCAGCGCAATGCTGCGCCCACTAAACCCAGGGCCGTATTGTGGGAATACGGCGATACGTTGCGAAGCATCCTCCAGCTTAAGCGTGCGCATATAACCGGCCGCTAAAATCAGGATTAGCAGTGAACTAAGTAGAAGTATGACTTGTTTTTGACGCATGACGAAAAAGTTTTTCTGCCAAACTATAGGCCAGTAAAAGTGTTGCGATGAGGATGGTAAGCCACGACAAAATACCCCCCAAATATGGAAAGAGTAACCATGCTAAGCTAGGCATCCAGACACAGGATAGAAGTATGAAACAGAGGCACTTGACGAGTGCCCCGTGAATGGGCAGCGCAAATAGGATCGCTCCAGCCAAATAGATGAAGGCCTGTAGTTCGCCTACGATTCCCAAGCAAAGCAAACCGCTGGCTGAAACCACTAGCAGAGTCTTAGATCGCGGCCAGGTCGTGGGGAATTGACGCCACTGTAAGATTGTTGCCATAACCCATAGTAAGAATGCGCCCAACGCAAAGCGTAGTGTGGGGTCATGAAACCACGCATGTAAGATAGGGCGAGCCATAAAGATGGCCGTCAATGTGATCGCCCCCCAGAGTAAAGAAGCGGCATGGAACCGGGACGCGTGTGCTTCGGTATTAGGCATGTGTGTCGCCCTCCCCTTTAAAGATGATTTGCAGGCCCAAAGCTATGTAGTGATACAAGCCCAGCAACAATGTCAGCACTAGCAAGGCGCCCCAAGTATGAAAAGCGCCTGCGGCTCGTTCCGCACCAAAGGCTAAGCCCCAGGCGGAAATCATAATAATTCGTGCGGTATTGGCCGTCCACGCGAGAACGGGCAAGAGTGCGAACATACCCCAAAAGAGTGAGCGCTGCGGGAAGCGTAGCAATGTGAGCGCTACCCCACCACTGAGCAGGACTTGCAGTAATTGCATGCCACCACAGGCGGCTTCGATCGAAATCGGTAGACCATCGATTTCTAGTAATGTGCCATGCACCATCACATCCATTCCTAATAGATCAAAGAGGCCGCCAGTGACCGCAGCGCCACTGAGACGAAACCACCAACTTAGGGTGTTTAAATCCAGTAACACCCAAGGGAACGCGCCTGCGCACAGCACCCACAAACGTACTTTTGAAATAGCGCTGGCGGGAAAACAAAAGAGCACTGCTAAGCCCGCCCAGCCAAATGCCATTAGGAACATTTGATTGAGTAGCACCCCGAGTAATAAACTAACTGCCGCGAGGCGAACCCAGCGCTTCTGAACAGGAGCTCTGGCCGGTGTGGTGGGATTCTTTGACGCCAGCCACCAAGCCAACGGAATCAGTGCGACAATAATTACAACATCGGGCGACATGCGCCACCAAGCTAAATCCAGCAACCAGATCGCTGGCAGCATCAGGCCGAGTAAAAATGTGGCACCCCAACTACTGTGCGTCTCATCCATCCCGCGTGTTTAATTCGTTTAGCCATTGGCGAAATCGGGGCTCGTTTGGCGCTAAGCCCAATAGGATGTCTAAAACCGCACGAGCGGCTTCATAGTCTTCGCTGCCAATGGCTGCTTGATAGCGATATACGCAGCCTTCCATCGATTCGGCACCCAAGCTGGTGTAGATGCTTGTGGCGGTTTTCGTCTGTCCTTGAGCTAGAGCGGCACGTGCCTGTAGCTCTTGACCAGGCACGGATGTTGCGAGGTCTTGGCGCTGTGTGAAAATTGTATTTAAGTGTTCCCAGTCATCTTGTTCCAAGGCGGCCAATGCAGCTAAGTATGCGGCCCGATACCCCACCGGCCCAGAGGTTTCGATGAGCCGATTCAATTGCGCGAGCCCCGCCTCAGTTTGTCCATCCACCAAGAGCAGTTCCCCCATCAGACCTTGCACGGCCGGATCATTTGGATAGGCCAGACTGCGCGTCAAGCCTGCGGCGTTGCCGTGTAGCGCGGCCTGCGTCTTGGTGTCCGCAAAGGGTAACCAGTTGAGTAAGGGCTCATCGGCATAGAGTGATTCGGGGATCGGGCCTGCTAGTAGCCGGTCGGCTGCCGCTAGCCATCCATTTGCCATCAAGAGCGAGCCGACGGCATAGTCTGAAGCGAGAAAAGACTCCATTGTGCTCAACGGCTCCAAAGCATCTGGCGCATTTTTCGGACGATAGTTTTCTAAAAAGCGTAACCAACGATGGATGCGTGGGCTCGCATTGAATGCCACACCACGCGGCCAAGTGCCTTCCACGCGCCACTCTAGCAACGCGCTCATGCAGGCTTGTAACTCGGGCGCGACGGAGACTCGTTCCTTGGGCATGTGGCGCAAGGTTTCAAGCGCTGCGACTTCGTTCTTTTCGCGTATCAACTCCAAAATCCACAGCCAATAATAGGCTTCGCTATTAGTCAGGATTGCAGGTGGTCGCACATTCTCAGTAAGAAATTCGGCAGATAAAAAGGCGTCGTCGGGTGTCTCCGATAGTGTTTGTGTAAGCGCCCCCCACCACTCTGCAATGGCGGGCGCGAGTGCTTCACCGCGCGGGCGGGTGACCCGCTCCCAGAACCATACCTGCCACCAAGCTCGTTGATCGCTGCTGGCTTCGTAGCAGTCTCTCCAGGTTTGAATGGCTTGCGGCATGGCAGACGAGCGCAGGTAAAAATTGGCTAAAAGATGACCGTAGAGCGGGTTTTCCGAATCGAGGAGGAAGGCTGCGACGTAATTTCGTCGCGCTTGTGTCAGGTCTCCCATACGCTCGAAAAATTCAGCACTAATGGCGCGCAGTTCCGCCGAGCGGGGCATGGCTACGTAGGCGGCATTCAGTGCTGCAAGAATTGCGGCGTTGTCATTGCCAGCGAGTAAGGCGATCCGGACTTGGCGATTGACCTCGTCATTGCCCTTGCCTTGCCAACTGTTCAGCCCCTCTAATGCGAGTGTGTTCTGCCCTGCACGAATGAGTGCATCGGCTTCAAGTAGGCGCCAGCGATTTGGCTGCTCGGGTCTGGATTCAGGCCAATGCACTTTGAGCTTCGCAACTGGCTCGGGCGCATCTAAATGCATCTGTGCGCGCATCCACCAAAGTGCCGCCGATTCGTTCTGCATTAAGACCCCCGGGTATTTTGCGACTAAGGATTCGAGCTGCGAATACGCATGGCTGTCGATAGCGGCTTGCACCATTAACGGCGGCCAAGATTGCTGTGCGGGGCCGGCTTGCTTGGGGCTGAAATGTGTATTGAGTAATTCTAAGGCCTCCGAGGCTTTGCCTGCCTGCAGCATTTCGGACGCATCGCGATAAGTCACTTCCCATGCCTGCAATTGGGCGTTTGCTTCCCATTTCAGATATGCATAAACGCCAAACGCGGTGGCGCCGAGGAGCGCTACCGCGAGGCAAAGAAAGAGTGCAGTTCGCTTCAGCATAGATTCGATAATAGTTCGCCACTCTGTCTGCGATACATGCAGACCCCAGCGAGACCGAGCACTGCCATCATTATCCAAAAAGCTGGCTCTGGGTTTGCGAGGTAGGCGACATTCAGGGCACCAATGTCGACGGCAAAGACGATGTCGTTGTAGTCCATATCGCCTCCTCCATAGAGATCTTCAAAGCCGATCAAAAGATAGGGACTATCGGGGATCGCAAAGGCCACCACGTGTTGCATCAAATCTGGGTTTGTGGATGCGTTGGCAGTGTAGCTTCTGGTGCCGCCATTGGCACCATTTGAAATTAAGAAATAATCAATCAGCGTGCCTGGAGCATAGACTCCAAGATCTACGAAATCCCCCGGAACGAGCGGCGCACTATTGTTGCGGTAGGTGCTACTAAGGATATCTGGGTTCTTAAAATATGTATTTCCCGATGACGCATCTGGAAAGATCAGTAATTCCGAGGAAGTTTCCCCCGTCGTGACATTTTTAGTCGTGTAGCCTAAAGTGTTACGATAGCCGGCTCCCTCCGAGAGGAAATAGACCCGAACAGAAGAATCATTTTGTAGCTTTAAGGACTCTGGATCGAGAGAGATCGCCGCGAGGTCGGACAATGCTTGATACTCCCTGAGATTCGTATTCACAAAATTCAATAGCACCGGTAGGTCTTTAGTTTGAAAGGTCGCGGAAGCTTCGTCCGACCCAGCTTCCATCACGGGCGCAATGGTTTCCATTCCGAAGGGCCGAGCACTATCCTGAAAGTCCGCTTCCGTTTGAGCGAAACCAACTTGATGGATGAGGCTTATTGCGAGGATGAGCTTTAGAATGTTTTTCATGGTTGATAAGACTCTTAACGTTTTTCGTGCCAACTATTTCGCGTGATCCATAAGCCACTGTTTATCAATTGATTAAATCTAATAAAATATATCCGTCAATGTTTAGTCGAATACAATCGGTAATTTATACAGTTCATTCAGTAATTATTACATGAGCTTGCGAATATTAAATAAGATCCACAAAAAGGCGGGTCCTGCTGAGAGCCCTCCCCTGATCGCCAGTGCAATAAAGCCACCTTCTTCCGGCATTGGCAGGAAGTAAACGGTGGCTAGTAGACAGACGGCACAGAGCGCGACAGGAGCCGCTGCGCTGAGTATGAATTTGGAATAGTCCCACACTCCGAGATCGAGGTAACGCAGCGCCATCGGTAAGACTAATAACCAGCCTACCAGAATGGTTGGAATCAAAGTGCCGATAGCGACCCCGACCATGCCAAAGCTGAAGGCCAGCGCAATACTGATGCCTAAGTTGGAGGCTCCGTCCAAGAGCGACAACCCGAGCAGTTTCTTCTCATAACCACACATCATGAGGATGCGCTTGGCACAGCTGTTGGTCAGTTGCGAAGAAAACACCGCAAAGAGTAATATCTGCCCGACCATGATGGTGTCTGGCTCTATGCTATCCAAACCGGTCAACAGTTGGATCAGCGGTTCCAGGTAAACGGCACAGAGCCCATAGAGCGGTGTGGTAATTAGAAACGTCAGCTTCGAGGTCTTGAGCAGTAACTCGCGCAAGCCGCCGTGGTCACCCGATGCATTCATATGCGCTGCGGCGGGGCTGAGGGCGTCTTGTAATTGTATGGTGAAAAGGTTCAGCATCTCGGCCACCTTGTAGCCGGCCTGATAAGCGGCGATCACGCCGACGCCTAAAGTGAAACCGAGCACGGCTTGGTCACTCTTGGCCATCAGTAAGTTGCTGAAGGTGATCAAATAGGCGGCAATAGAAAAGCCCATCTGCGACTTAACAACTCGCCAGTCAAACAAGCGTGGCGAGAGCGACACTTCGGGCAGTCGCCGCATCGCCACGAACAGCGCGCCGACATTTGGCAGCAAGGTGGTGATCACACTGACAAAGACGATGACCGGAAAGGAGGCTTCTAAATAGAGTGCGAGCCCAATACCGATGAAGTTTAAAACAACCGCCCCTGTATTGAGCCAGTTCGCGATGTCGATTCGATGCAAACCACGCAATACTTCTGGAAAGAGGCCAAAGGGAAAGGTCAGGGCTAAGCCGGCAAAAAAGATAATATACGCCAAGCTAAACATGCCGTATTCAGCATCGGGCACTTCGATGGCGTCTAGAAAGAGTCCTCGGATGGCTAGGAAAAAAAGACCGAGGACTGTCGCCAGCCCGACAAAAGTCCACAGCATCGTACTAAGTAAACGGCTTAACTCGCCCCACTCGCCCGTGGCACTTTTCTCGGCGACTGCCTTTTGGGCGGTAAAGCCAAAGCCGAAGTCAAGCAAGATACCGTAGCCAAAGAGCGACCAGAGCAACGACCAGAAGCCGAACTCCGCCACCGATAATCCACTGAAAAGCAGACGAAAGAGGATGAGCCCGAGCAGAAGACGCGTAATCGTCCGGATATAGTTACTCGCGGTGTTGCGCCAAAAATAGCGTTTCCAGATAGGAGGTTCGACTGGGCTGATCACACTCATTGCCCAATTGGAATGGAAATGCTGGGGCCCACCCCGTCGATGGTTTCAACTGAATTGGCACCTTCACGCACCGCGATCGTCGTTGCGGCGGCATCGAATACGACCCAGAAATAGCGCTCTAAAAACTCGAAGGGCCGGTCGGGCACCCAGACGATGTCAAATGGGCGCAACTCGACGTTGGTGGCCTTCCCCGCCAGAATGGCTTTGAAATCAACCACCGCCACTTTGGGCTCGGACAGTGAACCGCGAATGATCAGCACTTTATCTAAATTTGCAGCGGCACTGGGCCCCTTGGCATACGCAATCGCCGCCACGATATTGATCTTATCTTTATAGCCAATCGCCTGCGGTTGCATCACTGCGCCTAACACATGCACGTTCTGTGAGAGCGAGGACGGCAGATAAACATAGTCGCCGTCTTCGAGGTATATGTTCTGCGTCATGTCCCCTTGTTTGATCAAGGCCAATAAATCGACTGGCAATACCTTGCCGTCTCGCAGCACAAAGCTATTGCTCAAATCTGCCAATTCCTCAGTAGAACCACTGAAGCGCGAGGTGAATAAGCCACCAGCTTGTGAAATGCCCTCAAGCAAGGTGGTCGGCTGACTCAATGGATACAGTCCCGGCTTATTTAAACGCCCGAGCAACCATGCCCGACGACTATGCACTTCGCGCAGCGTGACGTTGACGCTGGGACTGGAATAGTCGCGGCGCAGTGCTTTCTCGAGTGCCTGACTAAGCTCCTTGACTGTTAAACCATCGGCTTTAATGCCGCCCGCGAGGTCGTAGTAAACCCTGCCGTCGGGCATCACGAATGTTTCTGAACGACTCCCCCCGACGCCTGTAATTTCGATCTCAACCCAATCGCCCACACCAATCCGATAGGCCGCCTCGCTAGGATGCAGCCATGACGGGTCTAACTCGCGCTTCGTCTCGAGCGATTGAAAGGCTTCTTCATGCAACAAGCTGTTCTTCAAATCACGTGGATCAAATTCTTCGCGATCCCCCAGATGACGACAACCTGGCGCAAGCGCCAAGAGGAAACAAAATAGTAAGGTTAAATGTTGGATCCTCACTCTGAATCCCTCCCCCCGGTTCGCCTAAACCATGGGTTCGTGATGCCATCGGGCACATTTTCATTCGCCCAAGTCGAGGTCGCACTCCTAAGGAAGTTTTGCAGCGCGGTATCGAGGATCTGCTCGGCCTTATACCAAGGCCGATCATTCACGTAAACGATATCGCCAGGCTCCAACAGGAAGTCTGGCTCCGTGCCTGCTAGGATGGCTTTGACATCGACCACAAACAGTTCGGGATCGCTCATACTACCACGAACGACCAAGACTCGATCACGCCACGCGCCCTCGGTAAAGCCCTCGCGGCGTGTGACTGCAGAGATTACGCTGGCTCGGTTTGAGAATCCTTGCGAACCTGGCCGAGCCACGGAACCAAATACGAAGTATTCGTTCGATAGATTGGATGCCAAGTAGATGTAATCCTGAGGCTCCAAAAATACATTCTGCGATAAGTCGCCTTCAAAATACAGTTTGGCGAAATCCACATCCAAGCGCTCGCCATTTCGGATGATGAAGGAACGATCTAAATCTGCAATTTCAACCGTCGACTGCTCAAAGAGTCCAGTCTCGATCCCACGACTACGGGCAACGGCTTCTAATAACGTGATGGGGCGATCCAGGGTAAAAACGCCCTTGTCCATGATTTTCCCGAGTATCACGTAACGCTTACTTTTCAATTCCCATGGAGTGATGATCAGTCGGGGATCACGATGATACTCTCGGAGGGCACTCTCCAGCTCAGCACGTAGCTCATCAATTGTGAGATCATTCACCTTTAAACTATTGATTTGTAGATAACTGATCGTGCCATCGGGCGCAATGCGCACACCGGGACGATCGAGCTCGCCGCGGCCATAGAAGCGGATGTTGACCACGTCGCCGGGGCCTAAAGTATAGCGCTCTCGCCAAGAAACTGGGGGTGCCGGTTCCTGCTCTGTCGCCTCTTGCGCAGAGACACCGCTGAGGAGGATCGAAAGACTCGCAAAGATTGCGATACGCAGATACACACTCATGACTCGTCTTGTTCTGTTAAACGGTTGGCTCATTTATTCAGTGCGGCCAATTCGAGCCATTTGATTATGCGAGGCAAGGTGCGCCCAGCTGCAGAATCAACGATGAGCATACCGTTGGCCCCACCGAGTAACTTGCGTAGTAGATCGCTCTTATGCCGAGTCGTGTCACGCCCCGCGCTGCTGGGTGAATTCAAAAGATAGTAGGCATCCATCTCACGTAGCGCGCGAATGTCTTGCACCCCCGGCGACTGCACGAGGCGAACGAAAACTAAACTGTCCACGTTTTGGAGGCCTGCATCGAGTTTGCTTTCCCATTGCTTGATCGCGGGGTGTGATTGCAGCTCTAAAATAGCAGGCGCGTCGGTGGTATCGATATTATAAAAAACCACGGACTGACCTTCTGCCTGAATTAGGTTCAGTAAAGCCTGCCAAAAGACGGATTCGTGCGCCCCCACCTCAGTATGCGCAAAGAGAAAGCGTTTTCGCTCCCTGCCATCCCCGGAGATGGCATGCGTCAACCAAAAGGATTTCAATGAGCGTTCATTGAGCTCCGATTCGGCGCGTGGAAAGAGACGGCGCGTCCACCACGAGTGTTTTTCAGCTTCTTGCGTGACGTAATTAAGGATCGGTAGTGTCGCCGTTGCTATGGCCGCTTCCAGCGGCGTGCGCAAGCCAGGCTGTAGCAGTTCCCAAAAAATGGCAGCCAGTAGGGCCAAGCATAAGCCACTAATCGTGCCGACAAAGCCGAGCAACATGGCTTTTACGTTTTGCGAACTGATCGCCACTTCATCTACACTTGGAGTTTGAAAAATTCGCCAATAGCCAGGTGCTTTGGTTTCGTAAAAGGACGCTTCTTTGCGACGACTCTCGAGCAGCGCTTGCGCATTGATTAGCAAATTACGCCGGCTCTTTAACTCGGAGAGCCTTAAGGCTTTTTCCGGTAAGTCGGCGACTTCTTCTTCGCGCTGAACGAGGCGAATAGCTAAGTCGGCGATCATGTTCTCCAGTGACGTTTTCTCGTTTTGTAAAGCTATGATTTCTAGATACAGGTTGTTACCGAGATCACTCCCTGTGAAATTCTTAAGATCCTCAATGTCTGAATCTTCAACAGATTCTAGTTGCTTGTTGATGTATTCAATCTCGTAGAGTTTCTCTTTGACCATCGGGTTTTCATCGGTGTATCGACCGCGCAAAAACGTTAATTCTTCGCGCTTCTTCTTGAGGTCGGCTTCCAGTGGGCTTTGCGCGCGTAACTCTTGCCGGTAACGTGAAATTTGCACGTCCTTCGTCTTTAATTCGATCGTAGCATTCGCGAGGCGACTACGGAGATCCTCTAGCGCGGCTAAGCTCGATTGTGTCTGTTGGTCGACGTCCACAAACTTATTTTTACGCGCATACTCCAGAATCTGAAGATTAGCCTGCTCCAGTTGCATCTCAATCGAGTCGAGCTGCTCGGAAATGAAACTTTCCATTTGGCGCGCTTCCTCGCGTTGCAGGTTGTTGGTGAAGCGTATCACTTCGTCGGCCCAAATAGTCACAGTGTTAATCGCATCTTCGGGGCTGATTCGGGAGTGGGCCGTTAAATAAAATAGCGAAGTGTTCCTTTGCTGAGCAATCTCGACCATTGACTTCACTTGCCCCGCACTGCGAGGTGGGTCGAGTCGCGCGGCGGTGCCGTTGAGCACTGCCGTGGAATACGTCGTTGACAGTAAGGTGTCGTCACTCAGATCACGCGGCTTGAAGGCTTGCCCGGACTCACTGGTCTGCACGGTGTTGGCCACTTCGGATTTGATCAATTGCAGTGAGACCGAGTAGCGATCCTCCGCTTGCGTACTCCCCAAAAACCACCCTAACAGCCCCAGTGCGACGGGCAAAATAAGGAACCACAACCAACGCTGACGAACGCCATAGAGTAAACGCAGCGGATCAATCGGGATCGGAAATCGAAAGGTGGCTGGTGTGGCTCGCGGCGGTTGGCTCATTTAACAGGTGTATTCTCTTTAACAGCTAATCTGCCGAATCTCTCAGTTTAAGCGTATTCAGATAGCTCTGGCAAGTTAGCTTTGCGGCTATATCCCAATCAAAAGAGCTGGCGTGTTGCAGGCCTTTTTCAATGCGATCCTGCGCTTGTTCTGGAGTTTCTGAGTTCAACGCTTGCATGGCCTGGGTGATTCCGGGAACGGAATCAGGGTCGAAATAAATGGCAGCGTCGCCACCAACTTCAGGCAGGCTTCCGCGATCGGAACTGACAACCCGCACGCCGCAGGCCAATGCTTCCACCACAGGTAAGCCGAATCCTTCGATGAGACTGGGGAAAACCAGTGCCTCCGACGCGGCATACCAAAGCGGCAACTCGGCCTCGTCCATAAAACCGGGGAGGATAATGTCCTTGGCATACGGAGAGTCTGCGACGCGTTGCTGAATTACTTCAGCACCATGCCAAGGGGCCCCGCCTAGCACGAGTTGAATCGTGCGCTCACAATTTTCACGAAATGCTTCATAGGCTTCGATCAGGCGCACATGGTTTTTACCAGGGTGCTCTAGCCGTGAAACGAAAATGTAATATGGCTGTTGCAGCTCATGGGACGTGCGAAAGGCACTTAAGGCTTCGGCGCTCTGAGGGCGATAGGTGCCGTGGCTTAGACCGTTGTAAATGACTTCCACCTGATCCGCTGGCAGTTTAAAAAATTCGATAAGGTCTTGCTTGGTAAAATGACTAACCGCGATCACGGCCTCACAGCGGCGAGCTAACCAAGGCGATAGTTGTCGTCCAAACAAACCGCGCAAGGCGCCATATTTGTCGCGCAATCGAAAGGGTGCGCAGTCATGGATCGTGACCAGTTGGGGGATTGGCGAACAAGCTACGATACGACGATAGCTGGGAATGTGCAGCAAATCATAGCTCTGCTGCTTCAAGATCCCGGGCAGTTTGAATTGATGCCAGAGCACATTCTTGACGCCAGATGTGGCACTTTCTGGTATGGATATCCAACTGGCATCCTCGAATCCAGGAAACAGATGGCGATCTGAATCAAAGCCAACCAAGTGTAGTTTGATCGTATCGAACTTTCGCATACGATTCGCGAGTTCCACGACGTAACGCCCCACTCCTGATAAGCCTCCTTGGATCATGCCCGCCGAAAGTAGTATTTTGATTGGCTGACTCATAGGGCGCTCTCCTGCTTGATTGTGGCTGCCGATTTGCGTTTCTGACGAAGCGCATTGAGTGCTTCGCTTTGCTCGGAATAGACGGGAAATTGCGCGGACAAGTGCATCGCAGCGATCATCTTCACCACACCCTCTGCGGGTTGTATTATGCCAAACGCGACATCTGCTTGCCGAGCATCGCGGGCAAATTTAGCTAAGAGGCCTATGGCGGAACTATCCATAAAGGTGACAGCAGACAGATTAATAAATACGGCTTTCGAGCTATCTTCGGGCTGTTCGAGTGATTCTAAAACACTGCGTTCCGCCTCGCCCGACCAGCTAATCCACTGCGCGTCGGCGGCCGCGACACCCATTTGAGCGGGGCTATTTGTGACCTCAGGCTGAGACCTATCAGTGGCCGCAGACTGCGCTACTTTCGAAGCTTCCTTCGATCCCTGACTTGTAATTTTTCGCTGACGGTTCGCAAGCACGACTAGATAGTAGAGGTCTTTCGCATACCGCTTAACGAGCCGCTTGGGGTCACTTAACATACGCCAACTCCACTCCATGCCGATCTTTTGCATCCATACCGGCGCACGAACTTGAGTGCCGCAGATGAAATCAAGCGAAGCGCCGATCCCAATAGACAGCGGAACGCCGGCTTCTTTGTAATACTTCGAAATCCAATACTCTTGCTTGGGGCACCCAACAGCGACCAATAACAGATCCGGCTTGCTGGCCTTGACGTCTGCTAAAATTGCTTCATTCGGCCAAGACTCAACCGTGCCAAAAGGTGGTGAGAACGTGCCGACCACCTCCATCTTAGGATAGCGTTCAGCGAGAATCGTCTTGGTTTCCGCCAAGGTTTCATCATCGGAACCGAGGAAATAGACTTTCCACGCGCGTTGATCGGCCTGCTCGAATAAACGAAAGACCATATCCGAACCTGCCACTCGCTCGGGGAGCACGGGATGAAAATATCGGGAGAGCCACACCAGCGGCATGCCATCACAAACTACTCGATGAGCATGGAAGAGTATGTCTTTCAGGGGTTCATTGTCGTGTGCTTGCGCGATGAAATCGACGTTCGCGGTGATGTAGTAAGTAGGCACTTTCGCTTCCACCGCCTCGACAGCATCATCGATCGTCTCATCCATCGTGATGACGTGGAAGGGTAAGCCTAATAGGAATGCAACTTGACGCTCTGTTTGGTTCATAAGCGCTTCATGTAAGTGGTTAATTTCTGGCCGAGTTGCTCCCATCGGTAATTCTCTTGCACAACTTTCAAGCCGTTCACTTCGAGGCGCTGCCGTAAATCGGCATCCCGTAGCACGCGGATCAGTGCGTCCGCAAAATTCTGCGGCTCATCAGCAAGCAAGATCGTTTTTTCAGGCGGCAGATCGAGTCCTTGCGCCCCGAGGGTAGTCGACACCACTGGGCAACGCATGCCGAGTGATTCGACAATCTTCAAGCGCGTGCCCCCACCAATACGCAGTGGCACGACTTGAGCCCAACTCGACTGATAATAAGGCCGAACGTCCGGCACTTCGCCGACTAAATCGATACCGTCTAGTTTGCCCCATGCTGCGGAGCGCGCATCAGGAGATTTTCCGATGATGCGCCAAATGACGTCGGGCATCTCTTCATGAATCAATGGCCAAATTTTATCGGCAAACCAATTAATCGCATCCACGTTGGGCGAATAATCCAAGGCACCACAAAAGAGAAAACTCGGCACTTCGGTGGGTTTTCGCGGGTGCTTGGCTGCATCAAAAAAGACCTCGTTAAAGCCATTGGGCAAAACAAATATTTTTTCGGACTCGCCCAATTTCTTTTGCAGGAAATTGCGGTCGTCCCAGCCACAAACAATCATCCCGGAAATTGCCGCATAAGCCTCCCGCTCAAGTTTCGCGATCTTGCGTAAGTTCTCTTTGCGCAGCAGGCGCTCGCGCAAGCTGAGGGGCAAGGTGTTGAGCTCTTCGGTTTGAAACAGCCAATCCACACGACTGCGATCCATCACGATGCTGGAATGCTCGGGGAAGAGTTCTTTAATGTAGGGCCAAAGCACGAGATCGATAAAGATGACGCGCTCGTAGTTCTGCCCGGCCACGAATTTGCGCAATGCTTCCAACACTCCGTCGACTTGCCAATGTTCGACTGTCGTGGGCAAGGGATTGAGTAAGCGATCGGGAAAGAGCTTTTGCCAAGGGGCATTTTTAAATGGAATCGCTAAACGACGCTGAGTGTGGGCTTCGAACGGCTCCATGTCTCGTCCGGAGTCTTCCTGCAGACAGGCGAGGTCGACATCGAAGGACTTGGAGAGTTCGACGAAAAGATGATAGACTCGCTGGTAGGTACCCCGATCCACCGGAAACGGGATATAAGGCATGAAGAGAAAAGCGCGGGGTTTGTCAGACATGGGGAGCGCGATAGATTAACTGTAATAGCCCCACCAGCGGGTATAATGGTGAGCCGCGGTTTGAAGATCTGCTAAGGAGGTGCCCATCGACTGGCCAGCTGCAATCAAATCTGCTGGCTCCGCGAGTAGGCTCAATAAAACGCGCTGGAGAGCGCCGCGCGGGTAGTCGTTACTTGGCGACAAACGTCCACCCCGCTTTAACTGGTCCCGCAATGCGAGTAAATAGTTGCGCCAAGTGGCTGTTTCAGGAAAGAGTTTACCGCCATACTTGATATAGTCGCTGGAATCTTTGAACTGATGGCCAAGGCGCTTGCTTTCGACTTCGATAAAACATGCGCTCCAAATTTCCGTGAGCACCAATTGAGTGGCTTGAATGACTTCCAAGCTCGGCGTGGCAGTCGGATGCAGCTTAAAGGCAGTGCCCTCCTCATGCAGCGCGACGATGCGTGGGTCGATTGCCGCTTCAACCTGCAAGAGCGCCTGCCGCTCCCGAACGTAGGGACGGTATTTGCCACGAATCGTCAGTAGCGCATCCCCTAGTGCCAGTTTGGCCTTAGCTTGGTTGCGGTGCACCACACTTAGATTACTTTCTGTGGCTAAATCGGCTTTAGCAAAAAACAATCCAGAACCACGATTCCAAAGTAAACGAGTGGCCTCGATCGCGGCGATGCTTTCGGCTTTCGCCAAGGGTAAATAAGGCGCGAGATAATCATCTGGCCCCATTATTTGAGTGTGTGCCATGACCAAATCAAAAAACATCATCGAACCCGATGTCGCGTCTAGGTCGGAGCAGGGCAAACACTTGCCTTCGACATCAATGCCTAAAAGCACGCTCTCGTCTTTTTCCCATTGTCGTACCGCGTCATTTAAAGCCGTATTGCATGGCTCATTGGTAAAAATGAAATAATCTAAATCATTAAAGAACGCAGGTTCACCAGCCGCATCGGTCGCAATGCCGCCCTCACCTCGTCCATAGCCGCCACCCAGAATCATGGCCTCCGGCGAGGTCGCACCTAATTTTGTAAAAAAGGCCCGCGTGCGTTCAAAATGCGCCTGTAATGCCACGTCCAGTGAATCAGGTAATGGCACAGCAGATAACACAGCTAATGGCATGCGGTTAATACGTGTTTATTCTGGTTCGATTTCGAGAATACGATGCAAACGAAGTAACTCCAACACGCTCAAAACAGTGGGCGTGGGCTTCCGCAGCGTCAGCTTCTGGTTAACTTGCTTATAAAAACTCAGCAAGGCGCCGATCCCTGAACTGTCGATGAAATTGACCTGAGCAAGATCAACCACAGCACGCTCGCGTCCTTCTAAACTGAGTTGCCGGAAAGCGGCCTTGATTTCTGTGGCATTCGACGCATCCAGCGCATCGACCAACAAGGTGACGTCTAATGTGGTATCGGTAAATTCTGAACTGATCATAAGGAGGGTAATATTTACCGAAAGGCTAGTTTGGGTATTACCCCCAGCGCAACATAAAAGATGTCCAGTAACTGATACCACAAATTGCTTGAAACACTGATGGGGAAACACTGATGGGGTCAGCCCAATGTTTCATGATTCCAACCGTGACCACTGATTTCAGACGCGCCGCTGTCCGCATCTACGATTGGTTGAAATACGGGCACAAAAAAACACCTGAAGAGCAAGCCAATGGGGTTCAAGAATTCATAATTTTAAACGCTTTCCTATGGCTTCGTTACCGAATAAATGCGGAAACAAAGCCATAATTTGTGCACTCCTGCCATCTGGCTAACTAAACGTAGCGGATGGGACATCCGCCCTCCCCAAACTAGTAGCGGGAGCAAATCGAGCGCATCTAAACCTCCGTCCACTGCACCCTCACCTGCGGTAAGCACTCAAAGTGCTTGTCGCTGGTGAGCAGAGTGCAGCCCTGTTCCACACATGCCGCAGAGATCCAAATATCGTTCTCGGGAATCGGCGTGCCCCGCTCCCGCAAATACTTTTTCAGATCACCGTAACACGCTGCGACTTCTTTGGTAACCAAGTCCACCCGCACACAAGAATTCTCTAAAAATAACTCTAGCTCCTCCAGATTTTTCCTCTGCTTCCCCCCACATGCAAAGCCGTAATAAAGCTCCCCCAAAACAGTCGTTGAAATATGAACCTCATCCCCCTCCGGAATTTCCCGCTGCCAACGCACGCCTTTCTTCCAATCAGTATAGGCGTTTGTATCCAAAGCGATCTTCACTGCCACGCTTCCTCGTCAATGCGCGAGCAATCCTTCATCGCTTCCTCAAATTCGGGGCCGAAACCTTCAGGGCAACTCCCTGCAAACTTTTCCAATCCATTCGTCTTCTTTGGAGTCGCCACCCCCAAGCCGCGCTGGAGCGCATCGACCAGAACCTGATTCATCGACACGCCGCGCTCCGCCGCGTCGGCCTTCGCCTTGGCTACCCAGTCCTTTTCCACTCGCCGTATAGTCACTTGTGTCATGCATACACTCTCACCTTAAAACTGCATACAGTCAAGCCTCTTGACTTGCACAGCTGCACAGTTAAGGGGGATTCATATATTACACAGATTCATATATTACACAGGGTATTAAAAGTTCCATCAAAAGTTATGATTTTTTTTACTCTGGTGCTTTTCTGTCGTGTGCTAAGAGCCTGTATGTAATGATTCGACCCCAAGGTTGACATCAAATTGATGGAGATGTAAATTTACCACCATGATCAAAACTCAAATTCAAATGCCCGAAGAGCTTCACGAAGACCTCAAACGCCTCGCTCGGCGCAAGGAGTGGTCGCTTGCTGAGACCCTTCGTCGAGCCGGTGAGACTTTCCTCCAACAATATGCCGACCCAGATGCAGATCTCAAGGCCACACGCTGGACACCGCCCCCCCCTCGCCAGCTGGGCTGGCAAGGCCTGAACGACGAACAACTCAAAGAGGCGGTCATGGAAGATCAGGAGGCTCGCCTTTGATTCGTCAAACTGAGACTGCGACAGTCCGTTATGCTTTCCATCGACACCAACATCCTGCTCTACGCCTATAATCAGGACTCCCCATTTCACAAGTCCGCATGGTCATTTATCCTAGAGGCTAGTCAGCGCGAAGATGTCGCGCTGACTGAGTTTGTATTGATGGAGTTCTATCAACTCTTAAGGAACCCCACCGTTATCAACGACGCGCTGTCCCCCAAAGAGGCTGTTGAGGTAATCAACCGTTACCGCATGCATGACCGCTGGCGCATTCTCGGCTTTCCAGCCGACTCCAAAACATTTCACAAAGCCATTTGGGAACATGCCGCTCGTCCGAACATCTCCCGCCGCTTCCTTTTCGACTGCCGCATCGCATTGACCTTACGCGCTTTCAAGGTGGACGAATTCGCTACTGCCAACACCAAAGACTTTCAAGGTTTTGGCTTCAAAAAGGTCTGGAATCCCCTTATTGATTGAACTAGAATAAACATTAGTGGTTTCATTAGGCATAAAAGGTTTTTAACAGGCAAGCCAATGGGCACCAGTCCAAGAATTCATAATTTTAAACGCTTTCCTATGGCTTCGTTACCGACAAAACGGGGCGGTTGTCTCAACCGCTGCCGATGCGTGGCACCGTCCAAACGATGGCGACTGGGGACAGTCGCCCTCCCAAGGCCTTGGGAGGGCGGTTGTCCCAACCGCTGCCGATGCGGTTGTCCCAACCGCTGCCGATGCGTGGCACCGCCCAAACGGCGGCGACTGGGGACAGTCGCCCTCCCGAAGCCCGGGAGGGCGGTTGTCCCAACCGCTGCCGATGCATGGCACCACCCAAACGACGGCGACTGGGGACAGTCGCCCTCCCGAGGCCAGGGAGGGCGGTTGTCCCAACCGTTGCCGATGCATGGCACCGCCCAAACGACGGCGACTGGGGACAGTCGCCCTCCCGAGGCCAGGGAGGGCGGTTGTCCCAACCGTTGCCGATCCATGGCACCGCCCAAACGACGGCGACTGGGGACAGTCGCCCTCCCGAAGCCCGGGAGGGCGGTTGTCCCAACCGCTGCCGATGCATGGCACCGCCCAAACGGCGGCGACTGGGGACAGTCGCCCTCCCGAAGCCAGGGAGGGCGGTTGTCCCAACCGCTGCCGATGCGGTTATCTCAACCGCTGCCGATGTGTGGCACCGTCCAAACGGCGGCGTCTGGGGACAGTCGCCCTCCCAAAGTCCGGGAGGGCGGTTGTCCCAACCGCTGCCGATGCGGTTATCTCAACCGCTGCCGATGTGTGGCACCGTCCAAACGACGGCGACTGGGGACAGTCGCCCTCCCGAAGCCCGGGAGGGCGGTTGTCCCAACCGCTGCCGATGCATGGCACCACCCAAACGACGGCGACTGGGGACAGTCGCCCTCCCAAAGCCCGGAACGGCGGTTGTCCCATTTTTTCCTCATGGCGACTTGACCCTAACGAGGCTTTAAAACTAAGATTACACTTTGCACGAACTTCCTCCAGTTGATAAAGAAGCGAAAGCCATACTTGAGCTAACAAATAACGATTTGCTGGCCGCACTTAGTATGGCGGAAAATCAGCTGAACGTGCTCTACAACCGAGCGCAGGTATTGATGAGCCTTGCGGGTATTGTTGTGACGGTGACTGGGTTTTCCGGACGCTTGATTGCAGGCAGTAGCCTCGCCGCTCAAGTGTTCTTGATCACTGGACTCTTCGTCACACTAGGTAGCGTGATCTGGGTTTTCCTACGCGTCATGCGCATTCGCTGGATCACGACAATGGTTGCGGAGAACAAGGAAAAAGCGCTCGAACAAGCCCTCATCCGCCGCAATAGTAAAACACGCGCTTATCGTATCGGCGGGAAAATTCTTTGTATTGGGCTCTTCCTCTACAGTATCTCTATTGCTTTGATGCTGCTAAGCCCTACCGCGCTCGAGATACCAGTACGGTAGCGCGCCTGGCGGAGGCTGAGCGGTGGAGCCAAACGGCAGCGGCGTCATATTCAGCGCCAGCGAGAACATCATCCCCTGCCCTGAAAACACCCCTGCGATCACGAGGTTCTTTCGATTACGCTTTTCAACGTCTAAGTTTGACCCCGTTCGATGCTTATACTTGTTATCAGAACACATTATCCTAAATTCAGAAGTTAGGATAATCCAGCCCCGAAAGCACAAAAGGAGTCCAAGAATTCATAATTTTAAACGCTTTCCTATGGCTTCGTTACCGAATAAACGCGGAAACGCGTCTGGTTTGTGCCCTCCTGCACATCTGGATAACTAAACGTAGCGGATGGGACATCCGCCCTCCCTCACATCGTAGCGGATGGGACATCCGCCCTCCCCATTTGAATGCCACTCGCATCGCTACGCGGGGAAATAAAGCGACAGCAGTGTCGCTTCTACGGCCTAGCCTTCATCGATGAACTTCTTCAGTAGCTGATCGAGCATGGCTGGATTCGCCTTGCCCTTGGTTGCTTTCATGATGGGGCCCTTCAAAGCATTCAGGGCTTTTTCGTTGCCGTCTTTGTATTGGCCGACGGCTTTGGCATTGCCGGCAATAGCTTCGCGACAGAGGGCTTCGATCTCGCCGGTATCGTTGCTCTGTTTTAAACCTTTTTTCTCTACAATGGCGTCGGGCATAGCGCCGCTGGCGAACATTTCGGTGAAGACTTCTTTGGCGATCTGTTTGGAGATGATGCCTTCGTCGATGATCTTGGCTAGGGTGCCGATGTGGGCGGGGGTCAGTTTGCACTGACCAACAGCGAGGGCGCTGGCGCCGTGCTCGGAGGCGGCGGAGAGTTCGCGCAGTAGATCGTTGGTGATGTAGTTGGCGATTTGCTTGGGCGCGTTGTGCGTCTTAAGCGCTTCTTCGAAAAACTCGCTGAGCTCGCGGTTCTGACAGAGCACGCTGGTGGTCGTAAATGGCAGGTCGAGATCGGTTTGATAGCGGCGTTGCTTATCGAGGGGACGCTCGGGTAGTTCGGATTCGAGTTCTTTGACGCGGGCGCGATCTAATTGCACCGGCATGAGATCGGGGTCGGGAAAGTAGCGGTAGTCGTGGGCTTCTTCTTTGCTGCGAAGCGAGAAGCTGGAAGCGGTATCGACATCCCAGCGGCGGGTTTCTTGGGTGATTTTGCCGCCTTCTTCGAGAATCTCGGTCTGGCGTACAATCTCGCACTCGATGGCGGCCTTGACGTTGGAAATGGAGTTTAGGTTTTTCATCTCGGTGCGGGTGCCGAGTGTTTCGGTGCCGACGGGGCGCAGGGAGACGTTGGCGTCGCAGCGCATTTGCCCTTTTTCCATGTCGCAGTCGGAGATACCTGCGTAGATGATCATGTTGCGCAGGCAGTTGAGAAAGGCGACGGCCTCGGTGGAAGAGCTCATGTCTGGCTCGGTGACAATCTCGGCGAGGGGCACGCCGGCGCGGTTGAAATCGATCACGGTTTCAAAGGCTTCGTGGGTGAGCTTGCCAGGGTCTTCTTCGAGATGGATGCGGTTGAGTTGCACCCAGCGGTGTGCGCCTTCGACATTGCGGGAGGGGCCGGGTAGCTCGATCTCGACCTTGCCGCCGATGCAGAGGGGCTCTTCATTTTGGGTGAGTTGGTAGTTCTTGGGCGAGTCGGGGTAGAAGTAGTTTTTACGATCCCACTTGCAGACTTCGGCGATCTGGCAGCCGAGCATGAGCCCGAGCTTGGCACACTTCTCGATCGCGGCGTGGTTGAGCACGGGCAGCGTGCCGGGCAAGCCGAGCACGACGGCGTCGGTCAGCGTGTTGGGCGCAGCGCCATATTCGTAGGGGGCGGCGGTGAACATTTTGGTGCGGGTTTTAACCTGCACGTGAATTTCTAGTCCGATGACGGCTTCGTAGGTCATGAATGGGAGATGGTGAAAGTGGCTTTGGATACGTGATTAATTTAACCACGGATGGACACGGATGAACACGGATCGACTCTGGCGTATTTTAATCTGCGTTTATCTGCGTCCATCTGCGGTTAAAAACTGCGGCGTTATAGAGTTGGGGTTTGCTGCGCGTAGTTGTGGGCTTTTTCGAATGCGTTGGCTACGGCGAACATTTCGGCTTCGCCGAAGGCTTTGCCGATGACTTGTAGCCCGATTGGTAGGCCGCTTTGGGTAAAGCCGCTGGGAATGGAAATGGCGGGCAGGCCGGCTAGGTTGACTGAAATGGTATAGACATCGCTGAGATACATAGCGAGTGGGTCGTTGGCGCGTTCGCCCCGCTTGAAGGCGGGTGTGGGCGAGGTGGGCGTTAGGATAGCGTCGCACTGCTCAAAGGCTGTTTCAAAGTCGCCTAGAATTAAGCGGCGAACTTTTTGGGCGCGCAAATAGTAGGCATCGTAGTAGCCGGAGCTGAGCACGTAGGTGCCGAGTATGATGCGGCGCTTGACCTCGTCGCCGAAGCCTTCGCCGCGGCTCTTGGTGAAGAGTGTGAGGGCGTCTTTGGCCGCATCGCTGCGGTGGCCGTAGCGCACGCCGTCGAAGCGGGCGAGATTAGAGGAGGCTTCGGCGGTGGCCACGATGTAGTAAACGGGCACGGCTAGCTCGGAGTGTGGCAGGGAGATGTTGACGATCTCGCAGCCTTGGCTCTGATACCAATCGATGGCTTTTTCGATGTTGGCTTTGACTTCGGGGTCGATGCCTTCACCGAAGAATTCGCGGGGCACGCCGAGCTTCCAAGGGCCTTTCTTGGTTTTGAGCGCTTCGGCGTAGTGGGTCTCGCCCTGTGGAGCGATGGAGGTGGAATCGAGCGGGTCTTTGCCGAGCATGGCTTCCATCAGGAGGGCGGCATCTTCGACCGTGCGAGCGAAGGGGCCGACTTGGTCGAGGGAGGAGGCGAAGGCGACGAGGCCGTAGCGGGAAATGAGGCCGTAGGTGGGCTTCATGCCGACGACGCCGCAGAGCGCTGCGGGCTGGCGAATGGAGCCGCCGGTATCGGTGCCGAGGGTGGCAATGGCCTCCCCTGCAGCCATCGCGGCGGCGCTGCCGCCGGAGGAGCCGCCGGGAATGGTTTCGAGATTCCACGGATTGCAGGTGGTGTGAAAGGCGGAGTTCTCGGTGGAGGAGCCCATGGCAAACTCATCCATATTAAGGCGGCCCCAGATGACGGCGCCGGCTTGGCGGAGCTTGGTGATGCAGGTGGCATCGAAGGGAGATACGTAGCCCTCCAGTATCTTGGAGGCGCAGCCGAGCGGCTGGTCTTTGACCGCGAGCGTGTCTTTGATCCCGATGGGGATGCCGTCGAGTGGGCCGAGGCTCTGACCCGCTGCGCGGCGCTGGTCGGAGGCTTCGGCCTGTGCGAGTGCGTCGGCGGGGTCGCTGGAGAGGAAAGCTTTCACCCGGCCATCGACGGCGGCGGTGCGGTCGATCACCGCTTGGGTGATGGCGACAGAGGTGGTCTCGCCCGCCACGAGCATGGCGGCGAGTTCGGTGATAGTTTTGAAATGGAGAGACATGGTTTTATTCGACGACTTTGGGGACGACGACTTGATTGTCGCGGGACTCGGGGGCCATGCGGGTAAGGACTTCGGGGGCGTAGGTTTCGCCGGGTTGGTCGCCTTCGCGCCAGATGTTAGCCACGCGGTGCGCGTGTGCCATGGGCTCAACGCCTGCGACGTCGACGCTGTTGAGCTTATCGAAGTAGCCGAGAATATCGTCGAGCTGGGAGCCGAGCTTGGCCTTCTCTGCGGGGCTCATATCCAGCCGCGCGAGGTTGGCGACGTAGTCGATATCAATATGTGGTGTTTCAGGCATGCGGCTATTTTGAAACCGAAGCGGTGCCCTCAGGCAAGGGCACAAAGAGGCTGATTGCAAAAAAGTAGACTCGCAGCCTACAAATCTAGGCCGTTGCGGAAGCCCTTTTCGTTGGTGGCGTTGCGGCGGCGGGCGTCTTGTAGTAGGCGGTTTTCGCAGCCGCGCGCCCACTCGAAGAGCTCTTCGGGGCGCAGGGCGAGGGCACCGTTGGCGCGGGTCGACTCTCTCACCATGCGGTCGTTGCTCACTACGGTGGCTTCGCTGGGATGCTGAATACGGGCGACCATACGCTCAATCACACCATCGGCAGAAACATCGGCGGGCGCATAGACATACTCGAAGGTTTTGTTGCCATAGGGATGCTCGATTTCGAGGCGTGCACTGCGGCTATCGAGCACTAACGCGACGTGCAAACCTTCGGCATCGTGGATGCTGCGCACGCTCTCGGCGAGTTGATCGCGGGCGGCGTCGAGGTTGCTTTGCATGGTCGCGCGCAGCGAGTCTGTGGCGTAGATGACGTTGTAGGCGTCGATCAGTAGATATTTCACTAACGAATGATCGGTAACACAGCGGGCAGCACACCGATAGCGACGGTGGCGAACACGAGGGCACCGAGTAGAAAGCGATCGCTGGCAGTCGCCCCACCCGAGGCGTTGTGCACGATCTCACTAGTGGTGGGTGCCGAGAAGTAGGCTTCGCGAATCCAGCCAAAGTAGTAGTAGATGGAGATCACGACGCCGAGTATGGAGATGCCCAAAAGACCGTAGAGCCCGGCTTGAAAGGCGGCGACGAAGAGAAAGAGTTTACCAATGAAGCCACCGAATGGCGGAATGCCGGCCAACGAGCCGAGGCCGCAGGCTAGCACGCCGCCTAAAAATGGGCGCTTGCGGGCGAAATTTTCGTAGTGCTCCAGCTCTTGATTGGCATCGTCCTCGCCGGCCGCCAGCGCCATCACGCCGAACACGGCGAAGGAGGCTAGCAGATAAGTAACGAGGTAGAAAATGACAGCATAGACTGCCCAAGGCACGAAGATCGATGCGATCACGCCGACCAGCATGTAACCGGCGTGAGCGATACCGGAGAGACCCATCAGGCGCTTGACGTTGCGCTGGGTCACAGCGGCGACATTTCCAAAGAGGATGGTAGCGGCCGCGATGACGGAGAGCACCGGCACCAGCAGATCGCTGAGCCCGATAAATGGGCCGCGCACAAGTTGGATCAAAACGATGAAACCAGCGGCTTTGGAAGCGACTGCGAGGTAGGCGGTGACGGGAGTTGGCGCGCCTTGATACACGTCGGGCACCCAGATTTGGAAGGGCACGGCACCGATCTTGAAACAGATACCTGCGATCACGAGTAGAGCGCCGATCTTGACGATCAAGTTATCCGAATTAAGGAGTATAAAGTTAGTCAACTCGGCGTAACTCAACGAGTCCTTACTATGCCCTAGCATCTCGGGATTACCCGCGATGCCGTAGAGCAGCACGATACCAAAGAGCAAGATGCCGGAGCTGAGCGCCCCGAGGATCAAATACTTAAGCCCACTCTCTAGTGAGAACTGGCTAGTGCGGCAGTAAGCCACCAGCACGTAGAAGGCGACGGTGACAGTTTCTAGCGCCACAAAGAGCATCACGAAGTTAGCGCTCTGCACCAGTAGCATCATGCCGGCTGACACGATCAGCACGAGGGCGTAGAACTCTGTCTTGGGCAGCTTTTGCTTACTCAAATAAATCTGGCCGAGGTAGCAAACAAGGATCGAGCTGACGAGGAAGAAGCCACGCATGATCTGGGAAACGTCGTCTTGCACGATCATGCCGCTGAAGTATTCGCGCTCGCCCAAGCTGCTCCAGTCGGCAAAGCCGAAGGCGGCGATCAGCACGATGACTTGCCCCCAGATGGCAAGGCGTGGGATGATGCGCTGCTTATCGCGAGGCAGCACCATTTCGGCAGCGAGTAGGCCAAGCGCGAGCACGGCGAGCATGATTTCGGGGAGAATGGCCACCCACTCGTTGGTCGCGGTGTAAGCGCGTAAAAATTCTGCAAGAAGCTCGTTCATTTGTGGGTTACCTCCTTAGGTGCATCCAGATCGGTCGGTGTGATCACTGATTGAATCACAGGCAAATTGCTTTGCGCTTGCGGGTAGAGTTCTGCCAACTCGCGATTGGCATCGTCAGCAAAAATGCGTGGGAAAAGCCCGGTCAGCAAGAGGCCACCGATCAAAATGCAAGCGGGCAACTTCTCGAAACCTTGCAAGTCTTTGATTTCGCCACTTTCCAAGTGCTCAGCGAAGGCCGGCTTAGGTGGGCCGAAGAAAATATTAGCCACCGCGCGCAGGCCATAGATGGCGGAAATGACAATACCAATGGCCGCAGGTGCCACGATCCAACGAGTGAGATCTGTCTCGGCGAGGCCTACAAAGATAGTAAACTCTCCCCAGAAATTACCAAAGCCGGGCAAACCAATACTGGCCATAGTGCCCGCCACGAAGAAAGCGGCCAGCACGGGCGTTTTGGTAGCGAGACCACCCATCGAGCCGAGATCGAAAGTCTGGCTGCGGTGGTAGATACAGGTGGAGAGCATGAAGAGCAGTGCCACGGAAAGGCCGTGCGCCACCATCATCAGCAGTGCCCCACCCGCTCCGATCACGGAGAAGCAAGCGATGCCGAGGAAGGCGTAGCCCATGTGCATGACGGAGCTGTAGCCGAGCATCATTTTAAGATCCTTCTGTGCCATGGTGATAAGGCCGATGATCAAAATATTACCCAAGGCGAGCCACACGATCCACGGGAACCAATGATCGGCACCGGCAGGCAGTAGCGGCGCAGCGATTTGCAGCAGGCCGTAGAGGCCAAACTTCTTGAGCACGCCGGCGTGGAGCATGGCAGCACCGGTCGGTGCGACGGCGTAGCCCTTGGGCGCCCAGCTGTGGAATGGGAAAAGTGACACGAGGATGCCGAAGCCGAAGAGCAGCAGTGCAAAGATATTATTCTGCACGGTCTCGGCCAACGGCTGCGCAGTCAAATAGTTGCGCAGCTCGATCAGGGAGAAGGAATCGGCACCGCTCTGCACATAGAGTGCGATCAGCCCGAGCAGGGAAATCAGTGCGCCGAGCGTGAGATAGATCGTCATCTCGATGGCAGCGCCTCGGCGGCCTGGGCCACCCCAGATACCGATCATTAGGAAGGTTGGGATGAGGGCGAACTCGTGGAAAAAGTAAAAGAAGAACACATCAATCGAAGCGAAGGTGCCCATCAGGCCGCCGAGCATAAAGAGCAGCAGCGCGAGGTAGAGATGCGGGCGCTCGGCGTTGGAATACATCGCATACAGACCGGCGGCGAAGCCGACCGTGCCCGCGAGCATGAAGAGCGGCATCGAAATACCGTTCAGCCCGAGGTGCAGGTAAATGCCGATGGCTTGCAAACCGGTCGGCAGGCGCATTTCGAAATTGTACCCACCAGCGAGCGACGGCTCGAATACGCAGTAGAGCACCAGCCCAATAATCATCGGGCAGCCGAAGGCTAAGGCGGCGATAGCGCGCATCGTGGCTTGGCTGAAGCGCAGGCCAAACAGCAAGACCACGCCCGCAAACAGCGGCACGAGTATCGCAGCGAGCAAAAGAAATGAAGTGATATCGAGGTTTCCCATATCTTGCAGAAAATTTGACTTAGAGGAGTCCGGAAGCGGCGACCCAGAGGAGGATCAAACCTGCGAGGAACCAATAAACGTAGGAGTGGAGGTTGCCATCGTGTAGCGAGCGTGAGCACGTGCCGACGAGGCCGACGAGCCCCGCACTGCCGCGCACGAAGATGCCCTTGATGACGAAGACGTCGAGGAAGCTGAGAAAGAGCGCGAAGCGTTGCTGGATCTTGGCCACGTAATAGTTATAAACTTCGTCGAACCAGAGGCGCGACTCGAGAAAGCCGTAAACGGGCGCTGCGATCTTTTCGAGGCGGTCTCGCTTGGCACCTTTGCCGTAGAAAAGGAATGCGCCGAGGAGGCCGATCACCCACGCCGCCGTGCCGAAGATCACGATCCTATTGTGCATGGCATCGTAGCCATCGGTGTAGTGGAGCAAGTCGAGGTCGGCCTTGATGCTGCCGCCGAGCTGCTCCGGCCAGAAGCCGATCCAACCACCGATGATCGAAAGCACCGCGAGCACGATGAGTGGCACCACCATGGTAAGCGGGCTCTCCTTGGCGTGCGAGGCTGCCTCGGAATTTGGCTGCCCGAGGAAGGCGACCCAGAAGAGACGCCCCATGTAGCCAGCGGTCAATAGAGCGCCGAATGTGAGAAAGATGGCAATCGGCACGTTTTCGAAGCCACCCGCGATCAGGATGGCATCCTTGGAATAGAAGCCCGACAGGCCATAGACGCCGCAGAGGGCGAGTATGCCGATAAAAAAGGTGATACCAGTGATAGGCATCTTCTTGAGCAGGCCGCCCATTTTGAAAATGTCTTGCTCATGGTGGCAGCCGTGGATGACGGAGCCGGCAGCGAGGAAGAGCAAGGCTTTGAAGAAAGCGTGGGTGACTAGGTGAAAGAGCGCGACGCCCGGGTAGCCAAGACCGAAGGCGGCACTGATGTAGCCGAGCTGCGAAAGCGTGGAATAGGCGAGAATTTGCTTTATATCGCGACGTGCGAAAGCGCAGAAGCCGGCATAGATTGCGCCGAAGACGCCCAGCCATGCGATGAAAGTTAGCAAACCATCTGGAAAGAGATAAACGATGCGGATCAGGAAATAGCCACCTGCCGCGACCATGGTGGCCGCGTGGATAAGTGCCGAGACGGGCGTCGGCCCCGCCATGGCATCTGGCAGCCAGACATGGAGCGGGAATTGAGCCGATTTGCCAATGAAGCCACACATGAGGAGCGCTGCGATGGTGAGGTTGACCATACTGCTATCTGCGCCGACGATTTGCCCCATCACTTCGAGATCGGTGGTGCCGAAGTGCCAATAGGCGTAGGCGATGCCAACTACGAAGCCAAGGTCGCCGATACGATTGACGATGAAAGCTTTTTTGGCCGCTGCGGCCGCCTTCTTGGTGTTGAAGTAGTGCCCGATTAGCATGTAGGAGCTAAAGCCGACTAGTTCCCAGAAGACAAAGATCATGATCAAATTATCCGCTAGCACGATACCCAGCATCGAGAACATGAAGATCGAGAGACCGCCGAAATAACGACCGCGCGCAGGATCTTTGGCCATGTAGCCGAGACTGAAGACATGGATCAAAAAGCCCACAAAAGTGACCATCAGTAGCATCGTCTTCGAGACACTATCAAAGAAAAAGCCTTTGTTGATCTCGAAATCACCGAAGCTGAGCCAATCGGTGGTGACGTGGACTGTGTCGCTGCCTGCAGCGGCTACCGCGAGCAGGCTGAAGATAAAGATCGCAGCCGATGCGCTGACCGAGATGGCAGCGGCGAGGCCATGGCGCTGGCGGCAGAAGAAAGCGATCACCACCGCTGAAAGAAGCGGCGCGAAGAGCACGACGAGGAGTGATTGGGTGGCAGTCATGTTCTTAACGACTCAAGGAGGTGAGTTCATCGACCATCACCGTTTGGCGCAGACGGAAGAGCGCGACGATGATGGCGAGGCCGAGGGCGACTTCGGCAGCCGCCACAGTGATGATGAAGAAGACGAACAAGTTACCATCCATGGTGCCGTTGTAGCGAGAAAACGCGACCAGCGCGAGATTCACCGCGTTGAGCATCAGCTCGAGCGACATGTAGATGACGAGTGTGTTCTTTCTAAGAATCACGCCCAGCAGACCGATTGCAAAGAGCAAGCCGGCTAGGAGGATGAAAGCGTTTAAACCTACGGTCATTTTAAAAATAAAATTTAAGAATTCTCAACGTGTTTCTTAGAGACAACGATGACGCCAATCATTGCAGCCAGTAGCAGGAAGCCGGTGACTTGGAAAGGAAGCATGTATTTGGTGAACAGGCTGTAGCCGAAGGATTTAGCCGAAGTGGTGTATGGGATGCCGATGCCCTCGCCGGTGGGATTTTCCAAAACGGGCAGCAGAGCCGTTTCGGGCAGGTGCTCGCCACTCGCAAAGGCGGCGCACATTAAAATCACTATCAGCGAAAAGCCAGCAATAGAAGCAGCCAGCGTGAGCTTATCCTTAATCAGCCGACTGGTATCTTTATCCACATCCATCAGCATGATGATAAAGAGGAAGAGCACCATCACCGCGCCCGCGTAAACGAGCACTTGGATCACGGCGAGAAAGTAAGCTTCCAAAAGAACGAAGAGCGCAGCGGTGCTGATGAACGAAATAATCATGCAGATGGCACCGTTGACCGCGTTTGGGCTGACTACCATGAGTAGAGCCGAAATCAGCGTGATCGCTGCAAAGACGTAAAAGAGTAGGTCGATCATCGTTGGAAAAATTAGTGGTGAGCGCTGCCCGCTTGCTCGGCGGTTTTCTTTTTATCCCACTTCGAGTGCTTGTCCGGAACGGTGCCACCGAGCTCGTAGAGTTTATCCTTATTATTGATCATCTCCTCACGGCTGTAGCCGGAGAGGGAAAAGACGTCTTGCAAGTAAATGGCCTCTTCGGGGCAGACCTCTTCGCACAGGCCGCAGTAGATGCAGCGTAGCATGTTGATATCAAACTCCTTAGGTGCCTTCTCTACGTGGGCGCGATCGGGTTCGGCCAAAGGATCGATCTCACCAGGTGTGATACGGATCGCTTTCGGCGGGCAGACGAACTCACAGAGCTGGCAGGAAACACATTTTTCGCGCCCGTTGGGATCTTTAACCAGTGTGGGCACGCCACGGTAGTTGTCCGGGATGACTGGGCGTTCTTCTGGGTATTGAAGCGTCACGTTCTTTTTGAACATGTTGCCAAAGGTGGTAATCAATCCCGCACCAATCTGAGGCAGGAAAGTCTTTTCCGCAAAGGAAAGCGGCTTACGTTCGAGAACTTTTGTCTTAGCCATAATTAGTTAGCGGGTGATTGTATCGTAGAGGGCGATGATGATGGTGTTGAGCACCAGATTACCGACGGCGAGTGGGAGCAGGATCTTCCAGCCGAGTGCCATCACTTGGTCGTAGCGGAAGCGCGGTAATGTCCAGCGCACCCAGATAAAGAAGAAGATCATGAAAAACACCTTGGCCATAAACCACGCGACGGAGAGCAAGGAGCCGATCAGGCCATCGCCCCACGGGTCGGCGAGCCATGGCAGGAAGTTCCAACCACCAGCGAAGAGCAGCACGAAGAGCGCGGAGCCCATGATGACGTGGGCATACTCAGCGACGAAAAAGAGGCCGAATTTGAAACAACCATACTCGGTGTGAAAGCCGCCGACGAGGTCGGTCTCGGACTCGGCCATATCGAAGGGCAAGCGATTGGTCTCCGCGAAGAGCGCTACCAGAAAGATCAGCGCAGAGAGCGGCTGCCAGAGGATGAGCCACGCGCTCTGCTGTGATTGCACGACGCCGAAGAGGCTCATACCGTAATCCGAACCCGGCGCGGCGGCCCACATAAAGACGGGCAAGAGTGCCAAGCCCATCGCCAGTTCGTAGGAGATCATCTGCGCGGAGGCACGGATGCCGCCGAGGAAGGGGTATTTACTATTCGAAGCCCAACCCGCGAGCACGATGCCGTAAACGCCGAGCGAAGAAATGGCGAGAATGATCAACATGCCGAGATCCACATTGGCCAGCACGAGGGGCTGGGTGATACCGTCGGCATCGACGTAGCGCCCGAAAGGCAGCACCACCATAGTAATGAGCGCGGGAGCGAGCGCGATGATCGGTGCCAGCGTGTAGTAGCCCTTATTCACGTGCCCAGGCACGATTTCTTCTTTAAAGAGAAACTTGAGGCCGTCGGCGACCGGTTGAAAAAGGCCAAACCCGGTCAACAAATTGCCAAGGATCGGGATGTGCCCGAGCAGTGGCATACGGGTGCGGTTGGGCCCGACACGCCCTTGAATCCAGCTGGATACCTTGCGCTCGGCGAGCACGGAGTACGCACACAGCCCCATGAAAACAGAGATCATCGCGACCGCGTAAACGATGGGTAGGAGATAAGGCAAAGATGCGTCTAAAAGTTCCATATCGCGTATCTATCTACAGCTTAAGCACCGGCGGGTGCGGCATACGCTTCCTTAAAAGCGACAGGATCGTATTTGAGATTTTTGGCCTCAACAAAGTCGAGATCGAGGAAAGCGGAGGCATTGAGTGCAACCCCTTCGGCAGGCAAGGTGCGCCAGCGGAGTGCGTCATCGAGCTGCGCGAGCTTGGGCGCCATGCGCTCCCAGACGGCATCGATGGTGATCAGCGCTGGCTTTTCGGCAGCGAGCGGCGCGGCGATTTTTTCAAGCACGCCCAAATCAGGCAGGACGCCACGCGGCCCAGGCACGGCGGCTTTGAAACGCTGGAGTCGGAAGCTTTGATTGATCAAGCAGCCGTCCTTTTCGTAGATCGTGAGCGAAGGCAGCACCACGTTGGCAATTTCGCTGGTGGCGTGGGCGTGGGTGCCGACGTAGATGACTTTCACTTTGGCGAGGGCTTCTTTACTGAGGCCGAGCTGGGTCAAGTCTTCGTTGACGGCGAGGATGGTCTTGACCGCGCCAGAGTTAACATCGCGAGCGAGCGCTTCGAGATTCGTGGCGGGCAATGCATCGATCAGGCCGGTGACGAGTGCACCACGCAGGTTCGGCGTGCGGTCTTCGGATTGCAGGAGCCCATCACCCAGGCCGTAGTGACTGACGAGGGAGACCTTGGCACCGCTGCGCTCGGCGATGGTTTTGTAAAAAAACTGCTCTTCAAGCGAGCTATGGGCGGAGGCCACGAGCGCGACATCGCCTGACTGGAGCAGCTCGACTGCAGCGGCAGCGGCTTCATCGGAAGTCTTGTGCACGCCTTCGATGGTGTAGTGCGTGAGGCGATCTTCAGATTCGACGGCCTTGAAAAGATCGCGCCCAGAGTCAGTCATCCAAGTATCGTTGACATCGTCATTGCGGCGTGGGGTGACGCGGTAGATCTTACCCTCGCGGCTCCAGATTTCGGTATTTGCGCCGACACTGCTTTCAATGCAAATGCTATCGGTGCGTTTCAAGAACCAGACACGCATTTTGAAGCGGAAGTCGGTGCTGGTGAGCGCGCCGACGGGACAAATATCGACCGTGTTGAGCGAGTAATTGTGCTCCAGCTCTTTGCCTGGATAGCAAGTGAGCGTGGAATAGGTGCCACGATCCACAAACCCGAGCACATCATCGCCCACCACTTCATTACTAAAACGCACGCAGCGTGAGCAAAGGATGCAGCGCTCATCATCGAGCGTCACACGTGGCCCGAGGCGCGTGCGCTTGGGCTTGACGTTTTTATCCTCAATAAAGCGGCTATAGCCACGGCCATGCTCAGCAGAAAACTCCTGCAAGCGGCACTCCCCTGCTTGGTCGCAAATGGGGCAGTCGAGCGGGTGATTGATCAAGAGAAACTCGGTGACGCCGTTGCGCGACTCTTTGACCATCTCCGAGCCTGTGCGGATGTGCATACCAGTCGAGGCATTCGTCGCGCAGGCGATCGTGGGCTTTGGTATCCAACCGATCTTGGGTGAGCCATCTTCTTCGAGTATCGCTTCGCCTGTGGCGCGGTCGCGCATAGGCATCCCCATCTCTACCATGCACATGCGGCAGTTGCCCGCAATTGAGAGCTTCGGGTGGTAGCAATAGTGCGGCACTTCCTTGCCCTTACCAGCCATCTTCACGGCCTCAATGATGTTGATCCCCTTCGGGACTTCGACATCTTGGCCATCGATGTTGATGGTAATGTTTTCGACGATGCTCTGAATGTTCATGTACTAGATAAGTGTCGTTTCGGTCGCTACCTGTTTACCTTCTTTACGGCGAGCGGCTTGCTCGCGGGCTTTTTCGACGAATTCGTCTTTAAACTTGGCGATAAAGCTTTGCACTGGCCACGAGGCCGCCTCGCCAAACGCGCAGATTGTGCGGCCGGCGATTTGATCGGCGATCGAGACGAGCAGATCGGCATCTTCTTCGCGGGCTTCGCCGTCGACCATCCGCTGGGTGACTTTACGCATCCACGGCACACCTTCGCGGCATGGGGTGCATTGGCCACAACTTTCGTGGGCGTAGAAATAGTTTATGTTCGCGAGTGCTTCGACCATATCAGTCGAGTCATCCATCACGATCACCCCACCCGAGCCAGACATCGAGCCGACGGCTCCGAGACTATCAAAATCCATCGGGATATCTTCGATCCCCCAGTCAAATTCAGTGCCATCTTTTAACTTACCGGTAAAACGTTCGTCCGCGCGCAGAATCTTCGAAGAGGAACCACCGGGAATCACCGCCTTGAGCTTGCGCCCCGGCTTGAGACCACCGCAAACATCGTAGATTAACTGGCCGAGCGTAACATCGGCGCAGGCGAACTCGTAGTAGCCAGGCTTTTGCACGTGGCCGGAGACGCACCAAATGCGCGTGCCGGTATTGCCTGGTGTGCCGATCTTTGCGAAGCCTTCGCCGCCCAGTTCGATAACGTGCTTCACATCGCAGAGCGTCTCGACGTTATTAACGATGGTGGGGCATTGGTAAGCACCGAGCGCTGCGGGGAAGTATGGCGGCTTGATGCGCGGGTTGGCGCGGAAGCCTTCAAGCGATTCGATCAAGCCTGTTTCTTCGCCGCAAATGTAAGCGCCCGCGCCGCGGTGCACGATGATATCGCACGAATAGCCGGAGCCGAGAATGTCGTCGCCGAGGAAGTTCTTTGCGCGGGCTTCTTCGATGGCGCGTTCAAGAATTCTATAACCTTGGAAAAACTCACCACGGACGTAGATAAAAGCGAGCTTGGCCTGAATTGCGAAGGCGGCACACATCATGCCCTCGATCAGTTGGTGCGGGTCTTGGTGGATGATCTGACGATCTTTAAAAGTGCCGGGCTCGGACTCGTCGGCATTACAAATAAGGTAAATGGGCTTGCCCGACTTACGGTCAAGAAACTTCCACTTCATGCCGGCAGGGAAACCTGCGCCGCCACGGCCACGCACGCCAGAGGCGAGCACTTCGGCGCAAATGTCTTCGGGCTTCATGGTGACAGCCTTTTTCAGCTGCTCGTAGCCGCCGTTTTTCACGTAGCAATCGATGTCGTTGGAGTAGCCCTCCTCGTCGATGTGTTTAAAAATAAGCCTTGTTTCTGGATGTGCCGATGTGGTTATATTCATAAGTTAAGAAAGTTAGGCAGGGAGGCCGTTAGAAAATTCACCGCTCTTCATTTTAGACGCCATTTCGGCGGCCTTGTCGGGATCGATGTTTGTGTATTCATCTTCGCCGACCATGACGACCGGGCCTTTGCCACAGTCGGCGTGGCATTCGACGAATTCGAGGGTGACTTTGCCATCTTCGCTGGTGTGGCCGACCTTGCAACCGAACTCTTCTTCGAAGCGTCTACAAGTTTGGTAAGCACCCGCTAGGGCGCAAGGCAAAGTGCGACAGACACGCACATGATACTGCCCTGTCGGCTCGGTGCGCAGCATAGGGTAAAAGGTAACGATCTCGCTGATGTTGATCGGCTCAAGTTCTAGCCGAGTAGCGATCCACTCCATCGCCTCATTCGAGAGATAGCCTTGATCCTCTTGCACCAAGTGGCACAGCGGGAGCGCCGCGCTACGCATCGTCGGGTAGCGAGGCACGAGCTTGTCGATCTTTTCAATTGTTTGTGTTTTTAAGTTCATTGAATTCTCAGCTTACCGGTTCTCAGTTGGCTAGATTCCTAGCGGTCTAGCGGTCGCACTCCCCCATCACGAAGTCGAGCGAACCGAGGATCACGGTGATGTCGGTCAAATAGTGGCCGGGGATGAGCTTATGGAGAATGCTCAAGTTACAGAAAGACGGACCACGAATCTTGAGCCGGTAAGGCACGCCCCCACCCTTGGATACGATAAAGAAGCCGAGTGCGCCCTTCGGGTTTTCGGCCTCAAAGTAAACTTCGCCGGCAGGGATTTGTGGGCCTTCGGTGACGATCATGAAGTTTTGGATCAACTCTTCCATGCTGGTCAGTACCTTGGCCTTCTGCGGAGCAAAGATCTTCTTGGCGTCCTCCGCGTAGTAGCTGCCTTCAGGGAATTGATCGATGCACTGGCGTATGATGCCGACACTCTGGCGCACTTCTTCGGCACGCATCATGTAGCGGTCGTAGCAATCGCCAGTGGTGCCGACGGGCACTTCAAAATCGTATTTCTCGTAGCCGAGGTAAGGCTTATCCTTGCGCAAGTCGAGGTCGACGCCGCAGGCGCGCAGATTCGGGCCGGTGATGCCGTAAGCGATCGCGTCTTCCTTAGAGATCGCGCCGATACCGACGGTGCGATCCATAAAGATACGATTGCGCGTCAACAGTTTATCCACCTGATCAAGCACGGGCAGCACGCCCTTGCAGAATTCCAGTACACGGCCGAGCCAGCCATCGGGGATGTCGCGCGCGACGCCGCCGATGCGTGTGTAGCTGGTGGTGAAGCGAGCGCCCGTCAGCTCCTCGAAGAGCGTGTAGAGCTTTTCACGCTCATTGAAGGTATACATGAAGACCGTCCACGCGCCGGCATCCATACCGTAAACGCCGATCCCGAGCAGGTGCGAAGAGACACGCGCCAGCTCGCAGCACAGCAGGCGAATGGATTCACAGCGCTCGGGCACTTGCAGATTGGCCAGTTTTTCGACCGCCATCGCGTAGGCGACGTTATTGGCCAGCGGTGCGAGGTAGTCTAACCGATCCGTATAGGGCACGAATTGATTATAAGTCATGTTCTCGGCGATCTTCTCGTCGCCGCGGTGCAAGTAGCCGAGCACTGGGTCGCAGCTTTTTACAACATCGCCATCGAGCTCCATCTTCAGCCGGAGCACACCGTGAGTGGTCGGGTGCGAGGGGCCGACGTTGAGCGCCATCGTTTCGCCTTGCAGCTCAGTCTCACGCTCGCTGCTGCGGGTGCCGAGATCGCCGACGGAAATTTCTTTTAGTGTGGTGGCCATTACTGATATGCTTAAATGTTCAAAATATAGAATACTGAAATTGTTAAATTAAACGGGCTTCTCCTTTTGCTCTGTCCAGCTCTCGTCGCGGGCGCGCGGCTCGGTTTGGCTCATCGGACCATCGCCGGAAGAAACAAAAGGGCCGCCCATCATCGGTGCGGGCAGCACGCTGACACCGGTCGACTCGGCCACATCGGCGGCGGGCAGGGGTGTTTCGATACCTGCCAGCGGAAAATCCTTACGCAGCGGGTGGTAAGGATACGAATCCCACATCAAAATACGGCGTAGATCGGGGTGCCCTTCGTAGTGGATGCCCATGAGATCGAAGGTCTCGCGCTCGTGCCAGTTGGCGGCGGCGAACACGCCACTAACCGAAGGTAGGCTTGGGTTGATATTATCCGGGCAGTCTGCGGCGATGCGCAGATACTCGTGCTTGGTGGTCGATAGCAGGTGGTAGTAACCGGTAAAGCGCGGGCTGTGCGCATCCCAATCCACTGCGGTGACGTCAAGCAACAGGTCGTAGCCCAAGTCGTCGCGCAGCGAAGTGCACAACTCGACGAGCCTCTCAGCGGGGCAGTTGACCGCCAAATGATCGGAGGATGGGCGCTCGGACAAGTAGTCAAAACGCTCTTTCAATTGAGCAAATTCGCTCTCGGCCATGGTTTAGCTTTCCTTTCTGGCTCCTGCTAGCGCCGCTTGAGCGGACTTGGCATTTCGGGCGGTCAAGTTTTTGACCGAGCTTTCGCGGCCAATCTTGTCCTGCAATTTAATCATCGCATCCAGCAGCGCCTCTGGGCGAGGTGGGCAACCGCTGACATATACGTCGACGGGGATGATACGATCGACTCCTTGTAAAGTTGCATACGAGCGATACATGCCGCCGGTGCTGGCGCAGGCACCCATCGCGACCACCCATTTTGGCTCGGCCATTTGCTCATAGATGCGGCGCACGACCTCGGCCATTTTATAGGTGACTGTGCCAGCCACAATCATGCAATCGGCTTGGCGCGGCGAAAAACGCATCACTTCCATCCCGAAGCGGGAAATATCGAAGCGCGAGCCACCTGCCGCCATCAATTCGATTGCGCAGCAAGCGAGCCCCATCGGCATCGGCCAGACCGAGTGCTTGCGGATCCAATTAATGACAGCATCCGCTTGAGTGACAATAATTTCACCCTCCACTTTGCTATCGTAGGCTACGTTTGTTTTTTGCATGTTAATTTCAGTGTCGAATCTAACTCTTCCTTAAAGCTCACGCAACTTACGTTGACCCCTTTCCCATGCAAGCTACAATTTGATTTTCTCGGTAAGTGAAACGCAGGACACGGGATTTAGCAATAACATCCCGGCAGGAGGCTGGCGTAATCCTTGAATGAAGAGCCGACGCAGTTGACAACTTACTTCTAAAGTTTTCCATCTCACATCTCACATCTCGCATCTCACATCTCGCATCCCAAATCCCATGCCCACTTACGTTTACCAAGAAATCCTCCCAGACGGTTCCGATGGCGAAGCCTTCGAATATATTCAGCGCATGGTGGACGCATCACTTAAAACGCACCCCAAAACGGGCAATCCCGTGCGCAAGGTCTTTCACTCCCCTAACGTTTCCAGTAAATATACCGAAGGTGCAACCAAGAATAAGTTGACTGACGAGAACGTCGAAAAGCACGGTTTTACCCGCTACGAAAGGGACAAAGTCACTGGTCGCTATAATAAAACCGCTGGCAAAGATAAACGCGCCCCCGATGTGGTGGACGCCAATCAACTGAAGGAAATTCAGAAAAACGGACTGGTTTAGGGTGTTGAAGGGCTTGACGCGGATCATTTGATGTGTTTTAATATTTCAAATGAAATATAAGCAAAACGAGTCTGCCGACTTTTTAGTCGAAGAAACCCAAACCGCTTATCAAAATCATCCCGTGCAATGGGTCGAACGGATCATGGCTGGGCTGCCGGTCGAGGAGTTTGATAGCTTGCGCGAGATGCTGGGTCTGCCTGTCGATGAGATGGCTCGCAAGATAGGCATTTCGACAGCTACTTTGAGTCGTCGCCGAGCGAAGCAGCAGCGGCTCGACCGCGATCACAGTGATCGGCTGATGCGCTATGCGCGCCTGTTTTGGTTAAGTGTAGGCTTTTTCGATGGTGATCGGGCGACTGGCCGCGATTGGCTGAAGCGCCCTGCTCACGCACTGGGAGGCCATACGCCACTCGAATTTGCCGAGACTGAGATGGGGGCGCGCGAGGTGGAGGATCTGCTCGGTCGCTTAGAGCATGGGGTGTATGTCTGAGTCGCCTCAGCCGCCCAATTCATCGGGTGCGGCTGGGGCACTGCGGCTGTGGCGACTGGTTAAGACGCAGCATATCGCGAGCGCATTCGATGGCGAAGGCGCATTTCGCTATGGCGGGCGTTGGAATAGTCGCGGCCAGCGTGTGGTCTACGCCAGTAGCACGCTCTCGCTGGCTGTCTTGGAAGTGCTGGTGCATCTTGATCCAGCGGGATATTTACCTGAACTGCATGCGATCTCGATAGATGTGCCGATCGAAGAAATCAGGACGCATCACTTTTCCAAGCAGGATTCGATCTCGGGCGGCTTGCCTTGGCAACTAGCGCAGACCCGAGCTTGGGGGGACGCTTGGACGCGCGAGCGCGGTAGCCCGGCACTGGAAGTGCCCAGCGCCATCGTGCCCAACGAGAGTAACTACCTGCTCAGCCCTACCCACCCGCGCTTCGCCCAACTAGAGATCAGCGCTCCTGAGCAATTTCCAATAGATGCACGGCTCTTCTCGACTTAGAGAATCGGAATAGGTTCAATGCAAAAGAGCCGTTCCTTAAGGAACGGCTCTTTGTTAGAATGACTTTATGCCTAATTTTTAATTAGTTGCTTCGGCCTCGGGATTTTCAGTGGTCTCTACATCAGCCTCGACAGCGTCGGCCTCGGGGACGACTGCTTCTTCGGCGGGGCCATCGACGTTGAACTCTGGAGTGGGCAATACCACGCCTTCGATCCGTGCGGCGGCTTCTTCGGGAGTGAGTTGCTCCATGCCAGCGCCTAGGGTGTCGATCCGCAAGTTGCGGTAGGCCGGTAGGCCAGTGCCGGCTGGAATCAAGTGCCCCATGATGACGTTTTCTTTGAAGCCCTTGAGCATGTCGACCTTGCCGAGTGTGGAAGCATCGGTGAGCACGCGGGTGGTTTCTTGGAAGGAAGCCGCGGAGATGAAGGACTCTGTCTCCAGCGATGCCTTAGTAATGCCGAGCAGCACTGGCTCGCCCTCTGCGGGCATACCACCAGAATCTTCGATCGTGCCATTAGCCGACATGAACATGAAGCGGTCGACTTGCTCGCCCCAGAAGAAATCGGAGTCACCTGGATCGGTGATGCGGACTTTCTTGAGCATTTGCGAAATGATGACTTCGATGTGCTTATCGTTAATTTCCACGCCTTGGAGACGATAGACTTTTTGAATCTCAGCGATGAGATAGTCTTGGACAGCGGACGGGCCGAGAATCTCTAGAATTTCGTGCGGATCGGCGCCACCTTCAGTTAGGTTCTGCCCCTTGTGGACGAGGTCGCCGATTTGCACAACGAGGTGCTTACCGTGCGGGATGAGGTGGGCTTCTTCGTCGCCAGTCTCTGGATCGGTAACGAGGAGCTTCTTCTTACCGCGCACGGTGCCGTCGAGAGAGACGATGCCGTCGATCTTGGCCATTTCGGCAGCGTCCTTGGGACGGCGTGCTTCAAATAGCTCGGCCACACGAGGGAGACCACCGGTGATGTCTTGCGTCTTGGAGGCTTGACGTGGAGTCTTCGCCAGCATGGTGCCGGGTGCGATCTCGTCGTCCTCGTTGACTGCGACCTGCGCGCCGGTGGGAATCGCATAGGTAGCGATCATCTTACCGGCATCGTCGAGGATGTTGACTGCAGGATTCAAGTCTTCCTTGTGCTCGATCACCACGGTGGCGATACGCCCGGTGGACTCGTCGAGCTCGCGCTTGACGGTGACGCCGGGGATCATATCGGTGAAGCCGATGCGACCTGCCTTCTCGGAAAGAACTGGAATATTGTGCGGATCCCACATGGCGAGAATTTCGCCCTGATCGATGGAGTCGCCGTCGCCCTTGGTCAGGACGGAGCCGACTACGATCTTGTAGGTTTCGATTTCGCGATCTTCCTCGTCGAGGATTTGCACGGAACCGGTCTTATTCAGAACGATGTTTGCGCCGTCGGCTGTTTGCACGATACGGAGACCCTTGTAAACGACCTTACCACCTGTGCGAATCTTGATCTCGGGATTTTTCAGCACACCGGACGCGATACCACCGATGTGGAAGGTACGCATGGTGAGCTGTGTGCCCGGCTCGCCGATCGACTGAGCGGCGATGATACCGACGGAGGCGCCACGTTCCACCATGGCTGCGTAGGCGGGATTGATGCCGTATTCGAGTGCGGTGATGCCGACCTTCTTGCGGGTGGTGAGTGCGGAAAGAACTTTAACGCGCTCGACGCCGACTTCTTCGATCTTACGGGCGGCTTCTTCGGAGATGAGTTCACCGTTCTTAACGAGGAACTCGTCTGGATTGAGCGGATTCTTGATATCGTTGGAAGAGCAGCGGCCGACGATGCGGTCGTAGAGGGAGACGATTTCGTCGTCACCTTCGTGAATGGCATATTTCCAAACACCGTCGCGGTTGCCATCGTCGAAGTCTTCGATGATGCAATCCATCGCCACGTCGCAAAGCTTACGTGTGAGGTAACCGGCATCCGCAGTCTTGAGCGCGGTATCGGCGAGTCCCTTACGAGCACCGTGAGTGGAGATAAAGTATTCGAGAACGGAGAGACCTTCGCGGAAGGAGGAAAGAATCGGGCGTTCGATAATTTCACCGGAGGGCTTGGCCATCAAACCACGCGTGCCGCAAAGCTGGCGGACCTGTTGTTTGTTACCACGCGCACCGGAATCCATCATCAAGTAAACGGGATTCACAGAATCCTTACCACCGTTGGACTTAAGCTCTTCGAACACCGCCTTAGCGATGTCGTCGGTGCACCCTGTCCAGATGTCGATGATCTTATTGTAACGCTCACCTTCGGTGATGATACCCTTCTTATACTGACCTTCGACCTCGTCGATCTTCTTGCGCGAAGCCTTCACGATGGCAGGCTTCGAGGGCGGGATGATCATGTCGTCGATGCCGATGGAGACACCGGCACGAGTGGCTACCTTGAAGCCTGTATCTTTGAGGCGGTCGAGTGTGATGACGGTCTCCTCGCGCCCTACTCTCTTGTAGGTCTGGAGAATGATGTCACCCAGCTTGCCTTTAGGCACGGGGAAGTTCACGAAACCGAGCTCTTTAGGCCAGATGGTGTTGAAGATCACACGCCCGACTGTGGTGCGGATCAACTTCTTCTCCGAATTACCAAAAATGATGCCTTCTTTTTTGAAGTCTGGGTTAATGAAGTTGATCCAATCGTGCACATTGAGCGCACCGTCGTTGACTGCGGTATCCAACTCGTCGGCATCGACGAGCATGGGCAGACGCACGCCTTCGACTGGCTTGACGGGTGGGTCGAGCGTGAGGAAGTAGGCACCGAGGACGATATCCTGCGAAGGTGTCAAAATCGGCTTACCACTGGATGGTGAGAAGATATTGTGCGTCGCCATCATCAGGGTCTTGGCTTCCAGCACTGCTTCGAGCGATAGAGGCACGTGCACCGCCATTTGGTCGCCGTCGAAGTCAGCATTATAAGCTGTGCAAACGAGCGGGTGGACGCGAATGGCGTCGCCCTCAATCAATACAGGCTCGAAGGCTTGAATAGAAAGGCGGTGAAGCGTGGGCGCACGGTTCAAGAGAACGGGGTGGCCGGCTGTGACTTCTTCAAGGATATCCCAAACTTCGGGCGATTGCTTTTCGATCATCTTACGCGCGCCGCGGACGGTGTGCACGAAGCCGAGCTCTTTGAGGCGGCGAATAATAAATGGCTCGAAGAGGACGAGCGCCATCTTCTTAGGCAGGCCACATTGGTTGAGCTTGAGCGATGGGCCGGAGACGATGACGGAACGACCCGAGTAGTCGACGCGCTTACCGAGCAAATTCTGACGGAAGCGGCCTTGCTTGCCCTTGAGCATGTCGGAGAGCGACTTGAGTGGGCGATTACCCGCACCCGTGACGGCGCGGCCGTGGCGACCGTTATCAAAGAGCGCATCGACGGCTTCTTGCAACATGCGCTTCTCATTATGGATGATAACGTCTGGAGTCTTGAGCGAGAGCAGGTTCTTAAGGCGGTTGTTGCGATTGATGACACGACGGTAAAGGTCGTTCAAATCGGAGGTCGCGAAGCGGCCACCTTCGAGCGGCACTAGGGGGCGCAGATCCGGCGGAATGACGGGCAGCACTTCGAGCACCATCCATTCAGGGCGAGTGCCGGACTCCATGAAGCCTTGAATCGTCTTCAGACGTTTGGAAATCTTCTTCTTTATCTGCTTGGAGCGAGTGGCGTGCATTTGCTCGTGGAGCTCGGCGACGGTGGATTCGAGATCAACGAGTGAAAGAGCATCGCGAACGGCTTCGGCACCCATGCGGGCGACGAAGGAGTCTTCGCCATACTCGTCTTGCGCTTGGAGATACTCACGGTCGGTAAGAAGCTGACGCTCTTCGAGCGGTGTCTTACCCGGATCGATGACAAGGTAGTTCTCATAGTAGATGACGCGCTCCAGATTACGTGCGGTGATGTCGAGCAGCAGGCCGAGGCGGCTAGGCATGCTCTTCAAGAACCAGATGTGTGAAACGGGAACGGCGAGTTCGATGTGGCCCATACGGTCACGGCGAACGCGAGAGACGGTGACTTCGACGCCGCAGCGGTCGCAGATCACACCCTTATACTTGATACGCTTGTATTTGCCACAGGCGCACTCGTAGTCGCGCACGGGACCGAAGATGCGCTGGCAGAAAAGACCGCCTGGCTCCGGTTTGAATGTACGATAGTTAATCGTTTCGGGATTCTTCACTTCTCCGCGAGACCATTCACGAATGGACTCGGGCGAGGCGACAGTGATGCCGACTCGGTCGAATGATTTGGTGGCTTCATAGCCTAGTACGTCGCGTGCTACTTCGTTGCTCATTTAGTAAACCTTTTTTGAAATTTTGCGTTGATTATGGTGGCCTTTAGACATCGATCGCTGCATCGAGTTCGAACTTCCCTTCGGAACCGAGTCGAACATCCAGACAGAGACTTTGGATTTCCTTCATCAAAACGTTGAACGACTGAGGCGTCCCCGCTTGTAAACTGTTATCACCCTTGACGAGCGATTCGTAGATGCGTGTGCGGCCTGCCACGTCGTCGGACTTAACGGTGAGCAGTTCCTGCAGCGTGTAGGCAGCGCCATAAGCTTCGAGCGCCCAAACCTCCATCTCCCCGAAACGTTGGCCTCCATACTGTGCCTTACCACCGAGCGGCTGCTGAGTGATAAGGGAGTAAGGGCCGACCGCACGTGCGTGGATCTTGGAAGCGACCAAGTGATTGAGCTTCAGCATATACATGTAGCCGACCACGACCTCTTGGTGAAGTGCTTCACCTGTCTGTCCATCGTAGAGAATGCTCTTACCCGTGGAGGGCAGACCAGCTTCTTCGAGATACTCGCGAACCTTGGCCTCGGAAATACCGTCGAACACAGGTGTCGCCACCTTAATGCCGAGGTGCTTACAGGCCCATCCGAGGTGAGTTTCCAAAACCTGCCCCACATTCATACGCGAAGGAACACCGAGTGGATTCAAGCAAATCTCGATCGGCGTGCCGTCTGGTAGGTGAGGCATATCCTCTTCGGGAACGATCTTAGCGACCACACCCTTATTACCGTGACGTCCGGCCATCTTATCGCCGACCTGCATCTTACGCTTCTTAGCGATATAAACTTTAACGCTCTTGACGACGCCTTGATCTGTATCTTCGCCGGATTCGACACCCTCGATTTTACGGTCTCGGTCGTAGTCGAGTTCGTCGAACTTACCTTGGTAGTTGCTCACGATCTCCATGATCTTAATCTTCACCGGTGAGGGATCGATCTCGATGTCCTTGGAAACGGCGGCGAGGCGACGCAGCAAGGTCTTGGTGATCTTGCGGTTGGCCGGAATGATGATTTCGCCAGATTCGCCGTTCTTCACATCGAGCGGGATCTTTTCGCCGAGCAGGATGTTAGAGAGCGCTTCAGTCAAATCTTCGCGCAGCTTATCACTTTGTGAGCGGTATTCTTCGTTGATCTTCTTAACTTGGCGGCGGCGGTCGGAGGCGGACATTTGCTCTGGCTCGCCATCGACACGGGCCGAAACCTTGACGTCCATGATGATGCCGCGCACGCCCGAAGGGACGACCAAAGAGGTGTCTTTAACATCGGCAGCTTTTTCACCAAAAATCGCACGCAAAAGTTTTTCTTCTGGAGCAAGCTCGGTTTCGGACTTGGGAGTGATCTTACCGACGAGGATATCACCTGGCTTGACCTCGGCACCGACGCGGATAACACCGTCGTGGTTGAGATCCTTGAGGGCTTCTTCACCGACATTGGGAATGTCGCGAGTGATTTCCTCCGGGCCGAGCTTAGTATCACGCGCTGTGACTTCAAACTCGTCCACGTGAATCGAAGTGAAAATGTCGTCCTTGACGATTTTTTCAGAAATCAGGATCGCATCCTCGAAGTTATAACCATTCCACGGCATGAAGGCCACGAGGATGTTACGCCCGATGGCAAGCTCACCGTCTTGTGTGGAGGCACCATCTGCGAGGATGTCACCCTTCTTGATGGGCTGACCTCGTGAAACGATCGGCTTCTGGTTGAAACATGTGCCCGCATTGGAGCGCATGAACTTACGCAGATCGTAAACGTAAATACCCTTCTTGGGATCCGTCTTGATATCCTTCGCCTTGGCAGGGAGTTCACCGTTTGCGGTGAGGACAATGCGGTTGGCGTCGACTTGAGCGATAATGCCATCCATGTCCGCGACTTCAACTGTCTTGGAATCGATCGCGACGCGCTCTTCAATGCCGGTGCCCACGAATGGAGACTCGGACTGGAGGAGCGGCACGCCTTGGCGTTGCATATTAGAGCCCATCAGCGCCCGGTTAGCATCGTCGTGCTCGAGGAACGGGATGAGGCCAGCAGCGACCGAAACCAGCTGCTTTGGCGAAACATCCATATAGTGCACCTCTTCGGGAGTCAGCTCGAGAACTTCGTCCTGATTACGGCAAGTGACGCGACCTACCAGCATGCTGTTTTTATCCAACTCGGAGTTGGCCTGAGCAATCATGTAAGGCTCTTCTTGGTCGGCGTTGAGGTATTCGACATCGTCGAGCACCTTACCGTCGACCACCTTGCGGTAAGGCGTTTCGATAAAGCCAAACTCATTGATGCGCGAATAGAGCGAGAGCGAATTGATCAGACCGATATTAGGGCCTTCAGGAGTCTCGATCGGGCAGATACGACCGTAGTGCGATGGGTGCACGTCGCGCACCTCAAAGCCGGCGCGCTCACGATTCAGGCCACCTGGCCCGAGTGCGGAGAGGCGACGCTTGTGGGTCAACTCAGCCAATGGATTGATTTGGTCCATGAACTGCGAAAGCTGACTACGAGCAAAGAAATCGCGGATCACTGTGCTGAGTGCCTTCGGGTTGATCAGCTTTTGCGGGCTGATCGAATCGACGCTTTGATCGTAGAGAGTCATGCGCTCTTTGACCAAACGCTCGGTGCGGGCGAGGCCGACGCGGCATTGGTTAGCAAGCAACTCGCCGACGGTGCGCACACGGCGACTGCCTAGGTGGTCAATATCGTCGAGTGTGCCATCGCCACGCTTGAGACGTGTCAAGTATTTGGTGGCTTCCACCACATCTTCAGCTCCGATCACGCGAAACTCAAGATCGGTATCCATCTTGAGCTTCTGGTTGAGCTTGTAGCGCCCTACCCGACCGAGGTCGTAGCGGCGTGGATCTTGAAAGAGGCGCTTGAGAAGTGCCTTGGCATTGGCGGTTGTGGGTGGCTCGCCAGGGCGCAGACGCTTGTAGATATCCTTGAGCGCTTCTTCCTCGTTTTGAGTAGGATCCTTCTTAAGGCAGCGGATGATCGCGCCGTCGTCCGCCGTCGTATCGATGGCGACGACCTTCTTGAGGCCTGCTTTCTCGAACGAGCGAACGATGGTCTTCGTCAGCGGCTCGAAGGCACGTGCTAGCACGACGCCCTTGTCAGCATCGACGATATCCTCAGTCAGCACGAGGTTAGAAACCGAGTCGCGCGCAAGCGCATCGGCCACTGTGATTTCATCCATCTCGTAGAAGAGATTCAGGATGTCCGCATCGGAGCCGTAGCCCATGGCACGAAGCAGTGTAGTGAGCAAGAACTTACGACGGCGACGGCGGCGGTCGAGGTAAACATAGAGCAGATCGTTTTGGTCGAACTGGACCTCCAGCCATGTGCCGCGGTCAGGAATGATGCGGAAGGCGTGTAAAACTTTGCCAGAAGTATGCACACTCTCTTCGAATGCGATACCAGGCGAACGGTGAAGCTGGCTGACGATGACGCGCTCTGCGCCGTTAATGATGAACGAGCCGCGCTCGGACACTAGGGGCAGCTCACCCATGTAAATTTCTTCGTCTTTAATGTGATCTTCTTCGCGCAAGCGGAGCTTCACATAAAGCGATACGGAATACGTGACACCCTCGCGAATCGCTTCGATCTCGGACTCGCGTGGCGGCGTGACGTTGTAGCTGACATACTCGAGGTGGCAACGGCTATCGTAGCTTTCGATCGGGAAGACTTCAGAGAACACAGCTTCTAAGCCGACGGTCTTCCGCTGGGTAGGAGCCGCGTCCATTTGTAAGAATTCCTTGTAGGAATCGACCTGATTTTCAATCAGGTTGGGTGGCTGGATAACTTCCTTGAGTTGACCGAAATTTAAGCGTTTTGACATAATGGATGTCCCGGTTACGGTGTATAATAAGAGTGTTCTAAGTGTACGCTGAGGGTGAGTTCAGCAGAAAAGCAAAAAACAGCTAAGCGAGGCTCACCTGAAATGGGTGAGCTCACCTAACTGTGAAATGTAGTGACTATTGCGTATAATTCGGAGTTTCCGTGATTACTTCAATTCGACTTCAGCGCCGGCAGCTTCGAGCTTCTTCTTGATCTCTTCGGCTTCGTCCTTCGAGCAACCTTCCTTGACGGGCTTAGGTGCGCTTTCGACGAGATCCTTAGCTTCCTTCAGGCCGAGACCTGTGATTGCACGGACTTCCTTAATCGAAGCGATCTTGTTAGCACCCGCAGCTTTAAAGATGACATCAAATTCATCTTTTTCTTCGACCACTTCAGCAGTGGCAGCAGGGCCCGCAGCGGCAACGGCGACAGGAGCAGCAGCGCTTACGCCCCACTTCTCTTCGAGTTCTTTAACGAGACCAGCTACTTCGAGCACGGTTTGTGCGGAAAGCCATTCGACGACTTCTTCTTTTGTGATTGCCATGTTATTTTACCTTTCAATTGACTAGCATCCCGGAAGGGAAGTTTAAGAGGTGAATTCCTCCTAGTCTGATTATTATTGGTTTGTTTTTAGGCCGCCCGTCTTTGTGACGGACGGCTAAAAGTATTTGAATTACGATGAAGACTATTCGCCGTTTTCTGCACGCACTTTGGCTTGCAGAACATTGACGACGCTTTGTGGAACCGCATTGAGCACGCGGACGAGGCTGGTGCCAGGCTGGTTAAGTAAACCGAGCAGTTGAGCGCGGAGCGCTTCGAGCCCGGGTAGCTTGGCCAGCATTTCGATTTCTTCCTTGCCGAGTGCCTTCTCGTTGAGAACGCCTGCCTTGAGCTCGACCTTATCCTTCTTTTTGAAAAATTCACTGATGGCTTTAGCCACGCCGGATGGATTGTCTCCACCGACGATGATTGCAGTCTGGCCAGTGAGATGCTCGCTCATGTCTGGATAGTCTTTGGCGTTCGCAGCTACATTAAAAATGCTGTTTTTTACGACGTGGAACTCAGCCTTATACTCATCCAAGATGGTGCGCAGCTCGGCGATTTCTTCGACTGTGACACGCTCAAAATTGGCGAGATATACGTAATCGGACTTGTTAAGGTGATTGCTCACCTCTTCAACGAGATATTGTTTTTCTGGTCTCATGTTATAGTGCCCTGGTTAAATTTTATTGTATTCAGCCGCATTTACAGCGAGGCTGGGACTCATCGTAGAGCTCAAAGAGAGACTCTTGATGTATCTGCCAGTGTTGGCGACTTTGGGGCGAGCTTCGACCAGCGCCTTGACCGCAGCCACTGCATTTTCGGCAATCTGCTCAGGAGTAAAGGAACGCTTGCCGACGACGATGGCGACATTGGCAGTTTTATCCATCTTAAATTCGACACGACCGGCTTTGACTTGGTTAATGCCCTCAACGATATCATCAGTCACTGTGCCGGACTTCGGGTTAGGCATAAGACCGCGCGGGCCGAGCACACGGGCGACCTTGCGCACGCTCTTCATAGCACTGGTAGTGGAAATCGCGACATCAAAATCGATCCATCCGCCGACGACTTTCTCGATAAGTTCATCGAGGCCCGCTTCATCTGCGCCAGCAGCCAAAGCTTCTTCCGGGTTTTCGGTGAAGACGATCACGCGCACAGTCTTACCGCTACCGTGAGGGAGCTGAAGCGTACCGCGCACCATCTGATCACTTTTACGCGGATCAAGTGCAAGGTGGGCGTAAACTTCGACAGTTTCGTCGAACTTCGCCTTAGGTAGTTTGTTTAGTAACGCAGACGCTTCTTCGACCGAGTAAGTCTTCGTGAGATCAGCCATTTCGACTGATGCACGGTAGCGTTTGCTTCCCTTAATTTGCTGGGTTGCCATTGTTATATCTCTATTGTGGTGATACCGAAAGCCAGAGCGGCTTGCGTGTAAATTGGTAAAAAATAGCCTACGATTAGTCGCCGATTAACCGACAACTTCAAGCCCCATGGAACGTGCCGTGCCAGCGATGATACTAAAAGCGGCGTCTTCGTTTTTGGCGTTAAGGTCGGCCTTCTTGAGCTCGCAGATCTCGAGCACCTGCTTGCGCGTGACGGTGCTGACTTTGTCCTTATTAGGAACACCGGAGCCCTTGGCGATACCGGCAGCCTTCTTAAGAAGAATTGCCGCAGGTGGCGACTTGAGGATGAAACTGAAAGAGCGGTCTGCGTAAACAGTGATCACGCAGGGCAAAATCATGCCTGCTTGATCCTTGGTTCTGGCATTGAATTCCTTACAGAACCCCATGATATTAACACCTTTAGCACCAAGAGCTGGCCCTACGGGAGGGGCTGGATTCGCGGCGCCTGCGGGCAGTTGTAAACGGATTTGACCTGTGATTTTCTTAGACATGTCTGGTTAGCTTTCTTCTGTTCTCTGGACTTGCCAGTATTCAAGTTCGACGGGCGTGAAGCGCCCAAAAATAGATACGGAAACCTTGAGCTTGCCCCGGTCTGGGTCGATTTCCTCGATTTTGCCGACGAGGTTCGCAAAAGGACCGTCGTTGACTTTGACCATTTCGCCGATCTCGTATTCGATCTTAGGCTTTTCTTTACCTTCGGCTTCCTCGACTTGATTCAGGATACGCTCGATTTCGCTCTTTTTCAAAGGAGAAGGGCGATCGCCTCCGACGAAATTAATGACGCCGTGTGCTTCGCGCACGAAATACCATGGCTTTTGCAGCAGCTTACCGTCGTCATCGTAAAGGCACATGTTGACGAAAATGTAGCCAGGGTAAAACTTCCGCTTCTTAGTGCTCTTCTTGCCACTTTTGACTTCGGTAACTAGCTCGGTAGGCACCAGCACATCAAAGACGTAGTCGTCCATCTCCTCAATAGAGATAAACTTATCCAGATATTTCTTAGACTTAGCCTCTTGATTCGAGAGGGTCTGGACGGCATACCAGCGAGGGCCTGTAATAGAGGAGGATTCTGACATTGTGGAGTCTTAGACGGTAAAAGGAGCCGCAAAGGGCGAAAAATCGTGAAATACGTAAAAAGGGGGGGATCGAAAATTACTTCACCCAAGAGGTGAGCAGCTCGACACCATTCATAAGCGAGAAGTCGATGAGCGCTATATATGAACCGAGGATACAGGTTGCAATCAGAACGACAATGGTCGAATCGCGTAGTTCCTTCTTGGTCGGCCACGAGGCTTTTCTGAGCTCAGTTAACGTCTCCTTGTAGAAGAGACGAATGCTTGTAAATGGATTTTTCATTAAAAATTTAGAATGGCAGGAGAGGAGGGACTCGAACCCACAACTTACGGTTTTGGAGACCGTTGCTCTACCAATTGAACTACTCTCCTGTAAAGTTTCGGGCTATTATCTATAAATAACAGATAAGCCGAGGGCCCATGTAGAGCCCTCGGCGAAAACTGGAATCTGTATGAAGCGGAGTGACTACTTAATCACTTCAACAATACGACCGGCACCAATCGTGCGGCCACCTTCGCGGATTGCGAAACGCTGGCCGGGCTCCATAGCGATCTTCTTGCCGAGTTCGATTTCGACAGTAAGATTGTCACCTGGCATGACCATTTCAACACCCTCTGGGCATTTGATGATACCTGTCACGTCAGCTGTTCCGAAGAAGAACTGTGGGCGGTAACCATCAAAAAACGGAGTGTGGCGGCCGCCTTCATCCTTAGAAAGGACATAGAGCTCAGCTTTTGCGGTGGTGTGGGGAGTGATCGAGCCAGGCTTGGCAATCACTTGGCCACGCTCGATCGATTCGCGGTCGATACCACGCAACAGAATACCGACGTTATCACCGGCCATACCTTGATCGAGCTGCTTGCGGAACATCTCAACACCAGTCACTGTAGTTTTCTTGGTGTCGCCCATGCCGACGATTTCGATATCTTCACCAACTTTGACGACGCCACGCTCGATACGACCCGTGGCAACTGTGCCACGCCCGGTGATCGAGAAAACGTCTTCTACAGACATGAGGAGCGGCTTGTCGATTTCACGCATAGGCTCAGCGATATCAGTGTCGATCGCGTTCATCAGATTTGTGATGGCTTCGATGCCCTCAGGCTTACCGTCGAGGGCGGCTGTAGCCGAACCACGGACGATGGTGATGTCATCACCTGGATACTCATACTTGGAAAGGAGGTCGCGGACTTCCATTTCAACGAGCTCAAGCAGCTCTTCGTCGTCGAGCAGGTCGACCTTGTTGAGCCATACCACGATGTAAGGCACGCCCACCTGACGAGCTAGAAGAATGTGCTCGCGCGTCTGTGGCATAGGGCCATCCGCAGCAGAAACAACCAAGATCGCGCCGTCCATTTGGGCAGCACCTGTGATCATGTTCTTCACGAAGTCAGCGTGCCCGGGGCAGTCGACGTGTGCGTAGTGACGAATTTCAGTCTCATACTCAACGTGTGCCACTGCAATAGTCACTGTTTTAGTTGCGTCACGAACCGTGCCGCCCTTGGCGATATCAGCGTAGGACTTGAATTTAGCCAAGCCTTTGTCTGATTGCACCTTTAGGATCGCAGTAGTTGTAGTTGTCTTACCATGGTCAATGTGACCGATAGTGCCGACATTGACGTGTGGTTTTGTTCTTTCGAATGTTTCCTTAGCCATGATTGATGTTATTTAGTGTTGAGAGATTGATTGATTGAGTTGTTTGTTGAAAACGAGATGGAGCCCTCGAGCGGGATTGAACCGCCGACCTCATCCTTACCAAGGATGCGCTCTACCACTGAGCTACAAGGGCACATCGCAAAATGATGGTATAAAATGAAAAGAGCCGGTGATCCAACACGCAAACGGGTTGAATTTTTGGGAAGCCCGCGAAAGTGGCGCTCGCCCCCTACTCAGTCAATACTTATTTTAAAAAAATAAATTAGGCTAAAAATTCACTGACAGAGCGGTATAGAGACTGGCAAATAGGCGAAATCTGAAGAGATTAGAAGGGTTCGAAAATGTAGCGGAACTAGGAAATCGTTTCGACTTGTTAATGATTCGAAAGCGGTTCCCGCTTCCGCTACGAAAAAAGGCCTCAAACCGTGTAGGGCTTTCTGAAGATCGCTCCGCTGCGGCGGCGCTCGGCGATTCGCTCGATTTCGTCCTCCGACATTGGCTTGGGATCGCCAGTCTCGGGGTCGATCTTCCACTTGGCTGGTTTCAAATCGTGATCCACCGCCACTCGGTAATCGAAGACAAAGCAATCGCCCTCCCATAAGCTCTGTTTTTGAGGCATCTCCTCTAAATAACGCAGGATGCCACCTTTAAGATGATAAACATGCTCGAAGCCTTTCTGCTTCAAATAGGCAGTCGAGCGCTCGCAACGGATGCCGCCTGTGCAATACATCGCGATTTTTTTGTCCTTCTGCGAGAGGAGCTGCTCGTCGACAAATTTGGCAAACGCCGTGAAATCGTCCGTTTTGGGGTTGATCGCCCCTTTGAACTGCCCCACATCGACTTCATAGTCGTTGCGGGTATCGATGGTGATCACGTCGGGATCGCTGATCAGGTCGTTCCACTCTTCAGGCTCTAAGTAGGTGCCCACAGCCAGCCGCGGATCGGCTCCCTGCTGGCGGAAGGTGACGATTTCAGGCTTCTTTTTAACCTTAAATTTGGGGAACGGATTAAAATCGGCATAGGAAACCTTCACCTCCAGCCCCTCGAAGCGCGGATCTGCTTTGAGCAGGGCGATCGTGCTGTCGATGGCCTCGGGCGAGCCAGCGCAGGTGGAGTTAATCCCCTCAGGTGCCAAAATAAGCGTGCCGCGCAGACCTACCTTGAGTCCATGGTCGACGATGCGCTCTGCCCACGCGTCGCGGTCGGGCAGTTCAGTAAAGTGGTAGAACGCAGCTATTTTCCAATTTTCGGACATACCCTTGGCAGTGTAGCTGATCTGATCGATAATCAAGAGCAAAGCCGACGACACCACTTTTAATTCTTGTCATCTCTAACTGACCTGTCAAAGCCCTGCGCCTCACTCTTGGAAAAGCCTGAAAGAACAGGCCGTTTTCAGCACTAGCTCAGGTATCGGTAAATATCCGGTCAAGGAGCATATTTACAGATATTATGGACACTAAATTTACGGATCTCGGGCTGCGCTCGGAACTCATCGAAGGCATCGAACGCCTCGGCTACGAATCGCCCTCTCCAATTCAAGCGCGCACCATTCCGGTGGCTCTCGCTGGGAGCGACATCGTCGGCCTCTCGCAGACAGGCTCGGGTAAAACTGCCGCCTTCGGCCTGCCCGCGCTCAACCTGATCGACATCAACCGCGACGAGACGCAGGTGCTCGTGCTGTGCCCTACCCGCGAGCTTGCTGTGCAAGTCTGTGAAGAGATCCACCACCTCGCTTCTGCGCTCAAGGGCCTGGTCGCCGTGCCTGTTTACGGCGGCGCCCCGCTCGACCGCCAGATGCGTGCCTTGCGCAAGGGGGCTCACATCGTCGTCGGCACGCCCGGCCGGGTGATGGATCACCTGCGCCGCAAGACGCTGCGCACAGACGCCATCCGTCTCTGCATCCTCGACGAGGCCGACCGTATGCTCGACATGGGCTTCCGTGAGGATATGGAAATCATCCTCGGCGACATGCCCGAAGATCGCCAGACCCTCTTCTTCTCCGCCACCATGAACCGTGCGGTCGAAGGACTGATCAAAACTTTTAGCCGGAATGCCGAGCTAATTTCCATTGAGCGCAAGTCCCTCACCGTCGATACCATTGAGCAGACCTACTATGAAGTGCGCAACCGTTCGAAGGTTGAAGTGCTCTGCCGCTTGCTCGATGTTGAGACCAACCCACGCGGCATCGTTTTCTGCAATACTAAGCAGATGGTGGAAGACGCTACCGAGGCGCTCACCGCTCGTGGCTACGTAGCTGACCGCATCCACGGCGACATTACCCAAGCCAATCGCGAGCGCGTGATCAAACGCTTTAAAGATGGGTCTGTCGAGCTTCTCGTCGCGACCGATGTGGCCGCGCGTGGCCTCGACATCGAGGACGTCGACATCGTCTTCAACTACGACCTCCCCCACGACCCGGAGGACTACGTGCATCGCATCGGCCGCACCGGCCGTGCTGGCCGCTCGGGCAAGTCAGTGACTTTCATTTACGGGCGCGACATCTACCGGCTCGAAGCCATCGAGCGCTACACCCGCCAAGTCGTACGCCGCATGCAGATCCCCAGCCTTGAAGACGTGGAAGGCCGCAAGGCAGACAAAGTCTTTAACCAAGTCAAAGAATCCCTCGAAGGCGGCCAATTCAAGCGCCACGACGATCTCGTGGATCGCCTGCTCGATGTCGGCCACACGCCGACCGATATTGCCAGCGCCCTCTTCGACCTGCTCGGCAATGATGAAAGCCGCGAAGGCGAAAAAATCGCCGAAGACAATGAAGACTTCGACCCCAACCCGCAGCGCAAGGGCGGCGGAGGCGGCTACAAGGGTGGTAGCGGTGGCGGTGGCTATAAGGGTGGCTATAAAGGCGGCCATAAAAAGAAGCACGGCGGCGGCAGCTACCAGAAACGCGGTAACGACAGCACCAGCGGCCACAGCACCAGCGGCCACAGCACCAGCGGCCACAGCAGCAGCGGCCACAGTAGCAGCGGCAGCGACGGCAAGTGGAACGACGGCGGCAAACACAAACGCCCGTTCAAAACCAAGAGCAAATTTGTCGGTGCTAAGCCCAGTAAACCAGCCAGCAGTGAAAGCATCTCGAGTGGCAAAACGCCCGCGCGCCGCTTCAAGCGCCCCGACTAGACACGTATGCTTGCTTTAAATTTCGATGCCTGAAGATAGCGAAATAGCCGCCCTCAACGCTCCTCGAGAGTGGTTTTGCTTGCGCACGCAGACCAAGCGTGAGCACATCGCGGCAGCAATTCTGGATCGGCTAGAAGCAGTCGAAGTCTTCTGCCCGCGTGTCAGCCAAGTCAAAAAAACTCGTACTGGCAAAAAGCGCTTTATCGAGGCCATGTTTCCAGGCTATATTTTTGCTAAATTCCAATACCACAGCCACTCACGCCAAGTCGTCCACAGTCAGGGCGTCACCCGGATGGTGGAGCTGGGTGAGCGCCGGGTGATCCCCGAATACATCATCGAAGACTTGCGGGCAAGCATCCCTGAGGGCATCATCGAAGCGCCTGACCTGAGTATCGAGCCGGGCGCGGAAATCGAGGTGGTCACCGGCTCGCTGAAAGGACTCAACGGCAAAGTGCTGGCGCAACTCCCTGCAAAAAATCGAATTCAAATATTGCTGGAATTTTTAGGGAGAGAAATCACAGTCGATGTGAGTCCAGACGACATCCTGCTCGCCCGCGACAAGGACTAAAACCGCAGAGCACTCGGCCACCATAACGATACCGCAGCCGGAGTTTTTCAAAGCAGGCTGTTGGCTCAACTTTCGGAATGACGCTGTGCGCTGCTCAAATACTAGACTTTGAATCCCAGCGCAGACGCCATGATGCCGAACAACTGATAGTTTTTGAAAAAAGGAGGCACTGCCTGCGAGCCGGGGCCGAAGGCAAAAAAATCGACGCATTCCGCGGTATGCTGGTTGGAAGACCAGCCGACGGCGGTCTGCTCTTTAAGCTGAGTACCAAAGGCCTCGTTTAGAGCACCACTGAGGTAGCGCGCTTCGGCGTCGAGCGCGGCTTGGACGATTGCGGCTTGTTCCTCGGTAGCATCGATGCCTAAAGCAATCTTGACCGGCTCGGGGCTAAACTGGCCTGTAGCGGCGAAACGCTGCTGAAGCCACTCGAAGCTGCGGCGGAGATCATTGATACGCTCCAGCGCGGGGCCGCTATCGTTGTACGATTTGCCCGCGCCATTGAGCTGGCATCCGCCGGTGCCGTGATCGGTGGTGACGATTAACATGGTATCGGGATGGGCATCGATGTACTCAAGCGCGATGGGGATGCACTCGTCAAACTCGAGAAATTCGTGAAGAATCGCACCGGGATCATTGCCATGGCCGGCATGGTCGATGCGGCCACCTTCGACTTGCAGGAAGAAACCATCTGGCGTGCGATCGAGGCGAGCCAGCGCGGCGCGAAACATCTCGGCCAGGCCAGGCACTTCTTTGAGAGAGCGGTCGTGCTTACGGTCGATAGCGTAAGGTATGTGGCTTTGGGAAAAAAGCCCGAGCAAACGCCCGTCGCCATTGGCTGCGGCGAGGGCGCTGGCATCCGTGACCACTTGATAGCCCTTTTCTTTAAAACGTGGGATGTAGTCGATCTGCGAGCTGTCTGCTTGTTTTTGAACAAAATGGCGCGCGCCACCGCCAAGGAGGACGTCGATTTCGTGCGCAAGGTATTGCTGCGCAATCTCGTCTTCCATATCGCGCAGCGGCACATTCGTCGCAAAGCCTGCGGGAGTGGCGTGCGTGATGCGGCACGTGCTGACCAGGCCAGTGGCTTTGCCCGCTTCCTTGGCGTAGCTGAGGATCGGTTTGAGCTTGTTACCCGCCGCATCCATGTTGATCACGCCATTGTTCACGCGCTGCCCGCTGCCCCACGAGCTGGCAGCCGCGGCGGAGTCCGTTACCGGCGAGCTGGCAGATGCGGTGTCTTGATAACCACGGGTAAGGCCTTCGCGCTCGAAGAGTTGCATCCAGTGGAGCGCTGCTTGTTGGTTGCGCAACTTCCAGTGGTGCGCGAGCCCGACCGTGCCATTGCACAGGCCGTCGGCGACTAGGAAAATGATGTTCTTAGCCCGGGCGGTCGGCTGCGCCACGGAAGAAGCCGAAGTAGCGGACAACTGGGAGCCAGGCAGCAGGGAGGCAGGCAGCAGAGAAGCAGCGCCAGCGAGTCCTGAAAGTTTTAAAAATTGGCGGCGGGAGGATGCTCTCGAGTTTTTCATAGATTATCTATCCTCGACCTTACCCAGTCTGCGAAGGCCAGCAATGCGATTTGTTCAAGATTTCACAAAAAACGCCGTCTCCCGAAAGTGACAGCGTTTTATTCTAAACAGGGAAACCGTGATTATTCACGGAAACCTTCGATCTGGCCGCTCTTGTAGCGCTCCATGAGAAGCCCGGAACCAGTCGAGCCGTCAAAAGCAGTTTTTTCACCTGCGCCTTGATCACTCGCAGTAGAGTTACCAGCAGCGGCACCAGTCGCGGCACCAGCTTCCTCGGAAGTTGATACAGTTTCTTTTGATGCGCAGCCAGCAAAGAAAAGCGTAGCGACGAGAAGTGTGATAATTTGTGATAGTTTCATAGTTTGATAATGGTTTACAACGTTATGTTCAGACATTTTTCAACTGAATGCAACACCTGTTGAAATTTATTCTCAAATTCAGTTTGGCTGAGCGTTGCGGAGGCCTGAATTCACCACTTGTTTAAAAAGGTCAATGATCGGGGGTCTGGCTTGCTTAAAGGTCTCAAAGTTCACAGTTTGGCGAAAATTCCGATCAATGAGTGCACCAAATCCTACCAAAAATAACGTCCGATTCCCTTATTTTAACCGCGAACTGAGCTGGTTGGCCTTCAATCGCCGTGTTTTGGAGCAAGCTGAGTCGCCGCAATACCCGCTGCTAGAGCGGATGAAGTTTCTAGGATTCGTCAGCTCAAACCTAGATGAGTTTTTTGAGATCCGCGTCGCGGGGCTGCAGCAGCAAGTCAAATCGGGCGTGATCGAGCTCGGCCCTGACGGCCTGGGCCCCAAAGAGCAACTGCGCCGCATCCAGAGCATCTGCAAGCGCCTGGTGGCGGATCAGTACGATTGCTGGCAGCAGCAAATTGTGCCTGGTCTGGAAAAGTCCGACATTCTGTTCTGCGGTTACGATGCGCTCACGCGCAACGAAAAGAAGTGGGTGGAGACCTATTTCGAAGAGCAAGTCTTCCCGGTGCTGACGCCGCTGGCGATCGATCCCGCGCACCCCTTCCCCCAGCTCACGAATAAGGCGCTCTATATATTGGCATCGATCGACGATCCGGAGACGCGCATTATAGAGAGCATGATGGCGATCATCCCGATCCCCCGCGTGCTGCCCCGCACGATTAAAGTCGGCGCCACCCGCCGAGGAAAGCCAGACGTGTATATTTTCCTTAGCGACATCGTGCAGCGCTTCATCAAGCGCCTCTTCCCCGGCTACCGCGTTACCTCGGCCGTGCCCTTCCGCATCACCCGCAACAGCGATCTCTACATCGACGAGGAAGAAGTGGAAAACCTACTGCGCAAAATCGAAGAAGAGCTAATGAACATGCACAAAGGCGCAGCGGTGCGCTTGGAGATCGCCAAGGGTGCCGATCCGGTGCTGATGCAAGAATTACTTGAAGCACTCAAGCTGCAGCCGGAAAACGTTTACACTATCGACGGCCCGCTTAACTTCTTCCGCCTGATGAGCACCTACGATCTAATCGAGCGTCCCGACCTCAAGTTCCCCCACCATACGCCCTACGTGCCTAAGGAGCTAGAAAACCCGGAGCGCATCTTCGAACAAATCGCGGCCAAGGACATCTTGCTCCACCATCCGTTTGAAAGCTTCCAGCCCTTTATCGATTTCCTAAATCAGGCCGCGCGCGACCCTCAAGTCTTTGCTATCAAGCAGACGCTCTACCGCACCTCCGGCGACTCGCCGATCATCAAAGCACTGATGGAGGCCTCCCGCCGTGGTAAGCAAGTCACCGTGCTAGTCGAAATCAAGGCACGCTTCGATGAGGCCAATAACATCCAGTGGGCGCGCCAGTTGGAAGACGTCGGCGTGCACGTGGTTTACGGGCTGGTGGGCCTCAAGACGCATTGCAAGACCTGCATGGTGGTGCGGCGCGAAGGCACAGCACTGCGCCGCTACGTGCACATGGGCACTGGTAATTATAACCCGAAGACTGCCCGTCTCTACACCGACCTCAGCTTCTTCACCTGCAAAAAAGACATCACCGAGGAAGTCGCCGGCCTCTTCAATACACTCACTGGGTTCGCACTCACACCGAGCTTTCAGAAGCTACTCGTCGCGCCCTTTACCCTGCATAGTAATATGCAAAAACACATCCGCGCTGAGACGCGCAACGCAAAAGTCGGCAAGCCCGCGCGCATCATCGTGCAGACCAACAGCCTAGTCGACCAAGAGACCATCGATAACCTCTACCGCGCCTCGCAAGCCGGCGTGAAGATCGACCTCATCGTGCGCGGCATCTGTAATCTAGTGCCTAATGTCAAAGGCGTCAGCGAAAACATCCGCGTGCGCAGCATACTCGGGCGCTACCTAGAGCACAGCCGTATTTTCTACTTTGAGAACAGCGGCAGCCAGCCGCACATCTTCGCGGGCAGCGCCGACTGGATGCCGCGTAATTTCTATCGCCGCATCGAGGCCGTCTTCCCGATCGAAGACCCCGACCACCGCAAACGTGTGCTAGATCTGCTAGAGACTCATTTGAAAGATACGTGCAACGCTCGCATCCTACGTGCCAACGGTTCTTATCATCAAGCCACCCGCAAAGAGGGCAGCTATTTGTTCAGCGCCCAAGAGTTTTTCTTTAAACAGGCCGAAGCCAAACGCAGCGCACAATCGACGGACCTGACCGAAGACCCAAAGATCATGCCCGTCACGAAGCTGCCAGTGTCGGTGCCACCCGTGGTCGATTCGGACTAGCACATTTCAGAAAAGGCGGGACTCCAACGCTTCCCTGCGTCCGACTCAGCGCTCTTTTGAGAGCTGTTTGATCAGGTATTCGACGCCGCGTTTGACGCTGCCGTCTTGCTCCATCATATTCTCAACTTGCTTGCAGGCGTGGATCACGGTGCCGTGGTCGCGCCCGCCGAAGGCGTCGCCGATGACTTTGAGCGGATCGCTCGTCAGCGTGCGGGAAATATACATCGCAACTTGGCGCGGAAAGACAATCGCACTGGTGCGGCGGCGGCCAATCAGTTCGCTGAAGCGGATCTTATAGTAGTCCGTAACCTTGCGCTGGATCTGATCGACAGTGACTTTACTAACCGCTTCCTCGTGCAAAAGATCGCTGAGTAGGCGCTCGACGGCATTCAGGTCGAGCTTGCGGTCGATCAAATTATTATAGCCAGCGATGCGCGTGAGCGCACCTTCCATACGGCGCACGTTGCGCGAGACGCGCTCAGCGAGAAAAGCCATCACCTCGTCATCGACGTCGATCTTCATCGCGGCGGCCTTATTGCGCAGGATCGCGACACGGGTCTCAAAATCGGGCGCCTGAATATCAGTCACCAAGCCCCACTGGAAGCGGGAGATAAGGCGGTTTTCGAGGCGCGCGATCTCGTTGGCCGGGCGGTCGCTGGCGAGGAAGATCTGGCGGCCAGACTCGAAGAGATCGTTGAAAGTATGGAAAAATTCCTCCTGCGTGCTCTCCTTACCGGAGAGGAAATGGATGTCGTCGACCAGCAACGCGTCAAGATTACGGTAGTACTGGCGGAACTTAGTGAGCTTGTTCTCACGGATGGCGTGAATAAATTCGTTGGTAAATTTCTCGGTCGAGACGTAGGCGATGCGCGCCTTGGGATTATTGGCCAGCATCTGGTGCGCGACGGCGTGCATGAGGTGCGTCTTGCCAAGCCCTGTCTCGCCAAAAACGAAAAGCGGATTGTAAGCGCGCCCAGGCGCATTGGCCACGGCGATCGATGCGGCGTGCGCGAGTTGGCAACCAGAGCCGACTACAAAGTTCTCGAAGGTGTTGCTCGGGTTAATCAGGGTGCGGTGCGTTGGCGCGTTCTGCGTGACGAACCGATCATTTCGCAAATCGGGCGATTGGCGCTTAGATCGTTCGTCGCGCCCATGAATCACAGCAGACTTTTCAGCAGGCTCGGCTTCCTTGGACTTTTCGACCTCGATAGAGACCTCGACCGCCGAACCAGCGAAACTGCGTGCCTGCTGGGTGATGATGTCGAGAAAGTTGTTTTCAATCCAAATCGCGTTGAACTCGCTATTCGCAGTGAGCACGAGCTTCGAGTCGGTCTCTACAGTGCACACGAGGTCGCTAAACCACATTTCAAACACGTCGTCAGGAAAGAGATTTTTGAGTTCAGTATGGGTGCTTTGCCAGAGTGAGGCTGCGGTGGAAGTGGATGACATAGACGTGAGTAAAGTAGAGGGGAAATGTAAATTGTTCACAACTTCTGGCAATGTGCTTGCCACAAAGATGCTTTAGGCTGTGAAACGGAGAGGCGAAACCTCAAAAAATAGATAAAAAATCAAAAGCCCCAATTTGCATTTTGCATGATTGTATTTTAGCTGTTGATAATGAGTGAGTTGCGTAAGATTTAGAAGCTAGTGTTAGATATTAAAAATTTGTAAGTCGTTAAAATGCAGCCCTAATATCTGACCAGAATCAAGGCGATGCTCCAGAGAATCGACAGTAGAAAGAACAAGGCAAGGCCAAGTTCTACACAAGTTATTCACACTCCAATATTAAATAACTTTTAAAGTTTTTTCGCGGCAAATGTCACATGGCTGTGACAGTTTCCTTACTCGCTGCAAAGGTGGCATTTCTGGGATTCAGCAACGTAATTTTTGCCTAATCTATTAAGCGAGGTGAGCCGACTAAATTTAAAATTGGCACGCAAAATTATTTTTCAAACGAGTAAACCTTACAAGGAATCACGCTACTTTGCCATGTGCTGAATCAGGCGGTCGTTGAATTCGGCAGCGGAATCGTGCCCGATCTTTTTCAAAGCCTGCACCATAGCTGCTACTTCGGTGAGTCGCGCCATGTCGCGCCCGGGGCGCACGGGGATCTCCATGATCGGCACCTTGAGGCCGAGGATCTCGACCGTATGTGCTTCGAGCCCGGTACGCTCTTCATTCATGCCGGCCGACCAGCTTCGGAAGTTGATAATCAGATCGATCCGCTTCTCCATGCGCACTGAGCGCACACCGAATAGCTCGGCGACGTTGATAATGCCGAGCCCGCGGCACTCCATGTAGCCGCGGCTGAGGTCGGAAGACGTGCCGAGTAGCTCTCGCTCGCTCACGCGTTTTATATAAGTCAAATCATCGGCCACTAGGCTATGCCCACGCTCGATCAACGCTAGCGCGCACTCGCTCTTACCCACCCCGCTCTCGCCGCAGATCAGCGTACCGATGCCTTGGATGTCTAACAAGGTGCCGTGCATGTGGGTGCGCGGGGCAAATTTGTCTTCGAGTAGCAGCGTGGCTTCTGTGGTGAAGGTCTTCGACTTGAGCGGCGAGCGGATAATCGGCGTCTTAAACTTTTCGGCTAGTCGGCACAGCGCCTTGGAGGGCGCTAAATTGCGCGAGATGATCATACAGGGCACCTTGCGCTTTAAGATCTCTTGCATAATCGAAACCTGCTCGGCCTCCGACTTTTCGCGGATGTAAGCCATCTCGCCCGCGCCGAGTAGCTGAATACGCTTGGCGGCAAAGGCTTTGAAAAAGCCGACCATCGCCAGCGCCGGTCGATTCAGACTGCGCTCGCGGATCATGTTATCAAGCCCGGATGCACCCGCCACTAGCTCCATTTCCAGCGGCTCTTTGAAAGATTCAAAAAAATCGCGCACCGAGACGGCTTCCACGAATTTGATATTATTACGCTGTATGACGGGCATGGCTGTTTTTCTCGCTTACATATTAAAGTCTTCGCCGAGGTAGAACTCTCGGCTTTTCGGGTCGTTGATTAAAAAATCGCTCGTGCCCTCACTGAGAATCGCGCCCTCGTGTAGCAAGTAAGCACGATCCACGATGGCCAGCGTCTCGCGCACATTGTGGTCGGTGATCAAAATACCGATCCCCCGCTCCTTGAGCTGCAAAATGATCTTCTGCACCTCGCTGACGCTGATCGGATCGACCCCGCTAAAAGGCTCGTCCATCAACAGAAATTTTGGATTGGTGACCAAGGCGCGCGAGATCTCCAAGCGGCGGCGCTCGCCCCCACTCAAGGTATAGGCTTTTTGCTTGGCCAGATGCGTGAGTCCCAGCTCTTCGAGGTGCTGCTCGATACAGGCCTCGCGCTGCGCTTTATTAAACGGCATAGTCTCGGCGATGGCGCGGATGTTTTGCTCGACCGTCATCTTGCGAAAGATGGATGCTTCTTGCGGCAGGTAGCCGATGCCGCAACGCGCCCGGCGATACATCGGCAGCCCCGTGAGATCGTCGTCGTTCAGGAAAACGCTGCCTTCAGTGGCGGGCACGAGGCCGACCACCATGTAAAAGGTAGTGGTCTTACCCGCGCCATTCGGCCCCAGCAGACCCACGATTTCGCCCGCGCTGACATGCACATCGACCTTGTTTACGACGCGTCGCTTGCCGTATTCCTTAACTAGGCCGCGCGTTTCGATCTTCGGAGTAGCTGCTATATCCACCATATTAAGTCATATGAAAAGCATTGGCAGCACTGGGAGCAATGCAATCCTTTCAAGATTGTGCACCCGCACACTACAAAAAAGCCCATGGCCGACCAAATCGTTACCGATTCGGCTACAAATGCCCATGGCCGACCAAATCGTTACCGATTCGGCTACAAATGAAACGAAATGTAGCCGAAAGCGTGAGCTTTTGGTCTCTTGGACTCTAGATCTTATCTACAAAAGCGATTTCTAGACAGTTTCCAAGCTCGCACACTACAAAAAAAGCGCCCCCGAATCAACGGGAGCGCTTTTGAAAATATTAGGCATCAAGATCCCCCCGCCTAGTAGCGGTAGTGATCCGCCTTGAAGGGGCCTCCTGCTTTCACACCAATATAGTCAGCCTGCTTCTCGCTGAGCTTGGTCAGCTTACAGCCGATCTTCTCGAGGTGCAGGCGTGCCACTTCCTCGTCGATGTGCTTGGGCAAAATGTAAACGCCGGGCGTGTATTTCTCGACTTCCTTCCAGAGCTCGATTTGCGCGAGCGCTTGGTTGGTGAAGCTGTTCGACATCACGAAAGAGGGGTGGCCAGTGGCACAACCGAGATTTACCAAGCGGCCTTTGGCTAGCAAGTAAATGCTGTGGCCATCGGGGAATGTGTATTTATCGACGGCACCTTCGTTGTCAGGCTTGATCGATTCCACGTCCACACCCGGCATGTCGTTGAGCGCGTCGATACCGATTTCGTTATCGAAGTGGCCGATATTACAGACGATCGCCTGATCCTTCATCTTCGACATGTGGTCGGCGGTGATGATGCCGTAGTTACCCGTGGTGGTGACGTAGATGTCGCCCCAGCCCAGTGTGTCCTCGACTGTCAACACGCGGTGACCTTCCATCGCAGCTTGCAGTGCGCAGATCGGGTCGACTTCCGTGACAACGACTTGTGCGCCCATTGCCTTGAGCACGGCCGCGCAGCCCTTGCCCACATCACCGTAGCCGCAGACGACGCCGACTTTACCAGCGATCATTACATCGGTGGCGCGCTTGATACCATCGACCAGCGATTCGCGGCAACCGTAGAGGTTGTCAAATTTCGATTTAGTCACCGAGTCGTTCACATTGATCGCAGGCACGAGGAGCTTGCCCGCATTGTGCATTTCGTAGAGGCGGTGGACGCCTGTGGTGGTTTCTTCCGAGACACCCTTCCAATCTTTCACCACTTCATGCCAGTGATTCGGCTTATCACCGTGAATCTTCTTGAGCAGGCGCTTGATCACTTCTTCCTCCAAGCTGTCGGAATCGGACTCGACCCAGTCGCTGCCGTCTTCCAGCTCGTAGCCCTTGTGGATGAGGAGCGTGGCGTCGCCACCGTCATCGACGATTAGCTCGGGGCCCGAGCCATCCGGCCAAGTCAGAGCTTGCTCGGTGCACCACCAGTATTCTTCAAGTGTCTCGCCCTTCCAGGCGAAGACTGGCACATCAAGGTTTTTGGCCACATAAGCAGCCGCGTGATCCTGTGTGGAGTAGATATTGCATGAGCACCAGCGCACATCGGCACCGAGCGCCTGCAGCGTCTCAATCAAAACCGCAGTCTGGATCGTCATATGGAGCGAGCCCATAATACGCACGCCCTTCAACGGCAGTTCATTGGCATATTTCTCACGCGTGGCCATTAGGCCAGGCATTTCGAACTGCGCGATTTCAACTTCCTTACGGCCAAAGTCCGCGAGATTAATGTCCTTCACCTTATAATCGGTGCCGGTTTTAGTTAGTGTGTCTGTACTCATAAATTTAAAGTTATTTTAGCGTTTTCTTAGCGTGTCTTAGCGGGCAAAAATGCGTCGACTCTCACAACGCAGCCTTCAGCTCGTCAACCTTGGCGGTCGACTCCCAAGGTAGGTGTTCTTTGGCAAAGTGGCCGTAGTGCGTCGATTCGCGGTAGATCGGGCGCAGCAGGTCGAGCTGGCTAACGATGTCACTCGGCTTGAAGCTAAACACCCTCTGCGCAGCAGCGGCAATCTGTGCATCGTCCACCACCCCCGTGCCGAAAGTATCCACGTGGATACTGGTCGGGTATGGGTGGCCGATGGCGTAAGCAACTTCTAGCTCGCAAGCTTCCGCAAGGCCAGCTGCCACGATGTTTTTCGCCACCCAACGCGTGAAGTAAGCCGCCGAGCGGTCGACCTTCGAAGGGTCTTTACCCGAGAAAGCACCGCCCCCGTGGCGCGCCCAACCACCGTAGGTATCCACAATAATCTTACGCCCCGTCAGACCCGCATCCCCCTGAGGCCCGCCGATCACGAAATTACCAGTGGGGTTGATTAAATATTCAGTCTGATCGTTGAGCAACTCAGCCGGTAGCACCTTGCGGATCACTTCCTCGATGCAGAACGCCTTGATCTCCGCATGCTTCACATTCGCCGCGTGCTGGGTCGAAATCACCACATTCTTAATCGCAACAGGTTTCCCATCCACATACTCAAGCGCCACTTGGCTTTTCACATCCGGACGCAACCAAGGAATTTTTACATCCTTACGCTGATGCGCCATCTCGCGCAGCAGACGGTGTGCATACATAATCGGAGCCGGCATCAACTCAGGTGTTTGCTTACAAGCATAGCCAAACATAATGCCCTGATCGCCCGCGCCTTGCTCGGCGGTGTCTTTACCCTCCGCGCCAGCCGCATCCACGCCCTGCGCGATGTCGGAAGACTGCGCAGTCAGAATGTTGGAAATAAATACTTTGTCGGCGTGGAAAATATCATCGTCATTCACGTAGCCGATGTCCCGGATCGCCGCGCGGACGATCGCCTCGTAGTTAAGTTTTGCATTGGTCGTGATCTCACCAGCTAAGAAGACGCAGTTGCTTTTAACCAAAGTCTCACAGGCCACGCGGCTCTTCGAGTCTTGCTCCAAACACGCGTCCAGCACGCTGTCAGAAATGTAATCAGCTACTTTATCGGGATGACCTTCGCCGACCGATTCAGAAGAAAAGATGAAATTTTTGCTCATAGAATCGCAGAGGTAAGTGCGCCTTGAGCAGAATTGCAAGTCTTACATCAACATATCAGGATAAAATGATATGTCTTAATTTAAACCTCTGAGCCATGCTCCCCCACCGTCCAGTTATCGAGCGCTTTCTCATCCTCGTTGGCGCCATCGCCCGCATCCTTGGTGCCGACCCAAGCCAGCAACTCATCCACCGAGCGATGCGCCTCCAGCGAGTGCCGCAGCGGCGCAGTTCCTTGGATCGAGTATTGATTCTGACGCCCAACCTTGGTGCGGATCAAATAGCCCCCCGCCTCCAACTCCGCCACGATGCGCTGCACCGCCCGCTCAGTGATGCCCACCGCCAGCGCCACGCGCCGCAAAGGCACTTCCGGGTGCGACTTTAAATAAAAAAGCACATGTGCATGGTTCGTAAAAAAATTCCAGCGAGGCAGCTTAGCATCCATCCAAAAAACCTACAGTTGAATCATAACACGTAAAGCACGATTTATTTATCGTAAATAGAGAGGGGGAGTGTCCGCCAAAATTATTTTCATTTTCAGAAAAACACCGCTTGACATGCACAATGCGATTTCTACTGTCCGTTTTCTCACAACTTTTTGGGGTAGTAGCTCAGTTGGTTAGAGCGCCTGCCTGTCACGCAGGAGGCCGCGAGTTCAAGTCTCGTCTATCCCGCCATTTAAAAGATCGTTTCGCGAGAAACGGTCTTTTTTTGTGCCTTTTACCCGTCTTTGCCTTGGCGCCGAGAAACTCGCTTTTATCCCAAGGCTGGTTGCTTGGAATCCTTGCGCTCATAAACGCCCATATCCAAGACCGTAATAGGCGCCCCCGGCAGTCACCCTGCTAATCGACCACACTGACCGACTGTGCTTATCCCTGCATCAACTGCCCGGTTAGTATCTCGGCTTGCTGTATTTCTTTCTATATCCGAAGTATTCCTCGGTCGCATGCGGCAAGTCGACGAATCTTCAGGGGAGGAAGTCACCATGTGGTTCCGAATTGCGAATCGCGAAAGCCTCGAAATCGATGAGAAGGGTGCTACCTCAAATCGAAATCGTGAACTTCGTCTGGCGAAGGCGATCTACGAGCGAGAGATGACAGGCCGATTTTAATCAATTTTAGGGGATGTAGGAGCCTAATGCTCCACCCGCGCACTGCGCCATCCCCGGTTCACCCAACCAATAATAACCTCAACTAGGAGGAATCAGAATTATGCAGCTATCGCTGTCTTCAGACGCATCGCGTCCATCCACCCCTGTGGCCAATTACGGCCATTAGGATCACTCTCTTGCAGGCAAACGTATCGTCGCCATTGGCGGCCGTCCTTGTTCACCTGCGATTCGTAACATTCGTCGAGCCTTGAAACTCTCGGTTGTTAACTGGGTGCCCACCCGGGAGTCAAAACCCAGTGGTGGGAGCTACATACGGCGGATCGAGAAAACTAAGCCCGATATTGTTGTCCTGCTCATTGGTCTAATGCGCCGTCAATAGGCCTCAGATATCCGCGGCTTCTGCCGAAAACGTGGCATCCCCTGCGTGACTCTTCGTCGAAGCCTTTCCGCAGCACAGCTCTCGCACGCGTTGCAGAGCCAGTGCTATTCAGCCTAAAATCCCTATTGATAAACCTTGCAGCTCCCGCCAGTTCGCAGAGGCTCTGCGTTAGGGCGTATTGCCTAACTTCCCCCTGTATCTCTTTCGATGCTGTCCCAGAATACGGACACTCTCCTAACTGTTTTTGATCTCACGCCTTGAAGACCGAAAAAATCACACTCTCACATTTGGAATCTTTCCTTCTGAAATCCGCAGATATTCTCCGGGGCAAGATGGATGCCTTGGAATTTAAGGAGTTCATCTTCGGCATGCTCTTCCTGAAGCGCCTCTCCGATGAGTTCGACCTCAAGCGCAAGCACCTCCGGGAGGTCGAGTACAAGCACTATGCCGACGATCCTGAGGCACTGGCTGAAATTATGGAGGACAAGACATCCTACGGGGAGACCTTCTTTGTGCCGATACGTGCCCGCTGGAACGAGTCCTGGTTGGACCAGCGCGGCGACCTCGTGCCTGCCATCAAGGATCTGAAGTCCGACATCGGTGCGATGTTGAACAAGGCCATAGCGGCCATTGAGGACGAGAACGATGCCCTCGACGGCGTGCTGAAGAACAATATCGATTTCAACGAGATCAAGGGAAAGACCAAGATCGCCGATTCCAAGTGGAAGGATCTGCTCGACCACTTCAATCAACCCGGCTTTCAGCTGGTGAATGATAATTTCGAGTTTCCCGACCTATTGGGGGCTGCTTACTTTCTCTCAGAACTACGACCGCGCCAACGTCAAATTCCCCAACCGCTTCCGCGAATGGTGTCCAGAGACCGGCAAGAAGGCCGATCTCATGTTTGTGCAACACATGTTGGCCAGTCTCAAGCCTGACGGCCACATGGCCACAGTCATGCCGCACGGTGTGCTCTTCCGGGGAGGTAAAGAAAACTGATCCGTGAACTACTGATCGAAGACGATGTGATCGAGGCGATCATCAGTCTACCACCCGGTCTCTTCTACGGCACCGGCACTCCTGCCTGCGTGATCATCTGCAACAAGCAAAAGCCCGAAGCACTGCGCAACAAGGTGCTGTTTATCAATCCCGATCGCGAATTCGCCGAAGGTAAGAATCAGAACAAACTCCGCTCGGAGGACATCGAGAAGATCGACTTCGCGCAGCTACGCACTGGCAAGACCATGCCTGAGGTGCGACAGGAACTCCTCACCACCCTCAAGGAAAAACTCATCCCGCTCTCCGTGCTCGACGAGTTCAAGAGCGCGGGCGTCTTCGTCAACTGGTGGCAGCAGATCCACTTCGACCTAAAGACGATCATGGCCACCGGCTGGCATCATACCCTGATCCCGGATGACTACCTGATCGCCGCCTTCTTCCAAGTGGAGGCCGACGCCATTGAGGCACTCGAAGCCACTGCCTCCGAAAAGCAGAGCGAACTCGCCGAAGCCGTCGAGGCCGGGCAAGAGCTTTGCAACTACGAGCCAGACGAAGGCGAGACCATCACCACCGCCACGATTAAGAAAGCACTCAAAGACCAGATCGACGACCTCAAGAACAGCGAGAGCAAATCCGCCAAAGCAGAACTTGCGGCGCTGAAAGCACAGGACAAAGCGATCAAGGATCTGGAAAAAGCGATCAAGGAGGCCAAGGCCGCAGGCAAGCGCCTGACCGACGAGCTGACACACAAGTTACTACTCAAACGCACTGGCGATACAAATTTCAAGATTGAGACCCAAGCCTTGCTGGAAGTTGTGAAGGGTGAATTGAGAAGTGTGAAAACAGACGCATCGTTTCAAACTTCATCCCTCAAACTTCAAAATTCGCGGCTCAAGCCTTTGCAAAAGGATATAGCCACCCTCCGGGAGCGCTTGGACGCCACCGCCGCGTTGCTGGTATCGATCAACGGCCAAGTCACCGAAGACGAAGCCAAAGCCCTGATCCTTAACAAGCTGCACGACATCGTCAGCCAAGAACTGGAGCGCTATCTCAACGCCGAGAAACGCGCCCTCATCGCAGGCCTCGAAAAGCTCTGGGATAAATACGCCGTCAGCAGCCAACAACTCGAAACCGACCGGGAAGCCACCCTCGGCCAGCTCAATAGATTTCTAAGTGGATTGGGGTATCTGGGATGATTGTTAGTCAAAATAGACTAAAAGTGATTAACAACTTGATTTGTGAATCATCCTTGATAAACAAAACTCATTGTTAATCAAAAAACCTGATATTTGATCGTTAAATGGAATTAAACTTCGACAACGCCGTATCCTACCACGAGGGGCACTTTCCGCCTCCAGATGCAGATTACAGCCAAGTGATTGGGTCGCTGTTGCAAGCGAACGACGCGCTGGCACGCTACGACCAAGCGCTCGTCCACCTACATAATCGAGAGCTATTTCTTGCCCCCTTGCGAAATCAGGAAGCAGTGTTCTCCTCGCGCATGGAGGGCACGATCAGCACCGTCGATGAAATCCTCGAATACGAGAGCGATGATGAAACCAGCAAAGACGAAGCGGGCACTGTCCGTTCAGACATCATCGAAACGATCCTTTACCGACGAGCACTCAACTACGCGCAAGCAGACATGGAAGAGGGGCGGCCCATGAACCAAGGGCTCCTACGCAGCATGCACCAGCTACTGCTCTCCTTCGGTCGTGGAGCCGCTGAATCACCGGGACAGTTCAAGGGCGAACAAAATTACATCGGCGACGAACGCACAGGTCGTATTAGTTACATCCCGATCAGCCCCGAAAAACTCGACGAGGGCCTCGACCGCCTCTTCCGATACATCGGTAGCGATGCGCATCCCGCATTGATACGCACCGCGTTTGCCCATGTTGAATTCGAAGCCTTGCACCCATTTAAAGACGGTAACGGACGAATTGGGCGCATGCTCATCACCTTGATGCTCTGGTCGTCCGGCATCATATCGTCACCGCATTTCTACATCAGCCGCTATATGGAGGAAAATAAGGACGCCTACATCGCACAGATGAAGGCCGTCTCCGCCGAGAATGATTGGACGGGCTGGCTCATTTTTTTCCTAGCAGCCGTCAAAGCACAGGCCGACTACAACCTCAACGCCATGAATTGTATCCGCGAGCTTTACGAAGAGATGAAAGGCGTGTTCGCAGAGATCACCGGCTCAAAGCATTCCATCGCCGTGTTAGACGCAGTCTTTACGACCCCGATCTTTAGAAACCAGCAAATTTGCAAGCGCTCGGGCGTCTCCCCCGCAACAATCAATCGCTTCACCAAAGCGCTCCTAGCTGATCCGCGCACCCTCCTTAAAGTAGCCCGCCCCGCAGCTGGCAGGCGTGCAGCAGTCTATTCCTTCGAGCCCCTGCTAGAGCTCATTCGCGTGTAATTTAAAGTCACGTCTATCCGAATGGCTATAAAGCCCAAATCGTGGCCACCTCACGCGAGGCTGCGGTGCGCTACAAGACGCACGTAGATGTGGCTCTGGCCGAACAATTAGCTGCGCTCAAGGTGACCAATCCTGACGTGCTTAATCTAGAGCAACTCGAACGGATGCAGACGGATGTAATTATCTCTCAGGGGAATAACGACCTACCGCACCTTAAAGCGTATGCAGATGCCGGGACTCACAAAAAGAGCACCAAAAGCTTTAAGCTCTCTTTCGGAGCGGAGGACGAGGGGGTGAATGGCAGCATGGGCATCCTAATCGTGAACAATATGCTCCTGACCGGCTTTGACGCTCCCGTGGAGCAGGTGATGTATCTCGATAAGGTGGTTAACAAACCATGGGCTGCTGCAAGCGATTGCCCGGGTGAACCGAGTCGGTGGCGAGGCGAAGGACAAAGGGTTTGTGGTTGATTATGTAGGCATCGGTTCGGATCTCAAGAAGGCGATCAATGCCTACGAAGAACGTGAGCAAAAGGAAGTGCTCAATGCCCTCAGCTCCTCGGAGGATGCGTATCGGGATCTCACGGCTAGCCATCAAGAAATCTTAGCTCTGCTGGAAGCACATGGCCTGACTGACTTAACGGAGCATGATGCGTTCTACGATCTGTTCTACGACGAAGACCTACGCTTCGACTACATGGTTGCATTCCGCAAGTTTACCAAGTGCCTGAACTTGGTTTACCCGGCCAAAGAAGCGCTTGATTACATAGGCGCTTATAATGCCCTGTCCGAGGTGAATGTAATGGCTGCCAAGCACCTTCGAGATGAGCGCCTAAGCATGAAGGGCATCCCGCCGAAGTTGCGCGGGATTACGGATAAGTATCTGGAATCAAAGGGCATTGATCAGAAGATTAAGCCCATCTCAATTCTGGATGATGATTTCGAAAAGCAGGTCGGCAAGCGTGGCCGGACAAAGACCAAGGCGGCTGAAATCGAGCACGCGATTCGGCATCACTTGGATATCGACCTGGATGATGACCCGGACTTGCAGGCATCGTTCGCTGAGGCACTGGCACAAATCTTTAAAAACTTTCAAGACAACTGGAAGAAGATCTACGAGGAACTGAAGAAGCTCCCCGTCCTCTTTAAAAACCGACGCGCCATCATCAGCAGGGTGATGGAAATTGCAGAGAAAAACAACGATGCGATACTCTACTCAGAATGAGTCTAGACTTTGAGTATAGCATCCAGCGATCCGCTAAGCGCAAACGACTGACCATCACCGTGGAGCGGGATCGGGCCGTCGTCGTCCATGCGCCCGAGGATGTTTCCGAAGCAAAGATTGAGGAGATCCTAAAGGCCAGGCAGCGCTGGATTCGGGACAAAGTGAATCACCCCCAAAAGTATACCGAACAGTTACACCCACCCGGCAAGGAGATCGTGAATGGAGAGTCGGCACTCTATTTAGGGCGTCATTATCAGATCGAGCTGATCCCCGGGAAGGAGCAAGCGAGACGGATGTCGAAGGCAGCCGAGAGAGCAAAGAGGCACAAAGATTCACAAAAACTATGATGACGCACTCCATTCTCTCATTCAACTTTTTGTGCTTTTTTGTGCCTTCTTGTGGCTAAAACTCAGTGGTTTGATTCTTTCACTGAACAGTGTGGTTAATCTAATTCAAAGCGGTTGCCAAAAATGCACCTAAAACGTGAACTTTGGCGAACTCACCTCAAACACAAAAAAGCCGCGCATCGCCACTTCGTGGCTCTTTTCGAACCTGAGGTTGCGGCTGCGCCGCATCGCCACTTCGTGGCTCTTTTCGAACCTGAGGTTGCGGCTGCGCCGCATCGCCACTTCGTGGCTCTTTTCGAATCCTGTCACCCCGACCAAAAAAAACCTTCGCTTGCGCGAAGGTTTAAATTTTGGTCGGGGTGACAGGATTCGAACCTGCGACCCCCTGGTCCCAAACCAGGTGCGCTAGCCAGACTGCGCTACACCCCGATACCAAAAGAAAGATGAAGCACATCCTATTTTTTCCCTCTGTCAACCTACAATTTAATAGAAATAAGGTTCGGGGAAAGCGCACTGCTGTTTGAAGAGATCGACGATCCGATAGCCGCGTATAATACTTTGGCCGAGATGCTGCGTTATGGGTGCCTGAAAGTCTTTCCAGAATACGCGCAGGCCGAAGCTGAATTGCCTAGGCTGGAAGGCGCGGCGCAAGAGGTGAGCTTGTGAAAACACATTTTCGCTTTTGGCTTCTGGTTAAGGTTGGAGTCCCGCCTTCAGGCGGTCTTATTCATACGCGGCCGCCTAAAGGCGGGACTCCAACTTTTCCCTTTCATACGCGGCCGCCTAAAGGCCGGGACTCCAACTTTTCCTTTCATACGCGGCCGCCGAGGGAGCAGGCGCGATCGTTTTTACCTTCGAGGCGGCGCAGATTCGCGCAATTTCGATTCCCGGCGAGAGCTATAAAACTTGGCTACCGAATGGAAGCAGGCAGACAAAGTTTTGCCTACTATGTGACTGACTAAGCCGTGACCCAAGCTAAATATTTCGGGCTGACGTGTTCGGGGCGAAGCACGATCCACTCAGGAAGTTCGTAGCCGTGATTGGCGTGGATGAAAGCTTGGATCGCATCGGCATTGCGTGCGGGGAATTTGATCATGAGCCGTATCTCGGAGTGGTTTTCAATCTCCCCCTTCCAGCGGTAGATCGAGCGAACGTTGGGGTCGATATTCACACAGGCCGCTAAACCGCGATCAATCAGCTCTAAGGCGAGACGCTCGGCGACGTCCTCGTTGTCACAAGTGGTTAGACCAATACGTAATTCATCGCTCATTTCTCAACGGTGATCCCACGGCAGGCGCACGTCAACAAGTTCATGATCCCAAACCTCGAAAGGTTCAAAGATTTTACCAGGGTTAAGTATGGCTAATGGGTCGAGGGCTTTTTTGACAGCCAGCATGGCGGCGATTTCGGCCTTGGAGTGCTGCATCGCCATAAAAGGTGCCTTGGCTAGGCCAATGCCGTGCTCGCCAGTAATGACGCCGCCAAGATCGACTACTTTTTGCATCAGCTTTTGAATGCCGGTCTCGGCCTTCTTGGCGTCGCACTTGCTGGCGCGGTTATACATGATATGGACGTGTAAATTACCATCACCGGCGTGACCAAAAGTGGGCGTGGCGAGGCCGATCTCTTTTTTCAGTGCGAGAGTGAAGCGGATCAGCTCGGCTTGCTTTTCGAGCGGCACGACGACGTCTTCGTTGAGCTTAGTATCGGCCAGCGAGAACATCGACTGTGAGCAGGTGCGGCGCACTTGCCAGAATTTTTCGGCCTGCGCCTCGGTGGTGGCGGCGCGGTGTACGAGCGCGGTGCCTTTCATAAACTCTAGCAGCAGGCGGCGCTGGGCGCTGACTTCGGCGGGGCGCCCATCCAGCTCGATCAGCAGGATCGCACTGCGCGGCTGGTCCTGAAAGATGACTTTGCCAGTATAGGACTCCGCACAGCCGACCGACTGCCGGTCGAGGAATTCGAGAATGGCGGGGCTGACGCCTGCTTTGAGTAGGCCGACCACCGCTTTAAGCGCGGCGGCCTCACTCTTGAAGGCGAACATACCTGTCCAACGCTTTTCGGGCTTAGGGATGAGCTTCAGGTTAGCAGAGGTGATGACGCCGAGGGTGCCCTCAGAACCGATCAGCAGGTCGCGCAGGTTCAGCCCGGACACGTATTTTTTAAGCGGCAGGCCAAACTGAAAGGGGCTGCCATCGGCGAGAAAGCCGGCGAGGCCGAGCACGTAGTCGCGCGTGACGCCATATTTCACGCAGCGCATACCGCCGGCGTTACAGGCGATATTACCGCCGATGGTGGAATACTTTTTCGAGGACGGATCGGGCGGAAAAAAGAGCCCGAGTGCTTCGACTTGCGCCTGCAAGTCGGCGGTGACAACGCCTGCGCCGACGGTGGCGATGCGCGCGACGGGATCGATCTCGATTTGGTCGAGACCGGAAAGATCGAGCACCCAGCCGCCGCGAATCGGTACCGCCGAGCCAGTGGCGGAGGAGCCTGCGCCACGGGTGGTGACGGGGACGCCGTGCTTGGTCGCTAGCTTGAGCACGACCGCCACATCTTGCGGATCGACGACTCGCACGACGGCCTGTGGCAGCGAGGAAAGCCGCAGGTTATCCAATGAGGCATTAAATAGGCTCTCGTCATCGACAGCGACCTGAGCGCCGAGCCGCTTATGCAGCTTACGCAAGGCCTTGACCCAGTTTTGTTTTTGAGATGAACTCTTTGGACTCAGTTTTTCCATTACGCTACATTTAATACCCAACTTAACACGAAGGAAAAGAAAAAGACACTTGATCGGGTTCAATTATGTCTACGGGGTAAGCTGTACGAAGATAATTCAGTCGTAGCCGAAGCGGTAACGCTTTGGATCGCTCGACACACGCGGCTCAGACTGTCCAAAATCTTACGATTTCGGCTACAATCACCGCGCACAAAAAATTGCGCCTGCCTTCCTGAAAGAACCCGTCCATTTTTCATTGCACTGCGGGGCGCAGGTAGCATCTTCTCGCGGCTATGCTACAATCTGGTATCGTCGGTCTCCCCAATGTGGGCAAAAGTACACTATTCAATGCTCTCACGCGCACGCGCAAGGCGGAGGCTGCAAACTATCCGTTTTGCACAATCGATCCCAATGTGGGCGTCGTCCAAGTGCCGGATGCACGGCTAGAGCCGCTGCGTGAGATCGCCAAGACGAATAAGGTGATCCCCGCGGCGATCGAGTTCGTCGACATCGCCGGTCTGGTCGCAGGTGCGAGCAAGGGCGAAGGCCTCGGCAACAAGTTTCTCGCCAACATCCGCGAGGTCGATGCCATCGTGCATGTGGTGCGCTGCTTCGTGGACGACGACATTATACATAATATGGGCTCGATCGATCCAATTCGCGACATCGAGGTGATCAATACCGAGCTGATCCTCTCCGACATCAGCTCAGTCGAGAGCCAAAAGGAGAAGCTCGTTAAGAAGGCGCGCGGAGGCGATAAGGAGGCAGCGGAAAACGTCGCTCTGATTGAGCGCCTCCAGCCGCACCTCGACGAAAACAAACCTGCTATCACTTTGCAGATGAGCGAGGACGAGCTCGTCGTGATCAAACGCCTGTGCCTGCTCTCGGCCAAGCGCGTGCTCTACGCCTGCAATGTGGCCGAGGGCGACTTGGCCGACCCGTCCAGCAATGAATATGTCGCACAAGTCGAGAAATTTGCCCGCGAGCACCACGGCGCGGGCACCTGCGTGATCTCGGCCGCCGTCGAGTCGGAACTGATCGATTTCGACGCAGCCGAATCTGCCGAATACCTCGAGTCACTCGGGGTGAAAGACTCCGGCGTATCGCTTCTCATCCGCGCCACTTACGATTTGCTTGGCCTAGCCTCCTACTTCACTGCGGGCGTGCAAGAAGTGCGCGCATGGACATTCAAAAGCGGCATGAAAGCACCCGAGTGTGCCGGCGTAATCCATACCGACTTCGAGCACGGCTTCATCAAGGCCGAAGTGGTCGCCTACGACGACCTGATCGCTGCTGGCAGCGTGGCCAAAGCACGCGATGCGGGCAAATACCGCCTCGAAGGCAAAGAATACGCCTTTAAAGACGGGGATGTCGCCCTCTTCCGCTTTAATAACTAATGGATGCGATAAGTTGCTGAAATACAAAACCAAGTCTGATTGACCTTTTAATCCCATTAATCCTCCTTCCTGCTATGAATCAATCCCTCGCACGTATCGCCCTAGCTGGCACTCTTATTCTCGGCCTATCTGGCTGTGAACAAGACAAGCCCACCAGCTACCTCATACCCAAAGAAGAGCGTAACGTCACCATGCCCGTCCCAGCCGCCGATCCAGCCAAAGATGGCCTTTCCGATACGGCGGTCGCCTCGGCTCCCGGCACCATGCAGGTGCTCCCCGGTATGCAAGCCGCCGCCGACGAAGCCGGCGAGATCGCCTACACCGTGCCCGCAGGCTGGGAGGAGATCCCCCCGAGCGGCATCCGCAAGGCAAACCTAAAAGTAGCCGACGAGAACGGCAGTGCCGAGTTGACTGTGCTCGTCTTTCCAGGCGATGTCGGCGGTAACCTCGCTAATATTAATCGCTGGCGTGGCCAAGTCGCCCTCGAGCCCATCACAGCCGACAAGCTACCCGAAATCACTGAGAACTACACCATCGCCGCGCACCGCGGCCTCTACGTGCGGCTCGAAGGCGGCGCACAGAGCATCCTCGGTGCCCTACTCCCCTTTCATGGCTCCACTTGGTTTTTCAAATTTCAAGGCGACAGTGGCACCATCCTCGCCAATGAAGACGCCTTTAAAGCCTACCTTGATTCCGTACAGATGGTCGACCATCAACACTAGACGATGCACTTGATCTTTCAGTTTTTTAGCTCGTTGCGGCTGACCGTCTTCTTACTTGGTTTTTCCATCGTATTAGTTTTCTTCGGCACGCTCGACCAAGTGCAGTATGGCATCTGGCACACGCAGGAGATGTATTTTGAGAGTTTCTTTGTGGTCTGGGCCTTTCCTGCGCACGCCCCCGGCGGCGATTTTCTGCACTGGGTGCGCGTTCCGATGCCCGGCGGCTACACGCTCGGCTCGATGCTGTTGATGAACTTGGTGACCGCTCACTTCGTGCGCTTTAAGTTAACATGGACAAAAAGCGGCATTTTCATGATCCACATCGGCCTCATGCTGCTCATCGTCGCCGAGCTAGTCACCGACTTGACCGCCGTCGAAAGCCAGATGCCTGTCGACGAAGGCGGCCGCAGTAACTTCTCGCAGAGCTATCAAGATAACGAGCTCGTCTTCATCAACCGCAGCCATCCCGATCACGATCAAGTCCACGCTATTCCGGCCTCCTTGATGAAGCCCGGCCAGACGTTAGATGTGCCCGATACCGACTTCAGTATCCGCACGATCAACATTTATCCCAACGCCGAAATCGGGCGCGCCAAAGGTACCACTGTCACGAATACACCCGCCACCCAAGGAGCCGCTGTACGCATGGGCATCGTCATCAGCCCCCTGCCCAAGTCTTTTGCCGACGACGAGATCAATACCGAAACCGCCTACGTCGAAGTCTTCAAGCGCGGGGAGTCACTCGGCATCTGGCTCGTCTCCAACGTGCTCGACGAGCGCTTTCCGCCACAGATGGTCGAAGCCGACGGCAAGGAGTGGGAGCTCGCGATGCGCTTCCAGCGCCAATACTACCCCTTCGAGGTCGAGCTGATCGATTTCAAGCACGACAGATATCCCGGCACCGACGTGCCGCACAACTTTTCCAGCGAAGTCATGGTGCGCCACCAAGATGATAACAAGACCCAGAAAGCCCTCATCTACATGAACCACCCCCTCCGCTACGAAGGGCTCACGTTTTACCAAGCCTCCTTCGCCAATCAGGACAAGACCTCCATCTTCCTCATCGTGCGCAACCCTGGCTGGATCCTCCCCTACATCAGTGTCCTCCTGATGGGCCTAGGCATGTGCGTTCAGTTCGGCATGCACTTTGTAAAATTCCTTAAGAAACGCCGCTAAGTTGGAGTCCGATCACCGTGAAAAAATTTATTTACATCCTCCTCTTCGGCATCGCAGCGCTCATCCTCATTGATGGGTTCCGTGCCACTTCGACCGTATCCGAATTCGATATCGATGAATTTGCCGAGCTACCGGTTCAAGTCGGTGGCCGTATCAAGCCACTCGACACCGTCGCACGGAACACACTCCTCGTCCTCTCCGCCCGTCAGAAAGTAGTGACCGACGAGGGCGTGACGCTCACTCCCATCGAGTGGTTCATGGATCTCACCATGCGCCCCGAACTTGCCGACACCTACCCCATCTTCAAGATCGAGTTCCCCGACGATCTCGGCCTAGTCGGCCTGCGCGAGCCCGGCCAGCGCTACTACTCGTTTAACGACCTCCTCCCCTTCTCCGACGAGCTGCGCCGCCTCCACAGCGAGATCAACCCCGAAGTCGAGCTACGCAGCCCCTACGAGAAACAGATCGCCGATATCAACAACGGCCTCATGCTCTATCACCGAGTCATGCACTCGCTCCACCCCATCGGTGGCCCCGAGCGGCTAGACGGACTCGTCGACGAGTACCAGTCTTATATGGCCACCATAAAGCCCGGCATGGACGAGCTGCGTAAGCAGCAAGCTGGCGAAGAGTTCGACTCGACCATCCTCAACCGCTTTATCGCCTTCGCCGACGATTATCTAAAACTCTCGCAGACCGCGCACATGAACGTCATCCCGCCCCCTGCCCCCATCGATCCGATGGATGAGTGGAAAAACATCGGGCTCGAACTGCTCGACGTGATGAAAGGTGACCCGCTCAGCCCCTACGTGACCAGCTACGCCGCACTCACCATGTCTTACCGCTTCGGCGACACCGTAACCTTTAATGCCGAAGTCGCCGAGCTACGCCAGCGCTTTATCTCTGACTTCCCTGACGACATCAGCCGCGTCCACTACGAGCGCGTCTTTAATGCCTTCAAGCCCTTCTACATTGCGATCCAGCTCTACGTATTGATCTTCCTCGTCGTGTGCATCTCTTGGCTACGTTGGCCGAAAGAGCTTGGTAAGGCCGCCTTCTGGCTACTCGTGCTCGCCTTCGTCATCCACACCTTCGGGCTGCTCTCACGCATGTATATCCAAGGGCGCCCCCCCGTGACAAATCTCTACTCCTCCGCCGTCTTCGTCGGCTGGGGCTCGGTGCTGCTCGGCATGTTTATCGAGAAGTTTTATAAAAACGGCATCGGTGCCGCCATGGCCTCGCTCATCGGTATCTGCACCTTGATCATCGCCCACCACCTCGCCATGTCCGGCGACACGCTAGAGATGATGCGCGCCGTGCTCGACTCTAACTTCTGGTTAGCCACCCACGTCATCATCATCACCTTCGGCTACTCCGCCATCTTCCTCGCCGGTGCACTCGGGCTACTCTTTACCATGCTTGGAATCTTCTCAAAAAGATTCGATAACGAAACCGCCCGCTCGCTCGGCTCGATGGTCTATGGCATCATCGCCTTCGGCACACTTTTCAGCCTCGTCGGCACCATCCTCGGCGGCATTTGGGCCGACCAGAGTTGGGGGCGCTTCTGGGGCTGGGACCCCAAGGAAAACGGCGCTTTGATGATCGTCCTGATCGGTGCGATTTACCTGCACGCCCGCTGGGGCGGCATTTGCAAAGAGCGCGGGCTCATGGCCATCGCGATCGGGGGTAATATCATCACCGCGTGGTCATGGTTCGGCACCAATATGCTCCCCGTCGGCCTGCACAGCTACGGGCGCATGGATGAAGCCTATATTTGGCTGATTGGCTTCGTGCTATCGCAAATCTTCTTCATCGGCATGGCTATGCTCCCCTTCCGCTACTGGCGCAGCGAGTTCGGCCAAGGCAGCTACCGCCGCCAACGCAAACGCATCCTCATGGCCGCCGCCGAGGCGGAGTGATGGATTGAAAAAAAAAGCCGCCCTCGCGGCAGCCTCGTCGCTAGGCATCCTTAATTCTATTACCTGATATTAAAATTTTGTCTTAACTTTAGGAGCTTAATCGAAGCGCAAGCCGTAGCGGTGCGCTTCAGCCACCGTCAGATTATGGCGACTGAAGTCGCCACTACGCTTAAGTTAGAGAATTTAAAGGACACCCACATATTCAAGTCGCCACAACGGACTAATCTAAACGGCTGTTAATTTCGAAGCATAACCCCAAAACTTGCCTTCCCTCGGCAAATAAAGCTCCGGTTCGAGGACTTACCCCAGCAACGGATAGTGTTCGGTGCCAATCACTACCGATTTGGTTCTGCTTTGGTGTTCCCGCTAAGCAACACCGCCCTATGCGGCTTGTTTTGAGCCGTGGTAGAGCTGCCTGCTACCACTTTGCCCTTTCAACCAGCTTTGGCCCTTTTCCCGGGCCTTGGCCAGGATCAACTCCAGCGGACCCGCGACCCGGTAAAAAAGACCGCCATCGCTCTCGACGTTGCGGACCCAGTTTTTCGTAATCGGCAACCGCATAGAAACGCACGGCGCACGCAGCGGGAAATGCCCACCTGATCCACATCTACGACTGTTTTTCTAGCAATTGGCATTCTTGAGTGACTTTTGGTTCACCGTTCAGCCGTCAATCAAGCATTTTGAGAAATTTATATGGGTGTCCTTTAAATTTTTCTTTTTAAATTTTTCGTAAATCTTACCAGCCGAATTCGATTCCGACACCGAACATGCGTGGAGCGCCGGCCTTACCGACTTGCGGGATCACAGGTGGAATAGCTGTGCCGCGATACAGGGCATACTCATCATCTAGCAAGTTGGAGGCGAACACGTAGACCTTCAGCTTTTTCCCCGCCCAACCGATTCGAGTATTCAGCAGACTTCGCGTCTCCAGATAAGTCTCTTCTGGACTCGCGACAACCGCATAGGTGCTGTCGGACCAAGAGTAATTCGCATTTCCGAAAAAGCCGGACGTATGGCGATAATCTATTCCAACGGCCATCGACCACTCTGGCGCATTCGTAAACGCCTGACCCGCTCGGTTCATCCCGTTGATCGCCAGTTCATCAAACTCGGTTTTTAACCATGCCGTATTTCCATAAAAGGACCATTCATCCGAAAGCTTCCAAATCACCTCAACTTCCGCTCCATACCGATTGGATTTACCCGCATTCGCGATAAGCAGATCCACTCCCGGTAGTCCGCCCGGGACCGTGTTGGCTACCTGCTGATCCTCCAGATCTGTATAGAAAATAGCCGCTGAGACCGTCACCTGCTCATTAATCTTGTGCGTAGCTGCCAACTCCAAATCCCACGAAGACTCGGCATCATACGCACCCGACACCCCGACAATCGGCGCAAAGGCGACGCCTCCTGACCGGTGCCCCTGCGCAAGGCTCAACGAGACCACGGTCTTCTGGTTAAACAAATATTCCAGCATCACCGATGGCAAAAAGACGTCATCGCTCGTCGTTTCAGAACTGGAAGTCGTCGGAAAAGCGCCAAACGAAGAAAGCCCGCTGAACGCCCGCTCATCGCGCTGAATCCGCATGCCCGCGCTCACCCGAAACTGATCCGACAATGCACGCCCAACCTTCGCGTGCAGCGCATAGGTCCTCGCCTCGGTGCTGCCCTCCGTGTCATACGGACTCCCGGTAGGAAACGGCGCAATCCCCACTCCGGAATAAGCCACCTCATAGCGGTTGTCTGCAAAAAAGGCACCCGATTGCCAATCCCACGCCCCCTGTTCCCCTGAAAAAATCACACTCTGACTAAAGAGTCTCTCGTCGATCTCGCCGTTGATCGTCCAATTCAAAAACGGCGCTCCATCGAAATCCAAATTCTGCTCCAACCCGATTTCCTGAAAAGCAGTCACCGTCGAAAGCTTGATCGATCCCGGCAGGATAAAATCGCCCCGCACTGAAGTCGACCAGCGCTCTGCCGGATATGACGACGCTTGGTTCGCCCCCGAAACGCGGTCATAGAACTCCGTCCCCCCGGTGACAATCGTGGTGTTCGCCTGAGGATTCCCCCCGGACTCATCATACAGCAGATTAAGTCGCAGAGACTGATCCTTATTGCCGCCGATGTGCCACAGAAATGCCCCCTCGAATCGATCCCGATCATAGGCACTAAAATCCTCATTATCCACGGCTGGAGCTGTGGCATGCCCATCGGACTCAAAATGATAGTAACTCACCCTCAGCGCCAGCTCGTCGGCCAACAGCGGAATGTTCTGCGTGAGGTAAGACGAAAACGTAGCATCCTCCGAATACTCAGCGATCGCCTTCCCCTGCGAGCGAAACAGCGGCGATCGATTTTCAAAATACAAAACGCCTGCCAACGCCGCTGGCCCCGGCGCATCATTCACAGGTCCCCGTCGCAACGTAAATGAATCCAACCCCATGACTGGCGTGGGGAGGTAGCGGAGAGTCGTTGTAGAGAGGGGCACCCCATCCTCAAATACACTGATCAAGGGATTCGTCACCGCCCCGACGCCACCGCCAAGACCATCCAAGCTGAGTCCTCTCACACTAAAGAGACCCGTCGTCGAGTTTCCTCCGTAAGTCCCAGCGACCGACGGTAAAAGCTCTTGAAAACTAGCGCCTAGTCCACGCCTAGCATCTAGTTCATGATGCTCAAGACCTTCGGGTTCAGGTTGACTCGGGTGACGACTCGCCATCACCACGGTCTCGTCCAAATTAAGAACGGTTTCTGTCTCAGCGAAAATTTGCGGAACCAAAATGAAGGAAATAATAAATACTCTGTAGCCCCTATTCATCCTCCTGTAATGACCCTGAAGCGCTCTGTTCCAAGCACTTTCTTAGCAGTTGACTCTCTACCATATTTTATCTGGATGCCCATAAAGTTCACTTTATGCTCGCTCGCCTTATTTTGCTCACGTCATTCGTTTTCGCCCTCATGGCGAACTCTAGCTTAGGCGCACTAATCGAAAGCCAGCATCTACCCCTCGAACAAACGGAAGCGCCACAAGTCCTACGGGACGACCAAACCTCACTTTCGTTCGCTCAGGCGAGAAAGTCGACCTCTTGGAGAGAGGTCTCGCTCCGAAAAGACACCTATCCCGGTTTTGACCACGCCGCCTTTTGGTTAAAAGCTGGCATAACCTCTACCTCTGCCAGTCACGAGCAGTGGCTCATCACCCTCAATTGCACACGTTGGGAAGAAATTGACTGGTATATTGTTCGAGAGAGCGGGGAGATACAACATCACATTGCTGGCAACGCCCGCCCCGGTCGCCCAGGCATTATACCTGGGCCCCGGCCAAATATCGTCCTCGCAATGGCCCCTAGTGAGACAGTTGAAATTTTCCTGCGCTGCCGCTCGCTCGCCCGCGGGTCCCTAGAGCTGAAAATCACTGGCCTGCACATCGCTCCAGGCCACCGCAGCGAAGGCATCTACTTTTTCACCTTTGGTGCCATCGCCATTATGAGCGCCATCGGCTCCCTGCTCGCCTTTCGCGGAAAGCAAAAAGGCGGCATTGCCTACGCCCTCAGCGGACTATGGACCATCCTCATCTACGCTGGCATTTCCGGTCTCGCAAAATCCGCCGACTGGCCCTTCGCCCTCTTCCTCGCCATGCGTGGCGGAAATTTCTTCGCGGAATTAGCCCTCCTGACAGCCCTTTTCTATCTCCGGCCCTTTTTCGATCTAGGTAAAACCTCCCAATGGCCCAATCTAGCTTGGCGTATCCTTCTCATTATCAGCCTGATCGCATTACCGCTCTCGCTTATCGTTCCCTATTACCCCTTCATCCGCTTCGTCAATCTCCACAGCGCCCTCCACGGTGTCGTCAGCGTCTTCATCGCCGTATGGGCCTGGCGACAAGGCATGGCCTTCGCGAAATACTACGTCCTCGTCTGGCCCATTTTCTGGCTAGCCCTCCTCTTCGACTTTTTCGCTGGTGAAGGCATGCTCCCCGTCTCCGCCTCCCAAGATCACGTCGTCGCTATCAGCCTCGTCATCTTCCAATTCGGAATTTTCCTGGTCCTGGCCGAGCGCACTCGGGCAAAAATCCGTGAGCACGAAGCCGCCCAAGACCGACTAATTGAAAAGGAAAAAAACCTCATTCTTAGCCTTGAACGCCAAGTCACCTCCCGCACCGCCAGCCTACAGCAAGCGACCACCGAAGCCGTCAAAGCCAATCAATTCAAAGACCTTTTCCTCGCCAATATCGGCCATGAAATTCGTACCCCCCTCAGCGCCCTCATCGGTCTGTCTCAGATCATGGTTCGCAAGAGTCAATCTGCCAACCTGTCCGCGGACTTCAGCCGACTCCTCAGCCAAATCCACTCAGGCGGTTCCCACCTCAACCTGATGCTGACGAACCTTATGGATGTCAGCACCGCCAACCACGGAAAAGTCCCCCTCCTCCTCGCCCCCATTGATCTAGCTGCATGGTCGCGCTCAGTGCAGGACATCCTCAATCCCTTGGCCGCTGCCCGTGGCCTCACGATTGATTGGACTCAAAACTTCGCTTCACCCGAAATCTTCAACAGCGACCAAGTACGCCTCTCCCAAATCCTCATTAACCTCGTCCACAACGCCCTTAAATTCTCCCCCGACAGCGGCAGTGTCCAGGTCAGCATCCACAAACAAGGCGCTACGCTCACACTCGAAATCCTCGACCAAGGCCCCGGCCTACCGCCTGATCCCGCACACCTCTTCACCGCCTTCGCCCAGCATGACAGCACCCTCTCCGATGCCGAACACGGCGCCGGTCTGGGCCTACACATCGTTCAAACCAGCCTAGAGCTCCTCCACGGAAAAATCCACTCAACCAACCGCCCCACCGGCGGCGCCGCGTTCACCGTGACCATCTCCGAAAATTCAACCAAGCCATGAAGACCCTCATCATCGACGATAGCGAAATCGACCGACTCAATCTTCATAGCCTCCTCGAGGATCATCCCCGAATCGAGGTCCTCGGTGAAGCGGCAACCCTGGCAACCGCCCGCGAACTCGCCGCCAGACACCATCCCGATCTCATTTTCCTAGACATCCACCTCGGCAAAGAAAAAGGCTTCCACCTACTCGACTCGCTCGATCGGGCTCCCCACATCGTCCTCACCACCTCTCACCCGCAATACGCACTCAAAGGCTTTGAAGTCGCAGCGCTCGATTACATCCTGAAACCCGTTACCGAGGAAAACCTCTCCCGAGCGCTCTCTCGTCTCCCCGCAGCCAGCGCCGAGACGGAGGAAGCCCCCGGCCTTCTCACCCTCAGCACGCAACTCCTCCTCAAAAACTCTACCGCGCACCGCCTCCATCCAGTCAGTGAAATTGTTCTCATCAAAGCCGACCGCCCCTACAGCCGAGTCGCGACCACTGACGGCTCCGACTACCTCCACAACCGCACTCTGAGCGAATGGAGCCTTTTGCTTCCGCCAGAAACCTTCCTCGCCGTCGACCGCTCCTGCATCGTCAACCTCACCAGCATCAACCGCCTCACCCCCGAAGGCCACAAGAGCCGTCTGTATTTTGTCTCCGAAAAAGTCCCCTCCATGCTTCTCGGCACTGTCGCCACCAAAAAACTCCTTCGCTCCCTCAGCGGCTGACGTGAGTGCCACGCGAACGAATTCGCCAAAGTTCGCAGCACTTCAAAAATCGAAGAACATCCACCGACGCTTGCCAGTCCATCCGATGATCCATCTTGGACGTTTGACGTTCAAAAAACCGAGCCAAGTGAGTGAGCCTGGTTTTCGTTCTACGTCCAAGGCAGCGCGCATAGGCTCTGCTTTTTTCAACCGCTTAAATTTCGCTTAAATTTTGCTTAAACCTAAAAAGATGAGTTGGCTCACGACGGAGGTCTGCCGGAGATGGCGAAGCAATAGCACGAATATTCGCGAACCTAGATCTATAGGTCGATGCATCGTAGAGAGTTACTTTGGTTGAGAAATCTACGCCTTATTCGCCAGAATGGCGGCACCTCATATTAACGCAAATTCACGTAAATTAACGATTTATTGATTCTAAATTATTGAGTTACTGCGGTCTATTTTCGGCACTCTTTCCCGAACTTCGCGAAAACTGAACGGCTCGAAAACGTGCTTTCGCGTCCATTTTTAATGTTTCAGCCTATGAATTCGGCGTTTCAGCCTATGAACTCTTTTTAATTCATTATTTTTCGAGTTAATTCAAGGGTAGGTACATTTGCGGTAAAACGCGCTTTGCCTGAACTAAAACAAGTCCCGACCTCCAAGCCACTTACGCGACGTCAATCGCCGAGCAACTCTCTGAGACGGACTGTCAAATCGCTGCTTCGGTAGCCAACTTTGGCCGAAGCACTCCGCGACGACCACTCACAACCAAAATAAAGAAGATATGAAAACGAAACTTCAAGGACTCGGGCAGTGTGCCCTCCAAAAAACCATACTAGCAGCCCTGCTGCTAGGCTCTGTTAACGCGGCTCACGCCGTGATAACTATAGACGTGTCATTCGATGGGACGAACACCCTTCTAGACGTAAGCGGTAACTGGGATTTTTTCAGCGCCGGAGCCAATGGCAACATAACCCTTGGTCAATCCAATCCCTTTTCTTTCACAAATTCCACGGATGGCTTCGACTCCGCGTCTACCGGATTGGCGCTGAATTCTGGGTCGCCTCTACCGTCATTTACTTTCACGCCTGTCGGCGATGTGTTTTTGTTTAATGAAACTAGTGTCTCCGCGGCGAATGGATACACTGCCGGTGATGCCATCTCGGCCTCGATTTCTGTGGGTGGCGATGTGTTCGGTTTGCTTGCGACTCCTGTCCAAGGCGGGACTTACACAGGTGGAGGCAACACGCTGACGTGGGCGGCCGTGCCGGAGCCGTCGTCCTACGGCGCTTTGGTTGGCTGCCTGGCACTGGGTGTTGCCCTTGTCCGCCGTAGGCGGGGATAATCTCGTTGCTGGTGTCGTCAATCAGCCGCGTCGCTATGGCGTCGCGGCTTTTTTTGTGCAGTAGCCGATATGATTCGAGAATATAGGTAAAAGGAAAAAGGAGTATTTCGTAACTTTTGTGGGGGAAGGCAAAAAGAGGGTCAGGGTAATATCGTTGTGTTTGCGATTAACTCCTGCGTCGTTTAAGCGTCCAGAAAAGAAATCATTCCAGAATTCTTGCAGCTTACTACTCGGCGCGCTTGCGTGACAAAAAGATAAAGATCTCACACCCATCCCACAGACGGGATTCAAGACGCTAAGTCGCAAAGCAGGAAAATCAGTCACTCCGAGGCAGGTCGTTTGATGTGGCGGTAAAGAATTTAAAGGACACCCACATATTCAAGTCGCCACAACAGACCAATCTAAACGGCTGTTGATTTCGAAGCATCGCCCCAAAACTTGCCTTCCCTCGGCAAATAAAGCTCCAGTTCGAGGACTTACCTCAGCAACGGAGATAGCTCTACGACGATCGCTGCCGATTTGGTTCCCTTTTGATGCCCTCGGAGGAGGAACACCGGGCTAAGCGGCTTGTTTTGAGCCGTGGTAGAGCTGCCTGCTACCACTTTGCCCTTTCAACCAGCTTTGGCCCTTTTCCCGGGCCCTGGCCAGAATCAACTCCAGCGGACCGGCGATCCGGTAAAAAAGACTGCCATACCTCTCGACATTGCGGACCCAGTTTTCCGTATCCACCCCACATAGAAACGCACGGCGCACGCAGCGGGAAATGCAGTGATACACGCCCACCTGATCCACATCTACGACTGTTTTTCTAGCAATTGGCATCCCTAAGTATCTTTTTGTTCACCGTTCAGCCGTCAGCCAAGCATTTTGAGAAATTTATATAGGTGTCCTTTAAATCGCGTCCTTTAAATCGCGGCTGCCAGCGTGGCGGCAGAGCGGGCATGGTCCCAGATACGCATTTCCAGTATGCGGCCATCGAAAGGGTTAATGTCAGCTTCGAGGTAGCCGCCGATGTGGAGCGGTAGATTGTTTTCGGTGAATTGAGAGTTGGCCACCCGCTCACCGTCGAGCACTCCATCGACGTAGACGCGCTGTAGCCGGGTGGGCGCATCGTAGGTGTAGGCGATGTAGAGCCACTGTTGGGTGGGCAGAGCGGTGCTACCAGTCAGGTCGTCGTTCCAGAAGCCGAGCTGTAGCCGGTCGTTACGGAAGATCAGGTGGAAGAGATCCGCAGTGCCGAGTTGTGCAAGCACGGGGCGATCAGAGCCACTGCCCTGCCGCCAGATCCAGGCTTCGACGGTAAATGAGCGTCCGGCCAGTGAGAAACTGGAGTCCAGCGTAACGCGCCTGGGGCTGCTCCCGAATTGCAAACCAGCCGTCAATCCGTCCGTGCCTTGACCCCGTAAAAAAGGCGTTTGCACGAGAAGGTAGCAGGCAAAGATCCAGACGAATCCGTCAAGTTTTTTGGTGGTGAGAGCCGGATTGGTTTTGCTGCGCTTCGTCAAACCAGCGGCTGGTTCGCCTCCGGCTCTCACCACCAAAAAAGGCCGCCCTCGCAGGCGACCTTTAAATGGTGGTGAGAGCCGGATTGGTTTTGCTACGCAAAATCGCTGCGCGATCACCCTGCGGGTGCCCCTTCTCCGCTACGCTTCGTCAAACCAGCGGCTGGTTCGCCTCCGACTCTCACCACCAAAAAAGGCCGCCCTCGCGGGCGACCTTTAAATGGTGGTGAGAGCCGGATTCGAACCAGCGAACTCTAACGAGAACAGATTTACAGTCTGCGTGCTTTAGCCACTTGCATATCTCACCAAAAGTGAAGAAGGCGTGGACTGTAGGACTATGTTTGCGGATGCCAAGTAATTTTTTATAAAAATCTTCTGTGCATTGTAATGAGTCTTTTGTAGCGTCCTTTATGCTGTGCGGATCTTAACTGCGCAGCTTTTTCTTTTATGCTTGTAGCAGTGGTCGCCGATGGCTCGTGAATCGTTCAGTCTAAATAATTTACCCAATTGGATGCGGGGCCGCTTTAATGATGGCCAGCGCTTCCTGATGCTGTGCATCTGCGCGGGGGTGCTGTGCGGACTGGTGGGGGTGAGCTTTCACTTGTCGATTACGCTGCTGTTTGATGGTTTGTTCGGGCTCTATGCAGGCTGGGGCTTTTGGACGATTCCGGCGATGATCGCCTCGCCTGCGCTGGCAGGGCTGATCGTGGGGCTGATGATCCGCTACGTATCGCCGACCGCGAGTGGCTCGGGTATCCCGCAGACGAAAGCGGCTTATTATCAGAATTTTGGCATCATTAAGACTTCAGAGGCTTTTTGGCGCTTCATCATCGGCACAATCTCGGTGGGTGCGGGCAATAGCTTGGGGCGGGAGGGGCCGACGGTGCATATTTGTAGTGCGGTCTCGTCCAAGCTGGGGCGGATGTTCGGGCTGAGTAAGCTGCGAGTGCAAGCAATGGTGCCGGTGGGCATGGGTGCGGGGATCTCGGCAGCTTTTAATGCGCCGATCTCGGCGATCACTTTCGTGTTCGAGGAGCTTTTTGATAATAACTTCAGTAGCAAGGCGCTGGGCGGTATCTTGATCGCGGTGGTGGTGGCTGCGGTGGTGGAGCGGAGCTTGCTGGGCGACCATAGTGCGCTACATGCCACGCGTGAGGCGTTTGAGACCTCGTGGTGGATGCTGATTTGCTTGGTGTTGGGGCCCGCGGCTGGGGTGCTGGGGCATTTGTTTACTACGCTGCTGCTGACGCTGCGAGAACGGTTTAAACAATGGGGCAATTTCCCTGACTGGGCGAAGCCTGCGCTGGGCGGCCTGAGTGTGGGGCTGATCGGCGTGACTGTGTGGCAGTTTAGCGGGGGGCACCACGGGGTGTTTAGCATCGGGTATCACGACCTGAATCAGGCGCTGAATGGCAAGCTGCTGTGGCAGGCGCTGTTGCTGCTGATGATCGGAAAAATTTTGGCGACTGCGATCTGCTACGCCTCGGGGGCGAGTGGTGGTATTTTTGCGCCGGTACTTTTTATCGGTAGTATGCTGGGCGGCTTGTTTGGGGTGTTGATGGTGCAGTTCTTCGGGGTCGACCATTCGGTGGCGGCTGCGGCGGCTCTGCTGGGCACGGGGGCGTTTTTTGCGGCCGTGATTCGTTGCCCGCTGACATCCATATTGATCATTTTTGAGATGACGCAAAACTACTCGCTAATTCTCCCACTGATGATTGGTAATTTCCTAGCCTACATCATCTCGGTGAAACTAAACAGTATCCCGATCTACGACGCGCTACTTTTACAGGATGGCATTAGCCTGAAAAAACTGCCGGCTTACCGTGGCGATCGTGACTGGCGTAATCTGCCAGTCAGCACTATCATGACGCACGACAGCCGCTGCGTGCTGGGTGAAATAGATGCGGCGGCTAATCTGGAACGAATCAAGAAAGACGGGCACAAACACCACGGCTACCCAGTGGTGGCGAGCGACAACCATCAGCAGTTACTAGGCGTGATCACCCACCACGAGCTACAAGAACTGCAAGCCGCTGGCGACGCACGCACCATGCGGGATTGGGTCGAGGGGCAAGCGATCATCGAAATCCACCCCGACGATTCGATCCGCGACGCGGCCAATACTTTGGTGGTCAACGATGTTATGCAAGCGCCGGTGGTCAGCCGGAAAGATCCGCGCAAGCTGCTGGGCATCGTGACGCTGCACGACATAGCGCGGCAGCAAAATGCGATCGAAGACTCACTGGATTAAAACGCGATCTGCATACTGCGCACCAGCTCGCGGGCAAACCCAGTCAACTCTTCGCTGTAGCGGTTGCAGAATGTGGTCAAGTTGATCCGGTCGACTTCTTTGGCATCCACGAAGAGGCGGTAGCCTAGCTCCTGCGCATCGTAGGACTCATTATTCATGGCTAGGCTCAGGTCAGTGATGTCCTTGAGTGTCTGCTCAGTAAAATTGCCGATTTTGCTCAAGCGCTCACTCCAGCCTTTCAACTCAGACTCATCATCAAAGCTCACCATTTGGCTGAGTGCGGCCGCGATGCAAAGCAGCACGCGTGTTTGCTTATTGTTCCTAGATTTGGGTGCTTGGTGCCAGTAGCGGCGAAAGCCTTCTAAGAAATAAGGATGCTCGATAAATCGCACGAAATCTGCCTCGCGGGCGGCCAGCGGCACCTTTTCTAATTTGGTGGGACTGAGGTCGGCTATTTTGTGCTGCGCCAGCCAGGAACGGATAGGATTATAGCCTTCCGGAACAATGAGCGAGTTCATGAGTCGGTGCTTGGCGGCCGTCTCTGCGAGTTCCTCGGGCAGTAAAGCCAGAATCGCCTGCCGATACGAGAGGACAACGCGCGGGTGATTCAGCCTAGCATTGATGCGGGCGAGAATCGAACGCTCCTCCTGCGCGGTGGGGCTGGACTCTTCGTAGAGTTCGCACACCCAACGATCTTTTTCTGAGAGCAATTTGCTCTGATTAATAAACTCGCGGATGCCTTGCCAATATTGGCTCGCGCGCATCCCGCCGATCTCCCACGTCAGGCAATAGGCGATATTAGCGATAAAAAATTCGTCTGATTCAGTCATTCCAAAATCCCGATGAGCGAGCGTCGTCTATGGCAGCATGAAATAGCCCGCAAACTCGGTAAAATAAGCATCCACATAGACGTGGAATCCAAGAAAATAAATCAACCCGGCCGCCGCTAACATCGGGCCGAAGGGCACCTGCGCTCCAAACTGCACCGCCTCATCGCCTTCGTCTGCGTCTTCGCCGTGCGTGGCGTCACTCTCGGCTAGATTGGCAAGATTGGTTAGATCAGCCCGGGCCTCCGGCTTCGACGCACGGCGACCGACCAACAGCTTGCTCAACAATAGACACGGCAGCAAAATCGCCGAGCCGACCAGCGCCCCACCAAACATCGCAAACACTGCGCCCTGCCAGCCACAAAAAGCACCGATAAAGCCGACAAATTTCACATCGCCCTCGCCCATCGCTGGCTTGCGGAAGACGATCTCACCCAGCACAGCGATCCAATACACTAAACCAGCCCCGACTAAAGCCCCGATGATCGCGGTGACTCCGGACTGGATATTCGCCACCACTGGCAAGCCCTCTACTCCATGGAGCGCGGGGAAAATAAACGACAAGACCACCCCGATCACCATGCCACCAATTGAAAAGCGGTCTGGAATGATCATGTGGTCTAGATCGATAAACGTGGCACAGATCAAAAACGCCACGAAGAGCATTCCCACCATCGCCACCACCGGCGGATAGATCGACCACACCCAGAAGAACAAGATCGCCGTGAGCAACTCAACCGCGGGGTAGCGGATACTAAACGGCGCACCGCAGCAGCTCGCCTTTCCACGCAGGATCAGCCAAGTAATAATCGGTATATTGTGGTAAAACGGGATCGCCCGCCCGCAGGCACAGGTAGAACCGGGGAAGATGATTGAGCGCTCGGCCGGAATGCGGTAGATACAGACGTTTAAGAAGCTCCCAGTGAGCGCCCCAAAGATTGCGGCCAGGCTGGCAAAGAACCAAGGGAAGTCTTCGTTAATAAATTCAAATGTTTCGATCATGAGGCGGGTATCCAAGCAAAAAGTTGATAGGAAGAGGCAACAGGCATTCAGAGAGATTTGAAAGCTTAAAACAGTGGGGCGCGAGTGTAACCCTGGGGCGGGGAGTTCGCCCTCAAAGCGTAGCGGATCGGCCAAGCCGTTTCCGACCGTCGCGCCTTGCAATACCGCAACTCGTGACCGCTTCGGCTACGAATAGATGATCTCGATGGAGATTACCACGTAGTTAAAATTGCACCCGTGGTCGCTTTAACCGAAAAAAATTCGTGCAAGTCCGCGCATTTCCATTAAAGTCCCGGTTCTATGTCAGCAGAAATCATACGCAAGCCGGGTGGGTTTCAACCAGTCGTCCAATTTTCAATTTACGCCGATAATAAAGTCGGGCGGCTCAACGAAATCATCGGCCTGCTGTCCGTGCACGGGGTGCACGTCGTCGCGCTTTCGATCCTTGACACGACCGATAGCTCCATCATCCGCCTGATCGTGGACTACCCGCAGGAGGCGCAAAAGCTGTTAATCGAGCATCAGTTTTCCTATGTCCAGAGCGAGTTGACAGCCGTCGAGCTGACCAGTGAATCGCAGCTCAAGACAGTGACCAGCGCACTCGTGCAGGCCGAGATCAACATCCACTACGTTTACCCTTTCCTCGTCCGGCCCAACGGGCGCTACGCCCTCGCGATCAGCCTAGAGGATAACGAGCTGGCCGCTGAAACCCTCACCCGCAGCCAGCTCAACGTGATCGGGCAGGATGATATCGCGCGTTAACCGTAAATTTTTAACCGCGCGCGACGCCTAAGGCTTGCGGGTATAAAGATAAAGCGCCTAGTCTGCCAGCGATGCCTCGCAAACGCTCACGCCCAAAGACCGAAGAAAAATTCCAAGATGCTGTTTTGGATTTGGTGGCGCGCGATGGTTGCGGCGGTCTCGGGATCAACGCAGTCGCGCAGGAGGCGGGTGCCGACAAGGTTCTAATCTATCGCTATTTTGGTGATTTCAAAGGACTACTATTGACCGTCGCCAAGAGTCGCCAGTGGCTACCGACGGGCGAAGAAGTTTACCAAGCCATTCCCGCTGGCGAGAGCCATGCGGCCACCACGCTGCGGCAGATCGAGGAGGGCTTGCTCCACCACATCCGCGCCGATGCCTGCACGCTGCAACTCGTGCGCTGGCGCCGCGCCAAAATCTGCCCGATCTGCGACCAGTTCACCCAAGAGTGGCAAAGCCTATGGAAGGCATTGCCCCTATTACTGACCGCCGAATTAAACTCCGAGCAACGCAGCCACTGGAAACAAGCGTGCGCCCTGCTCGCGCTCATAATCGAGGCAGAGCTATGCGGCGAAGCAATCGACCGGCAAAGCCTCGCGCACGTCGCCGAAGGCCTCGGCCTCGCGCGCGTCAAAATTGAGCAAAGCACAGATAAATTCTCGGTCTCAGCGGTCGAAATAAGCCTGCCGACGAATCTGCTTTAGGAGGGGCGGTCTCCACCAAGTAGCATAGGCATGCTGCCTGTGTCACTACGGCTATGCTAACAGGCCAGATGCCTGTGCTACGAGATAATGCCGTCCCGTAGTCGAACTTTGCTGAAACTTTTCAGTGCGCCTCAACGATATTCAGATCAAGCAGTACATCCCGCTGCGAAAGCAATCGATAACCAATAAAAGATCATGAATACAAAATCACTCCTCCTCCTCGTTCTCTCCGCTGCGCTGCTTCCAATCGCTGTGCAAGCCAAGCCCGCAGGTGCTCCCGGCCAAGGCAAAAAATCGCCTCCCACTCCCGCGCAAATCATCGATCGCTTAGACGCCGATCAAAACGGCACCCTCTCGCAAGACGAAGCAAAAGGCCCGCTAGCGAAGAAGTTTGATACCATTGATGTCAACGGCGACGGCGAAATCGACGCCAACGAGTTAGAGCTCGCCCGCGAAGCGCGCAAAGGTAAGGCCAAGGAAAACGGCCAAAGGCTCAAAACAGCCGATACGGACGGTAATCGCGCCCTATCCAAGGACGAAGCCTCCGCAGCTGGCATGGAAAAGCTCATCGAGCAATTCGACAAAGTCGATGCCGACGGCGATGGCGAGATCAGCAAAGAAGAAATGCGCGAATTAAAAAAGATGAAAGACCGCCGCGACGGCAAAAAAGGCAAGGAATAGAGGTTCCATAGAACCCACAAAGCCCGGTAGCTGCAAAGCTCCCGGGCTTTTTCTTTGCATTTCGTCCAGCGCCTTGTTTCATTTCAGCGCTGAAATAAAACGGATCCCGCATCTCGCATCCCTCATCTCTTTCAAAAAATGATCACGATTAATCAAGTCACCCACAACTTTGGCAAGAAAGTCCTTTTTAACGGCATCAATGCCATCATCAATGCGCACGATCGCATCGCCCTCATCGGCTCCAACGGTTCGGGTAAGACCACCCTACTGCGTATGTTGATGAGCGAGCTCGAGCCCGATCGCGGCAACATCGACAAGGCCAGCTACGTAAACGTCGGCTACCTGCCGCAAGACGGCATCGAAGTCTCCGGCAGGTCGCTCTTCGCCGAGGCCGAGAGCGCCTTTGGCGACGTGCTGAAGCTTCAAGCCAACTTGGAGAAGGCCGAAGAGGAGATGCTGGAAATGGACACCGCCGCCGAGGAATACTACGATTTGATCGATCTGATGGGCGAGTGGGAGCAGCAACTCGAAGACTACGAACCAGCCAAAATGAAATCGCGCATCGAGCGCATTCTGCTCGGTATGGGCTTTAAAGAGAGCGACTTCGAGCGCGACACCGGTGAGTTTTCTGGCGGTTGGCAGATGCGCATCGCACTCGCCAAGCTCCTTTTGCAGAACCCCTCGCTGATCATTCTCGACGAGCCGACCAATCACTTAGACATCGTCTCGCAGCACTGGGTCGAGCAATATCTCAAGCATTACCAAGGCGCGCTGATCGTCATCTCGCACGACCGCGCTTTTCTCGACGAAGTCACTAACCGCACTCTAGAGCTCAAGCTTGGCAACCTTACCAGCTTCAAGGGCAACTACACCTACTTCGTCACCGAGAGTGATAAGCGACTCGAAATCCTACGTAAAGGCTACGCCAACCAGCAGAAAGAGGTCAAAGAACTCAAAGCTTGGATCAGCCGTTTCCGCTCCAATGTGAAAAAAGCAGGTATGGTGCAGAGCCGGATTAAATCACTCGAAAAGATGGAGCTGATTGAAATCCCACGCGATGAGAAGAAAATGTTCTTCCGCTTCCCCAAAGCACCGCCCGCCAGCGCCAAGGTGATCACGATCACAAACTTGCACAAAGCCTATGGCGACAATGTCATTTTCGACGGCCTCGACCTGCGCATCGACAAGGGCGACCGCATCGCAGTGGTCGGCGTCAACGGCGCGGGTAAATCAACCCTCGCCCGCATTATGGCCGGCACGGAGCCCTTTCAAGACGGCGAGGTGGAGAAAGGCATCAACACCGTGCTTGGCTACTTCGCCCAGTCGCAGGCCGACGAGCTCGACCCGAATAGTAACGTGCTCGAAGAAGTCGAAAAAGCCGCGATCGGAAATGACGACGCCAACCCACGCGGCGCACTCGGCGCACTCCTCTTTTCGGGTGACGAAGCGCTCAAGAAAACATCCGTCCTCTCCGGTGGTGAAAAAAACCGCGTCGCGCTAGCCAAGATGCTGATGCACCCCGCCAACTTTATGGTATTGGACGAACCGACTAATCACTTGGACATCAAGTCGAAGGAAGTCTTGCAGGAAGCGATCAACCTCTACGAAGGCACCGTGATCCTCGTCAGCCACGACCGCGCCTTCCTCGACGGCGTGGTCAACAAAGTGTTGGAAGTCTCCCCCGGCAGCACCCGCATGTTGACGTGTAATGTAAGTCAATACATCGAGCGCCTCGAAAAAGAGACCGCCGAAAAACTGGAACGCTAACTACGCCCGCTTCTTCAGATTGATGAAGTGATCCCAGTCTGTGTCGTAGTTCTGCCCGATCAATGAGCTGACAAATGGACGCCAGCGTGGGCGCTCGGGCTTGCGGATGAGGTGCATTTTAGCTTGGTGCGGCAGGCGGTTAGCCTTACGCGAATTACAGCTGATGCAGGAGGTGACGATATTTTCCCACGAAGTGCGCCCGCCGCGATCACGCGGGATCACATGATCCATGTTGAGCTGCACCGCCTCAAAAAGATTGCCGCAATACTGGCAGCGATAGTCATCGCGATCAAATAGATTCTCGCGGGTAAATTTAACTTCCTGCACCGGCAGCCGGTCGTAGCTACGCAATAGCAAGACTTTAGGCACCCTTATGCGCAAGCGCACGGTCTGGATGTAGGCCTCGTTAACATTTGGAGAAGTCTCTTCAGACAGTTGCAGCCACGCAGCTGAATCCATCATACGGAAGCTCTCATCGCCCGTGTAAATGACCTGCGCGTGGTCTCGCAGCAGCAAGTTAAAGGCTCGTTCAACACCGACGATATTGACAGGCTGCCATAGCCTGTTCAAAACAAGGATTCGATATTTAAGACCAGTCACCATCTGGAGCTTATGGAAGTAAGCAACCGCCCAAAGTTGTCAATATATAAGAATATAAAGTTATAGCAGCTTCATACAATCATGCATACCTCATGCTTACCTCATGCACAGCCAACTTGAACTCACACCACACGGATGCATCATCGCGCATCAGCCCATCGCGCAGTCACTCGAAGCCTTTAGCGAGTCCGAACCGGCCGGGCTCCTGCGCATCGCCGGGCACAAACTAGCGAGCGATGTCGATGCCTCTGTCCATTTCTGGAAAGCCTTTACCGAGCCCTTTATCCGCGCGCTCTGCCATCTACCAGAGACCACCCACCTACCCGTCAAACTCCCGCCTCCCGAGCCAAGCGCTCTTGCCGAGTGCATCCTCACCGCGCCTCCCATGCGCGGCGCAGAATACCTCTCGCCCGACTGCCTACTGGCGATCTGGCAACGCCTCAACGACTGGTCGACCAGGCAAATCGCCCGCGATGGACTCGCCCCCTTTCTCGCCAAAGAAGCACCTCGCTGGGCGCGCGTCGGGCGCGTCACCCTGCACCTCGCCGAGAACAAGAGCGACCCCGAGTATCCCTTCGCCTTCATGGCCTCCTACGCCCCCGGACTCTCCGCATCGGGGCAAGTCAAACAGCTCCCACTCGGCAAAGCCCTGCAAGCTCACGCCGGTGCGCAAGATAAAGCCACCCTGCTCAAGCTCCTCTCCCCACTCCATACCGCCGCCAAACAGTGCCCCTTCCTCAACGACCTCATCGAAACAAGCGATATTTTTCACCCCCTCGTCTGGCTACCCGAGGAGGCTTTTAATTTCCTAAAAAGTGCCCCTCTCTACGAAGACGCCGGCCTCCTCGTGCGCCTGCCCAACTGGTGGCAGAAACGCGGCAAACGCCCCCAAGTCAGCGCCACCTTAGGCCAAAAAAAGCGCAGCTCTGTCGGCACCGACGCCCTGCTCGACTTCAAGCTAGACGTCGTCATCGACGGCGTCGCCCTCACCCCCGCAGAGATCGAGCAACTGATGGAAGGCGAAGACGGCCTCGTCCTCCTGCGCGGACAATGGGTCGAAGTGGATCGCGCCAAACTGCAACAAGCGCTCGACCACTGGAAAGCAGTCGAAGCGCACGGCGGCATCTCCTTCATCGAAGGCATGCGCCTACTCGCGGGCGCCTCCGCCGACCTCAGCCCCGAAGCCGACCAAGAAAGCACCCACGAATGGGCCTTCGCCCAAGCCGGCGATTGGCTCAACGCGACTCTCGATCAGCTCCGCGAGCCAGAGCAATCGGCGCCCCCCACCACCCTCAAAGCCACCCTCCGCCCCTACCAGGCCAAGGGGCTCAACTGGCTCTGGTTCTGCGCACAGACCGGCCTCGGCGCCTGCCTCGCCGACGACATGGGCCTCGGCAAAACCATCCAAGTGCTCGCCGCCCTCCTCCGCAAACAAGCCGACCTACCCGACGCGCCCCCCAGCCTCCTCGTCGTGCCCGCCTCTCTCATCGGCAACTGGCAGCGCGAAGCCCACAACTTCGCCCCCTCGCTCCGTGTCTGCATCGCCCACCGCTCCGCCCAAGAGGGCGACGCCATACACTCAGCCGACGATCCGCAGCTGAAAAACTACGACCTCATCATCACCACCTACGGCATGCTCTCGCGCCTCACATGGCTGGCTCAGTTTGCTTGGCACTGGGTCGTGCTCGACGAAGCCCAAGCCATCAAAAACCACAGCACCCGCCAGAGCAAAGCCGTGCGCCAACTCCAAGCCAAAGCCCGTTTCGCCCTCACCGGCACCCCCATCGAAAATCACCTCGGCGATCTCTGGTCACTCTTCGATTTCATCAACCCCGGCCTCCTCGGCAACGCCACCCAATTTAAGAAATTCGCCAAGTCCCTAGAGTCCGGCAGCGGCGAAAACTACGCCCCCCTCCGCCGCCTCGTGGCCCCCTACATTTTGCGTCGCCTCAAGACCGATAAAAGCATCATCACCGACCTGCCCGACAAGACCGAGATGAAAGTATTTTGCGGCCTCTCCACCGCCCAGGCCAAACTCTACCAGCAGACCGCCAAGACCCTAGAAAACGAGCTCCGCAGCTCCGAAGGCATCCAGCGCAAAGGCCTCGTGCTCGCCTACCTCATGCGCTTCAAGCAAATCTGCAACCACCCCGACCAGCTCACCAAGACCGGCGACTACGCCCCCAAAGACAGCGCCAAATTCGCCCGCCTGACCGAACTATGCACCGAGATCGAATCGCGCGGCGAAAAAGTGCTCATTTTCACCCAGTTCCGCGAAATCACCGACCCCCTCGAAGCCTGCCTCGCCGAAGTCTTCGGACGCAGCGGTCTCATCCTCCACGGCGGCACCCCGATCAAAGAACGCCAATCCATGGTCGAGCGCTTCCAGCGCGAAGACGGCCCGCCCTTCTTCATTCTCTCCCTCAAAGCCGGCGGCACCGGGCTCAACCTCACCGCCGCCTCCCACGTCATCCACTTCGACCGCTGGTGGAACCCCGCCATCGAAAACCAAGCCACCGACCGCGCCTACCGCATCGGGCAAAAGCGCAACGTCCTCGTGCACAAATTCATCACCTCCGGTACCCTCGAGGAAAAGATCGACGCCCTCATCTCTGAAAAGCAAGACACCGCCAATCAGATCTTGACGGGCGGCGGCACAGAAAAAGAATTAACCGCCATGAATAACGATGAGCTGCTTAACTTCATCCGCCTCGACCTCAACCAATCCACATCCACCCTATAATTATGAGCTGGGGCTTTTACAAACCATACGTCACCGGCCGCGCAGCATACAGGTGGCTTCAGTCAAGCTTTAGCCGTCGCTACCGCATCCTCACCATCATCGCAAACCGGGCACAGTCCGAACACTTCGATCGTGTGCTTGAGTCTAGAGTAGCCTTTCTGCGACGCGTACCGCTCTAGCTCGCCGCCCATGCAGAAGTCGATCCGATCCACCTTGTGGCAGGAGCGACACACAATATGATGGTGATGATGCCCATCGGAGTCGGACAACTCGTAAAGTGACTTGCCGTTCTCTAATTGGATCGACTGCGCCACGCCGAGTTCGATAAACACATCCATGTTGCGATAGACAGTTACCAAGTCAAAGCGACCATCAGAACGTTCGCTAATCTCTTCGACCGATAGCGGCCGATCAGCTCCGGCCAACAGATTGATCAACGATCGGCGAGCCGCGGTCACACGCAGCCCTGACTTCGATAAATGTTCTAGCGTGGAAGTGCTTTTCTCTTCGCAGATGCTCTGGGGGTTCATCTTAAAGACTGTGATGGGATTTGAGATCGAAAGCAAGCAGTCAAGCAGCTCAAAATTTGTCGACTTACTTATCTCCAAAAAAAGCGCCCGCCCCTCAATTGGAACGAGCGCACAATTTTAGCCCACCGCTATACGCGACGACGACGACGAGCACCTACTAGACCAATACCCACCAAACCCGCAATCAGCGCGTAGGCAGACGGCTCGGGGACGACTTGGTTGACCCCGAAAGTGTAGTAAGCGATCGGACTCACCGACTCCATCGGCTCTGGCGTATTTGGCGTCCCAGTCGCGGTGATGCCCACCGTATAGATACCCGCTTCGGTGAAAGCAAAGTTAGCGTGGGCGTGACTTCCTATGTTAAGAGAAAATACGTCGGAGCTATCAAATCCATCGCTAGAGTCGAAATGCACGGTCGGTGCCCCGAAGCCGTCGGTCTGATACATGAAAAAGTCCCCCGGACCACTCAGGCTGACCATATTCAAGGTGAAGCCGCCTATAAAATCGCCCAGAACATTTTCTTCAGCAGCGATTCCAATAAAGGGCAAACCCGTATCCTCGACCTGTGGGAAAATGTAGACATCGTCGCCTGAAGCACCGAGAAAACTAAATGCACCAGTGCCTGGAGCATTCAGCTTGAACGCGCTGCTATTGGCCTCGGAACCGTGAAAATAGAGCTCAGTCGGCTCGTATTCGATATCCAACTCTTCGTCGTGAATATGGAGATCCCAGTCACCGTCTTCATAGGCGATGCCGATATCGATATGACCGGCGGAATATTGGATTTGAGCTCCAGCCTGCTGAGCCGATAGCGTAAGTAAAGCTCCCGCCAAGGCGAGATATTTTGGTTGTGTTGTATGGTTCATAGTTTTTCTTTGATTTATATGCAAAAGATTTACATTTGAGTTGGTTTAGCTGGATTGATACCTGCTTCGATTTTGGCCTGAAACTTCTCTGCTTCAATGCTGCTAACATGCCCGTCCGCATAGAGATAATTGGCACGCCCTATCGTTCCGCCAGACGTACCGTCACCCCCGAACCGATTCGGTTGTATATCGGAAATGACCCGACCCCAAGAGTTCCAACCTCGGGAGTGCGTGTGGTCGGAGTGATCGCCTAAGGCCAGTCTATCGGAAGCGATGAACGCAGTCATAATGCGAGATGGATTCTCCAGTCGTCGAAGATTTGTAAAGTCTTCATCGCGGAGTTGACCGAATGGATCGCGATTGGGCACTGCGATAAACTCGTTCAATACGTAACTCGTCAAATTCGCCTCTAACCGCTCGTCTCCCCGAGGATCAGCGGGACAAATCCGCACTTCGTCCACATCGCCAAGATAAGGAGCTAAGGTATAGATCCAGCTTTCTTCTACGTTCATCACGGTGTGCGTCGTCAACGGGAATTGGCCGTTGTTATCTTGCGCGAACAGAGCCATGGCTTGCCCAATCTGGCGCATATTAGAAGCGCACTTAACCTGATTTGCAGACTCACGGACGCTCTGAACGGCGGGCAACGCAATCGCACCCAGCACTGCGATTATTGCAATGACGGTGAGGATCTCCACGAGTGTAAAACCGTCGCGAGAAGGACGGAGAGCGGACTGGTTTTCTTTCACGGAGATCATGCACCACTGAGAAACGGACAAATTCCCACGTGTCAATTTTATTGCATAAGTTTTGCAATAATATTTTTCCCCATCCAATCTGTTGAAAACAGAATACCGCCAATCAGGCCTTGACGGGCGGCGGCGCAGAAAAAGAATTAACCGCCATGAACAACGATGGGCTGCTTAACTTCATCCGCCTCGACCTCAACCAATCCACAACCACCCTATAATTATGAGCTGGGGCTTTTACAAACCATACGTCACCGTCGGCCAACGCAAACAGCAGGCGCTCAAAAAGGCCAAAGCCCTCGAAAAGCAAGGCTACAAGCTAGAGCCACTCGGCGAGCTCAAAAACCGGACAAAAATCGCCACCAGTTTCTGGGGCCGCAGCTGGTGCCGCCACCTAGAATCTTTTAGCGACTACGACAACCGCCTCCCCCGCGGCCGCACCTACGTGCGCAACGGCTCCATCCTCCACCTCGGGATCACCCCCGGCACCATCACCGCCATGGTGCAAGGCTCCGAGCTCTACGAGCTCACGATCAACATCGACCCCCTGCCACCCAAACAATGGCAAGCCGTCAAACAAGCCTGCCAAGGCAAGATCGCCACCCTGATCGAGCTACTCCAAGGCAAGATTTCCGACGAGATCATGACCGTCGTGACCGACCCCACCGACGGCCTCTTCCCCAAGCCCAAGCAGATTCACTTCAACTGCAACTGCCCCGACTGGGCAGACATGTGCAAACACATCGCCGCCGTCCTCTACGGCGTCGGCGCCCGCCTAGACGAGAGCCCCGAACTACTCTTCACGTTAAGAGGCGTCGACCAAAACGAACTCATCAGCCTCGACACCACCCAGCAGACCATCACCGCCGGCAGCCGCCGCTCCCGCCGCCGCACCCTCTCCGACGACGCGGTCAACAACGTCTTCGGCATAGAAACAGAAGAGACAGCAACGCCCGAGCCAACCCCCACAGTCAAAAAAGCCGCCAAGAAACGCGCCACAAAGAAAGCCGCCAAAAAAGCGGTCAAAAAGCGCGCCACAAAAAAGGCAGTCAAGACCGCCACCAAGGAAAAAGCAGCCCCCGATGGCGCAACAAAAATCGCGGTTAAAAAAGCGGTCAAAAAGCGCGCCCTAAAGAAAGCACCCAGCGTAAAAGCTAAAAAGGCTGCGGCGCAAGCGCCCGCGCTCAGCGCCACCGCGCAAACTGAAACGCCCCTCAAGCAGGTATCGACATTCAGCCCCAGCGCAGCCGACATTCGCAAGCTACGCGCTCGGCTCGGCCTGAGCAGAAGCGCCTTCGCCAAAGCAGTCGGCGCTCCCATGCCCACGATCAACAACTGGGAAGCCAAATTAGGTAAACCCATTCTAAAACCAAAATACCGCGAAGCCCTCGAACGGCTCAGTCAAGAGTAAGGGAGGGCGGATGTCCCATCCGCAGCGTCAGGACAGTGCCTCACCAAATCAAGCGGTCAATACGGGAGCAGGATGCTCCCACTACAGTAGCCGGAGCTTCCAGCTCCATGGCATCCAACGCAATACCGGAGCAGGATGCTCCCACTACAGTAGCCGGAGCTTCCAGCTCCATGGCATCCAACGCAATACCGGAGCAGGATGCTCCCACTACACTACAGTAGCCGGAGCTTCCAGCTCCATGGCATCCAGCGCAACACGGGAGCAGGATGCTCCCACTACACTACAGTAGCAGGAGCTTCCAGCTCCATGGCACCCAGCGCAATACGGGAGCAGGATGCTCCCACCACCGTAGCCGGAGCTTCCAGCTCCATGGCACCCAGCGCAATACGCGAGCAGGATGCTCCCACTACAGTAGCCGGAGCTTCCAGCTCCATGGCACCCAGCGCAATACGGGAGCAGGATGCTCCCACTACAGTAGCCGGAGCTTCCAGCTCCATGGCACCCAGCGCAATACGGGAGCAGGATGCTCCCACTACACTACAGTAGCCGGAGCTTCCAGCTCCATGGCATCCAACGCAATACCGGAGCAGGATGCTCCCACTACAGTAGCCGGAGCTTCCAGCTCCATGGCATCCAACGCAATACCGGAGCAGGATGCTCCCACTACAGTAGCCGGAGCTTCCAGCTCCATGGCATCCAACGCAATACGGGAGCAGGATGCGTCCGCTGCAATAAGGGAGGGCGGATGTCCCATCCGCTGCGGCAGGACAATGCCTCACCAAATCAAGCGTCTATGGCTTCCCGCTGGTTACGGTCTGCGGGGATACTTTCGTAAAGTGATCGAAAGCAAAAGGTGTGGCTCCACAAACAAAACTCATACCTAGATACCTAAATCCGCCGCTAATATTCACCTCCTGTGAACACAAAAACAAAGAAAATTGGCCTAACACCTTCGGTATCTCTTCGCGAGCGAGAGCAAAAGGCTTTTTCAATACGGTTCATGACACACATTCCTTAGCTAAGATTCGGTTTTCCAAGTAATTCTTTTCTTCGTTTTTTGCACCTTTGGATGGTCGTGACTGGTGTCACAAAGATGCTTTCAGGCAGTCCGAGTGCTTGGATGTAGTCTCTTTGATGGTCAAGTAGTGGTCGGGAAAGCCTTCGTTTTCTGTTTTGATCGCACTTGAAGATGCTGACGTGTTGGAAGTAATAAATAACCATGAGTGTGGTGGGCTTTCGTGTTTTCTTTTTGTCCCACCCGAGGATGGGTTTCTGGTGTTCAATGAGGTGCTCTCGGATGACTTGCTGGATTAGGTTTGTCTTCGGTCACCATGGCAGAGTCCGCGACATAGATATAAGCAGCGGGATCCAGGCCGTGCTTTTTCATGTAACTGGCTGCTATGACCATGGGTGATGGCGACGGTGCTCTCCGTGGCCTCGGCATAGTTAGCGTAATTACCATACACATTGACGCTGGTCGTGTCGTAGTGCAGAAAACGACTATCCAGGTCGTAGCGCTGACAGGCTTGCCAAGAGACTTGCGAGAAGAGCTTGGAAGCTCCGTAACTGTGGATATTATCAAGCACTTTTCCCACATTGTTATCATTGAAGTCCTCTGGTGCTAAGGGGCTACCAAAAATGAGCTCTGTATCTTCACCGCCTGCAACTCCTCCCATGTCATCTTTTTACCTCCTTTTTGAGTCTCCGAATTGAATGAAAGTTGAAATGTTAAACGAACAGTGTGGGTCACCAGATTTTTAATTTAAGTGGTTGGGCATTTTGTGTCTTTAGAGGCTCCGCTGCGGATAGAGGAGAAATCTAATCTTTATAATTTGCGTTTGACCCCTTTTGTATTCTTCGTTTGACCCCTGCTATGGGAAATATTGTCAAGACGGTTAAGAATGTTTATTTCATGGCGTAGATATATTCATCTGGTTTGATCGATGAGCTTGCATTTTGCGTAGTTCATCTGAGATTAAAATTAT
>Ga0307933_1000042_pt1 | contig 115595 bp, 42 predicted proteins | sample OrgLakmetageno88_FD_201811 | JGI IMG/M metagenome (GOLD analysis project Ga0307933, IMG submission 201811) | Saline water microbial communities from Organic Lake, Antarctica - #88 | ecosystem: Environmental > Aquatic > Non-marine Saline and Alkaline > Saline | place: Antarctica: Organic Lake...
TGCGGCTCACCACATGGTAAACCGCCGAACGATCATCCATGAGTATACGTTTGCGAGATTTCATAGGAAGAGACTTGAGGCATGCAAAATGATGTCAACCTAATATAAATACACAGGCTATTTATATTAGGCTGAAGAATCTCATCAAATCCGCTCCACAAGGTACCTTGACAAGACCTTAGCCTCCTCTACTCTGCCGATTTCACTTTTAAATCGAGCAACACTTAAAAGCGGGCCTAGCCTGCTTTTTTTATTTTTAGCACCCAATGAGCCACGAGATACTATCAGTTTTAGAATATATGGAAAAAGAGAAGGGGATCAGTCGTCCAGACATGATCGAAGCCATCTCTAGTGCCATCGCGAGCGCTGCCCAAAAGGGCGTGAGTGCGGGGCAGGATATCCGTGTCATTATTAATCCGAAGACGGGTGCCCTCAAGGCGTGGACTGTCTTGCAGGTGGTTGATTCTGTGGGCGATGCGGATCTTGAAATCCATGTTGAAAAGGCGCGCCAGATCGATCCAGAGGTGCAAGTTGGTGGCACGATCGAAAAGGAAGTCGATCCTGCTTACCTCGGGCGCATTGCTGCCCAGACTGCGCGTCAAGCGATCATGCAGCGCATCCGCCAGTTTGAGAAGGATCGCATCTATGACGATTATAAAGACACCGTCGGCGATATCGTAACGGGCATCGTTCGTCGCCGTGAGCGCGGCGATCTGATCATCGATCTGGGTAAGGCCGAGGCGATCCTCCCACCCCGCGAGCGTGTGCCCGGCGAAGATTATGCTCCCGGCGAAAGCATCCGCTGCCTGCTGCTGAAAATCGAGCAGACCAACCGCGGCCCCGACATTATCCTTTCTCGCTCAAACATTAACTTTGTGCGCCGCCTCTTTGAGCTCGAAGTTACCGAGATCGCAGACGGCACTGTTTCGATCGAAGCCATGGCACGCGAGGCTGGCTATCGCACCAAGATCGCTGTCAACAGCAGCGATCCTAAGGTCGACCCTGTCGGCGCTTGCGTCGGTGCACGTGGTGCTCGTGTTAAAACCATCGTGCGCGAGCTCGGCGGCGAAAAAATCGACATTATTCGTTTTTACCAAGATCCGCTGCAACTGCTCGAAGAAGCTCTCAAGCCCGCAGTCCCCAAGAACATTAAGGTCAACGAGGGCGAACGCCGCATTCATTTTGAAGTGGCGGAAGACGATCTTTCGATTGCGATTGGTCGCCGTGGCTTCAACGCCAAGCTGACTTCACGCCTCCTCGGCTGGAAGCTCGACATCGCTAAGGAAGAGAAAGAAGCCGTCGGCTTCGACGAGAAGGTGGCCAAAGCGGTCGAAGGTCTCAACGCCATCGACGGCCTGCACCCAGAAGTGGCTCAGCGCTTAGTCGCGATTGGTTTCGCCAGCCCCGAAGTGTTCGAGGGCGTCACCGCCGAAGATCTTGTCGGCACTGGCTTTACTGAAGACGAAGCGTCTGACGTGATTGCCAAGGTCGCTGCATTTTTTAATCAAAACGGCTAGTCGCCCTCTGCGCGCTTTCCCACCCGTTATAACCAGACTTAAAGAGATAACTCATTTATGAGTGTTCGTATACACCAACTTTCCAAAGAAATCGGAATGGAGAACAAGGAGCTAATTGCGCTCCTGAAAAAGCGCGGCTTCGAGGTCAAGAGCGCTTCCAGCACCGTTGATAACATTTCCGCCGACGCTTTTCGCGAAGAATTCGCCGCTCAAGCTCCCGAGCCCGAGCCCGAGCCTAAAGCAGTCGGAGCTCCCGCTGAAGAGCCTGCCGCGCCCGCTGCACCGAAGCTGCCCGAGGGCGTCTTCGTAAAGTCTGCTGCAGACATCAAACGCGAGCACGAAGAAAAAGCCGCTGCGATCGAGGCCGAAAAAGCGGCCAAGGCACCCAAGCCTGTGGAACCTGCCGAGCCAGCGAAACCCGCTGCCGCTGCCGCCGCTCCTGCCGCTCCTGCCGTTTCCAAACCTTCAACGCCGCCACCGGCACCCAAGCCGCCGACACCGACGGGTCCCCCCCGTCCCCCCGCTGGCGGCCCACCCAAGCCACCGACACCTCCAAGATCTTCAGTCCCTGCCGCTGCCGCCGTGCCACCGATTTCATCCGCGGCACCCGTAGATCCGGCAGCTGTGCCTACGATTAAGCCCAGAGCCGCCGAGCAAGCCGCGCCTAAACCCGCCGCAACAGCTCCCGCCGCAACAGCTCCCGCCGCAGTGCCTCCGGTCGCTCCCGCTGGTCCACCCAAGCCGCCTTCACCCGCTGGCCCTCCCAAGCCTCCTGCGGCCGCGAAACCAGCCGCTAAATCTGCCGAGAATGCAGAAACCACTGTAAATGGTGACACATCCGAGGGCAGTGCCTCAGAAGCGACTGAGCCTACTGCGCTGAAAAAGATCCACGTCAAGCCTCCCATAGTCGTGCGCGACTTTGCCGGCGAGATCGGTCTCAAACCTTTCAAGCTGATCTCCGAGCTGATGGAGATGGGTATTTTCGCTTCGATGAATCAAACCATTGAAGAAAGCATCGCCATCCGAATCGCTGGGCGGCATGGTTGTGAGCTAGAGATCCACCACCGCGGTGAGCAAGGCGAGGGCGGGGGTAAAGCCAAGCCCAAGATCGAAAAGCCAGACGACGACGATCCCAAGTTCCTCATGCCGCGCCCCCCCGTGGTCTGTATCCTCGGTCACGTCGATCACGGTAAGACCACCCTGCTCGACGCCATCCGCAAGGCTAACGTCGTCGGCGGCGAAGCAGGCGGCATCACCCAGCACATCGGTGCCTACCAGATCGAACATAACGATCAGAAGATCACTTTTATTGACACCCCGGGTCACGCCGCCTTCTCCATGATGCGCGAGCGCGGTGCCAACGTCACCGACGTATCGATCCTCGTGATCGCTGCCGACGATGCCTTCAAGCCGCAGACTGACGAAGCACTCAAATTTGCCAAAGGGGCCAACAATGCCATCATCGTCGCGATTAACAAGATCGACGCCAAAGGTGCCAACATCGACCGCGTCAAGCAGCAGATGCAGGAAAAGGGCATCACTCCCGAAGACTGGGGTGGCGAAACGATCGCCGTCGAAGTTTCCGCACTCAAAGGCACAAATATCGACAACCTGCTCGACATGATTCTACTTCAGGTAGAGGTGCTCGAGCTCAAGGCCAACCCGACTTGCCCCGCCTCCGGCGTCATCATCGAATCTCAATTTGAGCAAGGGCGCGGCGCGACTGCCACCGTGATCGTCGAGCGCGGTACCCTCAAGCAGGGTGATGCACTTCTCTGCGGCGAGGCCTACTGCCGCGTCAAAACCATGACTGATGCCGATGGCAAAGCCATGAAGTCCGCGACTCCTGCCACACCTGTCAGGGTTACCGGGTGGTCGGACGTGCCCGCTTCTGGCACCAAGTTTAGCACTGAGAAAAACGAAAAAATCGCGAAGCGTAACGCGGAGGAAAATATGCAAGTGCGCAAGCTGCACGACGCCGCGCGCGCCAGCCAAAAGAGCGCTGAAGGCGGAGCTGCTACCATCGAAGATCTTTTTGCCGCTATTGAAAACCAGCAGAAGAAGTGCCTACGCGTGATCGTTAAGTCCGACGTGCACGGCGCTACCGAAGCATTGGTCAACGCCCTCAAGGGCATTGAAAGTGACAAGGTCGATCTCAACGTCATCAGCAAGGGCGTCGGTCTCATTACCAAGAACGACGTCACCCTCGCCAGCGCGGGCGGTGCCACCATTGTCGGCTTCAATGTAAAGCTCGACAACGGTGCACAGAGCCTCGCCAAGCATCACAATATCCGCATCATCCAGCATGCCATCATCTATGAGCTCATCGACCAGGTCGAAGAAGCCATGGCCGATATGCTCGACGCCGAATACACCGAGAAGAAACTCGGTGGTGCCGAGGTTCGGCAAGTTTTCTCTGTCGGCAAGGCGCGCAACGTCGCCGGTTGTATGGTGACCGAAGGCGTCATCCAGCGCAACTGCATCGCCCGCCTGATGCGCGGTGGAGATTGCATCCACGAGAGTAAGATCGACACGCTCAAGCGCTTTAAGGACGACGCCAAAGAAGTCCGTGCTGGCTACGAGTGTGGTATTAACGTGGCAGGCTATGACGATTATCAAGAAGGCGATACCATCGAGTGCTTCGCCGTCGAAGAACAACGTCCCTCCCTGTAACCGCTGGAGATGTCCCAACGCATCAAACGTGTCAACGCACTACTTCGCCGCGAAGTCAGCGAGCAAATGCGCCGCTACTACCGCGCCGATACCGCTGCGATTACCATCAGCGAGGTGGACTGCTCCGCCGATTTGCGTAATGCCCGCATCTTTTACTCCGTGCTGGGCGACGATGCCGAGATCGAGGCCACTCAAAAGCTCTTCCGTAAAATCGGTAAAGACATCCGCCAGCGCGTGAGCAAGGAGATCACCCTAAAGTATTTCCCCACCTTTTACTTTACCTACGATCCTTCGCTCGAACGCGGTGCCGAGATCAACGAAATCCTCGATCAGCTCGACCAAGCAGAGCCGCCCAAACAAGCAGAGCATCCAGACCAAGCAGACAATGACGGCAAATAAATTCTACCCCGCAGACAGCGCCCGCTTCGGGCGGGCCGTCGAATCTCTCAAAGGTAACAAGGTCGCCGTGCTCGGCCACCAGCGCCCCGACGGCGATTGCATCGGCTCGACTGTGGCTGTCGTACGGGTGCTCCGCAGCCTTGGCATCGATGCCATCGGCCTCAACCGCGATGCCACGCCCGCCACGTTGGGAGCCTTCGTCGGCGACACACCGATGGCACTCGCTGCAGATTTCACACCGGATGGCCATATCGCTGTCTCCGTCGACTGTGCCGATTTCAAACGCGTCGGCGAACGCCTCAACGAGCTCTTCCCCGCAGTCGCGCTCAACGTCGACCACCATATTTCCAACAAGCTCTACGGCGAGGAGAACATCGTCATTGCCACTGCCTGCGCCACCGCCGAAATCCTCGCCGGGTTCTATTTAGACAACGGCTACGAGATCGACGCCACCACCGCGCAAGCCCTCTACGTCGGCATTGCGACCGATACCGGGCAGTTCCGCTTCCCCTCGACCACGCCCGAGACTTTCGAGATCGCGCGCCGTCTCTGCGAGTGCGGTGCCAACCCCTCCGCAGCCGCCCACGAACTCTACGAGCGTGAGAGCTTTGCCAAGATCAAGCTGCTGCAAAACTTCCTCGATTCGCTCACCATGGAGTTTGATGATCGCGTCTGCGTCGGCCTGATCGAAGACGGCGTTTACGCTGCCACCGGTGCCACCATCGACGACTCCGAAGGGCTCGTCGACTACGCCCGCGCCATCGACGGCGTCGAGATCGGCGTATTAATCGAAAACTGTGGCGGCGCACTCAAAGGCAGCCTGCGCGCCAAAGATCCCAAATACCGCGTCGATCAAATCGCCAAACAATTCGGCGGCGGCGGCCACGCCTGCGCCGCCGGTCTCAACGTCGAGAACAGCTCGATCAAAGAATTTTACCCACAACTGATGGCCGCCATCGGGGAGCAATTGAATAGTCTGTAATCTAAGATTACATTAATAGAGCGCGGTTCTCATGAGGTGAAAGTAATGGAAAAGTTTTCAAATCGTGATAAACTGATATTAGCAGGCTTATTTCTGTCAAAATTCGATGAGACCGGTTTGGCTGCCTTGGGTTTCAGTGGTTTCACGGAAGCTTACAACGTAATCGCCTTAAGTCTCAAAGGTCGACCAACCTCTTTGAAAAACTACCGAGATGAATTTGATCCGTATTTCCCAAATAAACGAAAAGGCTGGCACGGTCGTCCCTTGCGTGACCACTGCAGGCAGGTCATGGAAAAGTATGCAGCATTGAGCCTTGAGGAATTTTCGGGACTAATTAAATCTGAGATATCTGATGCTGGTGAGCTATCTAGTCTCGAAGAAATGATAGATGACGCAAACGCAGGATCTTTTGCAAAACGATTAATTACTGGGCAGGCCGCAGAAAAATATTTCGAGAGCAGGTTCGCATTAGTTAAGCCATTTCAGAATTGCCAAATAATCAATACGACTGCCCTTGGATGTGGTTTTGACTACAGGTTAGTAAACGCTGAAAATCATTCACTCGCAGTCGAGGTTAAAGGATTGAATGCATCAACTGGATCCGTTCAAATGACCAGCAAGGAATATCGGGTTGCAGAGTTTCTTCGAGATCGATTTTACCTATTTATTGTCCGAAATTTTGCTGAAAAACCTTTTCATACACTATTTCAGGATCCCGTTAACTGTGATTTAGTTTTTGAAGAACGGAAACAAACCGTAGTTCAAACCTCTTGGTTAACAGCAATCAATTAGTCACGTATTAAAAATGATAGAAAAACAACAAGAGAATATACAATCAATCATTCTAGATGCATTGTCCATGCTTGATAAAAAAGGCACAAATCAGGATATAACGAAAGCGATGACTATCGTTCTGGAAGCCTTCCAACAACAGTCTTTTGATTGTAGGATTACTTCTGCAGACCTATATCAATTCGCGATTGATAGACAGGAGGCGCTTAGTGCGCTACGCTAACATATTACAACCCGAGCGATATACCAAATGAATTGACAAGACGTAGTCATTTTCTAAAACATACGTCATGCAGACAAAGTTAACACTGCGGGTGGAGGAAGCTCTTGTCCGAAAGGCGAAGTTACTCGCGAAAAAACGTGGCACTTCGGTTTCCCGTATCTTCGGCGACTACATCACTGAGCAAGCGCATGGATTACCCGATGAAGATCTACCACAGGTGACAGCCTCCATGCTGGGAGCCCTCCGCAAGGAAGGGGCTATAGTCAGTGAGGCAGACTACCAAGAGCACTTCGAAGCTCGCTACCTATGAAAGTGATGCTCGATACCAACGTCATACTCGATGTTTGGCTAGCTCGTGAGCCTTTTTGGCCGGAGTCGGCACAACTGCTGGCGCGCGTAGAAAGCGGTGAACTCGAAGGGTGGATTTGCCCGACGACCGTGACGACACTCCATTACCTCGCTAAAAAAGTACTCGGTGAAGTGAAAGCTCGTCACCTGATCGAGAGTCTCCTCACGCTTTGCCAGGTAGGTCACATGTCTACGCACACTTTTACTTCTGCCCTTGCCAGCAAGCTTACTGACTTCGAGGATGCCGTCATCGAAGCCGTATCGCTCGATGACCGTATGGATTATATTGCGACACGAAATATCAAGGATTTCGTCCAGTCAAAAGTCCCTGCCAAAGAACCCGCACATATTTAATATAATACAATCATGACTCAACACATCCACGACACGCCGGAAGGCATCCTCTTAGTCGATAAGCCGCAGGGCTTCACTTCGCACGATGTCGTGGCGAAGATGCGCCGCGTCTTTCAAATGAAAAAGGTCGGCCATGCCGGCACGCTCGATCCTATGGCCACTGGGCTGCTGGTCATCCTCATCGGCAAGGCCACCAAAGTCTCTCAATACCTGATGAGCATGGATAAAGAATACGTCGGCAGAGTGAAGTTTGGCGTAATCACCGACTCGCAAGATGCCGATGGTAAGACGATGGAAGAGCGCCCCGTGCCCGAGCTTACCGAAGAGCAAGTCCAGGCCGAGATGAAGACCTTTATCGGCGACCAATACCAATTACCGCCAATGTTTTCGGCCAAGAAGATCAACGGCCAGAAGCTCTACAAGCTCGCCCGCCAAGGCAAGACCGTCGAGCGCGAGCCACGCGTGATCCACATCAGCCGCTTTGACCTGACGAATTTTGCCCTGCCCGAAGCCTCCTTCATCGTCGGCACCAGCAAGGGCACTTATGTGCGCACCGTCGCGCACGATCTCGGCGAGCGCTTCGGCTGCGGCGGCCATTTGAACGAGCTACGCCGCACCGCCGTAGGCCAATTCCGCATCGAAAAGGCCGCCACTATCGAGGAGCTGGAAAACATGGCACCCTCCGCGCTGCGTAAGCAATTGATCCCCGTCATCCAAGCCGTGCCGACTCACGCGCTTTAAGGTTCGAACCTTTGACCACCGCCATGAATTTCCCCGCTTCCGTTGATAACTTTGCCGCGCTCTCCGAGCTGAAGGGTGAGTTGCATCTTGCCATCGGTGTTTTCGACGGGGTGCACTTGGGGCATAAATCAGTGATCGAGTCAGCAGTATTTTCGGCGAGGCGTTCGGGCGCTTCGACAGGCTCAGGCCAAGGGGGCATTTCTGGGGTGCTGACTTTCGATCCGCACCCAAGCCGCCTCTTTCGCCCAGAAGATCCGACCCGGCTGATTATGCCGATGGCGACTAAGACGGCGATGCTGCACGAAGTTGGCGTGGACTGTGTGATCTGTAAACATTTTGACCGCGCCTTCGCTTCGATTCCGGCAGGCGATTTTCTGGCGCATTTAAAGCAAGCCCTGCCCGCGCTCAAATCGATCTACGTGGGTGAAAACTTTCGTTTTGGCCAAAAGCGGGCGGGCGATGTCGCCACCTTGATCGCATCTGGCCGCGTATTAGGGCTCGGTGTCTTCAGCGCGGATCGCATTAAGCATAACGGTGAGCCAATTAGCAGTACTCGCATCCGTAAGGAGCTCGAAGCGGGCGAGATGATGGCGGTCAATGACTTGCTCGGTTACAACTACACCGCCATCGGCGAAGTGGTGGGCGGAGCCAAACTGGGACGCACGATTGGTTTCCCCACTCTGAACCTTCCGTGGCAGCCAGAATGCCTACCGCGCTACGGCGTCTATTACGTTCGCTTCCGCAGTCGCGGCGCGAAGGTATGGCAGGCAGGCGTCGCCAACTACGGTGTGAAACCGACCGTGGCTGAAGCGGATCAAGTACCCGGACTGGAAGTGCACGGCTTGCTCACCACTGAGCTCACCACCGGCGACACCATCGAGGTCGAGTGGCTCCGCTTCATCCGACCCGAGCAAAAGTTCGCCTCGGTCGACGCGCTCAAAGCGCAGATTGAAAAAGACTGCGCGACGGCGAAGAAGCTGGCGGTATATTGACCATGCCTGATCGAATCATAGAATTCAAAGTGCCCGCGGGCGTAACGACCGGACGCGCCGACAAAATTTTCGCATCTGAGTTTGACGACATCAGCCGCGCACGTTTGCAACGCGCTTTCGATGCCGGACAAGTCACCTTCGATGGAGCGACGATCGACAAGCGTTTTAAGATCAACCGCGCTGGGCAGCTACGCGCTGTGCTGGAAGAGCCAAAATTCGAAGCCGCTCCGGCAGCGGTCGATATTCCGCTCGATGTCATCTACGAGGATGACTCGATCATCGTCGTCAACAAGCCGCCGCGCATGATCACCCACCCAGGCAGCGGCACGGGTAATAACACGCTCGTGCACGCGCTACTCGCGCACTGCGGCGAAAATCTAAGCACCGTCGGCGCGCCCGATCGCCCCGGCATCGTGCACCGCTTGGATAAAGACACCAGCGGCCTGATCATCATCGCGAAAAACGATACCGCGCACCACAAGCTGGCAGCCGCCTTCAGCGAGCGAAAGACTTACAAACGCTACACCGCGCTAGTGCTAGGCATTCCCAAAATCGGCAGAGGCACTATCAGAGAGCCCATCGGCCGCCACCCCGTGGTGCGCACGCGCATGGCAGTCGTGCAAAACGGCAAGCCCGCCCATACTGATTGGACCGTCGAAGCCCGCTTCGGACAGAAGGCCGCGCGCATCAGCTGCGTGATTCACACCGGGCGCACCCACCAGATCCGAGTCCACATGAATGAGATCCGCTTCCCTTTGCTCGGCGACACCACCTACGGCTTCAAGCCCGGGCGCCTAAAAGACATCAAGGTGCCTCGCGTGATGCTACACTCCACCGAGCTCCACATCCAACACCCCGAGCGCAACGAGCTGATGATCTTCGAAGCCCCGCTCCCCGCCGACTTCGAAGCCGTGATCGAACAGCTGTCGTAGAAGCGACACCCGCCTCACTTGAATTATGTATATTTAAAGTAATACTTGAAATATACATAAAAATGGGTAAGATGGTGTAATGATTAAGCGTGAACTTGCAGGCAAACTAGTCGCATCCGCAAAAGAATATCCGGTCGTCACTGTGATTGGTCCGAGGCAGGCCGGTAAAACGACACTCGTGCGGGAGGTTTTCCCCAAGCACACCTATTGCAATTTGGAAAATCCTGAGTTGCGGCAACTCGCCACAAACGATCCGAAGCAGTTTTTCGCGCTACATCCCGGCCCCTTGATCCTCGATGAGATCCAACGCGTGCCAGAGCTACTTTCTTGGATACAGGTAGCGGTGGATGCGAACAAAGAAAAAGGCTTCTTCATTCTCACTGGCAGCCATCAGCTGCGGTTGCACGAAGCCGTCGCACAGTCGCTCGCCGGCAGAACGGCACTGCTACGCTTGCTGCCCTTATCGATCAAAGAGCTGAGCGCTACGGGGGCATCCTGCGATAAAAACGACTTACTGCATCGCGGCTTCCTCCCGAGAATTTACCACGATGGGCAGCAAGCCTCCGATGCGTATGCCAACTATTTTCGAACCTACGTGGAGCGCGACGTGCGCCAATTGATGGAGATTCGAAACCTCAATTTGTTTGAAAATTTCATCCGCCTGCTCGCCGGCAGAACTGGGCAGCCACTGAGCTTGAATAGTCTATCGGGAGACGTCGGCGTCAGTAGCACTACCTTAAAAGAGTGGCTCTCCATTTTAGAGGCATCGTTTGTAATCTTTCGGCTACCACCATATTATAAAAATTATGGTAAGCGCTTAGTCAAAAGCCCTAAAATCTACTTTGTCGAACCAGGGCTAGCCTGCTGGTTGCTGGGTATCGAGTCGCCGAAAGAAGCCGCCCGTGATCCGCTACATGGAAATCTATTTGAAAACATGATCGTGGTGGAAGCTCTCAAAGCTCGTTTAAATCAAGGTAAGGAGCCGCAGCTCTATTGTTGGCAAGATTCAAATGGTAGTGAGGTCGACCTGATCTTTGAAACGCAGCGTTGCCCCGTGCCGATTGAGATTAAATCTGCCATGACGTGGCATAAGGACTTTGCCAAGAACGTGCACAAGTTTCAGCGAGCAGTGCCCGATGCCGAATCGGGTTTTGTTGTATACGCGGGCGACCTTTGTCCGCAATTCGCACAGGGTGAAGTTCTCAACTATCAGGCGACCGCGACGATCTTCGATCCGAAGTAAGCTTGCCTAAAAATCCCTCACTAGGCCGCTCGACCGCGACCAGATCTGGATGCTATAGGCTAGTTCTGGAAGTTTTCCAGCGCTGCGATGCTTTCGATGATCATCCAGCCCAGCAGCACTGCGAGCACGATAACTACGATGAAGATCGCCACACCTTTGCGCCTTTTGCGCGGCAGATCGAAACGATCAAAGGTACGCCCCCGCACAGAAGTTTGGGAGAGGTAGCTACCCAAGCTGACACGCCCGTTCACGTAGCCTTCACGATCAGAGGGCACTTCAAACGAGCCAGCATTTTGAGCGCGCCGGTAGCGCCAACGGTAGAGGAGGCGGAGCATTTTTTTTTCGATGAAGACAAAGAGTTGTCAAACGAAGTTCAGATATTCAGATTCACTGTACGCGACGCATTTTCAATCGTTAATGATTGTTAAATTGCGTTAATTTCGACTATAAATTTTTGTATGAATTGTTGTCTATTAGGAGCCGGTGCTTGGGGCACCGCCATGGCCCTCCATCTCGATCGTTGTGGCCACTCAGTGACGCTCGTTCCGCGGCGCATGGAGCACGCGCTCAGTATCGCCTCCTCGCGTGAGAACCGCGACTACCTGCCGGGCTACAAGCTGCCGTACCGCATCCAAGTCGGCTGCGAGGTGGGCCCGGTGCTGATGGAGACGGAAGTCGTCTTTCTCGCTTGCCCTTCGAAGGCGCTGCGCTCGCTCTGCGAGTCGATCAAGCCGCACCTTGCAGCCGCGTGGCAGCTCAAGCTCTGCTTGATTATGTGCAAAGGGCTGGAGCTAGACAGTTTGAAAACACCTGCCGAGATCGTGGCCGAAGAGTTGCCAGGCCTCGCTTGCGGCGTGCTCTCGGGGCCGACTTTTGCGGGAGAGGTGGCGGCTGGCAAACCTACAGCCGTCGTGCTCGCGGTGGGCAGTGATTGCGAAGAGCCCGAGCGCTATCAAGAAGCGTTTAGTAACACCGGCCTGCGTGCCTACCTTTCGGATGATGTGCGCGGCACGGAGCTGGGCGGCACCTTGAAAAACATCTATGCCATCGGCTCTGGTCTCTGCGACGGTTTACAGATGGGCGATAATGCCAAGGCGGCCTTACTCACGCGTAGCCTGAATGAAATGGTGCGGCTAGGCGTGCTCCTCGGCGGGCAGAGGGAAACGTACTTCGGGCTGAGCGGCTTCGGCGATTTAGTGGCGACTTGCGCGGGTGCATGGAGCCGTAATCGCACCTTCGGCGAACGGGTGGGGCAGGGCGACACGCCGCAAGCGATTATCGAGAGTCAGAATTCGGTGGTCGAAGGCTACCTAGCCACCGAGTGCCTCTATCGCATCTGCAATGAAAAAAAAATGGATGCTCCGATACTCGGCGTCATTCATGCCATCCTCTACGATGGGCTAGAGCCACTGGCTGCGATGCAGCAGCTGATGACTCGCGGCCTGAAAGCCGAATAAGGTTATGCCAAAATCACTTTGCAAAGTAAAATCCTCCAAGATTCACGGGCGCGGTCTCTACGCGACAACGGGCATCGAAGAGGGCACGGATATTATCAAATACGTGGGCGAGAAGATTACGAAGAAGGAATCGACCAAGCGCGCACTGGAGTGGGAGGAGCAAGCCCGTGAAACTGGCGAAGGCCTCGTGTATATTTTCGAGCTCGATGATAAATACGACATCGACGGTCGCCTCGGCGAGAACCCTGCCCGCTACATGAACCACTCTTGTGATGGCAACTGCGAGGCGATCAACTACGATGGCGAGATTTGGATCGTCGCGCGCAAGGACATCAAGAAGGGCGAGGAGCTCGTCTACGATTACGGCTACGACATGGAGCACTTCCTTGATCACCCCTGCAAGTGTGGCTCCGATAATTGCATCGGCTACATCGTGCGCGAAGATCAGCGAGCCAAGGTGAAGAAGTTGCTCAAAGGTAAAAAGAAGAAGCGCGGCAAGAAGAAGTAGGACGCAAGTCGCTTGAGTTGTGAAACGTGGGGCGTTCGCAAGCGAACACGCCACGGTCTCTACCTCTCAGAAAGCTGCGCCATTAAATCGCTGGGGTGGCAGACTTCGACCGAGTGTGCGCCAAGCTTGGCTTGAAAACGCTCGCTGGGTTGATTCGTTACCAAGATATTTTTACCGGTAGGGTAATAGCTGCGAAAGGCATCTAGATTTTTGGATCCGTGCCGATGGCGCGTCCATTTGCATTCGATGGTGGTGATACTCTGATCGGCTTCCTCAATTATGAAATCAATCTCCCGACCTTGCTTGTCGCGCCAGAAGTGGACAGCTTGATTCGGCCTTTCAGCCCGAATCGAGTCGAGCGTGATGTGTTCAAGTAGCTGCCCGCAGTCTTCGGGGCGCAAATGCTCCCAACCCCGAGCGTGGCAGACGAAGCCTGTGTCGAAAGTAAATATCTTCGGTTGCGCAAGTATCTCACGGCGTCCACCTCCGTGAAAGGGGCGCACTGTATACACGAAATGCGTCGTTTCTAGTGCGTTGAGCCAACTCGAGATCGTGGGGCGTGTCACACCGCTGTGTTTCGTCAGGTTCGTGACCGAGCAAAGCTCTCCGCTCTGTCGGAGTAGCAGCTCGCAGAGTCTTAAAAACTCGGCGCGTTTTTCGATTTGAAAAAGTTCTTGGATGTCGCGGGCATAAAAAGAATCGAGCCACTCGCTGTAAAATTCTGAATCTGGCTCAGCGTCGAGTAGGCGTTTGGGGAGTCCGCCTCGCTGTAATCGCTGCATTAGATCGGTGACGCCGAAGGCGGATAGCTCACTGGCCAAGGTAGGGCAGAGGTGAACCGTTCGCTTTCTGCCAGTCAGGCTATCGGTGAATTTTTTGGTGGCTGCCAGTGTCGAGGAGCCTGTGGCTAATATGCGTAGATGAGGAAATTCGTCGGCTGCGATTTTCAGGAGTTCGCTGGGGTTTTCACACCGATGGACTTCATCGAGGACTAGTATTTTGGTCTTGATCTGCTCTAAAAATGCTTCGGGTTCGGCCAGCAAACGACGGTTTCGGGGTAGATCGCAGTTGATGAACGTCGCGTCTGGCCAGTGCTTTGCCAGAGTCGTCTTTCCGGCGCGCCGCACGCCTGTGAGCCAGACAATGGGCGCACGTTGCCACGCGTTTTCGATGCGATTAATCCAAAATGGGCGCAATATCATAAGTAGACTTTACATATAGACGTCTATTTGTAAAGTCTACTTTCACCGATTAGTGTGTTAATTCGTAGGTCAGCGTCTTGCCTGCGTGCTGAATGGTGACGTGGTTTGCGCCGTCTGCGCGCTCGCTGGCTTCGGTGCGACCTATGATTTGGGCGGGGATGCCGAAGGATTCGCTCTGGGCGATGATGTCTGCTGCGGCGGCGGGCTCGCAGTAGATCTCCATGCGGTGCCCCATGTTGTAGACGCGGAACATTTCCTCGTCGGTGGTGGCGCTGGCTTTTTGGATGGCTTTGAAGATTGGGGGGATTGGCAGGAAGTTGTCTTTGACATGATGCACTCCTGTGCCGAAGCGGATGCACTTGGTCTGGCCGCCGCCGGAGCAGTGCACCATGCCGTGGATGCTGTCGCGGTTTTCGGTGAGGAGCTTTTTGATGACGGGTGCGTAGGTGCGGGTGGGGCTGAGGAGGGCGTCGCCCACGGACATGTCGGACTCGGGGAGCGGATCGGTCATCCTATACGGCCCGCAGTAGAGGTATTGCTTGTCGGTGGTGAGATCGACAGTTTCGGGGTATTTATCGAGATAGTCATTGCAGAGCAAATCGTGGCGGGCGCTGGTCAGGCCGTTGCTGCCGATGCCGGAGTTCTCGAAGGTCTCGTAGTTGGCTTGGCCGGAGGAGGCGAGGCCGACGATGGCGAGGCCGGGCTTGATGTTGGCATTGTCGATGACTGCGGCGCGATCCATGACGACGACTGCGCAGGAATCGACGGTGACGGTGCCGGTGAGGTCGCCGACATCGGCCGTCTCGCCGCCGCCGCTGTGGACACCGACGCCGTATTCGCGCAGGGTGGCGAGGAAGTCTTCGGTGCCGGAAATGAGTTGGGCGAGGGCCTCGCCGGGGATCGCGCGGGCGTTACGGTTGACGGTGCTGGAAATAAGGATGCCGTCGATCGCGCCGATGCAGAGCAGGTCGTCGATATTCATGACGAGGCTATCTTGCGCGGTTTTACGGAAACCGGTGGGGTCGCCCGTCTCGCGGTAGTGCAGGTAGGCGAGGGTGCTCTTGGTGCCGGAGCCGTCGGAGTGGATGACGTTACACTTGTCGGGGTGACCGGTCAGAATGTCGGCTCCGATCTTGCAAAAGGCACCAGGGAAGACGCCTCGGTCGAGGTGGTCGACGACGGCATGGACTTCGGATTTAGAGGAGGAGACGCCGCGTTGGGCGTAGCGATCAGTGGAATTGCTCATGGAAAAAGTGGAAAAAGTGGAAAATGTGGCAGGAGATCGGGAGATTGAAAATTGGGGATGTTTATTGTTGGATTTGAATGAGCAAGGATAGGGTGAGGTTGCGGTAGATCACGTAAATTAACGGTTGAAAATAGCATCTCCCATGTGCAGCTCCCAGAGTGCGGTTCCCATCCATGGTTCATATTGCGGGCGGTTTGGGCGGTTGCAGTGCTGCGATGCGCGCCATAATTCTTCGTGAGGCTTCGAGGTAGCGTTCGGGGTGTGCTTTGCCGGGGTCGATCTCTTCGGTCGTCATGGGGCGGCCGTAGGCGATGTGGATCTGGCCGCCGAGCTGCGGAATTTTGCGCCCGCGACCGTAGGCTTCGTAGGTGCCGAAGAGACGGGTGGGGATGACGATGGCCTTGGATTTGCAGGCGATCATGCCAGCGCCGGGCTTCGGCTCCATGAACTCGCCGTCGGGCGAGCGGGTGCCTTCGGGGTAGATCGCGACGGTGCCGCCGGCTTTGAGCGATCTGAAGATGGCTTTGAGTGATCTGATTTCGGCATTCTCACGTGCGACAGGAATGGTGCCGATCTCGGTTAAGGCTTTGCCAAAGAGACCTTTAAAAAGTGTGTCGCGTGCGAAGTAGTTGATGTCGCGCGGTAGGCAGGCTCCGAGCGCGGGCGGATCGTAAAAGCTGACGTGATTGGCCGCAAAAATAACTGAGCCCTTAGCGGGCACGTGGTGGGTGCCGGATTGGGTATAGTCGTAAAAGGTGCTAAAATACCAATTCGCGGCGGCGCGAACGATATGGTAGAGTTGCGTGTTCGGAATGGGGTTTTCGGACATCTAGGCGGAGATATGGGCGATAATTTGTTCGATGACTTCTTCGAGTGTGTGTGGTGCGGTATCGATTCTGGTGGCACCTTCGGGACAGACGAGGGGGGCGGTCTTGCGGCTTTTATCCATCTTGTCGCGGGCGGCGATGGAGTCGGTCTGGCCTTCTTTGGCACGGCGCGCGGCGCGGGTGGCCTGGTCGGCATACAGGAAAAAGCGGTGCTCCGCTTCGGGGAAAATGATGGAGCCGATATCGCGGCCTTCCATGATGAGGCCGGTGTAGCCGTGGGTGCGGGCGACTTTGGCTTGGCTGCGCTGGTAGTCGAAGAGAAAGGTGCGTAGCGGCTCGATCGCGGCGAACTTTGAAACGGCAGCGTTGACCTTGGCGGAGCGGATAGCGGTATCGGCAGGCACTTGGCCGTTGATGCTGAGCTTTGCGCTGCGGCCTTGGAGCTGGGTGTCGAGCTGGAGCGATGCGAGTTTCTCGGAGATCGCATCGGGTTGATCGGGGTCGGCTCCGGCGGCAAGTAGCGCGTAGGTGAGTGTGCGGTAGTGGGCACCAGTATCGACGTGCATGAGGTTGAGCCGTTGCGCCAAGCCCTTGGAGGTCGAGGATTTACCGACTGCGGCACCGCCATCCATGGCGATTATCTTAAATTTTTTGCTATCAGACATCGGCGGGAGCAAAATCGAATTCCCGCGTAGCTGGAAGACTAAAAATAAACCTCGCTCTGGTTACTTGCAGCGGTGGCACTCGCCGGTCGATTCGAACTCGTCGCAAGTGGCCTCGGTCTGCAGGCGCACGTGGGTGGCTTTGAAACCATTCTTGTGTGCTTGCGCTCCCTCACGGATCGGTAGGCAAGGGTCGTCGAGCGCGACCATGGTGCCGCAATTTTTACAGACGATGCAACTGCTGGCGGTTTGCGAGATGGGGCGGAGTCGATAAAACCCTTTGCCGGAAGCGCCTAGAAACTCTTCGATCAGATCGGCCTCACGCAAATTTTTGAGTGTGCGATAAACGGTGGCCATGGAGATCAAGTTATCCGTCTGACGCGCCTCTTTGAGGAGCCAATCGGCCTCGAAGGGTTGCTCTGTTTTAAAGATAATCTCGCAAACGATGCGGCGGATAATCGTCATCCTACTGCGATTGGCCGCCCAGTGAGCGGCGGCTGCAGCGAAGCGCTTATCGAAGTCGTTTTGTGGAGTTTCGGGCATCGTGCCTACGCAGCGGAACTGGCCTCTTTGAATTGAAACGAAAGCTCTATCAGCGGCAAGTGCTGATAGGCGCGGTCTTCGCGAAATGCTTGCATCATACGCTGGCAGTAGCCCTCAATGCTATCGAGCTCTAGGTGCAGCGGGAGGCGTTCGAGCTCTTTTTGCAGGCCGGCATCGTGCGCCACAATTTCTAGGTGTTGCTCCAGCCATTTGCGGAGTGGGGTTGTGGTCTCGGCATCGCCACTGCGTGCGCCTGCTAGCAGCCTAAAGTAGCAACTCAGGCAGCGGCCAGGATCGTCCCGGCGAATGGCCGCGTCGCGAAGGTCGAGAATGTCGTCCGCTCGGTGACTCATCTCGCGGGCGATGGGTGTAAGGACGTGGTCGATCGGCTGTGCTGTCATTAAAGTAACAGCTATGACAATGAGACTCAGTTTCAATAGAAATCGAACAAAAAAGGAAGTTATTAACTCCCTTCTTTGGTATGAGAAGCGCAGCTTATTGCGCTTTGAATTCGCCACACCAGTCGCTACCAGCTGTCACAGGGAAGCGGGTCTCGAATTTGGTTTCGCTATCGACTTTGAAGCTGATCGCTTGTGGCGGCTGGCGGCGGCACTCGCCGGAGTCGGCGGCACTGGAATTCCAATAAGTGCATTTAGCACAAGATTCTGTTTTGATAGCTGATTGAACTGACATAATATTTTTTTGGTTAGATGTTTATTTGAACGCTAACAAACACCAAGAAACCGCAATATTCAAGGGGAATAAAGCTCTGGTGGGGAATTGCTTATGACATTCACTCTCAATAAGCACAGCTTATTGAGACTAGGTCTTACCAAGCGCCTAGCTTTGCGAGCGGGCTGCGCGCTCTACGCGTTGTGCATAGTCTTCTAGGTTGCTGTCGGACTTGAGCTGGAGGGCGCGGCGTAGGAGTGGGAGCGCTTCTTTATACTCTCCGTTGCGGACTCTGGCTTGGGCGTGGGCGATGAGGGCGTCGCGCTCGTAGGCTTCGATCTTCTCGGCTTGGTCGTAGCGATTGATGGCTCGGGCCATGTCGCCTTGGTCGGCGTAGTAGTTGGCTAGCTCGATGAGGGCTTCGCCGTTGAGGGCGTCGCGCTCGACGATCTGGATGAGGAGTGTGGCTGCTTTGTCGTCGTCACCCTCGGCGCGGGCGATCTTGGCTTCGAGGGTGAGTAACTGAAGTTCGTCGTTTTCGGCGAGCTTGAGCTGATTGCGGATTTGAATGATGATGGTCTTGGACTGCTCGTAGTGACCGCTGCGTGTGAGTAGTTCGGCTGCGCGGAGTAGTGGCTTGCTGTCGGCTGTGGTGGCTTTTTGGGTGGCGGCGAGGTAGGCTTCGAGTGCGAGATCGGGGGACTCGTTATTCATGTAAATGTCGCCGAGGAGCGTGAGTGTGCCGAGATTGGCGGCTCCCATGCGGCGGACGACTTCGATGTTTTTGGCGGCGGCGAGTGATTCTCCTTTGCCTAGGTAGGCGTTGGCTTGAAGGAGCCAGTAATCGGCGTTGTTTGGCTCGTCGAGCAGGAGGGTGTCGAACAGGGCGATGGCCTCTGTGTAGCGGGCGGTCTCTAGCAGGCAGCGGGCGAGGCCGACCTTCCAGTCGGTGACGTCGGGCTGCATTAAGATGGCTTGGCGGTAGGCGACCTCGGCTGGGTAGTAACGCTCTTGGATGAGATAACCGTAGCCGAGGAGGCCGTAGGAGCGGCCGTCGACTTCGCCTAGCTCTAGGGCGCGGGAAATGGTCTTGACGGCTTTGTCGAAGTCGCCTCGTTGGACTTGAACGAGGCCAAGGTTTTTATAGGCGCGGCGGAAGTCGGGGTGTTTGACGACGGCGTTGCCGTAGTATTGTTCGGCTTTGGCGAGGTTGCCTTCTTGGAAATAGAGGTTGGCGAGGATGAAGTCGAAGGCGGCGCTGCTGGTCTGGGTGATCTGTGGTTCGAGTTGCCTGATCGCTGCGGCGGGGCTGGCTTTGATCAAATCAATGAGGCCGCGCAGGGCTGCTTTTTCTTCGTCGGAGATCTGTGGCTCGGCACCGGCGAGGAAGCCGTAGCTGCCGAGGAATTCTTTGACGAAAGTCGGGTCTGTCCATAGCTGGCTGTTGATGTTGGATTGCGCGAAGAGCGAGCTTGCGCAGACGCTGAGGGCGAAGAGGAGTGTGGTGACTTTTTTCATGGGAAAATGGGAAAGATTGGAAAGTTGGAAAGCCTTTTTACTGATAAGGAATAGCGGCTCTCATGCGGACTTTGACGGCTTGGTTACCTTTTTGGGCGGGCTCGAAGCGGGCGCGGTTGAGGACATCTTCGGTGGCTTTGGATAATAGGCTGTCGGGCGACTCGACGATTTTGATCTGCTCGACGCGGCCGCGCTCGTTGACGATGTACTCGACCTTGACGATGCCAGTGATGCCTTTGCGCCTTGCGGCGGCGGGGTAACTGAACTCGATGCGGGTGCGTGGCTGGGGGGGCGAGTCGACGTCGCCGAGCTCAAAGATTTCGAGACCGCCTAGGTCTGCGCCGGTGAGGTCGAAGGTGGGTAAGGCGAAGTCGCCAGCCATTGAGCTGCCAGTGCCTGGGTTGAGCGCCATGTCGAGCTGTTCGAGGGTGATGGGCGGCGGTGGTGTGTCGAGCTCGGGGGGCGGCTCTTCCTTCTCTGGCTCGGGCGGAGGGGGCGGATCTTCGGGCGGTGGCGGTGGTGGTGGGGCGGCTGTCTCTAGGGTCTCGATTTGCTCGGGCGACTTTTCGTAGTCGGTGAACATCTGCGTCAGGGGAATGGCTAGAAATAGGAGTCCACTGATACCGATGCCCGCAAGGGCGCCTGCGGCGACCATGCTTTTGCGGTGTTGTGGTGGATTGTAGATCTTGGACATCGAGATGCGAGATGCGGGATGCGAACACGCGACGCTTGTTAGCGCTTTGTGGAGAAGTTGATGGACTTGGCGCCGGCTAGTTTGGCTTCACCGTAAACTTGAGCGAAGACGCCGTGGCTGGCACCTTCGTCGGCTTGGATGATGACGGGTATGTCTTCTTGCAGCGTGAGGCGTTTGACAATGGGAGAGACGCCGCTGATGCCGATGTCGCGCCCGCCGTAGATGACTTTGCCGTCGGCGGTGACGGCGATGAGGATGCTGTTCTTCTCAAGCTGAATCGCGGCAGCGGCCTCGGGCTTGTTGACTTCGACCCCGGTCTCTTCGACGAACACGGTGGTGACGATGAAGAAAATGAGGAGGATGAAGACCATATCGATCATCGGCGAGAGATTGATCTCTACGTCGTCGCGGTCGTCGGATGCTAGGTTGCGGCGCATAATTTAATGGCTAATGGCTAATGGCTAATGGCTAATGGAGAATAGCGAATGAAGGATGAATGATAGCAAGTTGTGGGTGGCTAATTTAAGCATTTTAAAATTTTCAGAGTCTGCGCTTTTTATTTAGTCGAGCTGGAGCTTGGTGAGGCTGAGGGACTCGATGCGAGCGAGGGCGGCTTCGACGGCGTGTTTGCGGCGGCGGATGATGAGCACTAGGAAGATGCCGGGTAGGGCAACGAAGAGGCCGGTCTGGGTGGTGATGAGTGCCTCAGAAATACCGGCGGCGACCATGGCGGCGGTTTCGGCTCCGCCACCGCTGGAGATGGCGGCGAAGGTGCCGAGCATCCCGATCACGGTGCCAAGTAGCCCCATCAGGGGGGCGGCGGCGACGAGTGTATTTAAAAAGATGAGGCGGCGCTCGATGTTATGCAGCATGCTCTGGCGCACTTCTTCGAAGCGATAGCGCACGTGCTTGGCAGCGGTGACGTTTTCTTGGGTGTAGCGGATGATCTCACCGGCGCGGCCTTCGGCGAGGGTGGGATTATAGATCCAGGTGACCCACTCGCTTTCTTTGCCGAGTTGGATATTTCCTTTGCGTAGAAAGAGCAAGAGTTGAATACCGTTAGAATAAATCACAACAGCTAGTAGTGCGAGGGGTATCATCACCCACCCGCCGCTTAACCAAATATCTACGATCTTTGCGAACATGTGAGTTTACTCGCTTTTATTGCGTGCGCCGATGACGCCGTTGATAAAGCCGACGGCTGTCTGCTCCATGTCGCCTAGCTTCTGGCGCGCCATGCGGGCGAGCATACCATGGGCGATGAGAGCGGGGATGGCGATGATGAGGCCGAGTGCGGTGGTGATGAGTGCTTCGGAGATACCGGAAGAGAGGCTCTTGGCATCGCCGGTGCCGAAGATGGTGATGAGGTTGAAAGTCTTGATCATTCCGGTGACGGTGCCGAGTAGCCCGAGGAGGGGCGCGGCGGCGGCAGTGAGGGCGATGAAGGGCAGGAAGCGCTCTAGTTTGGGGCGGACGGAGAGAATTTTTTCGTACAGGATCTCTTCGAGGTTGCCGCGTTTTTCGTCGGCATGTTCGACGCCTGCAACGAGGAGCTCGCCGCCGGCGCCGGACATGTTGGCTGCGGTGCTGCGGGCTTTGGCTAGGTCGCCCTTCTCAATGTGGCCGAGCACTTCTTGGACATCTTCGGGATGGGGTGTTTTGAAGCTAACGATTTCGGCGATTTTAATGACTCCGAAGATGAGACAGACGAAGCCGAGACCGATGATGACGTAGCCGACGCTGCCGCCTTTTTCGATTTGTTCGAGAAGGGTATCGTTACCTTCGGCGATTTTGAGGGCTTTGCCGAGTGTGGCGTCTGCGGGGATGGTGCCCTCCCCTGTTTCGATGAAAGTGCGGATGCCGGCGCTGAAGGCTTCGCCGGGAACAGCGATGGCAGCCTCGGCGGCGTTGAGCTTGGCATAAGTGGTGCCTGCTAGATCAGACTGGCTGGAGGCGAAGTAAACAGAGGGGCCGAATGCGGCGAAGGTGCCGTTTTCGATCTCGCCGCTGGGGGTGAGCGCTTTGCCGGGGAAGGTGTAGCCGCCGGTGAGCTGCTGGAGGCGGTCGAGGGCGACGGCAATCACAGCGATTTGTTTATCGAAGCGTTCGGCTTGCGATAGGTTGGAATCGTCGAGGGCGAGGCGGGCCTCTTCGGCGGCCTCGGAGTAGAGCTGGACTTCGGAGTAGTCGATGCGGGTCTCGAAGGAGCGGACGAACTCATCGAGGAGGCCGGCGGCGTATTCGTTTTGCGTGTTCATAGCGGCAACTTGCTCGCGCAGGCGATTGAGGCCGAGGTCGCTATTGTCACGCAGGCGGCGCAGGCGGTCGAGCTCGTCGGCCTTTTGGCGCACGCCGTCTTCGAGCGTGGAGACTTCACGGATGAGGGGGATCTTCTCAGTCGCGATCTCGGAGCGTGTCTCGGCGAGCTGGGAGAGCGCGGCCTGTAGATCGGTGCTGGCTTGCTCGCTGGCGGCGTTGAAGGACTGCAAAGACTGCGCCTGGGCGAGGCCGATGCCGAGTGGTGAGGAGAGCGCGAGCAGTGAGATCGCGGCAAAGATGGATTTAGCGGAGGTTTGCATGGTGTGGCAAAAATTGAAGCTTTAGTTAATGCGGGCAGGCACTTCGACGAATTGGATGTCTTCGGCACCTTCGTAAACGTCGATCAGGCGGCGAATTTCGGCGCCTTTGGCGGGGACTTGCGGCCATTCCCAGCCGTCGGCGCTGGGGTAGCCGACGCCGGCGTATTCGCCGGAAGCATCGACGTAGTAGGCCATGGCGAGGCCCCAGTAGAGGGTGCGCACTTCGACGGTCTTGCCGCTCTCCATCTCGCGTGATTCGGAGGTTTGGGTGAGGGTGGCGTTGAACTTATCGGCCTGGCTGAGGATGCCGACGATGTTTTGCACGCGCTCGCCGAGGGAGAGTTTTGTGGTAACGGAATCGTCGGGGAGGCGGCGAATGAGGGGCTTGATCCGGTCGGTGAGGGGCAAGGGAAAAGCCTTGATGATCTGCTTGAGCTGCGTTTCGAGGGCGCCGATGCTGCTCTCGACGACCGCGGCTGCGGTGCTGAGTTGCTCCTTTTCGTCGGCGAGCTGGGTGCGGTCTTCGTCGGCGGCGGTGGCGGAGGCTTCGAGCTCTTCGAGGGATTGGCTGAGGCGGGCGAGTTGGTTGGTGAGCAGTGAAACGGTGTCGCCGAGGATGGACTGCTCGATCTGCCAATCGGCCTTCTCCTCAGAGATGATTTGGCGGGTCTCGACCCATTGATCCAGAACAGCGCGCGTTTCAGAGATTTTGTTTTGGGCTACTAGGCCAAACGGCGCTAGCGCGCAGCCGAAAGCTAAGGTTTTTAAAAGTTGTGTTTTCATAGATGAGCGAGAGTCGATAGCAGAAAGGATTTTTAAATGAAAGGATGGGTTCGTTAAGCTTAGGTGTCTAGTTTGTGACGAACTGGTGACGGCGACGATAATGACGGTGACTACGACTACGACTACGACTGTGACTGTGACTGTGACTGTGACTACGACTACGACTATGACTACGACTGTGACTATGACTATGAATACGACGGAGCGAGTGCTATACCGAATTCCTCTCGCTTCAAGCGAAAGAGCCGGCGGTTGTGCCGTTTACTAGCGAAGATGGTCGGGGTGGTGGCGGTGGTCACTCGGATTGGTTTTGATTGAGCTGGAATGTGGCCTGCTGGAAGACGTCGGATGCTTCGCCGGGCGCCGTGATCGCTCGCCAATGCTGGGCGGATACGGCGAAGGCTTGGAAGCTGGGAGTGCCTACGGCGATGGCGTCTGGCCAGGAGCCGCGCCCGACTAGCTCGGGGGCGATGGCGGGCCAGGGGAACTTGGTGGTGCGTAGGTAGTCGGCCCGAGCATCAGCGCTGCGGTCGAGAGAATAAGTGAGTAACTGAAGGCGTGGTTCTGCGGCGGCGATCTCGGGGTAGGCGGCGCGGAGTGCTTGGGCGGCCTGCTTGCAGGGAGCGCACCATGAGGCGGAGTAAAAGAGGACGACGACTTCGACCTCGGGGCGAAGTTCGACCGGCTGGAGCTGAAAGCCAATGGGAGCGACGATGGTGCGACTCTCGAGCGGCAGGTGGAGGAGGGCCCCTTTAGGGACGGCGCTCAGACTCGCGGCTGCGAGAAGGGCGCCGGCCCAGAGGGCGACGATTGACGGGAGTCGCATTTTCATCGTGCGCGGATGACGGGTCAATCGGTAGGAAACGTAGTCAAGTAAAGGCTCTACGAACCAACTAGAAATCGATTCGTGCGCCGAGGACGAAGGTGCGTGGGTTGCGTGGCCCGTAGACGTAGCCAGGGTCGCGGTTGGGGCCGGTTTCTTGGTCGTCTTGGTATTCGTCGAACACATTGTTGATGCCGGCCCGGAGAGTGAGGTCGTAGTGTGCGAACTCGAAGGTCTTGCTCAGTCCGAGATCGACTACGAAAAACTGAGAACTTTTTTCGACGCCTGGGCTGATCTCAGAGTCGAGGCGGTCGACAAACATCTCGCCGGTCCATTTGAGGGCGAAGAAGGCGTCGAAGAGGTCGTCGTTGTCGTAGTTGACTTGCACGAGGCCTGACCAGTCGGGGGTCTTGTTGTAATGATCGGTGTCGCGGTCGGCGTCGGTTTGGTCGAAGCGGGCTCGGCTGTAGGCGAGCCCGGCGTTGACGGCCCAGTTGCGATTAAACTGGTAGGCGGCGTCGAGCTCGATACCGAAGATGGTGGAGCCGTCGGTGTTGACGCGGTCGATCTTTTCGCGACCGCCTTCGGGGCGGATGCTGCTCTCGTCGAGGTCGAAGGAATTTTCTAGGATGGTGTAGTAGGTCTGCACGGAGGTGCGCAAACGGCCTGCGAAATAGTCGGGGCTGTAATCGAGGCCAAAGGCGAAGGTGTAGGCGCGCTCTTCTTCGAGGTCGTCGGCGTTGACGATGTCGCGGGGGACGCCGCCGATGTTTTCGATGTGGATGTCTTCGTCGAAGACGCGGGGGGCGAGGAAGCCTGTGCTGAGATTGCTGCGGAGGGTGACGGTGTCGCTGGCGGTGTAGCGGGCGGCGATGCGGGGGGAGAAGACCCAGTCGTCGAGCGTATTCGCTTTGTCGATACGGATGCCTGGGACGATTTCGAGGCGGTCGTTGATCCGCCACTCGTCTTGGAAGAAGAAGCCGAAATTATCAAATTCATCGTCGTGGAGCATGGCAAGGAAGTCTCCCTCGGCGTTGAGCTGATCGTCTTTGAGATCTTCAGTTTCGTATTGGAAGCCGAATACGAAGCGGTGCTCACCGGTGCCGCCGAGTTGCCCGGCATCGTATTGGAACTGGGCGTCGAAGATGTAAGAGCGGGTATCGGTAATGCCGAAGCTGTTGTAAGAGCCGCCGCCGGTGCCGTCGGTGGGGTTGCCGAAGAAGGCTTCGGTCTCGGGGTTGCCGCCGCCGTTGACAATCTGGTTGGCATAGTCGACCACCGCGGTCGCGGGATCAATCAGGACGTCGCCGGTGCCGCCATAGTAACTGTCGCGTTGGAAATCGACCACCGCGGCGGAGAGCTTCATGCTCCAATCGTCGGAGATAGTTTGATCCCACGAAAGGGTGGCCCAGTGGTAGTCGGTTCCGAGGGCTTCGGCGATCTGGGCAAACTCTTCGGGGCGGCCGAGACGATCGCCGCCGCGGCGCTCTTCGCCGATGTATTGGTAGTTGCCGCGTAGCCGGGTACGGTCGTTGGGCGTCCACCAGAGGTAGGTGCCGAGCACGCGATTTTCGCGCTCGACCATTTCGGTGAAGCCGTCGCCGTCGCGGTCGTATTCGTTTTGGTCAGAGTAGAGGCCGTAGAGCGTGGCCTTGAAGGATGCATCATCGCTGACGTAGTAGGTGGCAAACTGGCTTTGGTAGATGGGTTCCTTGCCGTCGATGCTGCGCACGGTGCCATCGATGTGGGTGTGGCTTTCGTAGGGCTCTTCGGGGATGAGGTTGATCACGCCTGCTACAGCGCCGGGGCCGTAGAGCGCGGAGCCGCCGCCTTTGACGACTTCGATGCGGTCGATGAAAATGGTCGGCACTTGATCGATGCCATAAACTGCGGCGACTCCTGTGAAAAGCGGCAGGCCATCGACGAGGATTTGGTTGTAGTTGCCCGGGAGGCCGAGTAGCTGGATGTCGGCAGTGGCGCAGTTTAGGCAGTTGGCTTCGGTGCGGGCACCGTTAAGCAGTTCAAGGGCTTGGCCGAGCTCGGTGATATTGGCGGACTCGAAGATGTCGCTACTGAGGACTTCCGTCTTGATCGGCACGTCGATCAGTAGCCGCTCGGTGCGGGTGCCTGTCGAGACGACGGTGAAATCCTCGAGCTCGAAAATCTCGTCGCTGCCCGCGCCGTGGTGGCTGTGCCCGTGGCCGGGCGCGCCAAAGGCTGGGATGCCCGCAGCTGCGCCCGCGAGTAGTAGGAAGCTGGCGAGCTTAACGATCATGTGTCCGCAAGGAAATCTGCGGGGCGAACTTTGGGCGGTAGCTACTTTCATTTTGATTACTCAAAATCTAGGATTTGAGCGCAGTCAAGAGCTAATTAATTTTAAAAATTACTGTGGTAGTAGGGGCTTCACTGCCTAATAAATGGGCACGAACTCAACGCTCTCGATGATGTGCTGGCCTTGGGGGCTGAGGGTGAAGCCGATGAAGTCGTTGGCCACGGGGCTGAGGCGGATGTTGGCATCGACGAGGTAAAAGAGCGTGCGATTGAGCGGGTAGTCGGCGGCGCGGGGGAGCATCCCTTCGACGGGCAGAACTTTGATGCCGGGCGTCTCGGTGTAGGCGAGGCCGACATAGCCGATGCCGTTTACATTACCCGCGATCTCGGCCGCGATCTGCTCATTACCAGCGACTTTTTGGGTGTTGTCGCCGTAGTCGCGCGAGGCCATCGCCTCGGTGCGAAAGACGTTGTAGGTGCCGGATGCGGTGTTGCGCGTATAGGCGGAAATGGCACCGGAAGTCGCCCCGATGGCTGCCCAGTCGCTCACATCGCCGGTGAAGATCGCTTCGAGCTCGGAGAGGGAGATGGACTGAATTGGGTTGCTCTCGTTGACGATCACGGCGATGCCATCTTTGGCCACGGTGATGGTCTTGAGCTCGACGCCTTTGGCCTTCGCGCGGGCGATTTCCTTAACGGAGGGGGCGCGGGAAGTCATGCCGATGTCGGCGTGCCCTTCAGTGATCGAGACGACTCCGGTGGAGGAACCTTCGGCGGAGATTTCGAAACCGATTTCGGAATCGATGTCCGCCATCTTGGCCTTGTAAGCCTCGGCGAGGTGGAGCGCTGCCTTGGCGCCGATGGTGTCGGAGCCCATGATGACGATCGTTTCGGCTGCTGCGGGGTGGATGGCGGCACTTATAAGCAGGAGTAGGAGGGAAATTGATTTAAGCATGAGACAAGTCTGTAACGTATTTGTAACAAAATCGACTCGATTTTATGGCAAAGTACTGTGCACACTGCCCGCTACTGTTTTCTTATGTCTGAACTTTTTATGATTCTGGGTTTTTCCCTCGCTGCGTACGCGATCGTCGCCAACGACTCGATTCAAACGTTGGGGACATTTCTCGCGTCCAATACCAAGCGGCCATGGTGGGCGCTCTGGGCGTGGATCTCGGGGATCATGGTGGTGACGGTATCTTGGGGCTGGGTAGCGAATGGCGGCGACCCCGCCTTCGGACGGCTCGCAGCGGCGGGTAAAAACATCCTCCACCCCGAGGCCTTCGGTGGGACGATCACTTGGCTCTTTGTGATTCCGCCGCTGTGTTTGGTGATTTTGACCCGCATGGGCATCCCAGTGAGCACCTCGCTACTGGTGCTCACCGCCTTCAAGGGCTTGATCGCCGCTCAGCAAGGGCAGACGCCCAAAGCCGCCGTGGATCTCTTTAACTCGATGATGCAAAAATCGCTCGTCGGATATGCCATCGCTTTCATACTCGGGCTCACGCTCTACGCAATGGTGATCTACCTCATGGAGCGCAAAGTCGCCGAGGAGAAAGACGGCAAACGCCCGCATAATGAACTGCACCCCATCTGGATGGTCTTCCAGTGGCTGTCGACCGGCTTTCTCTGGTCGATGTGGTTGATCCAAGATTTGGCAAATATTTTTGTGTATCTGCCGCGCGAGCTTTCGCTAATGGGGCTGATCCTCTCGCTCGGCGGTATGGTGCTGCTGCAAGGCTACCTCTTCCGCGAGAAGGGTGGTAAGATTCAGCAAGTCGTGACCAGTAAAACAAACACGCTCGACGTGCGCTCGGCCACATTCATCGATTTACTCTACGGCCTCGTATTACTCTTTTTCAAGGTGGACTACATTCCCAAGATCTTTGCTGCGATGGATATGGCCGTACCGTGGCCGGAAAAGATGCCGATGAGCACCACTTGGGTCTTCCTCGGTCTCCTAGCCGGGCGTGAGGTCGGGATCGCGCTGCGTCTGAATATCCGTAAGAAAAAGAAGGTATCCAACCTCATCTTCCGCGATGCTGGCAAGGCCTTCTTCGGCTCCGCCATCGCCGTGATGCTCGCGCTCTTCCTGCCGACGTTTATTAAGCCAGTCGTCGAGCAACGCCTCGAAAGTGAAGCTGCCGCGCTCGTCGAAACCGTGGAGGGCACTGGAGCGAACGGAGCCGCAGAGGCGGCGGCGGCGGGGGCTGCAGAGGCTGCAGGGGCGGCGGGGGCGGCGGGGGCTGGAGCCGAGAGTCTAAAATAGCGCCAGCTGCTCGTCCTCGTCGGTGGTGTCGCTGCCGGACTTTTCCTTTTTCATACGCTTACGCAGGAGGTTGTGGGAGGAGTCGTCGGCTTCGAGGCGCTCGAGGATGGTTTTGGCGCGGTCGATCACGGTGGAGGGTAGGCCGGCCAGGCGGGCGACTTGAATGCCGTAGGAACGGTCGGCGGCACCTTTCACGACTTGGCGGACAAAGACAATGTCGTCGTTCCACTCCTTCACGGCAACGGAGTAGTTTTCTACGCGCTTGAGTGTTTTAGCCAGTTGGGTGAGTTCGTGGTAGTGGGTGGCGAAGAGCGTGCGGGCGCCGGTCTTTTCTGGGTGCAAGTGCTCGATGACGGCCCAGGCGATGGAGAGGCCGTCGTAGGTGCTGGTGCCGCGGCCGATTTCGTCGAGGATGATGAGGCTGCGCTCGGTGGCGTTGTTCAAAATATTGGCCGTTTCATTCATCTCGACCATGAAGGTGGAGTTGCCGCGCGCGAGTTCGTCGCTGGCGCCGACACGAGAGAAGATGCGGTCGACCACGCCGAGCTGGCAGCTACGAGCGGGCACCCACGCGCCCGATTGCGCCATGAGCACGATCAGAGCGATTTGGCGGATGTAGGTCGATTTACCAGCCATATTGGGGCCAGTGATGAGGGCGATCTGCGGGGCATCTGCGGTGCTGGCGGAACTGGAGAGTCGGCAGTCGTTGGGCACAAAGGCGTGGGTGCCGGCGAGGCCAAGGCGTTGTTCGCGCAGCATTTGCTCGACTACAGGGTGGCGGCCTTGATCGATGAGCAGGGCGTCGGACTGGTCGAGCTGCGGCTTGCAATAGTCCCAGTCGCGGGCGAGCCGGCTCCAGCCGATAAAGACGTCGATCTCGGCGAGGGCGGCGGCGGTATCTTTGAGCGCGTCGGCGTGTTCGAGGATGGCTTCAATTAGGTCAGTGAAGAGGGTTTCTTCGCGGGAGATGGCCTTCTCTGCGGCGTGCAGGATCTCTCGCTCGCGCTCCTTGAGCACGTCGGTAGTGTAGCGCTCAGCGTTTTTCATCGTTTGCTTGCGCACGTAGTTTTCGGGCACGTTGGCGATGTTGCTCTTGGTTACTTCGATAAAATAGCCAAAGGCTCCGTTGTAGCGGATGCGGAGGTTTTTGATGCCAGTGCGGGCTTGCTCGGCCTGCTCAAATTCGGCTAGCCACTTTTGACTGTCACGGGTGAGGCTGCGGGTGTGGTCGAGCGATTCGTCGTAGCCGTCGCGGATGGTGCCGCCGTCGGCGATGTTGCCGGGCAGCTCTTCAGCCAGCCCGCGGTCGAGGGTGCTGGAGAGCGTAGCAAAGTCATGGATGCGCTCGGCGATGCTTGCGACAGGCGTATCGGGAAATTCCAGCAAGGTGACCGCGATCGCTGGCAGAGCGATCAGGGTGTCGCGCACGCCCCCGAGCTCGCGCGGGTTACGCAAGCGGTTTTGCAGCCGGCTGAGGATGCGCTCGATGTCACGGATGCCTTTGAGTCGATTTTGCAGCTCGGTGGTCAGGCCGGGCGCGGCTACGAACTCACCGACGCAGTTTTGACGGCGCGCGATTTCTTCGAGATCGAGCTCGGGCGCGCACAGCCAGCGCTCCAGTAGGCGGGCGCCGGGTGAGGTCACAGTGGCGTCCATCGCAGCGAGCAGGGAACCGTAGCGGACGTTGGCGGCGGATTTGAAAATCTCCAAATTCCGCAGCGTGGCGGGGTCGAGCAGCAGGGTGCGCTCGCTGCTATACTCGCGGATTTTTCGCAGGTTCGCAGGCTTAGCGCAGAGGGTTTCGGTGGCGTAGTGGATGAGTGCGCCTGCTGCGCCGAGGGCGGGGTGATCTTTGTCGATGCCGAAGCCTTCAAGGTTCATCACGCCGAGCGCTTCCATTACGGATTGAGCGCCCGAGGCTTCGTCGAAATGGTAGTCAGGGATGGGGCTGACGGTGCGGCTGTCACCGAGGTGCGCGTAGAGATCGCGGAAGCGGGTTCCGGTGTGGGGGAGCGCCCACTGCTCGGCGGCATGCTCGGGGACGATGATCTCGCGCGGGTCGAGGCTCTCGAACGCGGCGAATAGATTTTCAGACTTTACCTCGGAGGCAAGGAAGAACTCGCCCGTGGTCAGATCGAGCCAAGCGGCGTTGAGGGCTTTTTTACCCAATGAGAGTGAAAGCAAGAAGTGGTTACGGCCGGCATCGATCTGCGTAGCCGCCAATCGGGTGCCGGGCGTGATAATGCGGGTGAGGGCGCGTTTGACTAGTTTGCCCGGCTGGGGAGTCTCCACTTGGTCGCAGATCGCGATTTTGATTCCCTGATCGAGTAGCTTTTGGATGTAGGTATCCGCCGCGTGAAAGGGGATGCCCGCCATCGGCATGCCGTGGCGGTGGGTTAGCGTGATGCCGAGTAGTTTGGCACCCCATTCGGCGTCTTGCTTGAAGATTTCATAGAAGTCGCCGAGGCGAAACATAAGCAGCGTATCATCCGCGAGTTTGGCACGGATTGCGTGCCACTGCTCCATCATGGGGGTGAGTTTCGTTGAATTTTCGGAGGACATGGAGGCTGGATACAAGCGATTTGGAACAGCAGATCAATACAGATCCCATGATTTACCCATGACACTGCGATATAAAAATAACCATGGCGTATCTACTACGAATAGGCGTGACCTCTCACACCTTTCATCACTGTCAGGGATTGAGAGGCTTCCGCCGGAATACAACACGGCTTCGGAGGATGTTTGCGCCCAGTCGAGCGTTGCCAACTGTCAAAGTGAGATTTCACAAATTCGTTTGAACCGAGAACAACGCCCTCAGAAAAATAGCGAATCCGGCACCTGAGAAGCACAGCAGGTGGTAGCGAGCCCTGTTCTTCCAGCACCCGAACAGCCTGCGCACGGTCGAGCTGCGAAGCACCAAGTGCAGGCTTGCTTCCTTTGCCAAAGAGCATGCAACGGTAGGCTTGAAGCGCATCAGCGGTAGCAATCGTGTAGAGTCCCGCCGTGATGAACTTGAGCCCGCTGACGGCCTTAGGTCGGCCACTAACCGCTTCCGCATAGCCGCAAAAGCGATATTCCTTTGGGTCGTCGACCAGTCCGGCACGCACAGGATTTAGGTCGATATAGGCGGCCATCGTCTGGAGCACATTTCCTTTGCCCTCGACCAAAACGCTCTTGAAGCGGTCTGACCAGAGCGGGCCGAATCGGTCATGACTTTTATTAAACCAAGTCGAAAAGCGCTGTTTCAGCGTTTTCATAAAAGCAGAGATATCGCCCATCCTGGCCAGTAGCTTTGCCCGAATCGCTTCGGCGTCCACCCCATTTGATTTCAATTCGCGAAACATCTGATCAGCCGAAGCCGCTTGATAAGGAGTCGGTTTAGGGTAGAGAATTCCGTAGCGTCGAATCAGTTCGTCATCCGAGACGGAGTCTTCAAAAGGAACCCTAATCAGCAGATGGAAGTGGTTGTTCATCAGGCAGTAAGTCAGCACTTCAACACCAGAGAAATCAGCGACTTGGTGGAGTATTTTTCGAAAAACTTCCATTTCATGTTCCTTAAAAAAAGCCTCCCCATTCACAGTGCGCGACAAGCAATGATAGATCCCTGATTCTGCTGTAATTCGCCTCATTCGCATAGTAGTCCAATCTTTATTTTTTAACTATTAATCTATAAACAATAGCTAGCACAACAAAAAAATAAGGGACAGGGCAGTGTTAACACTAGAGGGTTTGTTAAAAAATGGGTGACAAATACGGCTCAACCTGAGTTTTAGAACTTTTTTATGGCTATTGCGCTCCATTCCCTACGATTCGAAAATACTGATCGCCCGGCTTTGGTGATTTTGCACGGACTGCTGGGCTCTTCGCGTAATTGGTCGACTATTGGTAAGGTAATGCAACCTCGTTTCGATGTGCATGCGCTGGACCTTCGCAATCACGGTGGCTCGCCGCACGCCGGTTCGATGCGCTGGGCGGAAATGAGCGCTGACTTGCAAGCTTACTTAGATTTACACGGGATCAAATCGGCGGTGCTGATGGGGCACAGCCTCGGGGGGAAGGTGGCGATGCGCTTTTCTTGTGAGAATCCGGAGATCGTCGCAAAGCTGATCATCGTGGATATCGCTGCGAAGACTTATCCTCCCTATCATGATAATGAATTTCGTGCGATGAAGCGCATCCCCGTCGCTGAATTGACCAGCCGTAAGGAAGCTGAGGCGCTACTCGAGCCGATGGTGGCGAATTGGGCGATGCGCCAATTCCTACTGACCAATCTGGTGCGCGACGACTCCATGGGTGGCTTCAAGTGGCAGATCAATCTGGAAACGCTGCACGCCAGCTTACCGCATCTCCGTCAAAATTCACTGCTCGAAACGGATCGCTACCATAAGCCCGTGCTGCTGGTGCGTGGCGCCAACTCCGACTTTATCGACGATAACGACGCCGACGAAATGCACCACTGGTTTTCACTTCTGCGTGAGGTGATCGTGCCGAGCGCGGGGCATAATGTACATATGGAAAACCGTGCTGGCTTTTTAAAAGTATTGGAGGATTGGCTGTAAAAGTCGCATTTAACTTTGCGCCTGCGTCCCTTCCGACTTTGTTACCCTTACAATGATAAGTTGCTCCCAGTCAGAGGCCGATGCAGTGGCCGCCGCAGGTTTTGCCGATGTGTATGCGCCGGTAAAGCCTTATCTCGATGAGCTCGACGTTTTTTTGCAGTCGCAGGTCACGGAGCTTGAGCCTGAGATTCAGGAGCATGTGCGCTATGTGCTCGGCCATAGTGGCAAGCGCTTGCGTCCCATGCTGGTTGCTTACAGTGGCTGGGAAGGGCCGGGGGCGAATCGCCAGCGAGACTTGATCAAGCTTGGCTCAGTCATCGAGCTCGTACACTTAGCGACCTTGGTGCACGACGACATCCTCGACGAGGCCGACACGCGGCACCGCCAAGATACTGCGGCCAAGAAATTCGGTTCTGCTGCCGCTGTTTTGATCGGCGATGTGCTCTTTTCCCACGCGCTGAAGCTCGCCGCGGACTTTCCGACCAACGAGGTCTGCCGTTCCGTCGCGCAGGCGACTGCCCGGGTGTGTGCGGGCGAGATCGCGCAGACTTACCAGCGAGGCGAGGTTAACTACAGCCGTGACTTTTACTTCCGCGTGATCCAGCTCAAGACGGCGGAGCTGTTCGAAGTCGCTTGTCGGCTCGGTGCTAAGGTAGCGGGCTACTCGACCGAGTTTAGTGAAGCGGCGGGGCTCTTTGGCCGACACCTCGGCATCGCCTATCAGATTTTCGATGATCTGGTCGATCTCTATGCGGATGAGTCAATGATCGGTAAGACGCTGGGGACGGACTTGGATAAGGGTAAGTTTACCCTGCCGCTTCTCCTCCTGTTAGAGAAGCTTTCGGCGCAAGAGCGCGCGGGCCTGCTCGCTCGTTTTAAAGCAGGCGACAAGACGGTGGCGGGCGCTTTCACCGCGCGGCTGCACGACTTTCCGATTTTCGACGAAGTGGTGGCGAGTTTTGAAGGTGAGCTGGCCAAAGCAACTAGGGTAATCGCGCCTTTCTCTGAGCTGCCGCCATTCGGAGCCATGGAGAAAATCGTCTCATTAGTGCGTGCCCAACTGAAGCGGATCCATGCTCAGCAGGCTGTCCAGTGATAAGTTACAATCTCCGTAGGGCTGCGGCATAGGACACGGTGGGTGGTCATTGAATTTTAAGCATAAATCCATTTTCTCCTAAAAAAGCCTTGCTGTTTAGACTGTGAGCGGTGCTTTAAGTCACGATTTTAACCAAGGCCCTAGATTTTTTTGGGCTCCCTGTATACGATGATATCTACCAAGCCGCCCTTTCTTTGCTTTTCAACAGCTGTGTCCTTTTTGAGCTTGTCGGCTCAGGACACGCCAAACGAGGAATACGCTGAAACCCCACCTGGGCTGGCGCGACTGAGTATTGTTTTTTTAGTGCCAATGAATTTGCTTGAAGGTTGGTCGGTTGTGGCCACCGTCCACTATTTTTTATACAGCCTTTCTTAAACTGATGCTTCTCGCAAAGAAATCCCCTTACCTAATTTTAATTTACCTGTTAGCCGTTCATGCTATGATCAGTCTGTCTGGTCAGGAAACGGGCGTTCAAACTGCGGCTTTGGGAGAAAGAGCTGCCGGAGTACAGAACGCTCAAGAGCCGATGAATTGGGTGATGCGGGGCTTGGAAAACAACTTTGGCTTGGAGATCGAGCGTTCAGAGTTCGCCAGTTCGCAGGATCGAGTTGAGGTCACCTTGGGGGAGTTCGTTACTCGCTTCGTCTCGCAGGCTCGCTATTCGAGTTCAGAACGGCGGCAGAATCGCACCGACTTTATCGCCACGGGTGGCAATGCCGATATGGAACTATTCGATGAAGAATTATTGGAGTTGAGGGCTGGTTTCGAGCGGTTTTTCTCCTCTGGTGCACGAGCTAGTCTTTCGAGCGTGAGTCAGCGGCGCATCAATCCGATCACACGGCGGGCGCCCGACGTTAATTTGAATAATTCAGACAGTCCGCCGATAGTGGGGCCGGGCTTCTCGCCCGAGTTTCAGAGCACGACTGTCTTAAATATAGTTCAACCTTTGCTGCAGGGGCGGGGAGCGCGGGCCAACCTAGCGGAAAATCGCTTGGCTCGAATTGGGGTCGATGAGGCCGCTCTGCGGGTGCGGGCCTCAGCCGAGCGTCTGATCGGACAGATACTGGTGACTTACGCCGAAGTCGTCTTTGCCCGTGAAAATTTAGAGGTGAAGCAAGATGCGGTTCAATTAGCGGAAAACTTAGTCGTTGAAAACGGTCGCCGGTTTGAAGAGGGGATGATGTCGCCGATCGATGTGACGCAAGCCGAGGCCCGCCGCGCAGAGGCGATGGAAGAGGTTGTTTCGGCCCGCGTCTTCATGCACGAACGTGTAAATCGCTTACTTGGGCTGACTCAGAGCGAGTTCAATCCGACCGAAAGGGTGAATATCGTGGGTTCGGTCACTGGCCTGATGCCATCCGTGGAGGCGAAGGGGGTGGAAGTTGGTCGCCTCGCGTTGACTTCAAATGCCTCTTTTTTGGCGATTCTGAAACGAGCAGAAGCGGAGGATGTGCGCCTCGATTTTTCCCGCGACCAGGCCCTACCGCAGCTAGACTTAGAGGCGAGTTTGGGATTGAATGGATTGGGTGGCGACTATGGCGACTCGTTTGCGGATTATGGCAGTCAAAGCCGAGCGCCTGACTGGAGTATCGGGTTGACTTTTTCGGTCCCGTTGAGTCGCAAAGCCGAGCGAGCGCAAGTGCGCATCGCCAAGCGTGGTAAAGAGCAAGCTCTGATGGAGATCAAAGAAGCCGAAATTCAACTTTTGGTGGAGCTGGAGAATGCGATCCAAGAGTATCGAGCCAGCTTAGAGCGGAGCGAATTTATTAAAGATACGGTGCGTTTAGCCGAAGAGGGTTTACGGTCGGAGGAGCGCCGCTTGGAGTCTGGGGTGACGACCAGTTATAATGTATTGAACCAGCAGCGCGACTTGAGTTTTGCTCGGACGCGCGCCTTGGCTGTCGAGGTCGAGAGCTTTAGCGCACTGGTGCAATTGTATTTGATTAAAGGCAATTTGAGCGAAATTCTAAATCTTAACCTAAACACGGGCGCAATGACCGCCACGCGATAACCCGATAAACTGATGAGAAAGTCTCCATTCACTTCCATCCTTTGTGTCTTAGTCGGGGCTTTGGTCAGTCAAGCTGCGAGCCCTGTTCATCAAGGCTTGGTCGAGCCCTTCCGAGCGGTCAATCTTTCTAGCACGGTGCAGACTTTTATCACAGAAATGCACGTGCGCGCAGGTGCTGTAGTGGAGAGCGGCGATGTATTGGTGGAGTTGTATTCGCGCTCCGAGGAATTGGAACTTGAGCGGATTCGTCTCGCCGTCGAGCGGCGCGAGTTTGAGAACCGTGGTGCCCAAAATCTGTATGCTGAGAAATTAATCAGCGAAGATGAGTCTCTGGAGAAAGCGATCGAGCTTCGGCTGGCGCAACTGCAATACGACATCGTCAAAGAGCGGTTGGCACTGCGCAAACTGCGCGCCCCAATATCGGGGATCGTGGTTGAGCGTCTCTATGAGGAGGGCGAGATGGTGGCTGTCGGCGAGCCGATTTTGCGGCTGGTGGATATCTCCACCGTTTACGTGCGCGCCTACATGACAGTCGAGGCCGCGCGCGGCTTTCCGCACGGGGCGGCTGTTGAGCTGACCTTCGCAGAGCTGACTGAGGAAGTCGGCGCATTGCCAGGCACAGTCGACTTCATTGACCCGCGGGTCGATCCCGCTAGCGGCCTGTTGCAAATCCGCATTATCGCCGATAATGAAGATCGCATCGTCAAGCCCGGTCTGCGTGCCCGGATCGAACGCATTCAAGAATAGTAGCCCGGCTGACCATGTCTTCGAATAAATCAGTTTCTTTAGATCGTGCTCAAATGGAGGCCTTGCAGCGCTTACGCCAATTCGAGGGCGGTCCGCCAGCGTTTTGGGCTCAGTTTACTGAGTTGGCCTTGGCTCTGACCGGGGCACAGCAGGCGCGTAGTATAGTCCAGTTGAGCGGGACGTGGAGCCTACTGGCCAGCGCACCCGCCAGCGGACTCAATCCGCGGGCGTTCTTGCAAAAGTCGCTCGGCGATGCGGCGCAGCAAGCGATCGCCGAGGGCAGCTCGGTCATCGTCCCAGCGGAGTTTGAAGAGGAGGCAAAGCACCTCCTGCAAGTCTTGCATGGGGGCGAAAACGCGGCTCAGTGCTTGTTGGAGCTAAGGTTTGCGCCGGAGCAGCTAGAGCGGGTCGATCCCGCCTTTTGGGCGGAGTTGTTGCCCTTGATCGCGGATACGCCGGAGATTTTTCAGAATAATTTAAAGGCCGCACGGACACGCGCTGAGTCGGCACGGATGCAGGAGGCGCTCGACGTGTTGGCGATCGTCAACCAGCAGCCCAAGTTTGCGCCGGCTAGCATGGCATTGGTCAATGAACTGACCAGTCGCCTAGAGGCGGAGCGGGTCTGCCTCGGCTGGGTGAAAGACCCCTACGTGCGGGTCGTCGCCCTGAGTGGGACAGAGAAGTTTGAGCGTAAAATGCAAATCTTACAGACACTGGAGGCGGCGATGGAGGAGAGCCGCGATCAGGATGAAGAATTGCTCTGGCCGGCTCCGGCCGGCAGCCAAGCGATCTACCATGACCACGAAGCTTACGCCCGCGACTCTGGCTCAGATTATTTGATTTCGGTGCCACTGCGCTGTCAGGGCGAAAGCGTTGGCGTATTGACTCTTGAGCGCGAGAACCGGCCCTTTACGCAGGAAGATGCCTGGGGGCTGCGGGTGCTTGCCGATCAAGTGGCACCGCGGCTGAGTGATTTACGTCTCCAATCGCGTTGGTTTGGTGCGCGTTGGGCGACTAGTTGGCGGCGAGGCTTGGCACAGTTTTTAACCCCCCGCCACACGTGGCTCAAAACAGGGGCGATTGTCGGGTGTGTGCTGCTATTATTTTGCTTACTGGTGCCCTTACCCTATCGGGTTTCTGCGACCTTTGTGCTGCGCCCAGAGAGTTTGGTTCATATGCCGGCCCCATTTGAAGGCTTTATTGCCTCAACTAATGTACGGCCTGGTAGCTTCGTGGAGGCAGGGGATGTTTTGGTCTCCTTAAACGATCGTGATCTCTTGTTGGAAAAAGCGGAGACACTCGGAGAGATTCGGCGCTTTCAAGCGCAGGCAGAGTTATCTGAAGCCAGCCGAGATCTGGCCGACCTACGCATCTCGCAAGCGCGGTTGCTCCAGGCCGAGGCTCGTCTGGAGTTATTGGAGCATCGCCTCGCACGGGCCGAGATCCGCGCGCCCTTCGCCGGGGTGGTGGTGCAGGGGGATTTGCGCGAGCGCATCGGGGCACCTGTGCAGCAGGGCGAGGTCTTGGTGCAAGTCTCCGAATTGAAGGGATATTTCCTGCAGATCCGAGTGGCTGAGCGGGATGTAGACTTGGTTGGTGAGAACCGCACCGGCTCCGTCGTATTTGCCAGCCGCCCCGATGTGCAGTTTCCGTTTGAGATCACTTCCATCTCGCCCGCAGCGCGTATCGCCGACGAGGGCAACGTCTTTGCGATGCGGGCCGAGTTGCTGGGCAATGCGGAGTGGATGACGCCCGGCATGACGGGTGTGGCCAAGGTTAACAGTGGCAAGCGGACGCTGGGCTGGCGAGCGTCGCACCGCATTGTCGATTTTATTAGGATGCGTATTTGGTTTTAAGCGGAAGCATGGAACGCAAATTATTCAGTGAATCCTGGCACCGTGTCGCCGCCCAAAAGATCCGTCTACGGCCATCGGTGCGGGTGCGCAAGCAATTCTTCCGTGGCGAGCTCTGGCACGTGGCGAATGATCTATATGGCGACCAGTTTTTCCGTTTTCGCCCCGAGGCTTGGGATTTCATTGCTCGTCTCGACGGCACCCAGACGGTGGACGAGGTCTGGGAGCAATGTCTCGATAATAAAGGGGGCAACGCCCCCGGGCAGACGGAAGCGATTCAGATCCTGTCCAGCCTCTACCAAAGCAATCTCATCGTGTCTGACTTTCCGGCGGATGTGGCGCAGCTCTTTGAACGGCAGAAGAAACGCCATGCCCGCGAGTGGAAAGCCCGCATTTTTGGCATCTTTTTCCTGCGCATCCCACTTTTTGATCCAGATGCCTTTCTGACGCGGACGATGCCGCTACTGCGCCCCCTGTTTTCCGTGGTTGGCGTCTTGCTTTGGGCTGTACTTATCGGCTCGGCGATCGGGGTGGTGGTCTCTAATTGGGAGCAGCTTTTCAGCGGTCGACAGGGCGTGTTGGACCCGGCCAACTTGCCCCTTCTGCTGGTCGCGTTTGTGTTTGCGAAGTTGGTACACGAGTTTGGGCATGGCTACGCCGTCAAGCGCTTTGGCGGGGAGGTGCATGTGATGGGGATTACCTTTCTCGTGTTTACGCCGATTCCGTATGTCGATGCCACGGCAGCTTGGGCTTTTCGCGAGCGATGGAAGCGAGTGTTCGTGGGTGCCAGCGGTATGCTGGTCGAGCTAATGGTGGCCGCAGTGGCGACTTTTATCTGGGCATCGACCGGGCCAGGGTTGCTCAATGCGTGGTGCTATAACCTGATGGTGGTGGCGTCGGTCTCAACTATCTTATTTAATATCAACCCTTTGCTGAAGTTTGACGGCTATTACATTTTGTCCGACTTGACCGATTCGCCCAACCTGCAACCGCGCGGGATGAAGCAACTGGGCCACTGGGTAGAGCGCTACGCCTTTGGCGGCAAGCATTCGCAGAGCCCCGCAAACAGCCGGTTGGACTCGATCTGGTTGGGCACCTTCGGGATCCTTAGCTGGTTCTTTCGGCTCTATATTACTTACGTCATCATCATGTTTGTGGCCGACCGCTATTTGGGGCTCGGCTTTTTGGCGGGCGTGCTGACGATCGTGGGCTTGATTGTTATCCCGCTGACCAAGGGGATCAAATTTCTTTTCACCGAGCCACGCATCGAGCGCGTGCGGACAAGAGCCTACGCGGTGACTGCCCTGACGCTGGTGGCCTTATTTATCTTGTTGGCAGTGATTCCGGCCCCCCGTTACTTTCGAGCTCATGGGGTGTTGTTTGCGGAAAATGCCGAGTTTTTGACCGTGCAGGGGAGTGGGGTCATTGAGTCGAGCGAAGCCATCGGGCAGCGAGTCGAAGATGGGCAAGTGCTGATACGTTTGGCCAATCCCGAGCTGCCGATGCGACGTCAGCGCTTGGAGGCGGAGGCGTCCGAGCTTTCACACATGGAGCGCGTGCAGTTAGCCCGTGCCGGAATCGGTGCAGAAGTTCTGCGTCAGCGGCGGGCGGCATTGGACTTGCGCATTATCGAGTTGCAGAGAGAAGAGGCTGCGATGGAGATTCGAGCCCCAGTGGGGGGTGCCTATGCCGCGATCCAGCCAGCGGAGAACTTTCAGCGCTGGTTGGCACGCGGGGAGACGATTGGCGAGATCGTGCCGGAGGGCGATTGGCTGTTTTACGCAATTGTCGCGCAGAAGCACTCGAACTTGTTATTTGATCAAGTTTTGCGGGAGGCCAGCATCCGGTTTCAAGGGAACGCGGCCACTCGGGTGGAGCCGACTGAATGGTCGATCGTGCCGGGGCAGCAGGAATATCTACCCAGTCCGGCACTGGGCTGGCGGGCAATGGGGCCGGTGCAGGTGCGCGACGATGACCCCGACGGGATACGCACGGTGGAGCCCTTCTTTTTGGTCACTCTAAAGGTCCACGACGGCTCGGAGGTGCTGCACCACAGTCGCGTCGGGATGGCTAGGTTCCGCGTCGAAAACGAGCCTTATGCCTTCCAATGGTATCGGATCCTACGACAAGCGGTGCAGAAGCGATTTATGTTATAACCTTGTATGAGTGACGCTCGAAGAGAGGCTGGAGCGCAGCCGCAACATCCCATTCACGGCTTCAACCCGCCGCGGCGCGAAGCCCTGAGGACCGAAGTGCGCAAGGTCGAGTCAGTTCCCGCTGGGCTCGACGGGCTATGGCACGACTGCATCGGGGCCAAGAGGTCGCGGCGCTCCCACAGTCGCCAGCTTTGGAAAAAAGCACTAGAGTTGGAAGTGCTTTGCCGCCAGAGCGAAGATTGGCATGAGCACGAGTTTAAAAGCGCTTTGCGCGAGCACCGCAGCCGGATCAAGCGCCTCGGCAATCGCTGGGGCGAAGGCGTCGAAGCGGCCATGCCCTGTTTGGTCGAGGCAGCCCGTCGCACCTTGCGCTTGAGCGCTTATCCCACCCAGATCATGGGGGCGCTTGCGATCAGTGAAGGGGCGCTCGTGGAAATGGCCACCGGTGAGGGTAAGACGCTGACCATTGCGCTGGCTGCTGCTGCGGCGGGCTGGTCGGGGAAGCCCTGCCATGTGATCACCGCCAACGACTATCTGGCCCGCCGCGACGCCGAGGACTTTAAGCGCTTTTATAAGCTCTGTGGTCTCAAAGTCGCTTCGGTCAGTGCCGAAATGCACCCGCCGGAGCGGCAGGAGACCTACCGGGCCGACGTCGTTTACTGCACCGGGAAGGAAGTAGTGGCGGACTATTTACGGGACCAGATCGCCCTTGGGCCTTACGCCGATGCCCATCGTCGAGCTATGATTTATCTTCTGGGGCGCAATTATTCGGGACAGGGAGCGGTCTTGCGAGGCTTGCATACCGCGATCGTGGACGAAGTGGATAATCAATTGATCGACGAGGCTGCCACCCCCTTGATCATCAGCCGTCCTTCGGAAAACGAGGCTATGAAAACCGCTTGTATTGCGGCGGATCGTTGCGCCGCTGGCCTCCTCCCAGGCGACCATTACGCGGTTAATGAGCGGGAGAAGGAAATCACGATTAACGAAGCGGGGCGCGAGCTGATCGGAGCGTGGTGTGAGGGCAAAGCCGGCCTCTTGAAAGCCGAGGACTGGGTGACAGACCTCGTGCAGCAATCCCTGCAAGCGCGGCACTTCTTTCTGCGGGACAAGCAGTATGTCATGATAGACGGCAAGGTGGTCATCGTCGACGAGTACACTGGCCGCCTAATGCCCGGTCGCAACTGGCGCTTAGGCTTGCACCAAGCGGTGGAGGCCAAAGAAGAGGCTGAGGTCTCCGAGCCTTCCGAAACATTGGCTCGCTTGAGTTTCCAAAACTTCTACCGCTACTTCGTCCATCTGGGCGGCATTTCTGGCACAGCGCGGGAGTCTTGGCGCGAGTTTTGGCGCATTTACGGTATTTCGCTGGTCGAAGTGCCTCATTTTAAGCTGAATATCCGCAAAGACCACCCCGTGCAGGTCTTTTACCGGGAAGAGGCCAAGTGGACGGCGGTGGTCGACGAGATTGAAAAGGAACACCGGCTCGGACGTCCGGTTTTGGTCGGCACCCGCAGTGTTGACAGCAGCGAACGACTCGGGCGGCTTCTGCACGGACGCGGCATGGTCTACACGATTCTCAATGCGGTGCGCCACGAGCAGGAGGCAGAGATTGTCCTCCGCGCGGGTGACTTGCAGACCATTACGATTTCGACTAATATGGCTGGGCGCGGGACCGATATTCGGCTGGGGCAAGGGGTCGCTCAGCGTGGCGGTCTGCACGTGATTTTGACCGAAGGGCATGAGTCTGCTCGCATCGACCGGCAGTTGAAAGGGCGTGCCGCGCGCCAAGGTAGCCCCGGCAGTTCGGTCATTTTTGTGACCTATTCCGATGAACTAATTCAGCGCTTTCTGGACCCTATCCGGAAGTCGGTGCTCCGTTTCTGGTTGAGTCGTCGCTTGCCTGGAGGGTTGAGATTGTTGAAGTGGGGCTTCAAAATCGCGCAACGGAAAGCGGAGAAAAAGGGACGCCGGCAGCGCTTTCTCCTGCTCAAGCAAGACCAGGAGATCAGCAAAAATCTGATCGGAGCCAAGGCGAAATCGACCGTTTCGAAATAAGCATTCTCCTATGAATGCAAGATTTTCCATCAAAAACCTTAAAAATGCTTGTCAGCGGCGTAAGAATCACTTTTCTAATAACGGCTATAAGGTGTCGATAACGCTCTTAATGCTTGGTTTTAAAGTCAGTGCTCATTTAAATTAAGATTGAATAAGATCAATAAAACGAACTTCCAGGTCGAGTCCTTAGAGCAGAGGATTCTGCTTTCGGCTACCCCGATTGATGGCATGGGGTTCGACGAAGATAGGAGTGAAGACTCGCTTACGATGACGTTGATCATCGACTATGCGCAGACGGAAGACTCGTTTTTTCAAGAGGATGATTCAAGCGATTCGATCTTCGCAGCGGCCGAACCGTTGGACGGGAATGATGAGTCTGAGCATGCTGAAAACACCACTGCCGAAGATGCAGGAAACAGCGAATTGGTGACTGAAAATGCGGTGCTCGAAACGGATCCTGCGGGTCCATCTGGAGGCAGCGAAGCCGTCGATGAGGCGGGCATCAGTCATCAGCAAAGCGAAGAATTTGGGTTGGTCGAAGACGCCGCCCCTGAGTCGTCTGTCGAGGGCAACACGGATCGAATGACCAGTTTATTGACGGAGACTCTACGCATAGGGCAGGGCCCACCGACTGGAGATATGCCCTACATCCTAGGCGATCACTCAGGTGATGCCTTTACGCTTTCCGCTGCTACCACTCTTTCCGGGTCTGGTAGTTTTGTTGTGAATACAATTAATTACGGAACGGTTGCCCCAGGGAACAGCCCCGGCACCATTACATTCGAGAACGGCTTTACGAATGAGGGCACCTTATCGATGGAAATCGCCGGCACCGCACCCGGCACCGAGCACGATCAAATTCGAGTCACTGGCACCGCAGAATTGGGTGGCACTTTAGAGCTAGAGTTAATCGATGGATATGGCCCAGCGGTGGGCGACCGATTCGTACTATTGGTGGCCGACGAGATCACTGGAAGCTTCGATTCCGCGACCGGACTGTTTGGGTTTGATAGCGACAAGTATTTCGAGATCGAGCAAACCGCCACTGAAGTCACGGTCGTGGTGAAGGCCCTCGCGGACTCTTCGTTGATTTGGGGCAATTTTGATTTTCTGCCGACCGAAGCGGCCAATCTCGCGGGCTTAAGTGACGACTTGGGTATGTTGCTCAATCTCGACTACTTTGTTGATTTCAGCGGGCCGGTTAATTTAGAGGGTGCGCTCGAATTGGGACCCCTGGTGATCGAGGGTGACTTAACCTTCAATTTGGAAAATGACGAGTTGACGATTGCTGGAGCAAACTTAGCGGTTCGCTTGTCGGTCGGCGATGTGGCCATCGCGATCACCGACGCCAGCTTTGGGTTTTCTGCTGAAAGGGGTGATTCAGGATTTGGCAGTTATGCTGCGTTCGCCGAGGGCGATGCTTCGTTGACAGGTTTGGGCGGAGTGAGTCTGTCGGGTAGCCTCCAAGTTTTCGCCAACACGACGGGCGTTGCGATGGTCGATTTTGGTGGTTCGGTCGGTGAGGTGGATTTCGGCACAACGGACAATCGGTTTTTCTTTAGCGGCACGGGATTGCGCCTTACCTTGAACGGAGCGTTTAATTTTGAAGGCAACTTCACGATCGAGTTGGAACAGTCGGAGCCAGCCACCACACTTTATATAATGGCTGAGTCAGTCACAAGCTCGGTGAGCGCTGGAGACATCTTCGTCTCGGTCACTGATGGCGAACTGCTAATGATGGTGACCGAGGCGGCGGGCGAGTCCGTTTTTGCCACCTATGCGTTTGGTCAAGTTAGTCTGACAGGGGTTGCTGGTTTAACCCTAGCCGGTAGTCTCGAATTTTACGGCAATACAACTGGTGAGCGACTGGTCGACTTTGGAGAGTTCGGATTTGTCGATTTTCAAATCGCTGATGAGCAATACGCATTTACTGGAGCGAATCTGAACTTGGACATCGAAGGATTCCTCAGCCTGGCGGGAAATCTGACAGTGCAGAGTCAGACTGACGGTGCGGACTCGCTGCTATTGGTGACCGCGACCAACGTGAGCACCGCCTTAATTGCCGGAGATATTGAAATCAGTCTTTTTGCCGGTGTTTTCGGTCTCTTACTTTATACTAAGGAAGATGAATCGGTTGTCGCCTTGCATGCCGAGGGAACGGTCGGCTTGAACGGGGTGGATGCTTTGTCGCTTAATGGGACGCTGGCCCTCGCCTACAATCGGACTGGTGAGCAGATCGTTGATTTTGGCGACTACGGTGCAATCGACTTTGGGACAGCGGCGGACTTGGATCGCTTCAGTGCCAGTAATTTAGAAGTAGTGATCGGAGGCTTTGTCTCGGCACGCGGCGACTTTTTAATTGAGCGCGCGAGCGAGGGTGCCACCTCTAGCTTGTTACTGACCGCGGCGAATGTGAGCGCGGGGATGGCAGTTGGCCCGGCGTCTCTTAAAATCACCGATACGAGTTTAGGCTTGTTGTTGCTCGACGATGATTCGGCCACCAGTTACGCACTGCATGTCACTGGCACGGTAACGCTCGACGGCATGGCGGGTCTGGGTCTGGCCGGCTCGATGACTATCCTGGCCAATACCACCGGCCAGCAAAGTGTCGATTATGGGGATTACGGCCTGATCGATTTTGGAACGAGTGACGAGTTGTCCCTCTTCAGTGGCACCGGCTTGGAATTGAGTATCGATGGTTTTGCTAGCCTGAGCGGTGACTTTACGGCGCAGCGTTCAAGCACAGGGGATGGCGAGAGCATTCTACTGACCGCCGCAAACGTGACCGCGTCCATGCAGGTCGATCCGATTACGCTGACAGTAGCCGATGCCGGCTTTGCGTTGGCACTCTTTGAGAATAGTTACGCTCTGCATGCAGAGGGCGCGCTCAGTTTGACCGGTGTTTCCGGGGTGACTCTTTCTGGCACCGTAGCGGTTTGGGCCAACACCACAGGTGAGCAAAGCGTCGATTTTGGTGCTTATGGGGTCGTTGATTACGGCACAGCTGATGATCAATTCGTATTCGTCGGCACCGCGTTGACTCTGATAGTCGATGATGTGGTGACTCTGACTGGTAATTTGTTTGCTCAGTATGTGACGGATGGAGTCGATGCATCGATCCTCCTCACGGGGCAGTCGATTAACGTCGCGCTTGATCTGGGTGATATCGATTTGGGTCTGACTGATGCTGCATTTGCCTTGTCCCTCTTTAATAGTGCCGGTTCGTCCGTTTACGCGCTACATGCAGAGGGCTCGGTCTTTTTGACTGGTATGCCCGACGTGAGTTTTGGTGGAGATTTGGAGTTTTGGGTCAACACGACTGGCGAGCAGTTGGTGGACTTCGGTGAGTATGGCGAAATTGACTATGGCACACGTGCTCAGTTGTTTGCCTTTCGCGGCAGCGCGTTGACCATCGGGATCGATGGCTTTGTCAACCTGGCCGGCAACTTCACAATCACCTACGAAGGGGAGGGCGCCGATGCGATCCTTCTCGTGACGGGGACCGATGTGGTCGCCAGCCTAGGGCTCGATCCGATTGAGATCAGCGTCAGCAACGCGGCTTTTGCCTTACTGCTCTATACTAAAGAAGACACCGCGGTATTTGCGCTGCATGCGGAAGGGTCGATTGCCTTGACTGGAGTGCCCAGCCTGACCTTGAGCGGCACCGCCGAAGTCTGGGTCAACACGACTGGCGAACAAGTGGTGGACTTTGGCGATTACGGGGTGATTGATTATTTGACGACTAGCAACAGTTATGCCCTGCGTGCTAGCGATGCGTTGTTTGCGGTGGATGGTTTTGCCAGTGTTAGCGGCGACTTAATTATCGTTTTGGTCGAAGAGGGTGCGGCAACGTCTATTCTGGTAACGGCAGACAATGCAGCGGCCAGCTTGAGTGCGGGCCCCGTGACAGTCGCCGTTGATGAAGCAGCTTTTGCCCTGGCGCTCTTCAGTGATGGCACTGAAACGGATTATGCACTTTATGCCGAAGGTTCGGTTTCGTTGAGCGGGGTGTCTGGAGTGACTTTGTCTGGCGAGATGAGCGTCTGGGCGAATATCACCGGTCAGCAGGAAATAGACTTCGGCGGCGCGGTCGGCACGATTGATTATGGCACCGATGCAGAGGTCTTCGCCTTTACTGGTGGGAACTTGCAACTGGCGGTCGCTGGTTACGTCTCGATCAGTGGAGCAATTGCGCTGAGTAAGACGGGCGATCAAATTGTTGCCGCTGGTCAAGATATCAGTGCCGGATTTACGCTGAGCGACAGCATCTTTGCGCGGATCGATGGGGCCGACTTTGGCTTGATCATGAGTGCGACGGAGTTCGGCTTCGCGACAACGGGCGGTTCCTTCGCCATGTCGTTGGCGCCACTCGGCGCTGTCTCGGCCACCAGCGCCTCGATCCGATACACAAATGCAGTGACTTCAATTGACCTCGGCACCATCGTCGGCGCTGGAGCCGTTACTTACGAATTCACCGAGGCGTTGGAAGCGGACACGGTCAGCTTTGATGTGGAGGGGTTTTCGGCGAGTGTGCTCGATGTGGTCACTTTGACCGGTGATGCCGATTTCAGCCTGAGTGCCACCGGAGACATCGCGGCGAACTTTGATGGTTCACTCAGCGTCGCTGGTCTCTTTGATATGAGCGGCGTCTATAGTTTGGTGTTTGATGCTGAAGCGGCGCAGACACAGATCGCTGGCATCGAGATCGATTTTACGGTCAGTGTGGATGCAACCGAGTTAATGTCTTTCAGCAATGGTGTGGGCGGACTCCTTATTACTGAAGAGGGCGTAGCGGGAAGCTTGAGCGGTGCGGTTGCACTGCTCGATGGAATTCCCGATGTGACTATTTCAGCGGCCAGCTTCACCGCTGTATTCAGTACGATCGAAACTGCGGTCAACGAAACCTTCACAGTCGGTGGAACCAGCATCGGGTTGGAAGTGCCCGCGGGCCCTTTCCTTTCTCTAAGTGCTGATGAGATTACCTTCTCACTCATGGGTTTCAGCATGGAGAGTAACATTGCTTTTGAGCGTCAAACAGTCGAAGGCGGCGAGCTGATGGTGATCCGCTTTAGCGAAGTCAGTATTGCGGCCGGATTCGGAGGCGAAGGCACCGGCGGAGAAGTTTTAAGTGTGACCGATGCGAATGGTGAATTTGTTATTTTGCCAGACGGCGCCGTAGTCGGGCGACTCGCCTTCATCGCCGATGTTGAGCTATCCGTGGTCAGTGCGGGTGCCGCCGTGACGCTATTTTTCAATGAAACCGGCAACGCGGTGGAAGTCGAAACGATCGGCGGCCTAGTCCAGATCGCGGCCACGGGCCCCGCCGATTCAACCATCTGGGTGGAAGCGGCGCTGAGCCTCTCGATGCCAGGCATCGAGATTAATGGCATTTTCAGCTACGCCAGTGGTAGCAGCACGATCGTCATCGGCAGCCAAGTTGAAGCCTTCGTCGGTGACAACATCAACGGGCGGATCGGACTGGAACTCGTTAACGGGCGCGGATTCTTCTATGACGACGCAGGCGTGATCAGTGGCTTCATCACCGGACAGGTCTCAATCGTAGGGATCGATGGTTTGACTCTGACTGCGGACATGACGCTGCGTTATAACAATGCGACCACCGCAATCAGCCAAAGCTTCACCGTGGGCGGTGAGTTGATCGAACTTGATTTCAGCGCCGACGAAGCGAATACGGCGGGCAATGCCTTCATTCAATTAGTGGCCAATGACCTCGTCTTTAACCTGGGCGGCGGAATCGCGCTGGGTGGAAATTTTGAATTCACGCGTCAAGGGCAGCAGTTTGTAGCGACGGCGACCGATGCCTACGCCTCCATGACTGCGGGAAGCGTGGAGCTTTCTATTGAAAATCTCGATCTAGCTTTGTTGATTACAACTGGCCAAGAAGATGGCAGCTTCGCACTGTACGCCTCAGGTGACGCCGCACTGAATGGGCTCCCTGGAATCACTTTGAGTGGTCGTCTGAGCGCTTGGGTTAACACGACCGGAGCGCAGGAAGTCGATTTCAGCGGAGGGATCGGCACCATTGATTATGGCACCGAGAGCGATCTCTTCGCGTTCATAGGAGAAAATTTGGTTTTTGGGATCGATGGCTTTGTTGAGATCAGCGGGGAGATCGCCTTCTTCACCGTCGACGGATCCCTCGCTGCCGTCGGTTCAGGGATCGACGCATCATTGGCTGCTGCAGCCGACGTATATGCACGGGTCGAAGGAGCTAACTTTGGTTTGGTCATGGGTAATGGAGTCTTTGGCTTCGAGGTATCTGGCGGCAGTTTTGCCCTTGCGATGGGCCCGCTGGCAGATGCCAGTGCCGATGAGGTGATTGTTCGCTTTACGAACGCGGAAACTTTTATCGCTGAGGGCAGCGAGGTGGGCGTCCAAGACACCATCTATACTTTCAGTGACCAGATTGGCGCTGGAGTGGTTGCATTTGAAGTGTTGGGTCTGGAAGCTGGCTTGTTGGACGTGGCCAGTGTTTCCGGAGACTTTGCCTTTGCCCTAGAGGGTGGAGAACTGATTGCGATTGGCCGCGAAGTGAGCGCCTCGATCGGCAGCGAGTTTGCTGAGGCCGGCATTACCGATGGCCAGATGGGCCTATTTTACCGAGACGGCGCTCTTGCGCTCGAAGCCAGCGGCACGGTGGCGATCAACATCACGGGGCTCGGCTCGATTTTTGCCTCACGCGTCTTCATCGCCTACAACGAATCGGGTGAGGATCTGGTTGGTGAAACTTTAGAAATCGGGAATTTCGCTTACACCTTTGAATTCCTGCCCGCATCGGAAGCCTACCTTGCGGTGAGTGTGGTCGGGCTGGAGGCGACCTTGGCCGATGTGCTTTATCTCCGCGGCGACTTTGGTTTCAGCTCGGACTCGACCACTGGCGAATTGCTCGTCGTCGGCTCCGGGATTGAAGCGGGGCTGGCAGCCGGATCCTTCGAGGCTGGGGTGCGCGATGCGTCTTTCGGCTGGATTATCGATGCCGATGGCAAGAGTGCGCTGGAGGCACAGGGCGGGTTACAAGTCAGCCTGCCCGGCGATCTGCAGCTCAGTGCCGAGACGGTGACCTTGCGCTTGAATGAAACCGGCATCGATTATAGTGGCGAAAGCATCGAAGCCGCCGGCGTGGGTTACAGCTTCGTCGCTCTGGCGGCCTCGACCACTTTGAAAGAACTGACGGTGGACAACGCCGCCTTGAATGTCGCCGGCTTTGTGCAACTAAGCGGGAACTTCGCGATTCGCGCAGAGAGCGACTCAGTTACTGTCGGTGCAGGTTCTGTCGCAGTCGATGTCCTGACAGTTGGAGCCAGTGGGGTCAGTGCCTTTGCGGGTTACAACGGTGGCACCGCCAATGCAATCGGCGTGGCCCTCACTGATGTGAATTTCGCGGTCGGTATTTTCTCCGAAATCGGGGGTGAGCGCGATTGGGTCACCGTGCAAGGTGATGTTGGCAGCGTCGCAGTGGTGGGCGTGCCTGGACTGACTCTTGCGGTGACTGATTTTGGTATCGAAGTGAATCTCGCGGCTAGCGATGACAGCGTGATCGACTACAGTGTCGAAAACTATGATGTCGGCGCGGGTGGTGGCAACACGGTGAGTTTTAGCATGGATGCGGCTGACGGCGAGTTGATCCAGGTAGCGGGTAATCTTGAACTTGTAGTCGCCAGCCTGTTCCGCGTGGAGGGCGACTTCGCCTTTGTCAGTCGTAGCGGGGAAGTTCGCTTGTCGGACGGCAGCCTCGTCGAAGTGGACATGATCACGATTGGAGCTAACCAAGTGAGCGCGTTCGCTGGATTGAGCGATATTGGATTTGAGTTGGCCGAGGCGGATTTCGCCCTGGCGCTAATGACAGAGCAGAGTAATCCCGCCCGCAAGTGGATGGCGCTGGAGAGCACGGTCGGCAGTGTCGCTTTCGTCGGCGTCGATGGATTGACGGTGGCAGCGGATAACGTGCTGGTGCAAATCAATCAAAATGTCGGAACTGCCGGAGCCCCGATCCCGCAAGACGATGAGTTGACCGCCACGATCCTTCAACTCGATCTCGAAATCGGCACTGGCAGCTTAGTCTTCGACTTGGATGGTGACACCGTCACGGTCGCCATCGCCAGCGGTGATACCGACACGACCTTACGCCAAGTTCTCACGGAAGCCTTAGAAAGCCTGACTGGTATCGGCTCAGGCAATGTATCCGTGACTGGAACACGTGCTAGCGGTTTCACGCTGACATTTGAAGCTGCCTTACTGGGGCAGGATCTGACTGGGCTCGGCGTTTCGGCGGTCGGCCCTGACGTCACCTCTACCATCGTCGAAGTCGTCGCGGGTGCCTCCGAAGTCGTTGATGAAACCCGCGAAGTGGAAACGGTTAATACTGTGCTCCGGCTCGAAACCAATCTTGAATCCGGCTTCCTCGACTTCGCTCTGCGGGATGCGACGCCGCAGCGAATCATCATCAATGCGGACGATACGGACGCCACGATTCGAGATCTATTGGTGCAAGCTCTCGGCGCGTTCGATGCCGTCGGCGCTCCCGAAAATGTGCTCGTGAGCGGGGACCGTGCGAGCGGATTCACGATCGAGTTTATCAACGCCGCTGCGGGTGAAGACTTCAGCGATTTGCAACTGACCGTCAGTTTGCCCGGCGTCGAGGCTTCGGTGGCGACCCTCGTGCGTGGTGCCAGCGTGGTGACGACCAGTTCGGCCGGTGGTGATTATGTCCGCGAGCGCCAGATGCTTTCCTTTAGTGATGGCTTCCGTTCGACCAACACGCGCTACGTGCTCTCCTTCGACGGACTGCAAACAGGCCCGATCGACTTTTCCGTAAATAGCCCCACTTATAATAGGGCGCTGATCCAATCCGCTCTTGAAGGCTTGACCTCGATTAAGAAGGGCAACGTGCGCGTGACCTTTGACCAGACCTCGACTTCGGCCGCGCCGCGCTACTTCGTCGATTTCACTGGTGAGCTAGCCTACCAAGATGTGGCGCAACTCGTCGTGGTGACCGCGACGAATGTGACTGTCGTCGTCTCGACCGTTCGCGAAGGCCAATCGGGCAGCACCGAGACAAGCACCGAAACGACGGGTGCTGTTCAGGAATTACGGGTCACGACTGAAGCAGTCGGCGGCTATACGCTTTCGCTTGATTTTGAAGGCACCCGATACACCACCGAGTTGTTGTCGTTTACAGCGGATGAGAGCAGTATTGAGAATGCCTTGAACCTCGCTCTGGCACCGGTTGCTGGTCAGGTCTTCGTCGAAGCGCAAGGCGAAAACCGCTGGCGGATTTTGTTTGGTGGCGATTTGGATGGAATTGATTTGTCGCGGTTGGTGGTGACACCCGCTCTCGAACCAGTGCGTGGCACCCTCACGGTGGAGAGCCGTGGCTTCACGCGCGAGACAGTCGAGACGGAGACCAGTCCTGCGGTCAACGAGATGCAGCGTGTCAGTATTGATACTGAAGGCTCTGGCACCTACACACTGAGTTTACTCTTCGAGGGTGAGACCTATACGACCGAGGCTCTGAGTTTTGATGCGCGCTCGGGCGATATCGTCGATGCCCTCGCGGTGGCCTTTGCCGCTGTGCCTGGATGGAGCTTCCGCGTCGAGCGTTTCGGGCGTGCCGACTTTAACGTGATTTTCCGTGGTGGCTTGGGTGGACAAGATTTACTGCTGATGGAGCTGACGGTGACGCCAGATCCCGTATCGGCTGCTCTGAGCGTGGTGCAAACCGGCGAGGTGATCGCACAAGATGACCTTATCCCCGACGCCGATTCCAATCTTGTAGTGGACTTTGCGATTGCGCCGCTAGAAGTGCTGACTGGCCCTGCCAGCACCTACACTTTAAGCATGGACGGCATCGATGGCCAGTTGGTGCGGGTCACGGGTGACTTTGAACTCGACCTCTTTGGTTTCTTCCGAGTGAGTGGCGCGCTGGGATTTGAGTCCTCGCAACGTGAAGTCACACTCGACAATGGCGATCGCGTCATGACCGACATGCTGAGCCTTGGTGGCGGTGGCATTCTCGTCTTCGTCGGCGTGAACGGCGGCACGGAAGATGCGATCGGACTCAGCATGAACGAAATCGACTTCGCTCTCGGAATCTTCGCTGAGCAAGGCGGCGACCGCTTGTGGACAGCCTTGCAGGCCGAAGTGACTGACGCCCGCTTCGTCGGCATCGATGACTTTACTTTATCGGTAGAAAATCTCGCCGTGCAAATCAATCGCCCCTCTGCGGATCAACGTCTGATCGACTTCGCTGCCGCAGCGATCACCGTCGTGACGGGGCCTGGCTTGACTCAGACGCTGGACATGGATGCCAGCCTCGGTGAGTTGCTGAGTATTCGCGGTGACCTGACGATCGACATCGCTGGCTTCGTCAGCCTGTCGGGAACTTTTGCCTTTAGCCGCACCACACCAGGCGGAGTGGAAACTTTGACCGCAGTCGGTGAAAACGTCAGCGCTTCCTTGAAAGCTGCCGAAGGCGTAGAGGTCAGCATCATCGGTGCTTCCTTCGGGTTGCTCGCCACGGTGGATACTCTCGCCTTTGAAACAACGGACGGCTCGCTGCTCGTGGCCTTGGACCCACTGGCAAATGTGTCTGCCGGTAATGTGGCGGTGCGTTACACCAATGCAGTGACCACCATCGCGGCCAACACCGAGTTGGAGGTGGATGGCGTGGTGTATCTCTTTGAAGAGGGGATCGAAGCCGGCTTCCTCGGTATCGAAGTCGAAGCACTCAATGCCAGCGTGGCCGGCGTCGTGACTCTGGTTGGTGACGCCACCTTTACCCTCAATAGCGAGGATGACATCATTATTACTTTTGACGGCACGCTCGATGTATCCGGCTTCTTTATCATCACCGGCGACGTCGTCATGGAGCGCAGTGCGGCCACCGAGGAATTGCGCCTCTATGGGCGTGATCTTGGCCTGACTGTCTCGATCGATGGTGTCGACTTGCTGGCCTTCACGGCCGGTTTCGGCGGGCTGCTGTTAACCGACGAGGGCATCGCGGCGACATTGACGGGCGACCTCGAACTACTCGGTGGCATCCCAGGACTTACTTTGACCGCGACGGCCTTTAACGTCCGCTTCAACAGCATGAATCGTGTGGTCGATGAGGTCTTCGTCATCGATGGCGAGGAGATCACCTTGGAAACTCCAGCTGGCCCGTACCTCTACTTGGCTGCCTCGCCCGTGACTGTCGGGATGTATGGTTTTAATCTGCAGGGCAACATCGCCTTCCAACGTGAAACGACCGTCGAGGGTGATATCCTTACGATCGTTTTCTCGGAGATGGAATTGATCGGTGGCTTCGACGGCGAAGGCACTGGAGGCTCGGCGCTTGCGATCGAAGACGCATCTGGCGTCTTTGTGGTGCTACCCGGAGACGGTTTGGCTGGGCGCTTAATCTTTAATGCGAGCGTCGGTCTGCCAGGGATCGATGCGGGTGCTCAAGTCCAAATGCTTTTCAACAACACGGGTGAAATCGTGGAAGCGAGCGGCCCTTTTGGAACGATCGAGCTTGCGGCGACCGGCCCCAATGATTCAGAGATTTGGATCGAAGCGGATGTCGAGTTCAACTTCCCCGGGATTGAGATTTCGGGCACCTTTAGTTATGCCAGTGGCAGCTCGACGATCGTGGTGGGCACACAAGTGCAGGCCTTCGTCGGAGACAACCTCAGTGGTAATCGGATCGGGATCGAACTGACCGATGGCCAAGCCTACCTCTACGATAACAGCGGCGTGCTCAGTGGTTTTGTTACCGGGAGCGTCGAGTTTGTCGGGATCGATGGTCTGACCGTCAGTTCTATCATGACTCTGCGCTACAATGCGGCGACGACTGCGGTTTCCCAGACTGCGACGATCGGGGGAGAGACTGTAAATCTCGAATTCAGTGCCGATGAAGTCGGCGACGGCACCACGCCCTTCATGCAATTCATCGCTGAGAATGTGGCGATCGATATGGGTGGCGTCATGGCACTCGGCGGTGATTTGACTCTGACCCGTGTCCCCGGCAGCTTCACCGTGATCGCTAATAATGCATATGCGTTTATCGGCGATGGCCCCTATCTCCGCTCGAACGGCACAGTGAATCCAGAGGCTACAGGTGTCGCGGTGAGCAACATCGAGCTGGCCATGTTTATCGATACTGACAGCGAAGGTGGTGAGTTCGCCCTCTACGCCTCTGGGGATGCAGCGCTGCTCGGCGTGAGTGGCATAACCCTCAGTGGTAATCTAAATGCGTGGGTCAACACCACGGGGCAGCAAACAGTGGATTTCGGTGGATCGGTTGGATCGATTGATTACGGAAGCACGGATGCGGTTTACGCTTTCAGCGGTAATGATCTCGAATTTGCGGTGAATGATTTTGTCGCGATCAGCGGATCTGTAAGCTTCAAGTATGAAGGGGGTCGGATCACCGCTGCGGGCGCAGGCATCAGTGCCTCTCTCAATCTAACAGATACGATTTTTGCACGGGTCGATGGTGCGAACTTCGGATTCTTCCTTGAGGACGACCAGTTGGCCTTTGAAGTATCGGGTGGCTCTTTCGCGCTCGGCTTGGGTGACTTTGCTAATGTGACTGCTGACGAGGTCATCGTCCAATACACCAACGCCACGACTACCGTGGAGGCTGGCACGGAGGTCGATGTGTTTGGGAGCGCTTACGAGTTTGAGAATGCCATCGCCTCCAGCACGATTTCTTTTGTAGCGAATGGCTTCTCGGCGAATCTGCTGGATGTGGCCACCCTCGAGGGCGATTTCGGATTCGCGGTGATCGGCAGTGAGTTCAGAGCGGTCGGCCAAAACGTAGATGCCACCCTCGCGGCCGGCGCGGTCTCGGCGGGCATCCGTGGTGGAAGTTTTGGTTTGGTTTACCGCGATGAGAAAATCGCTTTTGAAGGCTCTGGCAGTATGTTCCTCGATGGGGCTGGTTTTGCCAATGCGACGGCGACCGAGGTCTTCCTAGGTTACAATGAAAACGGTTTGGATCTCGTCGGCGAAACCCTGACTGTCGGTAATCTTGGCTACACTTTCCGCCAACTACCGGCAGCGATCGACTACCTCGCGGTGAGCGTGACCGAACTTAACGTGAATGTAGCGGATATCCTCTATCTACGCGGCAACTTCGGTATTAGCGTCGATGGAGGCAGCGGTGAGGTCACCTTGACCGCGAATCAAGTGGAAGCTGGGATCGAAGTGGGTTCGTTTGCGGCTGGGGTCGAAAACGGCAACCTCGGGATGGTGATCGATGGCAACGGGAATATTGTTTTGGAAGCGGTCGGTTCGCTGTTCGTTAACTTGCCGGGTGACATCAGCCTGAGTGCGGAAACGGTGCGTCTACGCATGAATGAAACTGGCGAAGCCTATACCGACCAGTTGCTTTCTGTCGCCGGGATCGACCATACTTTTGGATTGATGGAAGCCGCCAGCGATCTGCTGGAGGTAGCCGTGGATAACGCGCAGCTGAGTATCGCCAACTTTATTACGGTGCAGGGCAACCTAGCGATTCGCACCCAGACTGAAACACTTTCGCTGGATGAAACCACGACGGTCGAGGTGGAGTTATTGACCATCGGTGCTGGTAACGTGAATGCCTTTGCCGGTTACAAGGCAGGCACCGACGACGAGATCGGCGTGCGCCTCACGGATGTGAACGTGGCCGTCGCCCTCATGGATGAAGTCGTTGGTTCTCGCTCTTGGATCGCTCTGCAAGCCACAGTCGGCAGCGCGGCATTCGTGGGTGTGGATGGGTTGACCCTCGCCGTGACCGACTTCGCTTTGGAAGTAAATTTGGCCGCCAGTGACGATTCCGTGATCGACTTCGCCAGTGCCCCCTTGTTGGTCAGCACCGGAGTGACCACTTCGATGACCTTTAATATGGATGCGGCTGACGGTGAGTTGATTCAGGCCGTGGGCAGCCTGAACTTTGGCTTATTTGGCTTTGCCACACTCTCGGGTGATTTCGCAATTGTCAGCCGTAGTGAGTCAGTCCTCGTCGATGGTGTGCTGGTTGAGGTGGACCTCCTTTCGGTCGGTGCCAATGACGGGTATGCCTTCGTCGGTTTCGACGGCGTGGGTATCGAGGTGATGGGAATGGAATTTGGCCTAGCCATCCTTTCGGAAACAACTGGCGATCGTTCATGGGTGGCCACTCGTGGGTTAATTGATACGGCCGCTTTGATCGGCGTGCCTGAGTTGACCTTGGCAGTGGACTCACTCGAGTTGCAAATCAACCTAGCCGCTTCGGATGGCAGTGTCGTTGATTTCAGTGCCGACAATCTAAACGTATTAACCGGCCCCCTCAGCTCACTGGCTATCAACATGGATGCAGCCGACGGCGAATTGCTCCAATTGACGGGTAATTTAGTCTTCAGAATCGGCGGCTTCATTTCGCTGACTGGTGGCTTTGGCATCCGCAGCGCATCGACCACGCTGCAAGTGGGCGATGAAGGCCTCGTCGAAATGGATGTGCTCACCATCGGGGCTGGGAATGTAAATGCTTTTGTCGGCTTCAATGAAGGCGAAACCGATGAGACCGGCCTGAAGCTGACCAACGTCAATGTAGGCTTGGGTATCTTCTCCGAAAAAGTGGGCGACCGCTCGTGGACGGCGTTGGAGGCAACCGTAGGTTCCGTCGAAGTCCGTGGCATTGCCGGGCTTGAGTTGGCCGTGACCAACTTTGGCTTAGAAGCTAACTTGGAGTCGTCGGATGAGGCCATCATCGATTTTGCGACGACGACTTACAGCATTGTCACCGGCCCGCTCAGTTCGATTACACTCGATATGGATGGTGATTTTGGTGAGATCATCCAAGCCTCGGGTCAGCTACGACTGAATCTATTCGATTTCTTTGAAGTATCCGGAGATTTCGCTTTCGTCAGCCGCAGTGCTTCCGTGATGGTTGAAGACTCGCTGGTCGAAGTTGATATGATCACGGTCGGGGCTGCCAATGTGGATGCTTTTGCGGGCGTCGATGGAATCGGCTTTGACTTATCGGATGCCGGATTTGCTCTAGGAATCTTTACTGAGAAAGAAGGCTCACGCAGTTGGGTGGCTTTGAAGGCCGACGTAGGCTCAGCCGCTTTTATCGGCATTCCCTCATTCACTGCCGAAGTGAACGACATTCAGGTGGTTATCAATACTGCCGCCAGTGACGATAGCGTGATCGACTTCTCGGTGGATCCCATCTCGGTGTTGGTCGGCTCTGAAACTACCGTTTCCTTCGAAATGGAGGGTAACTTCTCGATCGCCGTGCGGGCATCGGTGGTGATCGAAGTCGCTGGCTTCGTTACCCTGCGGGGCACCTTGGGCTTCAGCATCACGACTGTAGGTAGTGAGCAATACCTCACTGCGACGGGCGAGGGCATCACCGCCGCCTTGGAAATCGGCCCAGCTTACGTGCGGGTGTTGGATGCAAACTTTGGCTTCCGGGCCGGTGGCGATGAGTTAGTCTTTGCCACATCTGGTGGTCGTTTCGAAGCTGGGCTAGGCGATGTGCTTACGGCCAGTGTCGATGAAGTCATCGTCCAGTTCACCAATGAGAACACTTCGGTGGCGGCGAACGAGGAGGTCGACGTATTGGGAGTCACTTACACCTTTGAGGAGGCCATTGGAACTAACACAATCGCCTTCCGCGCCATCGGGGCAGACATCAATATTTTCAATGTGGTCACGGTCAAGGGCAGTGTCGCTTTTGAGAAAACCGATACCAACGTTGTCGTCCGCCAAGGGCTGAGCCAAGAAGTGGTCGCAGCCGAAACGATCACCTTTACGGGTGGCGATATCGAACTGTTTGTCGGCGTCAATGATCCCAACCCTGATGAGCGGATGGGCTTCATCGCGACAGGCATCGCGTTTGGCTTCTCCTACATCACGGAAAAAGTAGGGGACCGTAGCTGGTTTGGTGCGCAAGCCAAAGCCGATGAGATCGGTTTCATCGGACTGCCTGAAAGCGATTTTCAGGTGCAAAATATTGAAGATGTCGAAGTCTTGCTCAACTGGGGCTTCAGCGACGATGGCTCGGTGGTGGACTTCGCCCGGACCAATGATCTGCTGGGCAACCCAATCGGCTCAGCCGATACCTTCATCATGGACATCGACGGGGGCAAGGGTCGCTTCCTCGGAGCGGAGCTCAATGTTGGCATCCGTATCGCCGATTTCTTCCAAGTTTCCGGAACGTTCGCCTTCCAGTTGATCATCGAAAGTGAAGTGGAGCTTTCGCATGCGAGCCCGCTGAACATTGTCAACGGTGGCATTCAGGTGCCTGGGTTAGATGATGTGATCGTGCCGGAGGACTCGACACAACTCGACAGCAGCGCCGAGAATAATCAGCTGGCACTGCTGACGCGGGTCACGGTGGAAGGCTTTACTATCGGTGCGGGACAATTGACAGCCTTCGTTGGGGTGCCCGACGGCCCCCGGATTGAGATGGAGGATGTCGCTTTCACCTTCGTCTTCCTACGTGAGAAGGAAGCAGTCGTCGAAGAACTCCGCCGCTACTGGATCGCAGTCGAAGCCACAGCGGGGCGGATCGCCCTGGAAGGCATTGATGTGTTGGAGATCACTGGCGAAGACCTAAAGGTCGCGATCAATCTACAAGCCTTTATTATAGTTCCAGTGCCCCTTATTGGACGCGCCCCGGTGCCAATCGATGGCACCACGATTGACTTCGAGAAATCAGCCGCTTTAGGAAACACCTTTGGCACCGAAAGCACCTTGGTCATGAGTATGCCGGGCCAACCACTCGGCTTCGTTCAGGCCCTCGGTTATGTTAAAATCAATGCCTTCGACATCGTTCATATCGAGGCCAACGTCATCTTCGAAGAGTCCACCGAAACGGTGCGACTCAACACAGGAGAAGAGGTCGAAGTTAGTATGCTGTCCATCGGCGCGACCAATGTGAATTTCTTTATCGGTTTCAATCCTGGAGAGGATGACGCCGTCGGGTTTGGGGTCACCGACGCAAGCTTTCTGCTGCTTTCAATGACAGAATCCAACGTGCTGCCCGGAGATTCGGCGCGCGCCTGGTCATCAATTAAGGCCGAGATTGGTGCCATCGGTTTCCTCGGTATTGATAGCTTCGAGATTTCTGGGAATGACATCGTCTTAGAGTTAAATCGAGCCGCCGCCGGTGGCACTCTAGTGGACTTCAGTGACGAGACAGGCATCCCGCTGCAAATCTCTGATTATGGATTCGTCTTCGAGTTGGACGCTAGCGATCAAACCATGCTGAAACTAGCTGGGACTTTCCGGGTTCAGGCTTTTGGACTCGTCGACATCGAGGTTAGCCTCGATATCGTGCAAACATTCGTGACCATCGATCTGAGTGACGGCAGCAGCACTGAAGTGGGCATGTTCACCTTTGCGGTGCAAGATGTCTCTTTCCTCGCTGGATTCGATGATGTAGGAATATTCTTAGATGACGCTAGCTTGGGGCTTGCTGTTGCGGTGGATGTCAATCCGCTGACTCTAGGCCGTGTGTGGGTCTCCGCAGTGGCGACGGCCGGCTCAGTCGGCTTTAGCGGCAGCGATATCTTCGATGTGCGGGCTGATAACATGAAATTAGTGATCAACACCGCTGCGTCCGACGGAGTCACTGCGGATTATTCGACAACGCCCTTGCAACTTAGAGAAGGCTTTGGGGCAGCGATTGGCAGCTTCAGCGCAGGAGGCGAGTTGACCGACATCGAGATTAATTTGAGCGGTGCCCAACTCGGAATACGAGGAGCGTTGACGCTAGACTTCCTAGGGGTGCTCACCGTCGACGGCATCTTCACTTTCCGTTCAAGCCGGCAGACTTTGTTCCTCAGTGATGGCTCGACCACCGAAGTCTTCGCGATTGAATTCTCTGCCGAGGGTGCCAGTGGTTTCCTCGGGTTCCCCGGTAATGACACGCTCGAACGCGTCGGTTTTTTCGTTGATGATTTAAACCTTGGCTTGGGCATTTATACGGATGTGGAAGATTCTTTATCGAGTTGGACCTTCTTAGATGTGGCTGTGGGCACCCTCGGCTTTACGGGCCTACCAGGCGTTCAGCTGGAGGCGACTGACATTGTTTTAGGCTACACTCGGCTAGCTCCCAGTGGCTTGGCGATTAACATCGATCTCTCCCCGATTAATTTTGGTAATCCCGACTACGAGATGAATCTGTCGATGGGTGATCTGGGGCTGGACCTCGGCTTGCCCGATTTCTCGATGTCAGACTTGGGTCTGGCCTTCCCTGAAACGACGGTCGACTGGCAAGCACTGACTCTGCCGCAGTTACTCGTCCAGTTGTCGCTGCTCGATCTGCCCGGGGTTACGATTAACTTGCCCGATGTGGACGTGGATTGGCCAGATCTGACCCTCGCGGATTTGTCTGTCGCTTACCCCGACCTCGGCATCGATTGGGAAAATCTTTCTCTTTACGATTTTATAGTTAACCTCCCCAAACTGAATTTGGAAGGCTTGGAAATCGCGATTGAGTTCCCCGAGGCACCCGATTTCGGCAGCCTCTTCCAATTCATCGGGGACTTTGAGATCAACCTCTTTGATCTGGTTAAGTTTGAGCAGTCGATCGACATACAGCTTGAGTTTGAAACGCTCGTCCTGAGCGATGGTTCGAGCACTGAAGTAGTTTACGCCAGCTTCGCCTTGTCCGGCATCGACATCTTCGCTGGTGTCGGTGACTTTGGTTTGCAGATCGACGATCTGACCATCGCGGCAGCTGTGGTCATCGGGCCTACGACTGGCTCGGTCTGGGTCACCGGGTTCGCCCGCAGTGATTTTATAGGTCTGGTTGGTGTCCCTGGGCTTACTCTTGAAGCGCAAAGCGCGGAGATCGTGCTCAACACAGCTGACGCTCTGGGGCGGGTGATTGATTTTGAGGCGAAACCCCTAGAAGTTCCCATTGGCTTTGGCCTTGAACTCGGGGATTTTGATCTGGCGCTACCCTTGGGCGATGGCACCGTGCTCATCGACACCCCCGGTAGGCTCGGTGAGCAGCTCGCGATTTATATTGGTGGCGCTGTGTTGAGCATTAGCGACTTCCTCCACCTCAGTGGCGATTTCGCCTTCGGCTTAGGTTCGCGGCCGGGTGTCACCATGGTGACAAAAGGTCTGCTCACCGGGAAATTGCCGGTGATGCGCTTCTTCTCGATCGCTGCAACGAACGTCGATGCGTTCCTGGGCTTTGGCACCCCGTATTTCGGTGTGGGCGATGCCGGTGACACCGTCGGTATTTTTGCGCGCAACGTGGACGTTGGCTTCATTCAGTGGACCACCGGATACCAGAGCTTGAAGTTCGATGTTGACCAAGCCGGCTTGGTGGGACTTGGCGATGTCCTCAAAGTAGATCTGCAGGGCGTCTCGGTCGACATGAACTACTTTACTCCTCCGCCGGTAGCCGGCCCGCCCCCCGGGGTGACTCCAGCTGGTGAAATCCCAGTCTTCAATCAAGTGGAACTTGCCACTAGGCAGTGGGAAGGTGCCTACATCGATTATCAAGCAAGCTTTGGTGAGCAGGGCTTAGAGCTGGCGACCGGCGGTGAATCCGTCTTTATCGACTTTGATCAGCGCATCGGTATCCGCGCCAGCGTGGCATGGGCGGAATTCGCGGTCGCCGAGTTCCTCTACTTAGAAGGCTCGTTTGTCTTTTCGCAGGGAGAAAGTAAACAATTCGTGTCCGCCAATACGGGGGTACTCGCTAATCTGACGGAAGGCGCAACGATTCCGCTCGACCGTATTTTCCATGACGTCGAGATCATGACAATCGGCGCGATCGATGTGAGTGGCTTTGCCGGCATCGGCGACTGGAAGTCGGACGACCGAGTCGGCTTGGCGATCGATAACGCTAACTTCGGCATGGCCATCCTCAAGCCAACAGGCTTAGTCGGGATCAACATCCCCAGTCTGGATAACTTCCTACCGACTTATGTGTCGGTCAAAGCCGAAGTTGAATTTGCCGGCTTGGTTGGCTTCGACGACTTTATGGATGTGCGGGTCGAGGGGATTGAGGTCAATATCAACACCAGTTCCGTGCCCGGCTTGCCGCCCATTTTTGCCGCGCTGCCGCTGCCCTATATCGACTTCACTCAGACTCGCCTTGGCATCGATGGGCTGGGAGCTATTGTTGATTTGATCGACCCGGCCTATCTCGGTATCTTGGGTGAGTTGATCGGCCCCGTCTTTGGCGCAGAGGGACTAGAAATCGATACCGGGCGTGAAGGGAAATCCATCTTCCTCGACTTCGACTCAGAAATCATCCAAGCCAAGGCTGAATACATCCATGGTGACATCCTCGGCGTGCTGCAGATTGCTGGATCGCTCGGCTTCACCAAGCGCGGAGCGGAAGATGTAGTCACGGCTAACGGTGACGTGCGCTCGGTCACGTCGCTCGCCTTGGGGATCACAAATGTTTATGGCTTCGCAGGCGTGGGTGGGTATTGGGAGGTCGATCCTACCACCAACCGAGTGGATGGCGTCGGTCGCAATGAGTCCGCCATCGGTGTGGCCATCGAGAACCTTTCGATCGGTGCCGTCTTGATGCTAGATACGTCCTTGCTGGATCCCGGCGTCTTCTTCGCGGTGGATGCAAGTCTCGACCAAGCTGGCTTAGTCGGCACCGGAGATATCCTGACGATGGAAGTGCGTGATCTGCTCTTCCAGTTGAATCAAGTGGTTAGCCTGGATATGTCCGTGATCGACTTTACCCGTTCCACGCACCGTGTGAATGATGACGGGACTGTGGATCGTGGTATCCTTGAAGCGGGTGCGGTCTTGGAAGAAGGCTTCGAGTTGGGCTACTTCCTCGATACGGGCGACGTCAATAATCCGATCATCCTTGAGTTCGACGAACGTTTGGTTCGTATCCAAGGCGAGGCTGAATTCAATTTGATGGATATCGCCAGCCTCGACGGTGCTGTGGCGATGGAGCTGACAGATCAATCCTTCACTCTGTTCATCGATGCGTCTGCCGAAATAGCTGGATTTATCGAAGGTGAGGCGCAGGTATTGGTGGTGATTGATGGCCGTGGATTGGCGGCTGAGGCGACGATTGCAGATCTAGAAGTAGGCGTCCCTGGGATGGTCTTGCGAGTAGATGTGCTCACGCTCGCGGTCAATACCACGGGAGAAGTGGTTAATTACGAGGTGCCCGAGGAGTTCCAACTCAGTCGCGGATTAGCGCCGATTATTTCGATTAGTAATATCCCGCCTGGGTCGAGCAGCCCAGCCGATGTCTATTTTGCGCTGATGGGCACTGGTGAGCTCGATCTATTGGATGGCCTCGTCACGCTACAGGGCGGCTTTAGTATGCTGATCAGCTTCGAGGGGAATAATCTGAAGACCGTGTTTAATCTGAACATGACTTTGGATATGCCTCTGCTGGAACCACTCTCAGCTGCCGGCACACTGGGAATCATCGTCGGCGATAACGGCGGTATCTTTGGCTCCGTGCAACTCGGTGCGCCCGAAGGCTCCAAGATCATGGAACTCGGCCCCGTGTTGATCTCTGGCAATGTGCTCTTCCAGATTAATACCACCAACCAAGCTCAGGAAGTCCAAGAGTTGCTGGTCGATGAGAACGGTGACGTGACTGGCATGACTACTGGGGTCGTTGATCGCTTCACCCTGCGCTTTGCGATCGGCGGGCAGCTAGTCCTCTTAGGGTTTATTAATTTCAAGGGTAAGTTAGAACTATTGGTCAACGATCAGGGCTTTGATGCGTATATGCTGATGCTGCTCGATATCGGCTTGGCAGAACTTGAGGTGGAGGGAGCCTTCTCGATATTAGATCGCCCGGACGGTATTGTGGTCGCGATGGGCCTCAACATTATGCTTGATGTGGACTTAGGGCCGGTGGCGCGTTTACAAGGTGCAGGCGTGCTTGAGTTCAATACCGGTAGCGAGACTTACAGCCGAGGGGGGATCACCGTCGCCGGGAACACACCGTTCCGCATTAATGTGGCTGGTTCGCTCGAACTGTTTGGAGGCGCTGTCAGCTTGGACGGAAACTTGGGCTTGGAGATTCGTTCCAATGGGATCGAACTGGCCATTGATGCCACCTTGAGGATGCCCCTGATCTCGGCCTTGGCCGGCGGTAGTCTGGCCATCACGGATGAGGGTCTTTACGGAGGACTTTCGGTCGCACTCACTTTTGGCTTCACTGGTTTCTCGTTTAGCGGTCAGGCCATGATCTTGCTCAACACGACGGGCTCGGCTCAAACCGTGCGGATGTTGGATATCAATAGCGAAAATGGCAGCGTGCGTGGCTTTAAGAACGGCACGGTGGACGCCAACTCATTCTTTATGATGATCGGGGGCGACCTCGTGATTGGTGGGTTCGTTACCTTGGAGGGCTCGTTTTCGATCCGTGTCGATGGTAATGGCTTGCTGATCGAGATGAATGCTGGCTTCAGCCTAGGACCTTTCGGGCGCTTGCAAGCAGTCGGGGGAGCCATGATCACCAGCTCTGGTAACTTGGTGCTCTCGATTGAGATCAGTTCGCGCATCAGCCTCGGGCCGATGACGATGGAAGGTATGTTTACCTTGCAGATCAACACCGGTAATTCGGCGCAAACCGTCGCGGGCACTTCGGTCGCAGCCAAGAGCTTCTTAGTCCGGATCAGTGCCGAGGTTTCGCTCCTCTTGTTCAAGGGCCAGGGCGATTTAACCATCAGCTTCGTTAACGGTGTCTTTGAAGCGCGCATTAATAGTCTCACGATTAACTTCTTCAACATCATTCAAGTGGGCGTCGAAGGCTTCTTCCGCTCGAATGGCGAATTTGAAATGCGCGGCAGCGTTGATTTCACGATTCCAATGGGGCCCTTCCAACTTTTCGGTGGTGTCTCTGTAAACTTCTCCCATCGTGGCTTTGATGCCGACATTTACGGTGGCGTCCGCATTTCAATCAAGCTTGGCTTCTTCCGCATCAATTTCAATCTCGCCTCGATCAGCGCCGGTCTGTCGGTCTCACTGAGTAGTGCCGAGGGTCGCCTGCGTATCCAAGTCGGGCCAATCTCAATGGGCGGTTCCGTGGCCTGGTCGTGGGGCCCTCCACCAGTCCTCGCCACGAAAGTGGGCAGCATCCTCTACCTCAACACGGGCTCGCGCGGTGGCAACCGCGGCAGCTTGTATAAGGACATCGCCGATGAGTCCTTCGGGGTGACCCAAGATGGCAATCGGGTCATTGTCGGCGGCCTCGGTCACGAACAAAGCTTCACCGGCGTATCTAAGATCGTAGCCGATATGGGCGACGGGCAAGACTTCCTCTTCATCGACGAGACCGTCACAGCAAATGCCGAGATTACTGCCGGTAGCGGCGACGATGTTATTATCTATTCTGGTCAAGGCAGCGCTGTCATCGAAGGTCAGTCGGGCAACAACCAACTCTTCCTCGGTCAGGGCGGCGGCACGATCTTCGGCGGCACGGGCGATGACGAAATTTACGGCGGTGAAGGAAATGCCGTCTTACGCGGCGGCGAGGGCAGCAACTTGATCGACGGTCAAGCCGGTAACAACACGATCTATGGCGGCATCGGCAAAGACATCATCCGTGGCGGCACGGGTAACGACGTCATCTACGCGACCGCTGGAAATAATGACATCTTCGGCATCGCTGGGAACAATCAGATCTTCGGCGGCAGCGGTAACGACACCATCACCGGTGGCACCGGCAATGATCGGATCACCTTGGTCAACGGCAACAACGTGGTCGATGGCCGCTCCGGCAACAACACGATCTACGCCGGCTCCGGGCTCGACCTCGTCACCGGCGGCTCCGGCCAAGACACTATCTTCGGCGGCTCCGGCACAGGCTACCTGCGCGGCGGTGCTGGCAGCGATACCATCGACGGCGGCACCGGCAACTACGTCATCTACGGCGACATGGGCTTCTTAGATCGTGCCGAAACAATCATCGCCGCAGGCGGCAATAACACGATCACCGGTAATGCCGGATTTAACATTATCTTCGGCGGTGCTGGTAACGACACTATCACTGGTGGTAGCGGCCACGACTTGATCTTTGGTGACTACGGCAGCGTCAATGGAACCAGCGTGGTGGGCACCTCAGCTCTGGGCGGTAACGACACGATCATCGCGGGCGGCAGCTTTAACGCCGTGCTCGGCGGTGCGGGCGACGACTTGATTGAGGCTAATACTAGCTCGAACAACGTGCTGATCGGAGACACTGCCAGCCTCACACTGACTGGCAATTGGTTCTCCGGTGGTCTGGTCAGCTCCGTAGCCTCTAGCACCGCCGCAGCGGGCAACGATACGATCCGCGCGAGTGGTGGTAACAACTTACTGCTTGGCGGCGGGGGCAACGACACCCTGACCGGCGGCAGCGGCGACGACCTCATCTTCGGCGATCATGCCAGCCTCGTCCTCAATCAGGCCGCTGGTGAATGGGTCAGCTTCGAGACCACTCATCGTAACGTCGGCGGTAACGACAACATTACAGGGACTGCCGGATTCAACGTCATCCTCGGTGGCACGGGCGAAGATGTGATTCTCGGCGGCAGCGGCGACGACATCCTCTTCGGCGACCTTGGAGCCATCACATTTGTCGATAGCCGCGCCGTGCGGGCTTGGACGATTGAAACAGGCATCGGTGGCAATGACAATATTCGCGGCGGCAGCGGCAACGACGTGCTCTTCGGGGGCCGTGGCGACGATGCCATCTACGCCGATGCCAATAGCAATGTCCTCTTCGGTGACCACGGACTTGCCGTGCTGGCCGACGGCTCAGCCGATGCCTGGAATGCATGGACGCTTGATCCAAGCACTGGTGGTAATGACCAACTCTTTGGCGCGAGCGGCACTGACATTTCCTTCGGCGGCTTCGGCAACGACGTGTTCACCGGTGGCGGCGGCAACGATTACATGATCGGCAACTCTGGTCGCATCGAGCGCGATGGCCATGGCGACATTATCTCCATGCAGTCGACCGATGCCTCACTCGGTGGTGATAACACCTTCACCGTAGGCAGCGGTCGCAACTCAGTGATCGGTGGCCTCGGCGCCGATACCATCACCGGCGGCTCGGGCAACGACACGCTCATTGGTGATAACGGCTTCATCGGCATCCGCGACGGCGTCTTCAGTGCTCGCAGCACAGACACTCAGTTCGGCGGTATCGATGTCATCCAAACTGGCAGCGGCCACAACGCCGTCATCGCTGGTTCGGGTGACGACGATGTCACCGCAGGCGATACTTTCAGCCTCATCCTTACGGATAACGGCACCATTCTCCGCGATGCAGCACTCACTCCTTTCGGAGCTAGTAGCCTAGTTGACGATGTGTATGCGGGTAATGACCAAGCCAATGGCGGCAGTGGCCGTGCCATCATCATCGGCGGCAGCGGCGACGATCGCATCGATGGCGACCAAAACAATAACGCGCTCTTCGGTGATAGTGCCGACGTCCTCTTGGTCGGCACGACATTGACCTTACGCTCGATCGACACCGGACGGGGCGGCAACGACACCCTCACCGCAGGCAACGGTCAAGATCTCCTAGTCGGCGGCTTCCGCAACGACGGCCTCACAGTCAGCGCTGGCAACAACATCCTCTTCGGCGACCACGCCCACGTCGAGATGACTGCCGACTCGCTGGCCGACACAGCTCCCATCGCCCAGTGGATCGCCTCCATCGAACCGCAACATGGCGGCGCAGACACCCTCCAAGCCGCCGCTGGCAGCGACATCCTTATCGGCGGCTTCGGTGCCGACATCCTACGCGCAGCAGCGGGTAATGATATCCTGCTCGGTGATCAAGGCCGAGTGATGTTCGATAACGGCACAGTTATCGGCATCGTTTCCGGCGAAGTTTACAACGGCAGCGAATTCGTCCGCGCCACCGATCACGGTGGGGATGACACCCTTACCGCGACCAGCGGTGCCAATGTTCTCCTTGGCGGCGAGGGTTCGGACACGATTATCACGGGTAACGGCAACGACCTCCTCCTCGGCGATCACGCTGTGATCGGTCGCGGCTTTGCTTACACAGCGGAGGGCAACGACTACGACAACTTCTACGACGTCCTCACCCATTACGACGATGCGCACGGCAACGATCAAATCACGACGGGCGGCGGCACCAACTGGATGCTCGGCGGCGGTGGTCGCGACACGATTTCCGGTAGCTCCGGCAGCGACCACATCCTCGGCGATCACGGTCGCCTCTTCCGCGATGCCGGACTCACCGTTCGCGTCATGGAATCGATGGTCAATGACCTCGAAGGCGGCAACGATACCATCCTCGGTGGCAATAACGGCTTGAACTACATCTTTGGCGGCGTCGGCGACGACGTCATCACCGGCGGCGCGGCGGGCAAGAATGTGCTCTTTGGTGATAACGCCGTGGCCGTCTTCGAGATCCTCGTGCCGACCACCTTTGACCTCTCCTCGCCACGACCGCTCGTGCGTAACGGTGATGGCTCATGGTCTAAGAACAGTGATACCCAGCCAGGTCGCCAAGCACGCACCCTGACCAACTTCCACTCGCAGCACATCTGGTCGACCGACCCCTCCATGGGCGGCGAAGACAGCATCTTTGGTGGACGTAATAATGACATCATCGTCGGCGGCTCCATGCATGATTTCAGCAGCCCCAATACCGAGGATCGCGGCAATACGCTCCAGGGTAATCGGGGCAACGACATCATCGTCGGCACCAACGCCTACATCCAACGCGATGCAGCCAAGTCTGTCCTCCGCATCGAAACCATCTTTGAACAATACGGCAGCAACGACCGCATCAACGTAGCCACCGGCCTACGTTCGGAAGCCAGCCGTGGCCAAAACATCCTGATCGGTGGCACGGGCGACGACATTATCCACGCCGGCTGGGAGACTCTCAGCCAAACCCTCATCGGCGACAACGCCGTGGTCGTGCGGGCCGATGGCACCGCCTACGCCAACGATATCTGGACGCAGCACCCGCAGTGGGGTGGTCGCGACGTTCTGATTGGCGGCCCTGGCGAAGACATTATTATCGGTGGCACCGGCGGCAACGATGCCACCATCGTGGAAAATGGCCTCGGCGCCTACACCACTAACGGGGAGCAAATCGTAGCGATCATCAACGGTCACGGCCTCGTCGTCGATCAAGTCGCTTACTTTGAGTTCACCAGTGGCGCGGCCAATGATGGACTCTATGAGGTCACGGCCGTCGATGGCGATACAGTCACACTCATCGCGCTGAACTGGGCGAACATGGACGTGCCGAGCATGACCTCATCTTCGACCAGCGGTTCAGTCATCCTACGCCGTGGTGGCGATGTGATCAGCGGTGGCCGCGGAGACGATCACCTGATGGGCGATGGCGCCTACGTCGAGCGCGATGCGAACGATAAGATTCAGCGTATCCGCTCGCTCGATCCCTCCTTCGGTGGCAACGATTTGATCGACTTGTTTGGTAACATGGGCAACGACGTGCTCCTCGGTGGTCATGGCGACGACATCATCTACGGCGGCGTCATGGATGATGGGCGCGACTTGATTTTCGGTGGTTGGGCATTTATCGACTACACCTCTTCCCGCAATGTCTCGATTGATGTGACCTTGCCTGCCGAGCGCATCCTGTTGGCCAACGCCATGGCCACTGATCCACTCTTCGGTGGTAACAACTGGATCGATGGAGGCACCGGTGCCAACTTGATCTCAGGCGGCCCAGGCGATGACTACATCGTCTCCGGCCCAGGTAACAGCATCCTCGCGGGTGACATGGTCTTCTTCGAGCGCAACCGTTTCGACAAGCTCTCCATGGTGCACTCCGTGCATCCAGAAGGCAGTGGCGACGACATCCTCCTAGGTAACGTCGGTAGCAGCATCCTCCTCGGTGGCGGTGGCAGCGATTATCTCGACGGCGTCTCGGGTAATAACATCCTGATCGGCGGCCACGGAGCCATTATCTTCTACCGTGAGAGTGCCCGCGATGGCGACATCTTCTCCCTCTATCCAGAATCGGGTGGCATTAACACAATCTTCGGCGGCGAAGGGGATGCCATCATCCTCGGTGGCACGGCCGGGCTAAAGCCCGAAGCCAAGCTGCTGCAAGGTCTTAATATCACTCGCTCCACTCCCGACACGATCTGGGCAGAGGGCATCATCAACGATCGCAAATTCATCGCCCGTCAGCCGCTCGGTGGTTATATCACTCGCGACGGAGGCTACGCCGCTGAAGGCAACCTCATCTACAGCAGCCCCAACGGCTCTTCTTTCGATGACATCGTCTTCGCCGCCAATGGCTACGTCCAGCGCAGCCTGACCGGCGAGATCCTCTTCCTCTCCACCCGCTTCAGCATCCCTGAACTCGACCAAAGCCGCAGCTACCTCGCTTATCCGAATGATTCGACCATCGGCACCGCCGGCGCGGTTCAATTTGGTTCCACCTCGAATCTATGGTTCCGCGAGGTCTTAGCGGCCGCCACGCCGATCTCTGAGATCGAGCCCGTCTTGTTCCAAGACTACGGCAGCGATAGCGTCGTCAACTGGTATGCAGGCGCGCAAACTTCCGGTGGCACTGGTGGCAACAACATCATCTTCGGCGGTGCCGGCAACGATGTGCTCTATGGCGGCACGGGCGACGACATCATCCTCGGTGATAACGGCGAAGTGCGCCGCATTGGCGGTCAATACATCGTCGAAGGCGTCCGCTCCACCTTCCCCGGGTCGGGCGGTCATGACCTCATCTTCGGTGGCGCGGGTAACGAAATCCTCATGGGTGGTGCCGGTGACGATCTGTTGGTCGGTGGCCCAGGTAATGACCATCTCTGGGGTGACGGTGGCGACGATATTCTCTGGGGTGGCGTGCAACTGCTACCATGGACAGAGTTCCGCGTGCTCGCAGGCGAGACCATTGACGACAAGTTTGAACTACCACCCGAGTGGCTTGCCGCCGAGGCCGATTATCCAACAGGATACTCGCCACCGCTGATCACCGCTAAGGTGCTCAATGGCCAAATCATCAGCGGCACAGCCCAAGACGGGAACAACGTCCTGCGTGGTGGTTTCGGCAGTGACATCATCTTCGGCGGCGGACGCAATGCCGACATCGACGGCGGCCCCAGCAATGACTATGTCGACGGCGGCGCCGGTCAGAACATCATCACCGGTGGTGGTGGCGACGATGTGATCCGCGGCGGCTTTAATGACGACATCCTGCGCGGCGACTTCCCCTTCCTCGGTTCCTACGATGCGATTGATCCAAGTATGCGTGTCGGCATGGTTGGCGCACCCGCCGATCCGTTTGAATACTTTATCTTCCGTGGCTTCTACACCGGTCGCGATCAGATCTACGGCACCGCTGGCAGCAACCGCATCTTCCCCGATGGTGGGCAGAGCGATGTGCTCACCTTCCAAGGCTTCACTACCGAGGATCCCGAGTACTTCAATTACAATGGCGTTGATTACAGCTACATCCTGCAAACCACGGCGACCAAGACTGATCACGCCCCCGATCAGGGTTACTCCTCATCCTGGTTCCAATTCGACGGAGCCAATAACGACATCGAGCTGCGTGCCCTGATCGCCGATACAGACTTCAATGGCTGGGAGATTCGCTTCATCGATCTCGGTGCCGACTTCGCTACTTTCCAAGAGCCGCTCGTCCAGTTCGATGCCTTTGCCGCGAAGCCTTACATGAATATCTTCATCCATGTCGGTTTCACCGAAGGTGCCGAGGTGCAAGAGATGCTGGTCAACACCGCCAACGCTCCCTTCCAAGGTTGGGCTCGCTATCGCGGCCCGAGCGGCTCGGACTTTGTCGATTTCTCCGACCACGGAGATGGCCCTGCCTCGCAACTCGGGCAGCGTGTCTACGCGGGCAACGGTGGCAACGAACTCTACTCTTGGGCACCCAATCATAGCCCCGAGCAGTGGGCCTACTTCGGCACCGAGCTGCGCGGCGGCACCGGCAACGATTTCATCTACGGCAACATCCGCCAAGATCGCCTCTTCGGTGTGGGGGGTAATAACTTACTGCGCGGCGCTGCCTTGACCGGCTCCGCCTACGCCTTCAACGAGCGCGGCCCCGGCTTCGGTCCGCTCGAAGTGGGCGGTGCCAACTTGCTCGTCGGCGGCCCCGGCGAGGACACGCTCTTCGGCGGCGGCGGTAACGATACCCTCTGGGGTGGCGGCGGCAGCGATCGACTCCAAGGTGGCGACGGCTTGGATAACCTTTATGGCGGCACCGGGATCGACATCCTCGTGCTCGATTCAGCATCATACTACCGCCAGATTGGGGATACCTTCGACGGCTTCTTCGGCAATGCCTTCCGCAACGACACACTCAACGATAACGCCACCGACATCCTCGAAATCGAAGGCACCGACTTCAACGACTTGATTCTCATGTCTGAAGAGACGGCCTTGCTCAGTAGCAACCCGAGCGCCGTCGCGGTGGCGTCTTACAGCTTTGAGGATACCTTCACCATCACGCTTTCACATCCAGACGAGGATCGTGTTTACTCAGATACTTTCACCGTCACCAGCACCGGCGATCTGGCCACCCTTGTGACCGCCTTCAATACCGCCTTCGGCACGAGCCAGCAACTGACTGGCCTGGCTGGACGCATCGAGGCAGTGTCCCGTGGCCAGACCATCGCTTTGGTCACTCGTGGCTTTGGGGCAGAGGCCGCGCTGACCCTCTCCAACATCCAAGGCAACACAGTCGGCGCAAATACACTGGCCGACATCGGCTTCGTCGATGGTCAGCCGGGCGTGGGCCAGTTGGTCATCGACTATGCACAATGGGTCGCGCAGCCATGGGCCGATGTTAGCCGCCTCGATCCGATGGATATTTTGGCCACCTGGAACACCGCCGAGTCACCGCTTCAGTTTGTGCTCCATCCCGATGCGCCCGCTGGCTCGCAGCCACTGCGCACCATTCTCGCTTCCTGGAAGCGCGGCGATGGCGTGCCGCTCGTCGAGCAAATCCGCGTCAGCGGTCTGGGCGGCGACGACATCATCGGCTTCGTGCCCGGACGTAACGCCGCCAACGTGGATGCCCTCAGCGAGCGCAGCCGTGATTTCGTCAGCGTGATGGATGGCGGCCCGGGTGCCGATATTATCTTCGGCTCCGGTGGGCGTGACCAGGTCTTCGGTGGCTTCGGCTCCGACCGCACTTACGGCTTTGGTGGCGACGACATCCTCTGGGCCGACGGCCCCGCCGCAGGTTCGCCTGACGATGTGAATATCATCTTCGGTGGTCAGGGCAATGACGACATCCTCGGCGGCAAGGGCATCAACTTCCTCTACACCTGGTCGGATAATCCTAATCGTGGCGGGCCTAATGATCCCTCCATCAGCGAACTGTTCTTCCGCGATGGCGAGTTCTTGACAGTGGTGCCTGTGCCGCCCGAGCTGTATCTGCCAGTAGGCGAGACCGCCCGCCTGCTCTCTAACGAATTTATCGCAGGCTTCGACACCCTGCGCCTGGTCGCCACCGACGACCTTCCAGCGAATGGACGCCTTGAAAACGATGCCCGCTTCGCGGTGCTACTCGGCAATAATCCGGTGCCGGTCGAAGTCATCGTTCTCGCGGAGGATACCCTGAGCAACACCAGCATCAATCAACTGATCGCCAATATCAATGCCGCCATGGAGCAAGGCCGCCTACCAGATGGCCGCACCGTCGATCTGACCCGTGGCGTCGTGGCCGGGCGCGAGGGCAATCGCCTGACCTTCCGCACCACGGGCACACTCGTCGATGTGACGGTGGCAGGCGCCGTCGATATGGGCTGGACTGGAGACCTCAATGGGCGTGGAATCGTGACTGGCCAAGAAGAAGTGCCAGCCAGCTTCAATGGCCAACTGGCAACTGATCTCTCGCTCACTATCACGCTCAACGACGGTGAGGAATACATCCTGCTCGTGACCGCCGCCTCGACCAGTGACAACGCCAACCTCTTTGATCTGCGCAACCAATTGAACGCGGCGCTGCGTGAGATCATCGAAACCGATGGGCGCCCCGCCCGCTTAGATCAGTTTCTTCGCTTCGACGTCCAAGTGGTCGGTCCCGACGAAGTCAAATATGCGCTCACGGCTCGCACCAATCAGCTGCAGATCGTTGATCGCACCGATGTGCTGCGCATTGTCGGTTCGGACGATGTGCCGCTCACCGGCATCCTTTCAGGTGATGCGCACTTTACTCTAATTGTTGGCACCGACGGCGAGCCCGTTAATGTGCTGGTGCCCTTCACCGCAACCCGCGCGAACCTGACGGTCGACATGCTCGTTCGCGACATTAACGAAGCGATCGCCACCGCCACCTTCGCGGATGGCACCCGGGCCAACCTTGGCTTGGCCGTCCAAGCAGTCCGTGATGGCAACCGTATCGTGCTCGAAACCACGGGCACGCTCGTCCAGATCGAAGCCGGCACCGGTGATCCAGCCATCACTGAGCTAGGCTTCATCACGGAAATGATCGGTCGCGGTTCCATCGAGTCGACTAGTGTGGCCAACACCATCTTAAGTGGAGACGCCAGCTTTACCCTCCGTCTCAATGGGGGTCGCGCCTATGTGTTAAATCTCGCTGCGGGTGACTATGAGGACATCGGCAAATTAGTGGCCGCCCTGAATGAACTCTTGACCACAGCCGAAGATGAAGGCGGCCCTGCCCGCCTAGAGCAGTATGTCCGCTTTGGCGAGACGGGTGGCCGCCTCACCGTGACTTCGCTGATTGATTCGATTAAGTTGGTCTCACAATTCGGCATCTACGTAGATCCCGAGACTGGCACGCTCCACGACAACGATGGGGGCGGTCGCTTCGTCGCCGAAGACACCGGCCTGAACCGCGTGCTCGGTGGTGACTTCGACGACAATCTCTATGGCGGCACCGGTCTGGACTTCCTCTATGGTAATGGCGGCGAGAACACACTCTGGAAGGCCGATGGCTTCAGCTTCGATAATGCCGAGGGCGGCATCGCCGGTGATGAGTGGAAAGAATATGCCAAGGGCACCGACAAAGTCTGGTATTACCGCGGCACCGGTGTCGACGACGTCATCAGTGTCGATTACGTGACTGAGCCCGGCCTCCTCGGTGGCCGCCACATCATCACTCGCCTGACCAACAACAACGGCAACTTCACCTTCGACGCCCAAGTCAACCTCAGCTTCAGCGCCACCGATTCGCAGGGCAACGCACTCTACAACGATCTGCCCGCAGGCACACTGCCACCGGAAGATGACTTCCTCGCCATCATCATCGATGCGCTGGGTGGTAACGACATCGTCAATATCGGCCCCACAGTCCAGGTCTCGGTCTGGACCGATGTCGGCACCGGAGACGACGTCGTCAACACCATGTCGGGTAACTCCATCCTGCCGGACAAAACAGAGCAGGGCGGACGCAACGACAATCCCGAGACCGCCTTCTCTTCGGGGCGTGCCTGGCTACTCGCGAGCGGCGCACCGACGGATGCAAACTTCCGCCTCGACGCCAGCACCGATGGCGGCATCCCTTCCTTTGACCTCCGCGTCAACGGCTCCGACCTCATCCGCGTCAGCCTAGTCGGTGCCGACAACAATCAAGTAGTCGGCGATCTATTGAACGATCTGAATGCCGCCCTTGGTAATGCCGGCCTCGCCTCGCGCTTGGTCGCGATCCAGTTGGGCGGACGCCTCGCGATCGGGCCCACACCTGGCAGCGATGTGGTGGCCTTAGAGATCTACGCGGTCGCCGGCAGCGAGAGTGCGCTCAGTCAATTGGGCTATACCAGTGGTGCCTCGATTGGTCAGGCCGTCTTGATCGCTCAGGATACTACCCCGCAGATCGACGCGCTAAACGCAATCGCCTCACTCACCGCAGGCGGCACACTCAATCTCCTCGTCAACGGCGACACTTACCAGCTCACCCTCGCGGGAGGCAGCGCCACGCAAGACACGCTCGTCGATGCCTTGAACGCCGCGCTTGAGACAGTCACCTTCGGCTCAGGCACGCTGGGCGATGTGATCAGCTTCATCAGCCGCGGAAGCCTGCTTCGCCTCACGAGTGACGGCGGCGATACCGTGGCCACTCTCGGCATGAGCCAAACTGGCTTGAGCGATAATCTCGGCTTCGAGATTCAGCCAGGGCAGAGTGTGAGCGCTGAGTTTGTGAGTGGTGTGTTGCCGACCGATGGTCGCCTCGTCGACGCCAACGATAATCCGCTCGCAGACGTCGTCTTCGATATCAGCATCAACGGTGGCCTCTTGCGCACCCTGCGCCTCGCTTCGCAAAATACTTTGGATAACACCAGCGCGGCTGATCTCGTGGCCGACATCCAAGCCGCGCTCGTCGAGATCGAGCTGGGCAATCAAGTGCGCGCCGAGCTGCATGATGGCCGCCTACGCTTAGTCACCCTCGTCGGTGGCGCCCGCGCTTCCATCGTGGTGCAGGTCGCTAATGATAACCCAGCCCGCACCGAGCTGCATCTGCTGAATAATTTAACCGCACTCTCCAGCCTGGTCATCACCAGTAACTTGATTCTAGAAAATCTGACCATCGATAATGCCGATGACGTCGATTGGTATTCCTTCACCCTCGCGGAAGCACCAGGGGCCGATGCCATGATTCGTTTGAGCAGTGCCTCGCCGCGCGACGGTCTAGGTCTGGCCATCTTCTTGGATGGTGTCCCGATTACGATCAACCCGGATCAAATCGATCTGGATAGTGGTAATAACACTGTGGCGAACGCCTTCTACCTAGCACTCATCGACACTTACTCCAAGGTCTTCGGGCTGACTCTGGATACGGCCGACGATGTCGACTACTTCCGCTTCACGCTCGAAGCAGACGGCACCGCCAGCGATCGCCTGACGCTGCTGCGCCTCGATAGCGAGGCAGAAATCACCTTTGAGTTGTTCGATGTCAATGGTGACCAAGTGCTCGATAGCAACGGCGATCCGCTGACGCTTGCGGGCGATCCAGACAGCTACCGCTTCGGAGGCGTCACCTCGGTCGAGCAAAGCACGGTCGCCTTCATCCTCGAAGGATTGGTAGCGGGAGATTATCTCCTACGCGTCTCGGGCAACGCCACTAGCCAATACCAAATCAATACCCGCATCGGCGCGACCGGCACTCTACAGCGCGATCTCTCCGGTCAGGATGAGACCGGCGTCAGCCTCGCAGGCCTCGAAGCGGGCGTGCCCTATCTACTACGCGTGAATTCCCCCAACTTGGTGCCCACGATCTACACGCTGAGCTTCGAACTAGGTCTGTCAGGCGCACCGATCATTCAAGACATGGCGACCCGTCAGGATCAAGTCCGTCGCGACGTCATCATCGGCGGCACGGGTAACGACCGCCTCATGGGCGGTGCGGGTGAAGACTGGATCTTCGGCATCGCTGGTAACAATGTGATCTCCGGCGGCTACGACCGCGGGGCGCAGGACTTGCTCTTCGGTGGCACGGGTAACGACACCTTCCAGATCATGCCCGACTCGCTGCCGATCATTGAAAGCACTGGCGAGACCTTTATCCCCACCTTTAACGACATCATGCAGGGCGGCGGAGGCGAAAACCGCGTCCTCTTCCTGGGTGGTGATATTGATAATCTCGGCCGCGACGTGCCTGACTTTGCCTCGATCCGCTTCAATCCGCTCTTGCAGCGCTGGGAGTTCACCGCCCAAGTTTGGGATACTGCGAATCAGGAGTTCATCACCGATGAGTTGCCCGGCACGGTCGTCACCGCTGGTAGCGGTGTCGATGCCAGCTTGGCTGCCGGTCGCCTAGGCACGGAGAACTTCGTCTTCCGCATCGCCATCGGCTCCACTCCAGCCAACACAAAAATCTACGAAGTGACCGTGCGGGCCGAGGATACCAATGGCCGCATCGAAGCCGATGCACTGGCTAACTTTGGCGCGCTGCCCGATACACTCAGCTTCAATGTCGTCTTTGGTCCCGGCGATCTCGGCCTAGTCAATGCGGATCTCTCTGGCGTCACCACTGCCGGGCAGCTGCGCGATGCGCTCAACGAAGGCCTACGCCAAGCAGGTATCGCCCCACGCGTGGAGTTCTTCCTCGACGGCGGCCAACTAGTGCTCGTGCCGATCGCCATCCTGCAAACAGACACCATCACCCTCGAAACGAGCGAAGCAGGCGCCCTGCAAGTGCTCGGCTTCGGCGATGAATCCGATACCAGCTTCAGCAGTCCTGTGAATAATGGATTGCGCGATCTGGCTGACGATATTCGCCTTGCCTTCCGCACTGCCCAATTAGTCACCACCGATCCGAATACGGCAGCGGAGACCTTGACCGCTGCCGACATCTCCGAACTCGTCGCAGTGGGTGTTCAAGCAGGGCGCTTCGTCTTCCTCAACACCAATGCAGCATTGCAGCAGAATCTCACGGAGCTACGGATCATCGGTGCCGAGGATCTAGGCTTCTTGGCTGATCAGAATAAGGACGCCGGCCGCCCCATCTACGTCCAACACTACTACCTCTTCCAAGCCTTCAATGTGCAGAAGATGGTGATCGAGCTACGGGGTGGCGACGACGTCTTCCGCGGCGATCCCGGCTTTAGCTTCCTTAACCAGACCGATGAGTGGGGCGTTAAGCCCGGCACTCGCGAGCAGGGTGGTGGTTCGCTCACCAGCCTCTATATTTACGGTGGTAATGGCAACGATACCCTCTACGGAGGTGCCTTTGCCGACTTGATCGCGGGCGGCGCGGGCGATGACTTTATCGCCGGTGGGCCTGGTGATGACACCCTCGAGGGCGGATCGGGCAGCGACCTGATCGCGGGTAATACCACCACCGCCTTTGATCGCTTCACCTTCGTCATCAAGCGCGACGTCACGGGGCGCAACGACACCGCCGAGTTTGCCTCCCTCCTGCCAGATATCTTTGCCGGTGAGACGATTGATAACCTGAACTTCAACGAGGGTAACCGCGCCGACTACTACCTGATCCGCACACCACGTGCGCTGGAGTCGTTCTCCGGAGCCGTCTCTTCGCAACTCTTGCTCAACATGATCAAGGTCGCCTTCGACTTAGATGTCAGCCAAGAGCGCTTCGACCTCTTCGGAGGCGAAGGTGGCTTCGGCAGCAATTTGGCACTCTATGCCGCCCGCGATATTGATCCCAGTGGTGTCATCGATGCCGTGCCCGTTGAGCAATTCGCTGGCGTGCCCGAGTATTACATCCTCAAGGTCGCCAACGTGGCCTCCTTCACCGTCACGGCTGAAAATAATCCTCCCGTCACCGGCATCCTCAGTGGCACCGCGACCATGGGCATCTCGATCGAAGGTAATGATCCGATCGCAGTCTCCCTCGTCCCCGATCCAAATAGCGGGGGAATCTTCGATCTCGCGCAGGATCTGGCTCAGGCCCTCGACGCGGCCACCACAGCCGATGGTCGCAAGCTGTCCGAAATGTTCATGGTCGAGGTCGTCAATACAGCTCTCGGCCAGCGCCTCGCTCTGACCGCCGCCTATGACTTTACCTACTCTCTGACTATTGCCGAAGGGAATGCGGCCACCGAGCTAGGCTTCCGTAACGGACAGAACAATCTCATTCGCGCCCCCGAGATGGGCCAATATCAACTGCGCTTCGACGGCACCGTAGGCCAGATCGTGATGATCGGTGGCAGCGGTGCAGAGGCCGCCCTCTTGGTCGTCGGCACGGATAGTGATGACACGCTCGCCTCCTTCCGCCCAATCATGATTAACCTCGGCGATATCGACGGCAGCGGTAACGATTCTTACATCGCTGGGGTCAACGACAACTTGGCCACCGGCACCTCGACCCTGCTCATCTTGCGCGGCGAGCCTAATTTCTCCGATCTCGGTATCGGGGCCGACAGCAGTCGCCGTTTCGTCGTGCTGCCCGCACCGCTGCTCAGTGCGACCAGCGACGGTCGCCAATCCCAGATCCTCGCCCCCGCCGATTACAATAGCGATGGCATCGAAGATGTGGCCGTGCTGGTCGGCGGCGTGGACTCCGCGCTCTACATCATCGCTGGGGTCGATTCCACTGCGAGTGGCTATGTCGCGCCGCAGGAAGTGATCGAACTGGGCGCCGCCTCCGACGTAATTATCCGCGGAGCCAACATGGGTGCCGACGTCCTCTTCAATTCGAATGGCGACGGGCTAGTCCTGTGGCAGGGCAATACGCTCCACATCTTCGATAGCCAACAGTTGCAGGCGAGCGGCTTCGATGCGTTGCCCACTTTGATCGACTTCGATGGAAACGGCCCCGCCGCGACCACAAGCAATATCACCGGCGCTCAAAACCTATGGACGACAATCGACACCGGTGGTCTGGTCGGCCGTGGTCAGGACAACGCACTCTACTTCGGTGTCGATGGCCTCGGCGTCACTTCCAACAGCTATGTCGGTGCCGGCTCGCATGTCGCTGGCTTCGCCAGCTTCTCCGACCTGAGTGTCGGTATCAACGGTGCCGTGCTCAGCTTCGATTCATTCCTGCAAACTGAATTGCTCGCTCGTGAGTATGACCAAGCCAACGTATGGGTTCGCCATACCAGCGTCAACGGTGGCGACTGGTCGATCGCCGCCACGAATGCCACTGGCAGCGGCCTCATCGCAGTAGCGGATCCGAACAGTCCAGGCAGCTACATCGACGTCACCATCACCGATCTAGATCGCTTGGTTGATTCAAGCGGTGGGACACAGCGCGTCGCGATTGAGTTGGGCAGCGAATACGCCGGCGATGTCGATGTAATGTTCGTCTTCGACAGCATTGATGAAGAGGAAAACAATTTCGAAGGTTGGTACATTGATAACCTGCGCGTGGACGGCTTCCTGATCGCCGAAAATGCAGCCACCACCATCGACGCCGGGGCTCCTGTTGTGGCCGCTGCCGGAGTGGGTAGGGCGATGGTCGGTCACACTGAAGGCACTTTGATTGTCGCGACTGAGACGCAGACTCGCTACGCCGACCTCAGCCTCGCTACACCACTCTTGCTGGATCTGGCCAATGTCTCTGGTAGCCGTGTCGTCGCGCTGGGTGACCTCACCGGTGACGGCCAAGTCGAATTCGCCCTAGATGGTGCCACGACGAATCACCTCTTTAGCCATAATGGCAGCGCTTGGCAGGTAATAAGTGAAACCCGCGGCGCTCGCTACATTGCTGTCGGCGATGTGGATGGTGATGATTTTGCCGATCTCGCCCGCGTGGTCGCCGTGCCCGGCCAGACCCTCGTCAGTGCCGCTTCCTTCCAATACGATGCCCTCGGGATTTATGCCGGACTGCTCGGCTGGACCGTGGGCGAAGACAACTTCGGCCAGCTCGGCGTGCAGGCCGATGCGATTTACCACGATGTGGTGGAGCTCTTCCTTAGCGATGCCGCAGTCGACGGGCTCAGTAGCTTGTTCACCGCAGGGCTGGAGCAGCCGAGTGTGATCTTCGAACTGAACAACCCAGGCTACCGTTCCGTAGAGAATGTCTCAGCGGCTTCCTTCATGTTCGGTGCTTACGACCATCAGGGCGGCACCGCTCTAGTTTTGGCCGAGTTGCTGGGCGATCGCCTCCACTACTTTGAGGGTGATAGCTACACAGAGGCACCGGCACTGCCAGACCTCTCCTTCCTGCGCGAGATTCCGCGCGCGTTCCAATACCCACTGGGCTTCCCTAATCTCTCTGGCGATGACTCCACCGCTTTCACTGGTATCGATATCGGCGATACCGTCACGGGGATTGAGCTGAGCGATGCGATCGCCTTCGAGGGTGACATTGCCAACATGAATCTCTCGCGCGCCATGCAACTGGGCGACTTCGATGGTGATGGTAATGCCGACGTTCTCATCAGCGGCCCCGAGTATGCCTTCCTCATCAACGGCCCGATGGTCACGGCCGGACTCCAACAGGCAGCCATCTTCGCCGATCACCAGTTTGATTTGGTCTCCTTGGGTCGCCCTGCCGAGCGCATGGGAGATCTCAATGCCGATGGCCTGACCGACTTAATCTTCCATCGCTACGATGCTGGGCTGAACGCCACAGTCATCACCGTCATCTTCGGTGGCGAGGTGCTGCCACGCCTGATCACAGCCGATAGCCTCGACCCCGTTTACTCGCGTCAGATTATTCTGGGTCAGGCCGAGTTGCGGACTTTCACTGATCAAGACGCGCGCACCGGTGCGTTGGACATCCAAGTCATGGCTGCCCGCTGGAGTGGCCACTACAACGCCCAAGCCGATCGCTTCTATGATGATCTGATCGTCGTCAGCCCATTGCCCAATGGTGTCAACGACTACGGCTACATCTTCGCGGGTGATGTCATCCGCAGCCAAGCCATTGGTCAGGCGCTAGAAAGTGCGGATGCGCTGGTCAATCTGAACCTCTTCACTTCGACTGTCAGCAGCGGTCTGATCGACGCATCCTTCCCGCTACGCGATCTTTATGGTAATGCGACCCGCATGTTCTTGCCGGTCACCACAACCGATTCTGCCACTGGCACAGTCGACGACGCTACGGCGGGCCCAGCTACGATCGACGGGCTCATCAGTGCCGGCAGCGGGGTCTTGGTCAATGATGGTGCCTTGGCTCAAAATTCCGATGACTACATCCGTTCGGTCACGCTGACGGGGAATCTTACCGGCGCTGTAGTCTCGGTCGATTGGTATTTCAGTGCCAGTGGCTCCTATAGCACCAGCTTTGGCGTCAACATGAAGGTCTTCGTCGGCGGTGCCAACGGTTGGGTAGAAACTCACTCGGTTGTCTTAAACACGTCCAACAGTACTCTAAATAGCTTCCAAGAGGAAGCATTCACCCTCACCACCGCGCAACTGGCGGCTGGCGACTTCGTCCGCGTCTCCGTTCAGGATCGCTCGAATGGCACTGAGTTCATCAGCGGATTCTTCGCCGCTGCGCCGGCAGGTAACCACTTCGACAATGTGGATACTCCAATTCCGGCTTCGGGCGCGCAAGGGGGCACCAAGACCTATCTGCCGGGAGCCAATCCAATTCTCGATTTCCTGACCATCCGATCAACCATCACAGTGACCGGCGATGCGCCCACTTCGGCGGTGCGTGTGACGATCGATGAACTCTACCACACCTACGTAGGCGACCTCGTCATCTCCTTGGAGTCACCCGATGGATTCATTCAAACCTTACGCAATCGCGTCGGTGGCGGTGCTCAGAATATTTTCAATGAGTCCTTCTTGATCACCACTGGTAGCTTGATCGGTGGGCCTAGTGGCGGCGAATGGACTTTGATCATCGAAGACCGCGCCGGTCGCGACCAAGGCGAACTCATCAAGTGGAGCATCGAGGTGGAAGCGATCAATGCGACGGTGGTCGAATCAGGCCCCGAGAATATCCCGCTAGTCGTCTCTGGCTTGACGGGTAATCTGACGGATGTGGACGTGGTTTTCAACGGGTTGACCACAGGTAGCCTCGCCGGATTGCGGGTCGAGCTAGTCGCACCTCACGCCGACGGCGCGACGGGACCCAGCATTCTACTCTTCGACGGCATCGGCGGGGATAGTACCACGCTGCTCAACACCATCTTCAGCCAAGAGTCCGGGCGCGCCATCGACACCGGTAATGGCACCTTCAGCGATGTTTTCCGTCCGCAAGGCGATCTCAGTAGCCTAGCTCTCAAGGGAGGCAATGCGGGACTGAGCCCGAACGGCACTTGGTATCTGCGCATCACCGATAGCACGATTGATCGCGGCACGCCGACCAAAATTGATTGGGCGCTCCGCCTACGCACCGACGAATGGGTGGCCTCGACCATCGAAGTCAGCGACAAGGGCATGATGAGTGACCTCGTGCTGAACGTGCAGTTCAGCCACGCCACTGGCGATGATCTCGAGTTCCGCCTGATCGGCCCGACTGGCCAGACGGTGAACCTGCCAGAGCTGTCCTTGTGGACGAATGTAACTTTCGATGATGATGGAATCACCGGGGCGCTCGATCTCGGCGCGTTAGATCTGTTCCGCAACACCGACGCCGATGGCATCTGGAAGCTAGAAGTCCGCGATCTCGTGGGCGATCGTGACGGTGCGTTCGAAAGCTGGTCCATGGATATTGCTTCGCAGACCACCGATGTGCCCCTCCAAGTAGAGAATCAGCCAAACGGTGCCACCGATGTCACCCTGGATGTGCGCCTCCTGCCCGATGCGACTAGCGAGCGTCCGCTCGATTTGTCTGGCGTCGGCATGCGCCTCGTCACTCCAGACGGTCGCCAAATCGACCTCTTCAATCTAGGCACCTTGACTGGTTCCGCACTCGGTGGTGCCCTCCGTGCGATCCGATTCTCCGACAGCGCCGGCACTCCGGTCACTTCTGGCAGTGCCCCTTATGCTGGCATCTTCCAGTCGCTAGACTTGCTCAATCTCGTCGATGGTAATGGCAACTCCATCCCCTTCGATCCGAATGGCGAGTGGGCGCTGCAAATCTTCGACAGCAAGGGCGACATCGCAGGAGTGGTCGAATCTTGGGCGCTTAATTTCTCTTACGAGCCGATCAATGGTGAGGCACTGCAAGCTTCCGTCGTCGGCGACGTCAATGCGGACGGACTGGACGATATCGGCTTCGTGGTCAGTGGTTTCCGGGGCGAGGAAAGTCTCGATCCCGCCGTCGGGCGTGCCTTCATCCTAGGTGGCCGCGACTTGCCAAACAACAGCGGCGTGGGCGCGATCCTGACTTCTCTGGACAACCTCGCACCCAGCGAGACCATTGCGGGCGCCTTGATCAGCGGTGGCAGCCTGATCAGCCGTGCTTCGACCATCCTCGAAATCGACGGCTTCAATAACAATCTACTCTTCCGTGCCCTCAACGAGCGCACTGCTGATAATGGCGTGGCCATCCGCGCGATCTACATGCCCGGCCAGACTGAGGGCGTCGAAGTCAGTTACGATACCACTGCCAGACTGCTGACTATTTTCATCCGTGGCTTGGGCGTAAATGCCAATGATGTAGTCACCCGTCTACAAACATCGACCGCAGCCGGCATGGATGCCTTCCGCGCAGCCTTAGAAGTCGTCCTCTATGCCGAAACACAGGCCAATCTGTTCACCGACTCGATCTGGCAGGTCTTTGGCACCAACGTCGCTGGTTCGATTCAGCCATTGGGTGATCTCAACAATGATGGCGCCGATGACTTCGCGCTGACCCGTAGCCGTGAGGATTCCGGTGCCTCCTCCGGTGCAGTCTTGGTCTACACAGGCTCCGCTGACTGGCGCCTACCAGTGACTACGTCCACCGAGGCTGCCCTCAGCACCTTCGTCCGGATCAACCAAGCGAGCCTCGGTGAGTTCGGCTCCACTTCGACCATCAGCGACCTCAACGTCACTGCGGGTGACTTCAACGGCGATGGCCGCGTCGACCTCGTGGTCGGTCGCCCCGAATTCGTCCGCGTATCTGGTCAGTTGGATAACTTCGCTCCTGCGCAGGTGCTGACCAGCAGCACCCGCGGCGCGGTTTACACCTTCTTCTCGATCAACACCCGCACCACGCCGACCCTACAGTTGCGTGATGCACAGATCATCATCGAGGGGCAGGGCGAAACCGACCGCCTCGGCGTGTTGGCGGCGACGCCGTTCATGGATGTGGATGGCGATGGCGTGAGTGATCTATTCATCGGCGCGCCGACGGCCAACAGCTCACTCGGTGGGGTCCGGGTGGATGCGGGTCGCCTCTACTTGATCTATGGCAGCCGCACAATTGAGGCGATCCCAGATCGTGGGTTTGACATTCTGACCAACCGGAGCATTGCCGGTGCCGGCAGCTTCCTAGTCGATACGGGCATTGGCCGTCCCTCCGCCTTCTTCGATGCCGACCTGACTGGAGATGGTAATCTGGATAGCGATCGCTACACTCTACAGCCTGGACAAGGCGACAAGTGGTACCGCTTCACCACCCTCGGCGATGGTGGCTTGGGCGATATGATCCGCCTCGACCCGATTGCCGGCGTGCAAACCGAGCAAGTCCTCCGTGGCATGTCTGGCGTCTTGACCGATACCAATGCCGGCACCGGCGTGGAAGCGTTTGAGGTCGATCTAAGTGGACTCGGCTTGACTCTGTTGAATCCGAGCGATCAGGCGATCCTAGAGTTTGACCTGACGCCTTACCTCAGTCAGCTCGACAACCCGAACATTCTCAAGCGGGTCACTTTACGTCTTGCTGGCTTGAGCAGTGCCGATGTTACCTTGCCCAGTGGTATCACCCTGATCAGCACCTTGGGCGATAGCGAGTTGGCCTTCACCGTTCAGACCCCGGACGGCCACTTCGAATTGTGGCGTAGCGATGGCACGCCGTTCGGCAGCCAGCGTATCGCCACTCTGGACTACGAGCCAATCGCTCTGCACGCAGTCGATAGCCAGCTCTTCGTCGTTCAAGACAATGCAGATGTTGATCGCTACGAAGTCTTGGCTCTAAACGTAGCCCGCACCGGGTTGGTCTATGAGAGTGGTATCGGCCGATTAGAAAAGCAACCGACACAGTTCGCCGGCAGTGATGCTCGTTACTACATCGCAGCAGGTGGCACCGTCTTCTCCGGTATCAATCCTGGCTCGGCCACCGCGATGAGTGCTCCAAGCGAGGTCACTCGCCTGCTGGAAACCAGCGCGGACGTAGTCTATGCCATGAGCCCGACCAACTTGTGGCTTCTCAGTGGTTCCTCCGCTAGCATTGTCGAGCGTTCGACTGAGGTGCGCGGTGCGCAGGCTCTGGCCGCTGCGGGCGACTTTGTCTTCTTCCGCGATTTATTGGATGGCTCGACCGTCACTTGGTTCGCTCGCCTAGGCGGTGCCTCCGCGAGCGCCAGTGCGCAGCTTCTGACCAACAGTGGTGGTGGCATCCTGACTTCGATTTCGGAAGCCGCGGTGATCGGTGATCATCTCTACCTGATCGGCGAAGCGACCAATGGTGCGGGTCTCTGGCATCTGGCTCCAGGTAGCGATGAGCTGGTGGCTGCGGCCACCTCGTTTGCCATCCCTGCAGGGCTCACCGTCTTGTCGGGCGATCGTCTTGCCTTTAACTACGGCAGCGCCTTCGCTCGCAATGGTCTGGCCGTGATCGATCCAGATGGCAATCCGCTCGTCCCCGTCGCCAGTGGCACCATGCCTACCGGCACGGGTAATATCGTCGACCTCTTTGCCTTCGAGGATGTGCTCGGCCACACCGGCACGACTTTCTTCTTCGCTGCCGAAAATGCGGCAGGTAACGAAGTTTCCTGGCAGGCCACGCTGACTGCGACCTCTCTCAGCTTTGTCCCATTCAGCGCGGCCACTAGCACGCCGATCAACCCAGACGAGTTCACCCTGTTCGCGACTGAGGTTTACTTCGTGGCCACCAGCACTCTGTTCGGTCGTGAGATCTACAGCTATAACGGAACCCGAGTCGCCCTGGCTGCCGACACTCGCCCAGGCGCCGCCGGCAGTGATCCGGCAGACCTCAGTGTGATCGGTGGTAACCTTTACTTCACCGCAATCGCCCCTGACACAAATACCGAGGCTCGCGAGGTCTTCGTGCTGTCTTCTGCCGACACCAGCCTCTTGCTGAATGCGCCGGGTGTGGATAATGCGCTCAGCTTCATCGCTCCCGATGGATTGAGTGTCCCGAGTGTCACTATCACTCCGCAGATCGCTGGCGTCCTCACAATCACGTCCGTCGTGAATGGCGACGAGTTAATCATCCGCGTCCTACCGGGCGTCACGACCGCCGCCAATGTCGTCGACTACTTCTCTACTGGTGAGCCAGGTGAATCGACTGGCTGGAGCGTCAGCTTGGGCACGGATAGCGAAACGGATGCCACGGCCGATGGTTCAGGCATCCTGCTGGCGGGTGATTTCACCGTGACCGGGGGCACACTGGCCGTCGATAATACCCGCACGCTTTATCTGCCCGGAACCGCCGCCACCCTGATCCTCAGCGAACGCGTGATCGGAACGGTTCCATCGGCCCTACAGAACTTGACCGTGGTTTGGGTCACCGGTAGCGCGGCAGACGCCACCTACAATAGCACGAACAACACGCTCACGCTGACCTTCGTGAATGGAACCACAACAGCGACCGCTCTGGCTCTAGCCATCGGCCAAGTGGGCGCTGAAGTCGCTGGTATCCCATTCCGCGCAGCAGTCGTCGGCACTGGAACGGACACGCTGGCCGCCATCAACGGAACCTTCAGCACGGGTGTCAATCAAGTCGCTGCCACCGCAACCCTCACACTAGGAACGGGCACGATTGATGTGACGGCTGCCGTCGCTGGCATCGCCTGGAACGACTATATTTTCCGAGTGGTCGGCGCCTACACCGATGGGAGCGGCAATGCTCTGGATGCGACCACACCAGTCGCGATTGTCTTCGATAACCCGAACGATACCTACACAATTTACGCCCTGCCAGGTGTCGCCACGCTCAGCGACATCGCCACAGTCATCAACGGCTTAGCCAACTTTGACGCGGCGGTGAATACCAGCATGACAACGGCCGCGCTCGAAGCAGTGCTCGATCTCGGTGGTGTCCTAGTTGCCGATAACACCAGCGGCACCCGCACCATCACCTTCGATGACGCCATGTTCGTCCCTGTGGTGGGCCGCGAGTACACCATCACCATCGGCACAGATGAGTTCACGGTCGAAGCCGCTGCCTCGGCCACCTCTCTGACCAACTTGGAAACGCTCGTTGCGGCCTTGGCTTCGGCAATCGATGCGGACGCAACTTACACCGCGACCAGTAGTGGCACTCTAATCAGCATCACCGCCGGCGCTCCCACGGCGGTCATCACTGTCAGCGAAGCGATTGAGTTGACCGTCGGTGTCACGATTGGCACTACGGTAGTCAGCGGAGAAGATGACACCCGCACGATCACATTTGACCATCCCGACTTTACGGTAGTGAGCGGGGCGGCATACACAGTCCGAATCGGCTCGGATGGGTTCACTGTAACAGCCAGCTCCACTAATCGTGCACTATTAGCCACAGACTTGGCGGCAGCGATCAATGCCGACGATGACTACGTCGCCAGCTCTTCAGGCAGAGTGATTAGTATTACAGCTGGAGCCGAGGGAGCGACGATCGTCGTCCTTCGAGAAGATGATGTATTGGCCAATCGTTTTGCGGTGGCCTTGATTCCAGACTCAGCCCTGACTTTGACTATCGGCGGCGAAACGTTGACGATTAACGCAGGTTACGACGAAATCGGCGTGGTCGTGCGCTTAGATGGCAGCGGCAGCGCTACCGCATCGGCCAGCTTCGCAAGCAACATCCTGACGGTTGTCTATCGTGCGGGTGTCAGTGATCTCGCCGAATTGGTTGCGGCAATCAATGCGGTGACTGAATTCTCTGCTTCCTCTACAGATGCCACCGCCATCGTCGACTTCACCGCGACCACTACCACGGCGGGCGGCGTCAACCCAGTCGCTGCCGTGACCACGATCACGCTGCCCGATGGCACTGTGCTGACCGTGACTTCGACCGATCCGACCAGCCATGCCGACTTTAGCGGGCTCGCCGCCAACATCGTCCTAGGCGCGACGGCTGGAGTCGCAGTGACTGTCTCCGCAGTGACCCTCACGCTAGTGGACGGTGAAACTGCGCTGGCGGCTCTCAATACCTTGTTAGCGGTCGAAGACTTGACTGCCGCCACCAACCGTCCTGCCGCCCAAGCCGCTCTGGCACTGATCACAAATCTGGGCGCAGACTACACCGCAGGTTCACCCGCAGTGCCTGCGAGCGCGCAAGTTCGCGTGCCGGGCACGAACAACGACTTTACGATCGAAGCCTCGGCGCGGATCGCAAATCATACCGTGCGCTTCGAAGATGGCGGACCAGGGAGCGCAATCAGCGTGCAGATTGTCGGCGGTATCATCGCGATCTCAATCGACTTCGGCTCTAGCACTGCCGCTGAGGTAGTCGTCGCGCTGAACGCTCCTTTCACTTATAGCACCGCGCTCGTCGGCGGCAGCGACACCACGGCGGCGAGTGGTACGCTCAGTATTTCGGACAACGTTCTCAACGTCTCCATAGTCGCCAACGGCGCTGCCGCCAATGGCATCCGTATCGTGCTTGAGGGCGACGAAACTGCCACGGCACTCAGCGCCAACTGGGTCGGTGATGATGCGACCGGCACTACCAATCGGACCCTCACCCTGACCTACATCCCCGATGTCACTACTTTGGGAGAGATAATCACCTTCCTCAACAGCTACACCGGTGCTAGCATCGGCCCCTCGGCCACCCCGACGGCTGTTAGCTTCCAATCTGCTTTGGCCACGGGAGGCAACGCTGCGGATGTGATCCTGAGCCTCGGAGCGGCGCTCCTCACCGAAACGGGTGCTTCCGCGCTGCATGATGGCAGCGGCGTGATCAACCCCGCAGCCGTCAGCGCCAGTGGCTTGCCAAGCCTGAGTAATGATAATTTGTTCAACCCGAATCAGCTGGTTGTGATTGATGGCATCCTCTACTTAGTCGGCGATTACTTTGAGCCGCTGGTGGGCACCATAGCTGATGGAACGGCCAGTGCCGCCGCAACTGTCACTCTGACCTTGGGTGGTGAGAGCCTAACAATTCGCGCCTCCGATAATGGTGCCGCCGCCTCCGATGGTAGTCGCTTCAACAGTGTCGAGGTTCGCATCACGGCTAACTCTGGTAACGGTGTCATCGTCAGCTACGATTCGGTAGCCAAACTGCTCACAGTGTCCTACGAGCCAGGAGTCTCCAGCTACCAAGCCCTGCTAGAGGCGGTCAATGCCTTGCCCAACTTCACGCTGACTTATGCGACGTCCAATCTGGGCGAGGCTCCGTTGCCCTTGAATAACGTCCATCTCTGGCGTCAAGCCGCTAGCGGATCGACTACCCTTGAGCGTGTCTTGCCGGCATCACTTCAACTGCAGGGTGAAGTCGCCTTGTCGCTGAGCGATGCGGGTCTCTTGATCGTCGATGGCGGAAATGGTATCCGACTTCTGGATACAGATGACGACACTCTGACCACTGTCCGCGCCGATGGCACCTTCACCAGCTTCGCTCTGATGGCTGACGGGCAGTTCGCGTTGCTCGACAATGTCGGTCGCGCTATCCGGTTGACAATTGATGGCGGCAGCACGCTCGCCGCGGTCAAGGCGCAACCGTGGTTAAAGCTGACTCAAGCGACTGCCCATGATGATGCACTCTACGTGGTCGATAATACCGGCCCTGAAGAAGTCCTCTACCGTGTCGATGGTTCCAGCGCCGAAAGCGTCCACTCAGTGATCTCGGGTCAACGCTTTGAGCAACTGATCTCGGTCGGTGACGAGTTCTACTTCACCACACGCAGCAGTTCTGATGTGCTGGCCTTGTTCCACCTAAACACGACCACGACAGTGGCGACGGCAGTCACCCTGAGTGCAGGTGCCACCACGATCCCGACCACTTCTAGTGCTGGCTCCTTCCACTCCTTCGTCGCACTCGGTGACAATATTCTCTTCGTCTACAGCGTGCCGGGTGCCAATCGCTTGGCTTCGATCCATACCGATACGCCGACAGTCGCCGCCCAGATTCGCGACATTGGCTCAGGCACGGTCTCGGAAATGACAGTGGTCGGCGATCGCGCCTACTTCCGCTTCGGCGGTGCCCGTGGCTTCTTCCTCTGGACGACCGACCTCACCGAGGCCGGCACTAAGCGTGCCACCAACCCGCGTAACTCCTCCATTCAGCAAGCAGCCGATCCTGCTCAGTTAGTCGCATTCAAGGGGCAGCTCTACTTCACCGCACCGACCAAGGATGCCGAAGACGTGATCTGGGTCTCGATCCCAGACGTTTCTGGCGTAAGCGTGATCGAGACCGCTCCGCTGATTGATCTGGTTAATTCCGTGGTGCCACCGCTCATCATCTCCGTGCTCAATAATGCGGGTGATGGTATCGTGACTGCAGCGGATGGCTCGGCGGATCGCACCGATGTGCTCTACTCCGCTGAATCGGCCGATCAGGCGCTGATCGATGTCACGGAAATCGTCCGTAGCTTCTTGGCCGCAGGCAAGACTCGCATCACCTTCGCACTCTCCTTGAACCTCGAAGCGAGCCTCATCCCTGACGACGGCTTCACCATCGCCCGTGCCGATGTGGCCAATGGCTCACAGCTCCAAGTGGTCACCGGTTCGGTCGCCTCAGTCACGGGCTCGCTCTTTTCGGAAGAGGGGCGCCTGCTTCAATCCAATCAGCCCGTCATCGATCTGAGTCAGCTGCCTGCGGGCACTTACTTCCTGCGGGTCAATGGCCCATCGGATGCGATCGAACTCATCCAGCGTGGCACCGCTACGATTCAGCCAAGCGGCACTTCCCTCGGCAGCGCCAAGGACTACACCTACTTTATCCGCGAAAACCAACTGCGCCGGACGAACGGCTTCCTCGGGGAAACTAACTTCCTCGACCAGGTAGTCCGCTCGGGGCCCAATACGATTGATATTATTGGTGGTGCCGATCTACGCTTAATCGGTGGCGCCGGTGATAGTTTCTACTTCACCCGCGTCGAGCCGAACGGCACCGATCCTGACCAAACCGTGCTCTGGGAAATCTCTGGGCAATTTGCCCAACGTGTCGGCGTGATTACCGGGGATGCCGAGCAGTGGGTTGCGGTTGGCGATACCATGATTTTCAATGGCGCGAGCATCCTCTATGCAGTCGAAGGCACTCAGTTGACGGAGCTCGAAGACTATGTAGATGCCACCATCAGCGGGCTGGCATCGGTGGCAGACCGCGCGGTTTACCTCGTGACTGAAGCCGCTGTCGTCGGTGCCTTCGGTCGCTGGCACGCCAGCGATGGCACCGTGGCTGGCACCGTGAGCCTCGATAACATCGAGGCGGGTGGCCAAGCAGCTGGCGACGTCGTCGCAACGGGTGGCTTCCTCTTCTATCTAGAGGAGAATGCGGGCGCTCTGACTCTCTGGCGCGCACAGCCCGGAGAGGGTCAAGCCTTCGGTGCCGAGCCGTTGAAAGTCGCTGCCTTGGCTGCGGTCGACGCGGTCGAATGGTCGATCCTCGGGGTCTCTAACTTCAATGTCCTCTTCACCGTCACCAACGCCGATGGCGAAGTCCAGTTGTGGATCAGCAACGGTAGCGGCGATGGCCTCCTCGGTGGTCAGCAGCCGGGCACGATTCAAATCGAAGCTGACCTCGGTGGCGAGGCCGCCTACGTCGGCGTATTCGATAACCGCATGTTCTTCGTAGTCGATGGCGCGGATACTCAATCGCTCTGGTCGACCCAAGGCACCTCTGAGTTGACCTTTGTCGTGGTCGCCGAACTACCGGGCGAAGCCCGTAGCCAAGTCGTCTGGAATGACGAAACTTATTTCATCGCTGGCCCGACCTTGAGTCCGCTCCTCTGGAAGTTGACCGATGATGGTGCCGAGTTCGTCAGCTTCTTGCCAGTGTTTGCCGATAAGTTGACCGCCGCTGGCGACGTCTTGGCCTTTACTGGACTCTTTATCACCGATCTGGAGACGGGCGATGCTCTCTTTGTGACCGATGGCACGGCGGAAGGTGTCCGCATGGTGGTCGAACTCTCACCGGTCAACCCAGGCCGCATCACCGACATCGCGATGACGGCTAACGGGATCGTCTTTATTGTTCAAAATAACGACGCCATCCTCGATGGATTCGTCGACTACAGCCTCTGGATCTCCAACGGCTTCCGCGACGGCACCTATCCGATCCTCAGCAGCAATGGCGGCACCCTGCCATTTGGCACCACTGGTAGCGAAGCTATCCGCCCTGAACTACTCAAAGTCGTCGGTGCCGTGGCCTTCTACGCCTTCGATGGCCGCATCATTGCCACCGATGGCACAGCCGAGGGCACCCGCATCGTAAATCCTGTCGAAGATATTCAGCCACTAGAGTGGATCGAGAGCGACGGGCGCCTAGTCATCCTCGACCAAAATGGTCGCCTGTGGATGACTGAAGGCAACCTGGAGGGTCTGCCCTTCAGGATCGAAGTGAAAGCACCCGTTTCAGGCCGCTCGCACTCAGTCGGTGATGGCGACATCATCAACGGGGGTGAGGGCAACGACATCATCATCGGCAACGGGGATAACGACATGCTATTTGGCGGCGGCGGCACAAACTTCTTTATCGCCGAGCGTAAAGAAATCCGCGACTTGCAGCCGTTTGAGAATTTCACTCTGCCTCCGATCCAAGAGTTCAGCTTCCAGCAGCCACGCGCGACGGATACCGAGGTCTGGATACCCGATGTCAATTTGGCCGCAGCCATCGCCCGCGCCCTTGGCATCGCCGTGACAGTAGGCTTTGACGGTCGTCCAGTCATCCACGGTAAGATTATGGCCAGCCAATTGGCCACCCTCGCTGAATTGCAGGCACCTAATGCCGGCATCCAAAGCGTGGTCGGCCTCCAGTTTGCGCGTAACTTGAGCGTCTTGAATCTGAATGGTAACCGCATCGAGGATCTCTCCATCCTCGTGCCCGCTACCGACACTGTCTCGGGTGCCATCACTGGGCTGTCCAACTTGCGGGTCTTTAGTATGGATTACAACGGCGGCGGCATCCTCACCTTCAATGGTGCCGACGAGCCGGGCGCAGGCGAGTATGTCGACCTAGCCGGGCTGATCAGCGATATTCAAATGACGGTCACCTTCTGGTTCCGCACAGACAACTTTGGCCAGCCGATGGGCTTGTTCTCCATGGATAGCGGCTTCCAAGGTGCGGGCGGATTGGATCGCTCCATCTTCCTCGATGAGTCGGGTCGTATCGGTGCCTTCATCTACGGCGGAGCCACCGACGGGTATGAAGTCATCCGCAGCGCCGACGATACCAACTTCGCCGATGGTCAGTGGCATCACGTCGCCTACGTCTTCAGCGGCGACACGGGTGTGCAACAGCGCCTCTACGTGAATGGCGTCCAGGTCGCCGTCGGCACCATCACTTCTTCCAGCCTATCGATCCAAGATGGCTTCAATGTCGGCTTTGCCCATGCCGTCGCGGGGGCCCCCGCCGGTGCCAGCATCCTTGCAGGCGGCATTCCAGAAACACCTGGCGAGGCCGCCTACTTCAAGGGCGATCTCGACGAGCTGCGCATCTGGGACACAGCCTTCACCGATGTATTGGTCAATGCCGATATGATCAGCGGCTACCCCGCAGAGCGTGTCACCCTCGTCGGCTACTGGAGCTTCGATCAGGCACCGGGCAGCTTCGTGATCGATCACAGCCTCTTCGGCCGCAACGGCGTCATGGGTGGTGGTAATATCGACCGCGCACCGGCCTTTAACTTCATGCAGCCAGACCCAGCCAACCGCTCGGCTCCAGGTCTGGCAGAGTTCGCCGGTGTCGGCCCAGAACGCACGCTCTTCCAGACGATCATCCGCGATCTCGGACGCCTCAATGTCCCCGGCCCGCTAGAGAAGGTCAGCCTAGCCTACAACCGTATCGATGTGCTCGATCCGCTCAGTAACCTGCCGGACATGAACTTCATCAACCTCGAGGGCGTCGTTAATTCGCAAGATCCGATCCTCGGCCTTATCTTCGATCATACCGATCAGGACGAACCGCAGACCCGCCTGTTTACGACTAAGGATGGCATCGTCATCGAAGTCGAAGGGGATCGCACTCTAGTCCTCAGCGCAGGCACTTGGGCATGGCGCCGCTTGACAGTGGGTGGTGGCGTGGATGGCGACGAGTCGTTCAGCCTAGAAATCGACACGGCCACTGATGAACTGATCGTGACTGCCTTCGGCACCGAGCAACGCTTCGATTTAGCTGCCTTCGACCAGATCCTCTTCGACGGTGGCAATGGGAACGACTCACTCTCGATCACCGGAGCGTTCCCACTGGATCTGTATCTCTTCGGCGGTGCCGGTAACGATACGCTCCAAGGCGGCCAAGCGACCAATTACCTCTTCGGTGGCGCGGGTAATGATACCCTGAGCGCACAGGGTGGTGACAGCTTCCTCACCGGTGGCCAAGGCGACGACGCTTACCTCTTCTTCGATAACTGGGGCACCGCTCGGGTGAACGAAAATCCAAATGGCGGCAGCGACACGATCGACTTCTCGAACGTGCCTGAGGATGAAAACGTGACTGATAATGATCTGGAGATCAATATCCGCGGCACTTCCCGCACCGCCGATGGCGCAAATACCGTCGCCCACGAGGCCAACACCATCGAGCGCTTCGTCGGAGGTGCCGGTTCAAATGACATCGTCAACCTTCACCGTGAAGAGGGTGGCTTGCTTGAACTCGGCGACGACAGCCTCGTCTGGGATCGCGTGGCGATCACCCTCGCCGCCATCGAAAAGATCGATGTCCGCTTCGTCAACGAAGACGGCGACCGCACGGGTGTGGTTCGTATCCTCGCCGATCAAGATTACACCAATCGCGAGCTCCGGATCGAAGCACGCGGCATCGACATCCGCGCCTCGATCAAGGCCGAGGGCCTATCGCTACAAGCCACCAATATCATCGGTATCCGCCAAGACTTTAATCTCGAAACCGGCTTGGGCCGCTTGATCACCCTCGAAGCCGATCGTATGCGCATCGCCGCAGAAAATGGAGTGGGCGATGTCAACAGTCCGCTTTACGTCAAGGCCGGTGTGCTGGAAGCGCAGACCGAAGGGGCTGCCGGCATCTATCTGGTCGCGCTGAATGACGCTGTCATAGGGGATGTCCGCTTCGACACCATCGGCGCGACGACCGCTGGCCTCCAAACAGGCGCGGGTGGCAACATCCACTTAGTCAACTTGGCTGGCGTGCTCACCGTGGACCAAGCGATCCAAGCCACAGGTGGCCGCGTCGTTATCACTAGCCAAGCTATGGATATCAACGCAGAGATCTCTAGCGTCCGCGAAATCGGTGGGCAAATCGTTGCCCGTGGCACTCTGGTGCTACAGTCACTTTCGACTCGCAGCTCCATCGGTATGGCCACCACTGGCGGTCAGACGCTGCACTTCACTGCGACCGAGATCGGCCACTTCATGAACGGCTTCGACTCCTCCTCGCCCGCCAGCTTCATCTCCAACGGCCGCCTCGTCACGCTGCCCGCAGTCTCCGGCATCACCATCGGTCGGGCCGACGGTCGCCACGCGATCACGCTCGCGGAATTCACCTACACCGAAGAGTTCACCTTCCGCGCACCAGAGTCGGCGGGTCGCTTTGATATCATCGCTACCGTGATCCTTGCCCCGTCGATCGTCGATGGTCAAAATCCCTCACTCAACTTTCTCGGATAGTAACAGTCCTTTCTTATATAATGTAGTTGCTATCCTTATCCGTTTAACTTTTCTAATTCTAACCTTTTTTACTAACTTATGCCTTCCTTTTCACATCAAACTCATAACCGCTTTGCGGTTGAGGGATTGGAGTCCCGGATACTGCTTTCTGCAGTACCGATGGATGCCATGATGGAGGTCGAAGAAGCGCCCGTTGTTTATGAAGTCCAGTATGTCGCGGCGGCGGAGCAAACTGCCGTGCCGAGTAGTGAGAGCCAAGACAGTCTCTGGTCGGGCGCCAGCGCTTTACAAGAAGGCGCTGCCGAGATTCCGGCCATGCTCACGATCACCCCGGGCGGTGTTTTGGATGCTTCGGGTCAATGGCTGCAAGCCCTCGAAGCGGGCACCACGCTCGTGGCGACGGAAATTCACATTGCCGATGGCACGATTCTGGAATCCGTTTCTTTGCGAGCGGAGACCATCACTTTGGGTGCGGTCACTTGGTCGGGCGCGAGCCACCTCGATGCCACTGAGCTACAAGTGATCGGTGCACAAACCGCGCTTTCCGGAGCCAGCTTACTGCTGACTCCGAGCGCCGACGACGCGCCCATTTTCCTCGGAGTGGCGGTCGATGGGGTCGACTTTGGGCTAGACGAGCAAGCGCTCTCCCTGCTCTCGGCAGCGGAGCTGGACCATCTCACCATCGGTAGTGCCAGCGGCAGCCATTTGTTTTTCATCGATGGGCTAGAATTTGAGGGCGACCTAACGCTGCAAGCCTCCCAGGGGGTCGGTTCCTTTATGGTGTTGAGCGAGGTGCTCCACAGTGGAGGCACTTTGACCTATATCGGCACCGGCACTACCCAGTTCACCAGTGCGGATACGCTGCTAGAAGGCACCCCGCTGACAGTCGACGATAGCGTCGAACTAGTCTATGTTGCGCCGACCCCCGCTGCGGGAGGTAACCCAGCGACTCCGGGTAACCTGAACACCATCCGTATCGACACTACGCATAACGGCAATCCCGATGGTGCGGACATTACCATCGACGGCAGTATCCGCGGATCCGATGAGGGGGGGGGCGGCCATTTGATTTTAAACGCTGGTAGCAACGGTATCATCCGAATCACCGGGGATATCGGCACGGCCAAAGCGCTGGAAAGAATCACCATCGAGAACGCCGCGCAGGTCATCATTGAGGGCAATATTCAAGTCGAAGAATTTGTCATTGAAAGTGGCACTGGGGATGTGATCCTCGGCACCGGCGCGGCTAATTTTGTTAACATTGAAGGGCTCAACGCGAACACTGGTGTCTTTACCACGCGCACAGCTAGTAACATAACCATCAACGGCGATTTTGAGATGGTGAATGGTGACGCCATTTTTGAAATCACGGGCGCTGCGGGCACTCGCCAGTTTTGGATCAAGGGTGAGGTCGATGTGGGTGACGGCAACCTCACTATCGAACGCGCCAACCGGGTTTTGATGTCCGACGATGTGGTCGTCTCCGGGGAGCTTTCCCAACTGGTCGGTTTTGATAATACTCGCTTTGAAGCGAATGTCAGCGCTGGTTCGATCACCCTAAACGCCATTAATCAGATTCGCTTTGAGGGAGACGTCCTCTTGCTCATTGGTGATCTGACCTTGGTCACCAATAACATCGATTTCCGCGGCGGTAATGCAACCGTCGGCGGTGCCCTCGACCAAGCAGGGCTGTCTATCTCCGATGCCTTCTTCCGTCCCGCGACTGCCAGTGATGAGATGAACATTGGCTCGCCCCTTGGGGCCGGCAGTAACTTTACTTTCTCTGCCACCGATATTATCGCGCTAGAGAATGGCTGGAATTCGATCACTTTCGGTTATGATACCGGCTCGACGAATCTCGCCCGTATCGGTACCGCAACGTTCCTCGATGCGGTCATCGTCCATGCCGGCTCCATGCTCGTTAATGGCCCGTTAGGTGCCCGCAGCAGCCTGACCTTGGACGCGGCCACGGGTGATCTGGAATTCACTAACAGTGCCCTGGTCACGGTCGTGAATGAGCAGATCAGCAACGTCTGGCAGACCAGCTTCGTCGAGATGACAGCCGACCAAGGTGACATCCTTTTCAGCGACGGCGCCTCGACCCTGATCAGTAATTCAACTGACCTCGGCACCGAGACGCCTGCATCCACCATCACGATGACGGCGACCCTCGGCGATATTCGCGATCAGTCGGCGACTCCAGGCTTTCAACAGGCGCGCGATATCGACCTGACTGCGAGTGGTGACATTGTGCTCTACACCCGCACAGAAAACCTCTGGGCAGAATCCACCGTCGAGGGTGCGATTGAGATTTTTGAACTAGACGGCGTGCGCGCGCATTCGCTCGTGACTGCGGACGGCTTGATCGAGCTGGATACCGGTGGCCTGACTCAAGTGGATCTCGCCCAATCGAGCACCGACGATGCGAATAATACCATATTTGTTTCCGCGCTCGATTCGATTCTAGTCGGTGAAATCCTCGCTGGTGATCAAGGCGATGTTTCTTTGACCGCCCAAGGCTCCATCACTCGGATCTCGGGCTTGGCGGATGCAGATCATCGAATCGTGGCCGACCAGTTGACACTCTCGGCCGAGACCGGGATCGGTGAGATCGCTGCCCCGATTTTAATTCGGACGAATGGTCTCGACGGTGAGAATCTGAACGAGGGCAACATCCGTATCACCCATGATGGGCAGCGCGATGCCTTAACCGTCCGCTTGGAGAATTTTTCCTCAGTCGATGGCGACTTAGTCTCGCTCGATGTGCTCGATGCCAATGTGACCGTGACCAGCCTTTCCAACCAAAGCGACGGGGGTGTTTATTTGGATGTGGTGGGCGACTTTTTACTCACTGGTGCATTCGCCAGCGCGGGTGGAACCGTGCGGGTGACGCCAAGCGGCACTGCGGAACTAGCAGTAGGTAGCTCGATCAGCTCCGACGGTGGCGATGTGGCTTTGACGGCGCAAGCGAGTCTCACCATGGCACCCGATGCGCAAGTGGTCTCCAGTGGTGGCGAAATACTGCTGTCTACAGCCGCAGACTTATTACTCGGAACTGTCGATGCGCGCGACGATGCCTCGGCGCCTGGTCTCCAATCCGCATGGGGCGATGTCGCACTCATCGCCGGTGGCTGGCTGCGCGACCACACCGGCAGCAGCACCGTCAATGTGTACGCCGACGAACTGCACCTTTCAGCCCAAACTGGTATCGGTCAATTGCCCGACCTAGGCAGTGAGCAAACGATTGAACTCGATGCGAGTCTCGTAGCCGCAACGCTGGGGACTAGTGGCGACATCGTGCTCCACGCCATCGGCGACCTGACGACGGGTGTCCTACAGGCATTTACTTTTGATCAGCTCGATGTGAATGGGGCGATTCAGGCAGGTGCCTTGTCTGTCGCACCATTGGCTGGGATTTTGAATAATGATAGCGTCGGTGGCAACATCCTGCTTTCTGCGGTCGGTAGTCTCACGCTCAAAAGTAATGAGTTCGCGACCGACGCTTCCGCCGTGGCCACGGTCGCCGCTGGCAATGTGGTGCTCGTCGCCCAACAGTTGACGGTCGAAGATTCGATTTTGTCGAACGGTGGCTCTATCTCTGCCGATGTGGTCGATGCGATCACGCTCGATGCTGAAGTTTCGCTCGCCACCAGTGGTGCTGGAACCATTGCACTGCGCTCCTCCGCTGGCTCCATCGTGGCGGCTGCCGATAGCAGCTTAGTCACCGACGACACGGCGATTGTGCTGAGTGCGCAAAATAATATTGAACTGGGCAGCGTCTCTGCTCTCGGGGGTGCCGTGGGTCTGACTGCGGTTTCCGGTTCCGTGCGAGCCGCAGCGGGTGGGGCGGATTCCCGCACCGTGGTCGAAGCGGACACACTGGCGATCATCGCGGGTGGCGAAGTCGACGGGCCGCTTGCCAGCGCGGAGCGCTTCCGCGTATCGGTGAACACACTCAGCCTGACCGGTGGCACCGGCAGCGATTATCGTATTGATAATGATCAAAGCTTACTGATCGACACCACTAGCGCCAGCGCCGAGCTCTTTAATCGCTTCATGGTGGCCGGCTCATTAGCGCTGGCCGCCCAAAGTGACTTTGTAGTCAGTGGTGAGGGGCATATTGATCTAAATGTGCAGGGCGACTTGACCCTCGCGGGCGCACGTGTCCTAAGCACCACTGGCGCGGGCACTATCGACCTGGTGTTGAGTGGTGGCTTGACCATGGCTGCGCTCTCTTTGATCGAAACTGAAAACGGTGCCATCGATATCACTGCGGGCGAAACAATCAGCGTGGCTCAGATCGCATCGACCGATGGCGACATTCGCATCGAAACTGACAACGGTGCCATCATCGACAGCGACCCGACCGAGACGACGGTCGTCGATTTTTCGACCTTGGGGCAGCTCACACTGATCGCTGCCGATGGGATCGGCATCGAGTCGGGCCAGCGTGATACGCTCAGTGTCGCAATTGGGAGCCTGACCGCGACCACCGTGGACGGCGGCATCTTCGCAAGCTCTACTGATTCTTTTGTGATCAACGATATTTTGACTAGCGGAATTTTGGTCCCGGTCATCATTACTTCGCAGGGATCGCTGACCATCGAGAATAGCGTCGACGCGACCGGCGACGTGATCCTGCGTGCCGACGTCAACTTGACTCAGGCTGAGGCCGGACTCATTGCTGCGGGTTCGAACATCGCTCTGCAAGCGGGAGCGGATATGTCTCTTTTCCGGGTTCAGACGCCCGCTGCGGTGGCACTTGAAGTCACGGGCGCACTGACCGGCTACGCCGATCCTGCCCAAGCCGCGATCCAAGCCAATGCCTTACTTCTGAATGGTGTGGGCTCTGTCGGCACCCTTTCACAACCTTTGCTGATCGATGTCGAGCGTCTGGCTGGTTTGGTGACGGAGGGTGCGCTGGCCTTGGTCAATGAGAGCGATCTCACCATCGGCGCGGTGACCGTCGCATCGACTCCCGTGGGCACGGCCGATACGCTGCCGCTGGCACCACGCGTGCAATCAGGCGATCGTTTGCTAGTCAACGGGATCGGGACTGGAATTTTCATCGAAGTCGACGGTAGCTTCACTACCGAGAGCGTGACCGCCGCTTCACTTGAAACTGTGAGCGCACTGCCTGTCCTCGTCGAGAGCACTGGCGGCCAGACTTGGAATGGACGCTTCACCCTTGCGGGGGGAGACATCACCTTACGGGCTGGGGATTCGGTCACTTTGGATGCCAGTGATACCTTCAGCACGGCCGATGGCTCGCTGCTGATTGAGTGCCTCGGCCAGTTTACCTTGGGCGATAGCAGCGTGCTCGATCGCGGAGTCGGCGATTTGATCGTCGACGCGCAGGGCAATATTCTTCTTGCAGGTCAAATTACGGGCGCTGGAGATGCCGCGCTTCTGAGTGGCGACGCGATTCTCGTAGGCGCGGCCAACAGTTTACAAGCGACGGATCTAATTCTGAGCAGCACCCAAGGCATTGCTTCGTCCAGCCAATCGCTGGTAGCCGATGTCGAGCGCCTAGCCGTTCGCACGGGCGCTTCGGGCGTCTTTCTGCAAAACAGCGGTGCGCTCTCGATTAGTAATCTTGGTTTCGGTCTCGTATCGCTCGCTCCGGGCGGTGTTCAAAATGCCGCTTTCTCGGGCTTCGTCGGCGGTGTTGTGGCGGCGCAGGGTGGGCAGATTGAAATTGATAGTCAGGGTGCTTTGACCATCGAACTGATAGCGGCATCCGTCGATGCACTGCCCGGCACCGATCTGGCCTTCTCGCTGATAGCGGATGAGGCGGGTTCAGCCGGAAATGGTATCAGTGTCTTTATCGTGCGTGGCGATCCGCCAGCGCCTGCGAATCCTGGGGATATACCAGAAATTTTCGATTACAGCTCAGAGGATCGCTCGCTGACTATCTATATGGAGGACGTCATCTACACAGTGGGTGAAATCGTCGATATTATCAATAATCATCCGGAATTCCCAGGTCAGGTCGTGCTGGCGGGTGGGCTTGTCGACGGTTCCACGGTCTTCAATCTACCTGCACTTGAGCTTTCCACCTTCGCCACAACTGTTGGTGGCAGCGAAGATGGGCTGCGCTCTGAGATAGCCGGTATTCTAGCCGAGGGTGCGGAACCAATTGCCTCCAGTGCACAACTGCTGGTGCCGGATAACTTTTTCACCATCCGCATCACCTCCGACACGCCAGGTGCGTCGATTAATAACGTCATCGTTCGCTTGCTCAATGAGGGGCCGCTTGAAGTCACCGATGGAGGGCGCCTCAATCCGGGGACCAATGCCGCGCTGGTCGAATGGGATGGCAGCGAATTCCTCGATGTTTATGTTAACTTCGGTTTCACTACGGTCGGCACCGTCATCAATCGGATCAACGAGCAGGTCGGCATTCCGTTTAGCGCACAGCTGGGCGGCACCTTTGGTACCGACTCCACCGAGGTCGTACTCGGCGATGCGCCCGTCCTGATGGAGTCTAATCTACGGGCCTCCGCCATCTTGCGTCCGATCGGGAGCAACAACGATTTCCAAGTGATTGCCAGCGACTCGGGGCCACTCTTCAATGGGATCAATTTCCTTTTCCTTGATGATGGCACCCTCCCAGTCGACGGGGCAGAGGCGATCTTTAACCCGATCACTAATGTGATGACGCTGCGGATCCAAAGCGGTGTCACCACGACTAGCCAAGTGATCAGCGCCCTCAACGTTCAGGGCACCTTTATCGCGGCGCTGGTGCCGGAGCTCAATAATCTGAATAGCGGAAACGGCCCCGTCCATGCGCAGCGCTTCCTGACTGCGGGCGGTGCGGTCGCCGTTGAGGCCAGTGCCGTTTTACGCATGGTCGGTGCGAATAACGATGTCACGCTGACTGCCAATGATTTGGGCGATGATTTTAATAATATCGAAATCCGCCTGCTGGCCGATACTGCTGCTTCGCCGGGTTCGGTTGGGGTCAATTACGATAGCGTTCTCGAGCGTTTAACGCTGACGCTCAATCCGCTGTTCACGTCTGCCGCCCAAGTGGTGGATGCAGTCAATGAGGCGGCCACCCCGTTTACCGCCACCTCCAATGGCTCTGGCACCTTCGCACTGGCTCAATACCCGCCGACTTCCGGTGGCACCGGCGATGTCGCCCGCGCTGAAGTCATCGCGGCGGGCGCAGATAACGATTTTGAAATCAGCGCCAACTCGGCTTCCACGGCACTCATCAACACCCGCGTCTTCCTGATCGACGATGCGAGTATCGATGACGGCACCGCGGTCGCCACTTACCTGAGCGGCCCACGTCACTTGATCGTGCAATTGCAAAGCGGGGTCACCACCGCCGACGCCGTTTTGGAAGCGATCAATGAAGCCTCGATCCCGATGACCGCGACCTTACTCAGTGGCAATGACGGTTCGGGTGTCTATCAAGTTAATGCAGTGGTCTTTGCGGGCGGAACCGATCCGGTCTCTGCCACCAGCACAGTCGTCTTACCATCCGGAGCAGTCGTTACCGTAGTCGCCGACGAGGGAGGCATCGCCGCCAACGGCATCCAAGTTGCTTTCGCCATTGATGCGTCTCTAGCGGCAAACTCCGCCGCGCTGGGCTGGTTCGAAATGGGCGGCAAGCGTATCCTGCAATTGCGCGTCGATAGCGCATCGACTGAACTGTCGGTCATCGCAGCGGCACTGGCCGCCGACTCATCGATCCCATTTACCCTGTCGGGTGACTTGTCCGCCTCAGTTGGCAATCTGGCACCGATGACGGGCACTTTCAATGAGGGCACTATCGCGCTGACCGCTGAGGGTGCCATTAGCCTACTCGGGCGCATCGATAGCCAGACTGGACGTGTGCTTCTGGTCTCGACTAATGGTGATTTGACTTTCGATTCCGAGACCGCCCGCATCGAGGCGATCGACGGAGTGGATCTTGATTTTGCTGGAAACTTTGCCAATCTGGCTTCGCTCGAAGCGCCCTTGATCCGCGTCTATGGGGAGTCGGGGCTCTCCATCACGACGGGCAGTCAAAGTCTCGTCTCGACCGAATCCGTCTATCTCCTTAGCGGGGGCGATCTTGCGATCAACGGTGCCGGTTTTGCAGTAGAGGATGGTTTCGTCCGTGATCAGTCCATTCGCCTAGTCGCGGAGAATGACCTCTTGATCGACGCTCCCGTTCGCGCGGTCGCCGCCAGCATCGATGCCGATGGCACGATCTTTACCGTCATTAAGTCTGAGGTGGATGGCGACGGCAACCCTCTGTCCGTAGCCACGCCCGTTGCGATTGAAGAAAATGGCGGTAACTACACCGTCTATGTGCTGCCAGAGGTAGCCACCCACGCTAGCATCATCGACGCGATCAACGCTCTGGAGATCGACGAACTTTCAGTCTTCTTTGCCAACTTAGGTCGTCAAGATGGGGCGCTTGTGATTGGCGAACATACTTTCTTCATCACTTCGCTCACCGCCGCGGTGATTCAAAATGTGGCGATCACCTTCACCGATTCGGCCGATGCTCCGGTTGAGGCGAGTTTTGCTGGGACGACGCTCACCCTGCTTCTCGACGCGGCGGATGATGCCACGGTGGAAAATTTGCTACGGGTGCTCAATGGCTTGGGCGCATTTGCCGCCACCACGCCGACAATCGATACTTCGAGCTTCCTGCGCGGTGCAGCCGCCCGCGACTTCCAGAGCGATTATAGTATCGAGATCGTCGCCGATGCGGCGCAGGTGCCGCCAGTCGTGCTCGAGGAATCGGGCGATACCTTCACGCTGACCGCGCTGCCAGGCGTCGCGACACGGATAGATCTGCTCAACGCGTTGACCGCGAGCGGACTTTTCGCCGGCTCGGTTCCCGCTCTCGATGCCCGCCTCGAAATCGATGGCTTCACTTTCTTCCTCAATACGAGTGAAACCTTAACCAGTGTTAATTTGCAGGTCGGCTTCGTCGAAGCGGGGACGCTCGAAGCCACTTTCGACCAAGGGTCGGGCGTTCTGGACATCACTCTAAATAATGTCGATGCCCCATCTGGACAAGACCTGCGCGATGCGTTGGAGGCACTCGGCTTGATCGTCTTCTCGCTGGCCTCGGATTTGAGCGGAGCCATTGACACTGGTGCAGCAGTCGCTGATCTCGACTTGATCGCCGCCGCAACGCGCACCGCTCCCTTAGCCTTAAATAGCCCGATCACAGTGACGCTGCCAGTGGCCTCCGAAGGTGTCTTTGCCGATGCGCTCTTTGAAGTCGAGGGCATGTTGATCGCGCTCAACTGGTTGGTGCCTGTGGTTGCTTCCGACTATACCATTGCCACTTTTGACGATAGTCTGAGCAGTTCCATCGTGGACGATACCAGTGGCCCCTCCGCTACGCTGAGCTACGGGAGCGCAGGTGTCTTCGGCTCGACCATCCTGACTTTAGATGGTGTCGATATTGCCATCGCTGCCCGCTCGACGGGTCTCATTTTGAGCGCGGGGAATGATCTGAACATTACTTCCAACGGACTACTTGGCGGCGGCACAGTCGATGCCGAAGCAGGCAACTTGCTAGTCATCGCCGGGACAGTCGAGGGCGGTAACATCGACTTGGTAGCGATCGATTCCGTGAGCCAGTCAGGCACGATCCAAGCGACCGGCACCGGCGCGATCAATGTGATCAGCCGCGAGGGTGCCATCGCGATGTCTGGTAGCGCAGCCACCACCAGTGTCAGTGGCCCCATCTTCTATCAGGCCGCGGGCTCCGTTGCCATCATCTCCATCGCTTCGACCGATGCAGGCCGTATCGATGTGGTGACTGAGGCCGCCATTACGGACGCGTTGGTTAGTAATGCGCTGAACATATCTACCGATGGCTTTGTCGCTCTGAGCGCTCAAACCGGAATCGGAGCCGTCGGTGCAGCCGCGATCAACACCGCCTCGGGCTCGATTCAGTTGCGCAACTTTGGCACCGCCGGCGATATCGTGGTCGCTGAAGCGACTTCCGGCGGAACGCTCACCGTGCGCGAGTTGACTCAAAACGCAGCCAGTGGCTGGTCGATCCTAAGCGCTGCCCAAGGCGACGTTATCTTTACCGACCCTGTGTTTCATCTTTCGGATGGTGCACTGCGCGTCCAGGCTACTGACTCTATTATCACCGAAAGCGATGCGCCGATCGTGCTCAACGGTGGCCTGCTCACTTTCCTCGCGGGCGATTCGATTGCCCTGAATGCGGATCTGGCCACTGGAGGTGGCGACGCTTGGTTGGCCGCCGCCAATGGCTCGCTGGCAATGTTGCCCGCGATCACACTTAATGCGGGCAGCGGTAACGTATTACTTCGAGCAGACCAGAATGTCACGGTAGCTCAAGTGCTCTCCTCCGAATCGGTTCGGGTCGAATCGACCAACGGCTCTATCTTACGAGCTGCTTTGAATCAACGCACCAACTTGCTGGCTTCCAGCTTGCAACTGCGTGCCGGTCTAAACGTGGGCAGCCTCGCCACGAGTGAGGGTGCTTTGATCACCGAGGTCGGCGTGATCAACGCCACCGCAGCGGACGGCGTGCTCGCTGTCCGCGAACTCGATGATCTCACCATCGGCCAAAGCTCTATCGCGATTAATTTTGCCCAAGCCTCACGCACCAGCAGCTCGGCTGATTTTGACGCCAGCCAGTGGTCGCAAAGCGGCAACGGTGATTCCGCTCTGCGCGTTGGAGGTTCGCTTACCGTCGAGTCCATCCCCGGCACTCTGCCGACTGTGGCCGTCGCGGGTAACTTGCATGTCAATGTAGTGGGCGCGGTCACCGTGAATGGTGCGGTCGATCTCACCGATGGCTCGCTCCAGTGGCTCGCCGGTGGCAGCTTTACTTTGAATGCCGACCTCAATGTGGTAGGCGGCACCTTGCTCTTGCAAGCGGGCGGGGACTTCATCCAAGCCGCAGCCGCGGTGGTGACCGTTGATGACGCCAACGCCGTGATCGAGTCGGGCGCCATCATGACGGTGGGCTCGATTAATCTCGGCAGTGGTAAACTTGCTCTGACCGCATCCGCTGGCCTGTTTCAGCAAAGCGCTCAACTGATCGAAGCCTCCCAAATACGGCTGTCTGCCGGCGGTAATATCGCCAGCGCGGCGGCTCCATTTACTTTCGATACGAATCGCATCAGCGCCATCGCCGGTGGCTCCATGTTCCTCGACTCTGCGAGCGCTCTAGTCGTCGATACGGTGGCCGCGATCGATGTAAATACTGTCACGGTGCTCGCCGCGATCGGAGCCGCTTACACCGCCGATGCGCAAAGTGATTTGCGCACGACGGCCAGTAATGGTGCCATCATCCTTTCGCTCGATGCAGGTGATCTCACGCTCAACGGTGGTCTGGCTGGTAGCAACGGAAACACCGCTGTCTCGGCTCATGGTTCGGGTAATGTTTTATTGAATGTCCCCGGTCAGTTAGTGGCCAACGCCGACGTCCGTAGCGGAAGCGGTCACATTACCGTGCTCGCCGTCGGTGACGTCGTCTTCAATGCCAGCGCCGATCTCGCGACAACAGCCGCAGCCACGCTTTCTATCCAGTCAGTCACCGGTGCCATCAGCATGGATGACAATAGTCAGTTCGTGACCGGTAGCGGCGATGTCGTTCTGGAGGCCGCCCAGGCGATCACTTTGGGAGGCATTCGCACGAGTGGCTCCGTTGCCTTGCTCGCCGCTTCAGGGTCGATTCTCGAGGCAGGCGACACCTACCGTGATGTGACCGCAGGCGGCTTACTGCTCAATGCCGGTGCCGGGATCGGCACCAACACTAACCCCTTAGACATTTCTGTGACCACCGTTTCGGCTCGCGCGGCTAATGGTGGTATCTTCCTCAGTGAAAGCAACGATCTCACTGTCGGCGATGTCTCCGCCACTGTGCAACGAGTCGCGCTGTCCTCTCTAACAGTGAGCACGCCCATCGCGGCACAAAGTGATCTGCTCACACTCGCTGGGAACGGATCGATCATCGTCCAGTTGGCCACCGGCAATCTAGTGCTGGAGGATGGCACCGCACTGGCCGATGGCACCGCAGTTTCCGCTCACGGTTCTGGTAACGTCCTCTTACAAACACTCTCAGGTAGCTTCACTGCGAATGCCGACATCCTCTCCGACGGAGGCGACATCTCCTTGCTCTCGACTGGAGCCTTGCTCCTGAGTGATGATCTTTCTGTCACGACTACGGGTAGCGGCTCGCTCACCCTGATCGCCTCCGCAGGTGCCCTAACCCAAAATACAGGTGGCACATTGACCGCAGCAGGGGGCGACATCATCCTTGAAGCCAGCGGCTCCATCGGGATCGCTGGGATCACGACCAACGCCAATGTCGGCATCATTTCAAATGGAGGTTCGCTCATCGATAATGAGGCGGCTCGCATCAATGTCTTCGCTAATTCACTCCAATTGCGCGCAGGTCAGGCGATCGGCAGTGGTAGCAATCCTATCGAAACTGAAGTCAATGCTCTCTCGGCCCTCGCCCAGGATGGCGGCATCTTCCTCGCCGAGGTCGATGCCATCAGTGTGACTGCGACGGCGGCGCAAACAAGCGTCGTGCAGGCAGATGATTCCACTGAGTTGAAAACGTTGGCCTCTCAATCCGGTCTGACCGCAGCAAGCAGTGGGGCGATCGTGCTAGTCAACGCCACCGGCAGTATCACAGTCGATGTGGATAATGCCATTACGGCTCCGATCAGTGGCCATATTCTGTTCAATGCAGCCGATGATTTGACCATTCTTTCGAATGTCGTCAGCGGTGCCGGTAATATTACCTTGGTTGCCGCCAATGATTTCACCCTCGCTGCCGACAGAACGGTCACCACTGGGGTCACCGGCGAGATTCACGTCATCGCTGGGGGTGCGCTCGACGCCATTGCCAACTCTCGCTTTATCAACGCCACGGGTAATGTCCTACTCAGCGCCGCGGACGACATCACGCTCAGTGGTGTCCAGTCCACTGGTCGCGTGGCGATCACCAGCAGCGACGGTTCTATTTTGATTGCTGGCTCAGATACCTACGACCGCGAAGTCATCGGTAGCCAACTCCTACTGAGTGCGGCCAACGGAGCGGTCGGCTCGGCAGCACTCGGCCAAACCTTGCGGACCCAAGTCGGGCGCGTAGCCGCGGAGTCCCTCGACGGCGTTTACCTCAGTAATGCGGCAGGTCTCCGGGTCGATTCGGTCACCGTGCCTTATCGCACGGTCAATGCCGACGGTAGCTTAGCCACGATGGTCTCCGTCACAGAGGGTGGAGAGATTCTCGCCACCGCGCCCGATCGTGAGATCCGGCTGACGGTGGAAACTCAAAATCTAACGCTTGGTCTGCTCAGTGCGGAATCCGTCTACGCTAACGTGCTCGCGGGCTCGATTCTGGATGGAGCCTACACTGCTATTCAAATCGTTGCGACTGATGCGGAGCTAATCGCAGCCAGCTCGATCGGCGCAGCGGGCGATGCTAAACTCGATACTCAGATCGGGAACCTTGCCGCCTCCGCCGGGACCTCGCTCGTCCTCTCCAATAACACTGATTTGACGATCGACACAGTCGGTGGCACCACTGGCCTCACGGCTAACAACGTTCTTCTCATCGAAGCCGATGGCGCAATCAATCTGAACGAAGCCTTCACCGCCACCTTGGGTAATGGCTTGCTCAACGCGCTTTCCGGAGACCTTTCAATCGATGCGGTCGTCACTACGGGCACGCACCTGAGTCTGCTCGCAAGCGGCAGCGTCCTCCAGTCTGCCAACGTAATCGCTGGTAGCACCCTCGATCTCAACGCCGCCGCAGGTGCCTACACCATGACCGATGGTGCCATCACCACCGCAACGGGCAACTTCCGCGCCGTCGCCAACACGTCCATCTTACTAGGCGGCATCACTGCCGCCAATATCCGCCTTGAGGCAGGCACATGGATCGACTCGGCGGGATCGAGCCACGTCGACCTGACCGCAGCTAGCGCCCAGTTGGTCGCCGCTAGCTTCATCGGGCAAGCCCAAGGCACCGCCAATGGCCCCTTGCAAACCAGCCTTGACTCGCTCGCCGCGACTGCCGGAACTGGCAACCTCTACCTAGTCAACGATCAGTCACTCTCGGTCGCTACAGTCGCCGCCATCAACGTTAATCGCGTGCAGATCGACAATACCGCACCCGTGCAAACCGGCGCAGAGCTAACGGGCATCGTTGCCGATCAATTTGTCAAACTGGTCGCTGACGGTGACTTATCGATCCTCGCGGCACTCACGGCGGTCAATGAAGACCTCCTCTTACAAGCACTCGCTGGCAATCTGACTCTGAACGCCTCCGTCACATCGGGAGATAACGCCAGCATCTTAGCCAGTGCCGCGATCAACTTTACCAGCACCGGCACACTCGACGCCAGCGGCACCCTCGACATCGAAGCCGCATCGGGTGCCATCACGATGGCAGACGGAGCCACCGCGCTCGCTACTGGCAATCTCCGTATGCTGGCTTCGGGCGATATTCGCTTGGCCCAGGTCTCTGCCGCCGACGCTTACCTCAACGCAGGTGGTGCCCTCATCGATAATGGCGACACCGGGGTCGATCTCACCGCAGATCAAGTGCAATTGATCGCTGCAGGTGCGATCGGTGAACCCTCCGGAACCAACTTTGGTTTGCTCGACATCACCGCCAGCTCGCTCGCAGTGCAGTCGGGTGGGGGCGTCTTCATCGATAACAGCGCCGCGCTGGAGCTGACCTCCATCGCACCGATTAGTGTGATTCGCACCGGCTTGGATAGCTCCAGCACGACACAGCCCGGCATCTCTTTATCAGGTCTGGCTGCTGCGGGTGCCATCATCCTTACAACCGAGGGCACTCTCAGTATCGATCAAATCATCGTTACATCTTCTGCCGCTAATATCCTCCTTGAAGCCCGCGCCGACACCAGCGATGTCAACATCAGCGCTGCCCTCACCAGTAATGGTGGCAATGTTTCCATCATCGCTGGCCGCGACCTCGCGCTCACTGGCACGGCCAACATCAACGTCGCGGCAGGCCCCGGCACCATCGACTTGCTCGCTCGCACCGGCAGTATCGACCAAGCCGCCGCCCTGACCGCCCAAACGACGAATGCCAATATCATCTTCCAAGCCGCCGTCGATGTCCGCCTCGGTCGGATCGATGCGGGCAGCGGTTCCGTTGGCATCACTGCCACGGCGGGGTCAATTTTGGATAGCAAGGCCCGCACGGCTAACCTGCCCAATAACATCACCGCCAACGCGCTCAGTATGATCGCGGGCGGTGATATCGGTCGCGTCGGTGCGGGTCTCGATAACGCAATCGAAACACAGGTCAATCTGCTCTCCGCCACCAGCACCGTCGCTGGCTCCATCCACATTCGCGAGTTCGACAGCCTGTTGGTTGATACCGTTGCCGCCTTTAGCGTCAACCGCGTGGGCACCGATAATTTGACTGGCTCCGCATCGTCCGCCATGCAGGCTCGCTCCGATGTGCGCGCTGCAGGCAGTGATGGCGCTGTCATCCTTCGCAGTATCGGCACGATGACGCTCAACGGCGGACTCGCTGGCCCGGCCGCGACCACTGCCGTCGCCGCAGCGGGTAGCGGCAACGTCTTGATTCAGGTGCTGGCCATCAATGGCGACATCCAAGCCAATGCCCAAGTGCTGGCCGAGTCGGGTAATGTGTCGCTGCTCGCCGGTCGCGCCATCACCCTTGGGGGCAATGCCAATATCATCGTCGCCTCTGGTTCGGGCACGATCGACTTCAACGCGGCTCGCGGCAACATCACCCAAGCGGCTTCGCTTCGAGCGGAAACCGCAGGGGGTAACATTCTTTTCCGCGCCCGGGATAATATCCAGTTCGGCCTCGTCGATGCCCGCAATGAAGGTCTGCAGTCGACTTGGGGTCTTGTCGGTATGATCGCCTCGACCGGCTCGATCACCGACGCAAAAGCCCGCCCCAGCACTGCCGTTAATATTTTTGCCGCCGCCGCCAACCTATCTGCAAGCAGCTCGATCGGGGTGCTTGGTTCGGAGATCGATAATGCGATCGAGACAAACGTCCTCATCTTGGCTGCGGTCACCACGAATGATGGTTCTATAAATTTCCGTCAGTCTGCCGCCTTGACTGTCGATACGGTGGCTAGCTTCGCAGTCAACCGCGTCTCGGCCGATGCCACGGTCGGCGTCAGTTGCACCACCGTCGCCGCCCGCTCCGACCTCCGAACTTCGGGTAATGGATCCATTGTCCTCGGGGTCAACGTAGGCGACCTCACGCTCAACGGCGGTCTCGCTGGGGCCGTGTCGAGCGAGGCAGTTGTGGCCAGTGGTTCCGGTAGCATCCGTCTCGAAACGCTCTCTGGCTCAGTCACCGCCAACGCAAATATCCTCTCGGGCACAGGCCATATCACTCTGGTCGCCTCCGCCGCCATCGATCTGGAAACAGGTGTGACTGTGGCCACCGCCACCAACGGCACGGTATCGCTCAGCGCGCTCGCGGGTGCCTTGACCATGGACGGCACGGCAAGCGTAGAAGCAACGAATTCCTCCGCTCGTCTCGCCGCCGCAGGTGCCATCACCCTGGGTAACGTCACCGCAACTAATCTATCGATTGTTAGCAATGCCGCCGTCATCAACGCCGCCGGCAGCAGCAAGAACGTCACCGCCACGAATCTTCGGATCGAAGCCACAAGCAGCATCGGTGCCGCCAATCGCCACATCACGACGAACATTGGCAACCTCAGCGCCCTTTCAGAAAACGGCAGCATCTACGTGACCGAAGACAACGGCGCAGTGGTCACCAATGTG
>Ga0307933_1000043_pt1 | contig 114279 bp, 75 predicted proteins | sample OrgLakmetageno88_FD_201811 | JGI IMG/M metagenome (GOLD analysis project Ga0307933, IMG submission 201811) | Saline water microbial communities from Organic Lake, Antarctica - #88 | ecosystem: Environmental > Aquatic > Non-marine Saline and Alkaline > Saline | place: Antarctica: Organic Lake...
TTTGGAGGCACGTTTGGAGGCACGTTCTGGGAAGTGATGACGTCACCACTTGGAGTGGTCGGTGGGAGGGGGTATCCTGCCGGGCGACCAAGTCCAGCCCAACCCCCCCGATTTTTCAATGTTCACATATACGGTAGAATCTACCGTATGTGACGTACCTCGACCTCGAGTATCATCAATTTTTTTTTTCGGACTTTCATCACATACGGTAGATTCTACCGTATATGTGAACATGGATTTAGGTCTGAAGTTCACACATACGGTAGACGGTTGTAGGAAATTTGCAGGAATTCCTTCGTTTTTGGAGCTTCACTGACACAAGCACGCCTTTTCATTGGTCTGCCTCAAGCCACTTCAGCTCCTCCTTTACCATTGCCTTCTTCTCCGGGGTCATGTCTTCCACCAGGCTAAGCCACCCCAAGCCCTCCTTCATCACGTGTTTTGCAATCTTTTTCGCGACAACGTTCATGATGCCGCTCATTTCAAGGAAGTTCGCGGCCTCCGCAACCTCCATAAGCGTCGCCCGGTCCGAGCTGGCAATTTCGTTGTCTTTCACGAGAAGCCGAAGGGCGCCGATGCTAACGTTCGGGACGGCGATGGTGGGCAGGTCGTCCGTTTTCCCGACGTTGCGCAAAAGCGCTTGCACCGTCTTTGACGTGGCTGCAAAGGACTCGGGAAGAAGGACAAGGTCGGCGGAGTCGTCAGCGGAAAGGAAGACGGACATTGTTGTTGGATTTGGTTTTGGGATAAACCCAAATACATGCCGTTTCTTCCTGTCGCTCATGCCCTGTACCCTTCAGCCTGCCCTGTCTGGGACGCCGTTTGCTCTTTCCTTGACGACGCCTCCCTTGTGCGGCTGAGCAAAGCGAAATCGTGGAGTTGTTGGTTGACGAAGGATGCAGGCAATTTGACATTGGATTGTACGGGGCTTGTTTTGGCGGTATCTTTAATGAACACGGCCTTTTACGTTTGCAGCGGTACCAATTCACTTTTTGCGGTTCCGGAGCCAAGTGCTGCTGCTTTGCCAAAGCTCTGTTAACGACGGCAAGGACCCGCTCCCAAACGCGCCGCCTGCGTAGTCTTGCCCGTGCGGTTTACTTAATTTTTTCAATTTGCCGTTGCATAATAGCCTTTGCGGCGGCTTCTTTTGCAGGGACTTCGATGAGGTTGTATTGTGTCCCTTGGTTCGGGTGGCAAATGAGGAGGTACATGGCGCCGAGGCGGATGTTTGTCTTCATCTCCAGCATGAGCTTGTACACGTTTTGCTGCATTGTGTACTTTGTGAAGTTCGTGTCAAGTTCCTCGTCGAGGGGCCCGGTCCCGCATCGCCCTTGGTACGAGTCGAATGAAATTTTCTTGGCCCGCTTCCAGTCCACCATGATGATTTGCCCGGTTTCCTTGTGACGAAAGAGCGCGTCCACGCTCCCGCATATCTTTGCGCGTTCGTGGTACAAGCGAAGTTCCATGCGAAACGGCTCGTACCCGCGCGGGACCAGCCATTCGTCGTGCCACCGCAGAAACTGCAACAGCTCCGGCTCGCCGCCCGTTTCCCCGAGCTCTTGCAGGTAGCCTTTTGCGACGGCGCCCTTGTAAAAGAACTCTATGCGCTCGTGCATGGCCGTCCCAAGCTCGGCGTTTCGCTTCCACACGCTCTGAATGTGTTCGCGACAAAGCTGCAACCACCGGTCTCGGAGCGAGGCGACGGTTTTCTGCTGCTCGGCACTCGCACCTGGGCGGGAGAAGTGCTCGTAAAAAGGCTCCAACGAGAATTCCCCCGCGGCAAACGCCTCGCAAACAAGCGCGTCCTCTTTGGGCCACGTGTGCCCAAGCCCTTTCAGGGGCCCTCCTTCGCCCATTTCTTCCCGCACTCGCTTTGTTGCGTGCTCCTCCGCCGGAACGCGGTACTCCAAGTTCCCTGGCCACTTGCCGCTGCTGACCATGCGCTCCGCCACAACCGGCGCGTCAAACGGCGACAGCCATTGCTCAATGAGCGTGGTCGTGCTGGTGTAGCCAATTTCGCCGTCGACAAGGTACGTGTGATCGCAATCAATTGTCGTCCCGTCGCGCAGCGTTGCCGTTCCAGTTTCGTACAGCTCAACTTTCCCGTCAAATTCCGGCACCGGGTTCTTTGCCCGCAGCGGGTCTTCCTCCTCGCCAGCGGAGCTCTCGCCTTCGTCAGTGTCGTACTCCCCGAGCGATTCCGCGTCTTCTTCGCTGCACCCGCCGTCGTCTTGCATTGCTTCGTCGTCGTCCAGCTTTTCCTCCCCTTCCGCCGGTCTTGCGCGCTTTTTCCGGCGCGGCATCTTTGGCATTTCAATGTCCGGGAAAAAGTCGTCCTTGTCCGGCCACGCGCACGTCCCTTGCGCCCCCAGCGGCAACAAGTGCTGCGCGGCGTCGTTTTGCGCGCTCACGACCGGCGACCCGGCCGGAACTCGCATGACAACCGGCGGCGGTCGCCCGTCTTTCTGGGACCCTTGGCAGTAAATGCGCCGGTCGGGGTCAATGAAAAGGCGCGCGTGCGGGGTGATTTCCGGGCGGGCCCAGCGAGAACCCGCCCCCGCGTGGGAAGGCGTCAAAAGGATCGTGTCCCCTTGCGAGCCCTCCATGGCCCGTTTCACGGGCGGACTTGCGGCAAAGGAGCTCTTCAAAAACCGCTGCATCGATGATTTCGTCGGCTGCAGCGGGCGCCCGGTGTCCCCGGCCAGGGCGCGGGCCACGTTTAGCGTGCCGGCGTGCGCGACGGCGCCCGCGGTTCGCGTAACGTTCCCGGGGGCGCAGTCTTTGGAAAAGTACTGGTACAGGGCCATGCGTATAAAATGGTGGAAACGGGCGAGAAGGCAAGAAACGGGCGGTGATGGGTTCCCGGTGCAACCCGGTCTTTTTCTACGTCGCCTTTCAATTTTTGTTGGCACTGTTCATTTTGGGCGCCGCCGTTGCAAAACTTGCGTACTATGGGTCAGACGGGTACTGGGAGCATTTCACAAACTGGGCCTGGACCCTCCTGGCCGTGTTTCTTTTCTCGACCGTGTTTGTTGTGAGAAGCTGCGTGCGATGCGCAGCGGGAGCCGCCTTTTTTTTGTTCTTTCCCCTCAACACCATTGCCTGGTTCGTGGCCACAACAGTTGCCGTGCTCCTCCTGCGCGACCCGGAGTTCATTACGGACTTGTTTGAGGAAATTGAGCCGGGCCTTGTCATTGTCGGAAACGACGTCTTTCACGTCCTTCCGGTGTTTGTTTTGGGCGCGTGGGCGTTTTTGCAAAGCAACCTCTTGTGGTTTGCCCTGCACAGGTGGGTTGCCCCGGTCGCCCGGGCAAAGGCCGGGCCAGGGCGTTGCTGCGGCATGTTTTTCATTGTCCTCTACCAAACCATTGGGGGAGGGCTCATTTTTGGCGCCCTCTACTTGTTGGTTTTGGAGGCGGCGTACGGGAAAACCCCGGGAGACGTGTACGGGACGGATCTTTCCTTGGTGGCCGGTCTGGGCCTCTTCGTTGCCGTTGGAGCCGTTTTCACGGGCATTCCTTTGTTGTTTTTGGCGTGCGCGTACAGCGTCTTTGGGGACTCCCTCCCGGACGCGGAACTGGAAAGGCGCGCGTACGAACCGACGTGGCACCCAGTTGCGGGCGTTCCCGCGAAGGCTTCCGCGGAAACAAGAACCACGGTTCGTTTGAAATTTCATTAAAAGTGAATGACCCGTTTGTTTCGCGCGCCCTGAAACGAGCCACTCGGCGTGAGCACTGGCGCGGGCGGCTTTGGGGTGTCGGGTGCCTCCTTCTCCGCGTACAGCGGCAGCGTTTCGTCCGTTGTCCGCAAGCTCTCTCCGCCGGGTCCGTACGTGAAGGCGGCGCTTATGGCAAAGCCAACGTACAGGAACGCGGTCAGGAGAAAGGCAGCGTCCAGGATGCCTAGGACGACAGTGCAAACCGCGTTCCCGCCATCCACGGCAATGTAGTACCGGTTAATGACGGCGAACACGTCGACGAACATGACGGCGAGGCCTGCCAGGGAAAACCACGCCGGCACAAACAGCGTCGGGATTGCAAAGACGACAAACGTGGACAAGACAAGGGCTCCGTGGGCTGCGTGCAAGTAAAACGTCTTGGTGTCGGGGTCCCCGCCCGGGGGAAGGCTCCCCCCGCCGCAAACAAAGATTAGCCAGAGAATGCCAAGGGAAAACAGGACAAGGTCAACGACGGCAAGGATAAGGGCCGCATTGAGGGAACGCACCTCCCAAAAGGTCAGCTGCCGCATGGTTGTGACCACTGCCTCTTTGCACCGGGCTATATAGAATTGCGCTGCCGCAAGCGTTGCAACACAACATGAGCGCCCTCGAGAACCTGCTGGTCCTTGATGACACCTTTGCCGCCCTTGACCCTTACGCGTACCCGGCTTTTCGCCTGGTCGCTCAGCTGGTGGCGGCGTTTCTCGTTGTCACGCTCGCTTTGAGCGCTATTGCGGGCTTGGCGCTGTTTGTAACGGCGCTGGTCGTTGAGCGAAAACGAACCAGAAAACTTGATTTCGCCGCGGCCTTTGGCAGCCTTGCGGCGGTTGCGGCAACCGTATGGGCTCCGTTCGGGGCTATTGCCTCAAAAGCCGCCGAAGCGGCCGGGCGACTGGCAACGTTCATTGCCAACAACGCCATTCCAATCCTAGCCGTCACGGGTTTTGCCATCTTTGGCTTGTTTTGGAGCTTTGGGCATTCGGTCATTATTGGCAACGTGCTCCGAGTGTACTCGCTGACCGTGGTTCCCTTTTACCGGTACACCATTTTGTTCATTGTCCTCGTTGTCCGGTACATTATTGAAATTGGCATTCCCTTCACGAACACGCTGGCAATTCGCTTGCCCTCGGCCCTTGTGACGGGGTTCATCTTCGACTCGGGCCGGTGCTCGCGAGACCTGTGGGTCATCACCTTGAACCGGCTTATTCAGTCTGGGTTGGCTTTTGGAAGCGCCTTTTCCGCGTGGAACAACGGGTCGTCCGTTGCAGTGCTCACGTCGGCGCCTAATTTCATGATTTGGGCAAAAGCCTTCTCCAATCTTGTCGACGTCCCTGAAGCGTTCATCGCGTGCTTGTGCGGGTCATTCGGAACCATTGCTCGTCCGCTGTTTCTGGCGCTGTCGCAGGGCGGCAGTCCAGCCGCGTTCATGGCGGGCGAACCCGCAGGGCTGCACATTGCCCTAAACGCCACCCTGAACATTCCGTTTGTCGTGGGCGCTGACGTGGTTCGCCCGTTCTTTCTTGGCGCGGAATCCGTTCAAAACGGCGACTCCTTCATTGACGTTGTTCGCGCTAGCCGCATTTCCGTCAACGGGACCGTTGCGACGCTGAAGGCAGCCCTAAACGGGACGCTGTTGACGGCGGACAACATTCGCCAACGGTACTACTTGTACGTGCTGGAGGAGTCGCTTATGCGCAACGACACGCTGGTAGTGCACCCGGGAGCCGATCCCCCGCTTTTTTCTTGCTACACTGGTCCTATTTTCTACACTGTCGAGGCGTACAAGTACGCGTTTAACGTGCTCGTTGCATTTGCCGAAGGGCGCCTCTTTGAATACGACGGGCAGCTCGTGTTGCGCCCTGACGAGGTCTTTGACTCTGCCTTTTTCGAACCTGCCCGGTGCGTTTGCCGGTGGCTTCGGTGGCTTTCCGAGACGCTTCGCGTGGCCGGAGACAATGCCGCTGGGGGCGGGCAAGGGTTTTGCTTTGGCGTTTCCGGGGACGATATTGGGGGGAACATTGGCGGGTGCGTCCTGTACCTTGTAGCCTCAACCGTCGATCTTATTTGTTGCCTGGTCGACGCCGTCCTCCAAATCTTTGAGTCGCTCATTCAGGTAATCTTGTACACGCTCATTGGGACAATGTACACGCTCGTGGCCAGGGTCGACGACTTTACCAACACAAGGTGCAACATTGTGTCCCCTTCCGACGCCTTTTACTGTGCTGTCCCGCGCGGCAACGGGCTGTACGTCGGCTTGGAGTTTTTCCAGTTTCAGCTCGGCTTTCGCTCCGACGCATCCGGCGACGCAACGTGCCCTCGTAGCGTTTGCAATTTGCCATCTTGCACGCCGACCCCAGGCATGGGAGACGACAACGAATGCTTGGACAGCGTCGTGTTTGGCGTTGGAAACCGGTGCAGCGACGACATTCAGAGGTGTGTGGAGAGCGAGACGTCGTGCCCTAAAAAGGACTTTGACTCGCCGCCCAGCGACTGTTACAGCGAAAGCGGCGACGCGCCCGGCATGTGCTCGTTAGGGCGGTGCGATGTCGTCTGCGTCCCGCTCGAGCCGGTGTTCCCGCTTGGACCGTGCACGTGCACGTGCGCACCAGACTACTTGCGCTTGATAGGCGAGGCAGTGGTCGATGCCTTTGACTGCCTTGGCAAATGGTTTGAAGGCATTCTCTCAGCCGAGCCGGCGCGGTTTCTGCGCTGCTTTTTCGTTTCCATTTCCTCGCTCGTCACGGAAATTATCATTTTCATCGTTGACGCAATCGCGCAATTGGAGGCGGCTTTCACGGACCCGCAAACGCTGGAAACTTCAATTTTTGAGTTTTACCGGGCCATTGAAGGCCTTTGTCGCTGCGTCGTCGACTTGATCGTTGCCGCGACGCGGGCCAGCCAAACAAACGACCCCAACGTGCTCGGCGCGGTCTCGGCCATTAACAGCATCATCACGTGCTTTTGCCGCGCCGTCGTCTCGGTTTTGGAGGTCATCCAGCAGCTCGTTTACTCGTTGTTCGTAATCGGCTCTGACGGGTTCGGTGCCGCCCAAGACGCCCTCTTGAATTTGGTCAAGACTTTTTTAAGCGTCTTTTCCGAGATTTTTGGCTTGATTTTGCACGCGTTCTCTGCCTTATTTTACCTCATAGGGGCAACCGTTCCCGGTGATTCGTTTTCATCTCTTGGGCAAATATTCTGCGACGAATCGTTTGAACTTGCCTGCATCGCGATTGACATCTTGGAGCTGTTGATCACCTGCATAACGGCGCTGTTTACGTTTATCCTTGCCCCTATCCTTTGCGTTTCGGATGTTTTTGACGGTTTCGGGTCGTACGGGCAATGCGTAGAAGCGTTATGGTTGGATAACTTTACCGGATGCGTAACTTTGTTGGCTGACCAGCTTTTCGAACTATTTGCGCTTCTTGGAGGCGTAGTTTGGGAGACAATCACTACGTTTATACAGTTGGCGTCGTGTTTTTTCGAAGACCCACTTATTCCCTCGATTGCGAACGTGACCCCGGAAGAGTGCGAAGCCGCGAGTATTTCGTGCGTGCTGGAGGATTTCTTTTGCCTAATATCTTTGCCCGTCGATTTGGGCTGCCTAAGCTCGGTGACTTGTCCAAACACATCGTTTTTGTGCGCTTTTTACGACATTTTCTGTGGCATAGATTTAATTCTCTTTGGATTCCTTGAAAACATTGAAGACGCGATCAATTTTTTCGTTGATTTTATTAATGACGCGTTAGCTGCAAACCTTGCTCGCACTGTTTTGACTGGTGGGTTTCCTTTCATTGTGCGCGATCTCGACGTTCCGCAAAGCTGTTGCCTTGACGGAAGCGGAGATTTCGACTTTGGAAACATCTGTTTCTCTCCTGCATTTGTCAGAGTCATTTACATTTTCGCGTCCGAGCGTTGTTTTTTCCGTGCAACGCAGGAAGAGGCGTTTGTTTTTGGGTGCTGGGAATTCCTTTCCTTTCAGTCCATTCTTGAAAACAACGCTGCCGCTCGAGAGGAATGCTGTGACCGGGACTTCCCTGATCCTAGATGCGAAGCCCCTACGCCACCCCCCACGCCTCCTCCTCCTGTTGGTTCGTGTCCAGGGTCCGCAATAGATCCTGGGTGCACGACGGCTATCATCGACTGTTCGTTTGGCGGGTTCTCAGAAACTTTGTGCGATCAAATAGGCGGTTCAAGGTGCTTTTTCGACGGCCTCCTGTGCACTACCTGTCCGAATTGTGTGACCGTAGCGCTTCCGCCGCAGCCAAGTTTCGGCGACTCTGATTGCTTGACGTCTTTTGAAGACCCGAGATGTTACCAAGAGGCTGACGCGTGTTCTTCGTACAGCCTGGGAGATTGCACACGCGACCCAAAGTGTTTCGTTGACACAGACGTGTCCCCGTCAATTTGCAACACCTGTTTTGCCTGCAGGCTCAATCCATGCTCCGATTTGCTCGACTACTGCGTTGACATACCACCTGCCGGATGCGCGGCATCAACCGTTTGCGGGGTGTCGCAGGCTGACTGCTTGCTGCAGAGTGCCATACCTTGCATTGCCTCGTCCGGCCAAGCAGAATTGCAAAGAAGTAACTGCCCTCGCGGGTGTCCGCTCGTCGATTGCTCGTTGGTCTCTGGAAACGCGACGCAATGCGAAGCGCACGAGGGCTGTACATGGGAGGATGGCGAAGGAGACGCAGGTCTTTGCATGACGTGCGACAGCGACTTTTGCGTTAGCGACGAAGACGCTGGTGCTATGGGCGGGAGGAGCAAAAATTACGAAAACAAGCGGGTCGTTGAAGCGATTCGCTCCGTGTATGGAGGAAACGGGGCGAGCGCAATTGTCAACGGATGCCTCAGCATGTTTCAGGAAGCAATGCAATCCGGGCTCGTCACCGCCCGTGGATCCTGGCCTCCGTACGAGCAACTTGCCAAAAAAAGCGTCGTTCACGCCGCAACGTACGGAGGTGCCAGGCTTGAGGAACGTGGGTACGGAACGCCGCTGCACATGCTGTTTGAAAGTTCCTGCGTGAGCTACTTTGACCACCTTCGGGAAGGGGCATCTGTGCAACAAGAAATGGTGTTGGCCTCGCAGCGTACGCCGCTTGTCGAGCGAATTGTTCCTCTTTTGCACGACGACCGCTCGAATGGGACGGAAAAGTTTCAACGTTTCTCGAGGCGAGTGGCGCGAGCAGGTGCTGCCCTGAACGAGGTGCATCGTGTCTCCTGGCCTTTCATTCATGCGTTAACGCTTGCCGTGGTGACCCCGAAGCTCCTCTTTTCCCACGCTGTGCGCGCGGGCCAGCCGGGGCAAATTCCGCTTTTCACCGCCGGCGATGGATTCACCGGGTCGCCTTTGTTGCAAAACTTGCCGGAGAACTGCAAGCGCGACATTCACCCTGCCGCTGTTGCGGCGGACATTCTGCGACCCACCGTGGGCCTTGCCATGAAGGTTGTCATTGGGGCGGCGCGCAAGGCTGCAACAGTGGTCCCGCAACTGAAACGCGCGGGCGAGGCAAAGCGTCAAAGCATCATTGGAGAGGGGGCATCGCCCATTCACAAACTTTTCAACGTTGCCCGGCACACCGTCCTTGTCGTTCATGCCTCCAACGCAGGGCCTGTCTTTGGCGCTTTCCTCGCGTCAACCGCCCGCTCCGCCATGGGGCAAGACGCGCGTCTCATGGAAGCCTTGGGCAACGTTACGGCCAAGGCGGCGACACAAATTTGGCGGACAAACGTCCTGGCGGCGTTTGCTGGCCCCGCCCCGCAGCGCCTTTCCTTTGCCGCGGACAACGCGCAGGTGCAGCGGAAACGCGCGTTTGAGGGAAAATCTGCCCTCTTCACTCGCCTGTGGCAGGAACCGCGCGCGCACGACGAGCCTGCCCCGCTGGTGCCGGTGAAACGCGCAAACGACGACGACGCCACCTGCGACTTGCGAGCTTCCCTTTGGGAGTGCTGTCCGCAGCAGCCGTTTTGCCTTGAGTGCAGCGTTGCCGACCGCGTGTCTTGGGCGGGACAGGACTCTTTTCAGCGCCTCAGCGAGTACTACACTGACGACTTCCCGAACCGGTACGCCCCGTGCCTTGAGCAAGCCGTCAACACGCTCAACTACATGGTCGTCGAGCCGTCACGCGCGTGCCCGGTCGGCACGCTGTGCTCGTTTGCCGAGTGCACGACGGACGCGGATTGCGCGCTGAGCGCTCAAAGCTCGGCGAACGCGGAGCGATGCGACCCTGCCCTGGGGCGCTGCCTTGTCGTTGGGCCTTTGTGCTCGGGTGCAACCGGGGCGCCTTGCTACGAAAACTCGACGACCCCCGGCGAACTGCAACTCGGAACGTGCGCCGGCGCGGGCCTGTGCGGGTTCGACGCCTCGCCGCCCGTCTTCCAGAGCACTTGCCTGTGCCCGGACACGTTTTTGACGCGAAACAAGACCGTCTCGTGGATTCTGGACCGTCCTGGTGGGCCTCTGCCGGTCCCGTGCCTTCTCAACGTCACGTGCATCAGGGAGCGGATTCTGCCGCCGGGAAGCAACGTGACGGTCCCTGCCACGCACGCGTTCAGGGGCCAGCTCGTTTTGCGGAAGACTGCCAACGGAACGCAAGAAAACTTTGAAGTTCGTTTCATTCAACGCATTGACACGTTGACGGGTGGGGCTGCGACGGCGGTCGTGGAAGCCATCGAGGACGCCATTTTTCTCTTTTCCGACACAGTCGGCACGGAGACGTTTGCCGCATTTGCCGACGAGTTCCTGTTTTGCGACTACGAAGACGACTGGTACTGCCCCCTGCGCGACGATTCTCCCGCCGAAGGGTGCTGCGACTACCGGTGCGAGGAACGAAAACAGGGAGTCGGCCTCGTATCCGGGTTCTTGTGGGCTCTCATTGTCCTTCTTGTCCCTGCTGCTCTGTGCTCGGTTTGCGGCCCGGCGGCTGCTTTCACCGGCCTTTGGACGCGCGTTTGGGCGGTTTTCGCCGGCACCCTCACGCTGGCTTTTGCGTACGGCGGAGGGCTCCTCTGTTACACGCCTGGCCCGCTCCTCTTGGTGTTGCCATTTTACGCGCTCGTAACGGGCATTCTCCTCGGCATTTTGCGCTGCTTTTGCTGCGGAACGCCCGGCTCCGCTTGCGTTGCCCTTACGCGGGTGGTCGTGCGCGGCATTCAGGGCATTCTTATCCTGGCCGCCCTGTTCCCTGGGTTAACCTCGTGCTTTGGCATGGACCTGTACAGCGTCGCCAGCGAGCTCGTTCCCCCGTGCTTTCCCCTGCCCGCGGCCTTGATTGACCGCACTCAGCCAGGGGCCCAAGCCCCTTGCGGGGCCTTTCTGAGCGGCGACTTCGCTGAAGTCAACACCACGCTGCCGAGCATTGTCGACTGCACGTCAACACCGCTCCTCGCCAACACGCGGTTCCGCGACGGCCTCGACAACGTCTTTTACATTGTCGAGCAAGTGCGCCCAGGGACAAACGAGCGCATTGCCGCGGACCTTTCAAACGAAACCGGCTTTTTGAAGTTCTTCCAGCCGTACGCCGCAGCGCACACCACTGCCGCCCATGACGCCGACGACCCGTATGCGGAGGTTTGCTTTTACGTGACCCTCCCCAGCGTGGTCCTGTCCGTGTTTGTCCTCTTAGCGCAAGGCGCCTTTTCCCTCTTCTTCTTTGCCGCCATCGTCACCGTCCTTTCCCTTCTCTTTGTCCCGTGCCTGTTCTTTGGTCGGGCCATGGGGGAGGTGTTGGCGCAGGTGGGCACAGCCTTGACAGCGGGCGACGCGAGCGGGGCGGGGCAAAAGCAAAAGACCGAGTAAACTCTTTCGTGCCGTTCACTTGTAGCAGACTCCCTCAACGCCTTCCTCCCGCAACCATTGGCACGGTTTGTGGGTTTTGGAGCCACTGAAAAAAGAACTGCGTCAAAATGACGGACTTTGGGTTCACGCGAAACGGCTCGTTCAAGTTGTACCGCACGTGCGAGCGAAAGTACGGGCGGTGCGGGTGTCGTTCCGCAAACTTTTTGCTGTACGCCTCGCGAATCTCCTCCTCCACCGCTTTTGCCGCGGACGGGTGGTACCGTACCCTGACGCAGGCAAAAAAATCGTTTGTTTCCGAGCTGCTGTCGTCCAGGTACGACTCCGTCTGGAGGAGCGTTTTGATTTGCTCTTCCACGTCGTCAAGGACCCGGTCAACTTCGGCGTTGATGGCCCGCTCTTTCTCGCTCAACGAAGGCTCCCCGCCTTCCAAGTCCCTGTACCCGTTTTCGCCGGAGACGGTCGGTTTCTTGGCCGCCTTTTGTTTTCCCTTGCCCGGCCCCAACGCATCGATGACGCTTCGCACTGCCTGTTGCACGGCGCTGACTGGAGTTGCGGGCATAATGCCGTGCACGGTTTGGACGAGCCGCTCCCGCTCTTCTCCCACGCCCAAGTTGTACGGGTTCTTTTCCAGCTCAATCGTGACCGCGTGCGCTGCCGCGGCAACGTTTCGCTGCTCGTCTTGCATTCACGGGGCCGCCAAAAACGTGTAATGTTGCGCTTCGTATAAACGGATGCGGTTTGGTTCACTTTTTTACGGGAACCAATGGACGCGCTTCCTTTGGGGGCAGTCGATTTCTTGTCGGCGTGCATGACCGCGCCAGTCCCGCGCGAGCACCTTTCCCTTGTCGTTGTGCGCGTCATCGTCACGAACGCCGCGGGGGAAACGGCACCGGCGCACTGCTCGTCTTCGGGGTTTCTCTTTGACACCCGCAACACCTGCCAGGCCCTTGTCCAAGCGTCCCAGCGGTGCGCAGAATCTTGCGCAGGGGGTCGTGGGCCGGCAATTTACACGCGCGTCCCTGAGGGGGAAAGCCCGTTTGTCCCGTTGAGCGTTGGAAAGGACGCAACCGGCACGGTGCACGAGAACATGACCCGCCCCGACGGGCTCCTTCGCTGCACGGTCCACGTGAGCGGCGCCCTTCGCGCGTGGCAGCGGCACTGCAGCAAGCAAAGCACGCTGTGCGTAAAACACGCGGCCGCTCTTTTGACAGAGATGGAGCCGGAGGCCGGGGTCCCGGAGCGGCACATTTACAACGGGCTCCAAAAGCTCACCGGGGGAGGGAGGCCAACGAAAACCGTTCCAGCGGCGTGCGTGTGCAGCGGAAACGCGGCTTGCGATTGTTTCATGCGCCGTGCAATGTACCGAGCCGGCACCGTTTGGCTCATTTTGTACGCCGTCATGCCTCCCTCGGCCCTTGCCCAAGGCGCCGTGACGGGCGGAAAGTGCCCTGAGGCGCCCGCCTGGGTAACGCGCATGCTGAGCGGGGGCGCGGGCAGCGAAACTGAAAGCGCAGGAAACGAAGATCCCGTGAACCCTGCCGTCGCTTGGCCCCGGGAAATGCCGCCGCTTTTGCAAGGAGGCGACGCCGACGATTACGCGGGAGGGACCGCGTCAGAGTCGCTTGACAGCGTGTCGAGCGAAAGCGTGACCGTGACGGGTGATTTTGGCGTGCACGAAAACGTCCTCTCAGAGGCAGTTCTGTGGGCTCGCTCGGTCTCGCGAACGCACGTCAAATCGTGGCTCGTCGACGCCTCGCGCCGCCTGGGCCCGTATTACGGGTGCCCGCTCCGGGCCGTCCTCGCCGGGGCGAGCGGGCCCTCGTGGATGCGGCGCCTTGTCCGCAAGGCACGGGCGATTGACTGCGAACCCTGCGAAGTGATGTACCGGCGCATGCGCAGACACGACACACTGCAAGGGGCCGTGAAATCAGTGGTCCGATCGCTGAGCATCACGGCTTTGCGCGAGTCCGAATTGAGCGCGGCCGTTGCCTGCGTGACCATTGCCGCCCGCCGGTTTCACGAGTCCGCCAAAGCGCACAAGCAGGGCACGGCGGCAATCAGAAGCCCGGCAAGCGCCCTCTGGTCCACGTACGGGCTATTTGGCGGGGTGTTTCGGGAAACCCCGCAAGACGATGATACCGTGCGACGATGACCTCACGCAAGACATGGTCCGGTACGAGGAGGCCAGGAAATTTCGCAGAATGCAAGAAGTCTTTGCCGCCGTGCACTTGTCCGTTACCGTCACGCTGGCGTCCCTTGCCGGGCCCACGATTGGCACGTACGCGTGCGCAAGCTTGTGGCTCGCCTTTGCGGAGGCTGCCAGGAGGGCGGTGAGGAGGTTTGGCGATGCGCAGCACATGGGAGAGGCGACGGAGCTTGCAAAAAGCGGCCCTTTTTGGCTCGTTGCCGCGTACGCCCTCACGTGGGTCACGTTTTCGCACATGTTCATCCGGGGTGGCGCCTTGTCGGGCGGCTTTTCCGCGCCCTTTGCCTACACGTTTACCGCCGTCTCGCTCGCTTACGCTGGGGCAACAACGTGGGTGGGCCCAGGGCAGGTGCCTCGAGCCGATTTGACGACAGCCGTTTTGTGGATTATTTTGGCGTTTCCCCCGCACGCCACCGCCCCGTCCACGGCGCCGTTTGTGGTGGTTGCCGCGAAAACGCTGGGCGTGATGTTGCTCCAGTTTGCCCTGACCGCGCGGGACGAAGGGCGCTACAGCGCCGCCCGGTGGACGCAAATGACGCGCCAAGCGAGCGTGCGGGTGACAAGCGTGGCCGCCAACACCGCCGCTTTCCGCCTTGGGCAAACGGCCTGGGTCCTTCACGCGCACCCGCCGGTGTTTCTCCTGTCCGCGTTTGCCGTGCTGGCCGCAAACGAGTGGCGGGCGACGCGCGGGTGGGCAAACGTTGGCGCCGTCTCTCCAGGGGAAACATCCCCTCAGCCGGAGCGGCGAGCGGTTGACATTGAAGAAAACGCCTCCTCGGAAGAGGGCGAGGCGGGCGTGGAAATTCCGCTGGGCAACGCAAAGAGCAGGGAAATGGCGACGGACTTGATGACCAAAGTGCGTTCCGTCCTTCGCCAGCGGAACGAAGTTGCAGAAATGAACTCATTTCACGTTTAAATGCCCGCACCCGCTCGGGGAACCCAACTCGCACCATGCAAGCGCTTCGAGGCCTTTTGGAGCGCCCGGAAGTGAAAGAAACGAGGTACTCCCCCTCGGCGCAGTCGTTTTTGCGAAACCGGAAGCGCGTGCGGGGGCTGTTGCGGGTCATTGGGAGGCTGTTTCCCGCGCAAGAGCACGCCCCGGAAGACTGCGAGCGGTGCAAAGGTTGCGCCGACGGGTCAAGGAAGCGAAAAGGGACGGCGGCGCTGAGCGCGCGTGCGGCCCTGACGCCGAGCAAGCGTCGCATCAAGCGGGGCGCGTTTGTTGCAGTTTCCGCGGCCCACGCCGCCGCGGAGGGCGTTGCCGAGCTGCCGAGCGTTCTTGACCCGGTTGCAAGGCGCGACATGTGGTGCCGCGGGGCAAACGACAAGCGGCACGGGCAGATAGTGGACGAAAACTTGCGACGGTACGTGAAAGGGGGCGCAGGCGTCCTCACGGACCCGTGCTCGCGCAACGCGGTCCGTTACCTGGAGGACACGAAAAGGCTCATCATTGTGGCAAGTCAAATTGCCTTTTACGGGCCCACCCTGCGCGTGTGCACGGCCTGCGACGTGCTGTGCGTGGACGAGGCAACGCGGTCAAAGCTGTACTTGGTGGAGGTGAAGGCAACGCGGACCGTAACGGGCACCGCGCGGGAAATCGACGCCTGCTACAAAGTTTCCCGGGGGCCGCTTCGCCGCGATGGGCCGCTGCGAAAAGTACCCCAATCGCGGTACATGCAGCACCAACTGCAGCTGTGGGCAATGTGGTTTACTTTGCGGCAAGACCTTTCCGTGCCCCTTGCAGGCGCGTTCGTCCTGCGGGTCGGGCCGTCGTTTGCCGCCGAGTACCCCCTGTCCTCGTCGTTGGCCCCTGGAACGGACGGAGATCAAGCCCTCCGCGCGGAGTTTGCACCCAAGTGAATGCGAAGCAACGTTTCCGTGGCTGCTGCGCCCGCTTGCTGGGGCTTCGTGTGCTGTTGCTCATGCGAAACGGCCTTGCGAATTGTGTCAAGGAATCGGTTGGCGTCGCGTTTCGCCTGCGTTTGCTGCCGCAGCCTGTCTGTGGCTTCGATCATTTGCCTCGCGTCAAACTCGCCCAACGTTTCCGACAAGTCCTCGTCATTGTAGCTTCCGGTTCCGTCGCTTTCCCAGCGACCAGCGCTGACGTGCCCTCGCAGCTCTTTTTCCGCGTCCGCTTCGAACATCCGCGCGTCTTCCTCCTCGCGAACCGCTGACACGATTGACCGCGCGCCAACGCCCGCCAAAAAACAAATGAACCCGCAGCCAAGGCCGGCCATAACAATGGAAGCTGACAGCTCCATTGCACACTGCACCGTTCACTGGTTCACCTCAAACCCGTGCCCCGGACACTTAAATGCACTGCAAAAGGTAGCGCCCCGATGAATCAAAAAGTCAACTAAGTCTCCGTACTTTTTTGCGCATGCTTCCCGTAGCAATGGGTTTAACAACAGGTCTTGCTGCTCGCTTAAAAAACGAAGAATTTCCAACTGTCCCCTAATGCACGCAATGTGTGCTCCTTGGTCAATGATCTCGGCTCGAGATTGGCCCACTTGTTGGGCAATTAAAAAAGCGACAACAGGTAAATGTCCGTTCTCGCATGCCCTGCACAACCCACTGTGTAGGTCATTCGCTCCTTTGTTGATCATCATAATCACGTAATTCAAATGCCCCCCCTCACACGCACCCATGAGCCCCATGTTCCAGTCAGATGCGCCGTTTTTGATCATTGAGTTAACCATGTCAAGCTGACCGCCTGCACACGCCCCGCGAAGGCCGGCATCCCAGTCATTCACACCAAGTTGAATCATATGGCGAACAACGTGCGCTTTTCCGCCCTCGCACGCCCCCATCAACCCAAGCATCATAATTTGCGGTATGCGTAAGAAAAAGTTGATAATAGAGATGTTGCCAGTTTTGCACGCAGCTCGGAATGGAATGTTAAACCTGCTTGCACCTTCGGTAAACAAAAACTTGACCAAGGCAACATGTTCGCCCTCAATGGCGCCAATGAAGCCTGCGTTCAAGAAATTTAGTGGCTGCGGCATACACTTTTGCACGGCCCAAAGCGATCCAGTTCTGCAGAGTTCTTTGAAGTGGGCGAGGCTTTTTTGCCTTTTCCGCTCGTGACCGCTCTTCATAACGCGAAAGACGGTGCGAGCGCCCATTTCTCGCAAAGCACTTGACGCGCAACGTTTGTTCCCATTATGCGACGCTTTGAAGAGCGTTTCATCGTCCAAATGCGCGCACACCAAGGCAAAAACTGGATGCAAGGACGGCCACACGGAATCGGCGAGCAATGAAAAAGACATGTCTTGCAAGGGACCAGTGGTCCTTGAACTTGCAATCAGCTTGGGTTAATCGCGCGAATCGACCTTTGCAACAGTTGCCAAAATGTATAAGGGGTTCCGCGTGTAAGGTGCCTTTCACCACACTTTAAAAAGGCCCTGCCGCCTTCTCTTTCTGCACCTGCACGCATCCCGACCGAGCCATGTACGACTCGTACGTTTCCCACGCCCTGTCCGACACTGGCTACGCCGCGTCTAAGGGCGACTCTGGCCTCAACACGCTCCTTTCCGTGTTTGGCCCGCCCAGCCAGCCCGGCCCCATGAACGTGGAGGACAACATCTCGCACCAGCGGTGGGACGTCGCCAAGCTGTACGAAGGGAAGAACGTGTACCTGGAGAACATGATCAGCACGCACGTGAAGAGCACGTTCAACCCCTGGGTCACTGAGTTCATCATGCCCCTCAAGGAGTACAGCAACATCAACTTTGTCTGGACCAAGTGGAACGCCATCCGCACGCTTGCCCGGCAGACCGCCGTTGGCGCGCCCCCCGAGCGAGTCACGCAGACGCGCTCGATGCAGAACGCCACCATGAACCGCTGGGAGATTGGCTTCGTCGTCAACACGGAGAACTTGGACAACATGGAGGGGCAGTTTGCCCTTGCCCTGGACCTTGTCAACTGCAGCATGGCCATCGGGGACCTGTTCGAGCAGCTTGGCCTGAACGCGCTCATTCAGCGCAAGAACTACTGGCGCGAGCACTCGCGCAAGACGCACCAGCCGTACGCCAACTTGGCGGACCTGTTTGCCTGGGAAAAGCAAACGTGGGACATTTTCCGCAAGGACCCCAAGGGGCGCGGATTTTACCAGCTCGCCGAGGAGGTAAAGAAGCGGCAGCTTGAGATCATCTCGAGCGACGTCATCATCCCGCAGGGCGCCAAGTCGCTCCTTGCCGCAGGCGCCGGCAACCAAGACTACTACTTGTACGGGAACGGGGCCCGCGACCTCGTCGAGCGCGGCGCCGACGCCGTCGGTCGCACCGTGGCCGGGGGCTTGCGCGTGCACGTGGTCCGCGAGATTACCATTGACGCGGACGGGTCCCGCCAGGCGCCCTTGCACCGCGTGAAGACCATTGGCGATCACATTCGCCTTGCCGACTACTCCACGGACTGCGATCCCTCCGAGTACCGCAGCTCCGCCCGCAGCATCAAGGCCTTTGACATGTCCGAGAACCGCGGCGCCTTCAAACTGATCAACTTCATGGACGCCGTCGACGCCTCGAGCCGGTTCGGCCCGGACGGCAACCTTGCCGCCTGGCACGAGAACCTGGCCAAGCGCGCCATGCAGTTCGCGAAACTTTCGCGCCTGCCCCTGCAGGACGGGGACTTGATCGACATGTTCCTCTTCAAGCCCGACCCGAACGCCAACGAGCACCGTGTGTGCAGCATGTTTGGGCAAATGACCGAGGAGGCGCTTCCCTTTGATGCCATTCGCCGCTGCGCCGAAACTATTTCCGCCAAGATGCGGGAATCCTCCGACGTTTCGGCCATTAACTTCGGCAAGCAGTTTCTTGACGATTTGTACTCTGCTCCCGTGCAAGAAGAGAATGTCAACGAAAACGTGGCGAACGCTGGAGCTGGCATGGGAAGTGGGAACAAGTGGGGTGCTTACGATCTCCCTGAACAACCGCCTCAGAAGTACGCCAACACTGGTTCGTACATGCCCTTCGGGTACGGGAGTGTCCCTGGCTTGTTCACTATCGCCGGTGTCAATCCTACCAGCCCCATGGGTGCTGCCATTGGAAAGGAAAACATTGAAACTGCTGCGGCTTTCAAGCGGGCCGTGGAAACGCTGTACGACCAGCTTTCTCCCCTTTTTTCGGACGATCACATTGCCTTTTCCGGCGCCGCCGTCCCCAAGCACTTTGCCTCGCCCCTCGGGCACAACAACAGCGCCGGTTCCCGCGCCAACAAGCTCGTCGCCTTTGCCCAGAACCTCGTCGACTCCCCTAAGGCGCCCCTGTACGTGCGCAAGCAGGGCGGTGCGCAGGGGTCCGCCGCCTCTGCCGCGGGTTCCCGCGCCGCTCTCGCCGCTCCCTTGTCGGAAAAGGCTGTGCCCGGTGCGACGACCGAGGAGATTGCCGTCGTGCAGTCGGTTCGCGCGCAGCTGGCCAAGTCCTCCGCCGCGCAGTCCGTGAGCGCGGAGGTTGCCTCCGCCTTTGCCGGTGCCGACTCGTTTTCCGAGTTTCGAGCCCAGTACGAGAAGGCGCCCGTCAGCTCCGCCTTTGCCCGCATGCAAGAAGACAAGGCCGAGGACCAGGCGAGCAAGGCCGCCGTGAAGGGCGACCGCTCGTTTTCGCTCTTTGCCAAGACGTACCTCAAGGACGCCCTCGCCAACAACGGCCCGCAGGGTGCCAGCAACCTCCTGCACGGCGTTGTCACGGCCGTCCAGGCGCGCCGCACCATCTCCGCCCGCAACATTGAGGGCGAGCTGGCGAACATGACCGCGAACGACGCCCCTAACAGCGCCGACGCCAGCGCCAAGTCGTCTTCCTCGTCCTCGAGCTCCGGCTCCGGGTTCACCCTTACTCGCCTCACGCACTCGCCAGTGGCCATTGCTCGCGCGAGCCAGGCTGTTCGTGACATGGTTGCCCCCGCCGACTTTTCCGACATTTCGCGCGTCGTCAACGTCAACGACCAGCGCGCCGCCCAGCGCGCCGAGTCTGCTGTCTCCGCCGCCGGCATGAGCGCCCTGTTTGCGCACGGGGAGTCTGGAAACGCCTTTGTCAATGGCTCCGCTGGACGCACAGGTGGGAAACGATCCATTGGAAGCGTGTACTCTGGGGCGTACGAGGACATCAGCTACAACGCAGACAAAACTGCTTTTGGGGTCAAGAATTCTCTTGAAATTCCCGTGCAATTTCAGGAACGTCTGGACCGGGCGTTTAAGATTTCGGACAGGCTGACAAGCCTTGCCGCCGTTTCCGTGCTGGTTGCCCCCATCACCATAAACACCATTCAGAGCTGGTACGACAACAACGTCGCTATTCCCCTTGACATCCTTGGAGAGCGCCCGTTCCGCCGGTACGAGACGGCGAGCGCCATTTTCGCCGCCGGCGGGGAGTCGCTTGGGGAGATTGCCTGGGCCAAGTTTGACGTGCACGTTTCCAGCAACGCCAACACGAAGGAGTTCTCGGGCAACGCCAGCATTTGGGGCTGCGCCATTGTGAAGCGCGAGGAGCGGTACTTCATTGCCGAGGACGTCCTCGTCTGCGGGTACCACGGCGGCGAGTCCCTTGTCCCGTTCTCGGCGCGCGGCGGCGGCGATCGCGACTTCCGCCCCGCCACGGTGCACATGAGCCCCGCGAGCGTGTTTTACTTTATGGTTCCCGCCGGGTCCCTGCGCGGGCGGAACGCCGTCCCCCGCACGCACGACATTCGCGGCCGTTTTGACGACACCCTCGTCGACGGGCGCCTCAACGCGGCCACTCGCTCCGCCATTGAGGGCAAGCCGCACTACCCGAGCGCCCTCTACTACAACATGGTCTACCAGTTCCGCGACCTTAACACGGTCACGGAGGAGGACCTCGACTACTTCAAGCTGCAGGGGCGGCACGACAACACTGTCACGCACCAGACCATGCAGTGGATGTGGAACCCGAAGAGCGGCGAGTGGGACCGCCCCATCCTGAACACGGACCACTTTGGCGTGAACATCTACGAGGGGCACGGCGACCTTCGCACCATGGGCCGCGCCAAACATTACGAGGACGCCGGGTACATGGGCAAGTACGCGCCCGTCGACTAGTGAAGAAAAACGGAACGCCGGCAGTGCACTTCATCTTTCACGCCCATCAAGCGCAAGTACACTGCAAAGTCTTGCGCGGTTTGCTCGCAATGGAAAGAGCGAACAAACAGGGAGTTGCGAACGACAACAAACAGTTCCGTCTGCAGGCGAGCCCGCGGAATGAACGCTTTGCTTCCGCACTCGTCAACGGTCACCATCTCCGCCTCGCAATGCCGACAAACGCGCCCGCGCCGCTCTTGAAACGGCAACCCGCAAACGCAAACGGGAACGTCCATATAAGGGTTGGCCATGGGTTGCCGTTGCAGACAAGATGTGGTTTCTTTTTCTACTTTCCCTTGCAGCCGCCGCCCCGGACCCCAGCTGCAAGCACACGCGCGAGGAGGCTCTTCGCTGCGTTCAACTGTACGCGGACCTTGACAAAGACGGTTTCGTGACGGAGGACGAAGTGCAAACGCTGCGCGATTCATCGCTGCACTTTTACGAACGCGCCCTTTCGTGGATTGCCGGCGAAACAACGGCAACAGTTATGCTTCACTGCGACCACGACCGAGACGGGCGAATCAGCGCCCAGGACTTTGCCGACTCGTACGACACGTGCTTGCGCGACTGCGACGGCATTGAGCACTTGTTCACGTACATTTGCGACAGGCAACACGCTCAATGACCTCCCTCCTCAGTTTCCTCGCCGCACTCGTCGTCAAATAAAAAACTCTCAAGGCGGCTCGCCTCGGTGAACTCTGCCCGGGCAAGGTTGAGTTCTTCCAAAATTGACTCGGGAACCGCGCATTTGAAGGCGCATCCAGTGCCGCCCGTGAACAAAGCAGGGACACCGAGGAGGATGAGGGCGGCCACAAATTCCCCGTGCCCCAAAAGGGCGGCGTCAATGATTGGGGGCGTCCCTGCGCCCTGCGGGGGCACCGGAAACAGCCACGCCTCTCCCTCCAGGTACAGCGACCGCAAGGCGCGCGACTCAAACGTTTCGTTGAACTCGCCCGAGCGGCGATACAATTGCAACGCCTTGCCCATAATTTGCCGCACCCCCTCCAAGCGCAACGCCTCGCCATTCTTCCGTACGCGTTCGTAGTCGCGGCGCGAGAAAAGAGAAGCCTCGCCGAGCACGTTTCCGTACGACGTGAGGCAGACGCCGTGCGCTTGCAAATCGTCAAGAAGCGCGTTCAGCATGCCCTGCGTAACGCCTTTCGCTTTGGCAACCTTTGCCAAGGGAGACATGTAAAACAAGTGCATGGCGAGGTGCTTTCTTGTATTAAACTGCCTCCGTGACGGGGGACGGCAATGCAAATGACGGGTTTACGAAAAGACGAATCCAACGAAAAAGACGCTTCGGCGGGCGTGCAAGTTATCCTTGTCACGACGATCCTTGCAACTTACGTGTTTACTATACTTCTTGGCATAGCGCAGGCGGTGCACAATTTTGCGCAAGACAACTACCCAATTGCGTGGGTGTTTGTGGCAATGGTCGTTGCGTACGGAGTTTTGCTGGCTGTTACCCTTGCCAACGTGGGCTCAGTTCAAAAAGGCGGCCTTGCCTTGTACGCAAGGGTTTCTGACCTTGAGAAAACCGTTCTTCGAGCCGACCCCAGCCGCTTGCAATTTTCCAAGTGAACACCCTCTATAACACGCTCCCGTTGCAATGTCCTTGTCCCAAGGCGTCATGTCGTGCCCAGTGTGCTTTGAAGAGGACGGAACCGCCGTGACGATGCCTTGCCTGCATTTTGTGTGTTTGGAGTGCTTTTTCAATCTCCTTCGCACGTCGCCCGACAGGGAAAGCGTCACGTGCCCGCTGTGTCGCCTTCACGTGGACGTGCCCGTGCGTGTTGTCAAGAAACCCGCACCGGCGCCGGCCCCTGCAACGCCTGAGCCCTGCCCGTATTCGTTGGTTGAACGGTTTGCGGCCGCCGCGGCGCTCGTTGCCGTTGTCTCGCAAGGCGTCCCGGCCGCGCGCGAGCTTACATGCCGCGTGTTCACAATGTGCTGGGTATAAACCGGCGAAACGGGCGTGGGCAAGCGACGAACCATGAGCAAAACTTCGCTGCAGCTCCTTGACGCCGATGCCGTCGTGTGTTTGACGCGCAAAGACGGCGTCCGGGTGTGCATTTTGCAGTGCGGGTCCCTGTCGAACATTTGCCAAGTCCAAGTGGACGTGCGCGTGGGTGACGACGCGGAAGGAATGGAGCGGGACGGGCAGCGCGAGTGCGCGCACTACTTGGAGCACCTCGTCGCCAGCATGCTCCGCTCTCGCAAGTACCCCGACGGTGAGGCAAAAACTTGGGTGGAAGAGCACGGCATTTACAGCAACGCTTTCACTTCCGCCGTTCGCACGTCGCACTTCATGAACGGGCACTGCAGCAAGCTCCGCGAGATGATTGACATTCAGGTTGGCGCGCTGGCTGACTTTTTGCAGCACGGACCGCACGAGTTTTTCAAGGAGCTCTCCAGCAGCAAGCGGTACGAGCTGGAAAAGATGGCCGTCGTTCGGGAGTTGTCCGGAAAAATCGACAGCCCCGAGTACAAAATGTACGAAGCCGCCAACGCCGCCCTGTACGAGGGGCACCCCCGCTCGGTGTCGCAACGGTTTGACGCAGAAAACGTGCTCGACTTGAGCCCAGATGTTGTCCGCAAGTTTTTCGAGGACCATTACGTCGCCGGGAACATCATGATCACGATTGCCGGTCCCAGCTCGGTTTGCGCGACAACCGGCATCATGGAAGCCCTCGACAAGTACGAGTTTTCGAAGTCTGCCCCGAAGCCCCTTGTCGCCCCGGTGCCATTTGAGAAAAGGCTCTTGCCGGGGCAGGTTTTGACGCGGTTCGTGGAGCTTGCCGGGTCGCAAACGGTACGCGTGACCATGGCCTGGCCGCTGCGGCTGAGCATGTACGAAACCACGGAGGAGGGGCGGCGGCGCGTGCAGGCCGTGAGCGCCTTGACGAACCTTTTGACGGGCGGGTTTACGTCGCGCTTTTTGAAAAGCCTTCGCACGGAGCAAGGGCTCGTGTACGGGATTTCCGCCGGAAAATCCCTCGACGAACGGGACGAGGCCTTTGGGAACTACCAAATTGAAACGAGCGTCGACAACGAAAACGTGGAAGCCCTTGTGCAAGGCGTGTTCCTTGAGGTGTCGCGCATGGCTCGCGACGGGCCGAGCGAGGAGGAGATGCAAAAGTACCGGACGCGCATTCACACGGCCATTGCGCGCCGCGTTTCCAACCGCAGCCCGGGCTCGTGGGTCGACGACTACTCAAACCAGGCGCTCTTTGCCAGAGCCCGCGATTTTGAAAGCGGAAAGGGCATAGTGAGCAACGAGGAGCACTTCACGCTGGCAAAGACCGTCACCGCGGGAGACATTCAACGGGCAGCCTCGGAAAGCGTCAAGTTTTTCACGGACCCCATGCTTATCGTCATTGGCGCGGCCAACAACATTGAGGGCCTTTCCGAGCTGGTGTCCTCGGTGCGTGCCACAATGATACAAGGGCGCGCCGCCGTTGCGCGGGTTGGCATGCGCGGGGCTGGTGACAAGAAAGCGCTGGCGCAGGCTCGGGACACCATGGTGACGTGGGTGCGCGAGAAAATTGTTGCCGTCGAGAAAAAAAGGGGCTTTTCCCTGCGCCTTGACAACTTTTACTTGCCCGAAGACCTTTTTGCCGGCGACAAAGACTTGGCCCGCGCAGAAACCGTTCTGCGCGCGAAAGGAAACAAACGGCTGAACGCGGCTTTGGACGAGCTTGTGGACGTCAAGGAAACGTACGCTGAGATTCGGGCGGCATCTTTGAAGGAGTTTGCCGACTGCAACAGCGTCGAGCGCCGGCAGCGGTGCGCGGCGTCCGCGTTTAGCATCCTTAACGAAGCAACTCCCGTGTGGGTTGGGAAACTTCGCGCCGTCGAGAACGCGCTGGAGGACATGTAAAATGCCCCTTACAGCGTGTGTGCAAGGTCGCGCACTCCATCGCGCGCCGCGGCTTCCGTGAGGGCAAAGAGCGGGTCGTTTTCGTCTCCAGGCGGCGCCGGCGCTTGTTCCGCGGCAAAAGCCCGCGCCGCGCTTGCAACGTGCTCCCTGTCGAATTGGCCCGTGAACTTTTCGTCCTCCATCAGCCGCTCCAGCTCCGCCTCGAGCGCTTCGTTTGCCCCAGGGCCAAGCGTGTAATCGGTCATTTCGTCGTTTACCGCGCTGATGAGGGCGGCCGTGTCCTGAGCCATTTCCTGCTGCTCGGCGACGCGCTCCAAAATGCTTTCAACGTCTTCCGGGCGGAGGCCACCCCGCCGCATGGCCTCGCTGTGCGCTTTGTTTCCGTGCCGCATCGCGGTAACGCTCGCGTGCAGGGTGCTGGCGTCTTCCAGGCACGCGATTTGCTGCTCAACCGTGCTCAAAAGTCCCTCAAACCGGTCAATTCGTTTCCCGCACAGCCGTTTCCGCCGCAAATGCCTCGTCAACGTGCTCTTTTGCTCGTTTGACAGCGCCCTTCCTTCCGTTTGCCGGCGGCGAAGCCCGATTTCCATGATGGCCCGGTCGCAGTCCTGCACGCGCCGCCACAAATGGTCAACGGTGCCCGTGATTTCGCGCTGCGACGCCCGCAACACGCGCAGCCCGCTTTGCACGCTTTTCACGGCCGCCGCCTCGGAAGCGGAGGAGGCGCGATAAAGCCACCGCAGGCAAAGGCACATTCCTTCGCCGGGTTGCATGTACCGAGTTGGGGTTGCGTGTCGTTTATTTACCGGTTTCGCGGGAGGTATTCGTAAGGAAGCACGCTCGCCCAGTACCAAACGACCGGAACCGGGCCGCACAAGACACCAACAACCGTTAACGCGTTTGGAAGCGTGACAACTGCGAACAAAGCCAAGAGCAAGAAGACGAGGGCCGCCGCAAAGAGCAGGACAAACGCCGTTCCTACGAGGGCAGCGTTCCGCTGCGGCATGGACGCCACTGGGGCCCGCGTGAAGGCGCGCTCCGCGTTTGCCGCGCCCGCCACGAAGGAGAGAGTCACCGCAGAAAAGGCAACGCCAATGCCCGCAGCAGCGGTCCATACGGCAATTTCGCCCGTGGAAGGGTCAATGGCAGACGGGCCGCGCGTGCCGTGCCAATCGATGACGCGCAGTGTGGCGCCCGCGCCAAGGGAGACGAGGGCGACAAAGACCCCGGCAACGTGCGGAAAGTAAACTGCAGGGCGCATTGCACAGTAAAAAGCGCGGGCGTTGCATCAAATAGGGCACGTTCACTAAATGTCGTACCCCGAGCCAACGTGCGTCTGCTTGATGCGATCACCGCCCAGGTACCGGACGCCGTTGTCGGATCGCTCGCGAAGGGCGCGCTCCAGGACCTCGTTCCACTGGGGGGCAAAGTTTGCGGGCTCCACCGCGGCAGGCTGCCGCCGGAGGGGGGCAATGCGCGTCTCGGGAACGTCCGGGCCGCCAGTTGCAGAGGCCTTCATCTTGCCAGTGTGCTCGACCGAAATGCCCACGCTCACCTCACCGTACGTGGGCAGGCGCCCGAGCAGGTTCAGCTGCTGTTTGAACTGCTGCGCGGCGTCGTACGTGTTTTTTTCGTTCGCCTCGCTTGCCCGCACAAACAACGGGCCGGGGGCTTTCTCGTCAATCTCCATTGATCGAGAAGGCGCTGAAAACTGCTGCTGCTGCTGCTGCTGCTGCTGCGGGGGCGGCGCCTGAGCGCGCCCGGCGTTCATGTAGCGCTTCTCAAACGAGCTCGACTCGGCTTGCTGGGGAGGGCGGTACTGCGAGGCCAAAAAGCCAACGTCCTGCTGGGAGAGAGACGCAAGGGACACCTTGGTGCCGGCGGGCATGGGCTGGGACAAGGAAAACGAGCGCTCCTCCTCGCGCAGCTGGGCCATCCGCGTGGCCGTGCGGTCGTAGTAGGCGTCGTCCTGCGCCTTGGCGTGCTCGGCAAGGCGCTGCGCCTGGGCGTGCTGGGCAGACTCGTACGACTGGGAAGCGCGCACGGACATGGCAAGCGACGACTCGATCAGACCAAGGGCCGACTCTGGCTTGTCGTTATACATCTCCTCCACTGTTTTCACCGTGTTTTCGATTTGCTCCTTGTCCATGTTCGCCTTTTCCGCGTTTTGCACGTACGAGCGGACAATGGTCTGAAACTGCTTGCGCTGCTTCTCGCGCTCCTGGGCCTTGATGGCATTCAGCTCCTCCTGCGCCTTCCGCGACTCGGCCAGCTGCCGCTTCAGCTCAACCACCTCCTCGCGGCTTCGCAACGCCTCGGCCGCCATGACCTTTGCGTCACGAACGTTGGGCACCTGCCCGGCAGGGGCGGCGCCTTCAGCGGACGAGGCGGAGTCAACCTCCATCGCGTCGGGTTTTCCGGCGTTTCCTTCGCCCTGCCCGGGTTCCTCCTCCTTTTGCTCCTGCTCGGCAGGGGGCTGCTCCTGCTTTTGCTGTTGCTGCTGCTGATCGTTGGCGGACATTGATGCGCGTACACGTAAGGGCGTTTTTTTCGGCTGACTGTGCTTTGCGACGCGTTCTTCCACCAGCAGCATCAGTGCATCTATATACTTTTCCTTGTCGCTGGGCGTTAACTTTCGATCGCGCAGCCCTTTATCGTACCCGAAACGGCGCGTCATGGTTTCAATGTGCTCGTGCCCGTCGCGCAGCAGGCGCTCGCACGTTTTCCGGGAAGGCATGAAGTCTCTGATGAAGCTCCCGTGCCGGAGCCCGGTTTTGCACAAACTCACTTCAAGCGGTTTTTTCAACAAAATGTTGCGCCCAGTGTCCGCGGAAGCGCGGCTTTCCACGGTGTTTTGCAAGGAAATGCCTCCGTACTCCCCGTTCGCGACGGCGTTGCTGGCGTACCGGTTCGCGTGGGACCCGTCGGGGTTCACCGCCATCAGCACGTTGCAATGGACGCCGCTAATGTCCGCGGACATCACTTTGCCCACCAAATCAAGGGGGCGCTTCTCTTCCGTCCCGTCGTTGTGGTTGATGAGGACCGGCAGTCCGGGAAGGCGCAGGTTTTGCGACTCGGCGCGCGTGAAGTCTTGCACCATCGCAACATCGTTCGCGGGAGTTTCGTGCAGGTACGGAAGGACGCGACCGTACACCAAATCAACGTCACGCTCGGTGTGAGAACCCATTTTTCGGTTGCGCTATTTACGGCTTCTCTTTTCGGGCCATTTATACGGCACACCTGGCATGGCTTTTGCAAAAGGGCGCGACGACGAGTCAGAGGCGCTCGGGAAAAAGCTCGAAGAGAGGAAAGATGCGCGCGACATGTTCATGACCTTTTTTGGGCTCGGAAACCAGTACGCGCAGCAAGCAGACGCCGGAACCGCTGAAGCAGAGGTTGTCCTGCGCGCTGCGGCGGTTGAGGCGGGGAAGGGGCAGGAGGGCGGGGAGCAAAAAGGAAAAGTTTTACAGCCCCCTCGAAGCAAGCCGGCCGTATAAAAGACGTTTTCTTTTGCCTTTCCCCAATTCCGCCAGCCAACCCACCCGTCCGCACAATCCCAATGACGAGCGTAACGCAAGAAGAAGCCAACGAGCAGTTTTTGGCTGCCTCGCGGCGGCTGCAGCGGGAAACGGACCCGGAAGCGCGTTCGAGTGCCGAAAACGACCTCCTCGAGGCAACCATCGCGGTGCTTCGCGTTGCGCGGGGCGAAAAAGTGGCCCGGCAAAGATTGTACCCTGAACGGTCTGGCGACGAGGTTTTGAATGGCCTGCTGCAGGAAAACAGAAAGCTTCAGCGCGAAATCGGGACTCTGCAAGTAACTCTGAAAAACTTGCGCCTCATGGGAGAAGGCAACGGGAAAGCTAAGGAACAGGCGGCCGAGCTGGAGAAAAAGCTGCAGGAAAAAAAACTGGAAACTGAGGAGCTCATGAAGAAACTTGAGGAAAACAAAGAAATTCAAACGACAATTTCCACGGTTGAGGACGAGTTTACCGAATACACGCCGGAAATTCTGAACACGTATCTGAAGGAGCGCACCATCCTCCCCAGGTTTGCCACGGGCGACGCGTTTTACTCCGTAAGCGACTCGCGCGGTGGAGTTGTCCTTGAGCCGCAAGGTCTCTTTTCGCGAATTGGCAGAGCTATCATGGCGACAACGTTTCGGTCCATTGTTGACGGAAAAGAAAAAGACGCTTCTGTTTACGAAATGATCAAGTACCCGGAAGAGGCGGATGTGGTGCAAGATTTTGTGCGCGGGTTGAACGTGGAAAGCGAAGACTCTTCGGATGAAGAGGAAAGCGAAGAGAACGTTCCTCAAAGAGCAGAAGAGGCTTGGTACATGCGAGTAAGCGCAGAAATGGAAAACATTTTCAAAACTCTGGCCACGGAAAACAGGACAAGAGTTGGGAACGTGCAAAGCGAGCTCAGCGCCACAAAAGCGGCACTTTTCAAGTTCTTTGACCTGTACAAGACCCTGCAAGCCCCACAACTTTACAAGGAAGCGTACTTGGACGCGTTGTTCTTTGTTTTCACGAAGCTTGCCACGGGAAAGGAGGTGGTTCTTGCTGCGGACGTGGCTGGCATGGAAAACGTGTCGTGGCAAGCAAAAATTATTAATAAGAGAGCAGGTCCGATGTACGCTGATCCTGACAGCGAATCTGTTGTTTCGGCAAAAGACGAGTTGCCTGCCATGAACAACAGCATTGCTTTGGTCTTCTTGGAGCACCTCAAAACGGGCGAATTAGTAGAGCGCCCTGTGAGCACAGATTTGCTTTCCGCCACGTACGGAGAATTGTTTGAAGGGGACGTCATCAATGTCGAACAATTTGGGCAAAAGAAACTTCTTGTTGTGCCAGATTCCATTAAAACCGAGCCTCAGCTTGGGTACGCGCTCGTGAGCAGTGTGCAAAAGTTGTACGAGCGCCTCGAGAACGTCGGCAGGCCCGTGAACGTCATTCCGCTTATGACAAAACTTTTATTCAACTCGGCGCTTCCCACCGACCCGAAAGTGGGCACGGATACTTTGTTTCAGACGTTTGGCGTAAGACCAAGCTACAGTATACAAGGCGCAAGCAAGTACGTGGCATCACACGCATCAATGCCGGGCGCGGTTAATCATGCCGTTGACGGGCCCGGGAGCGTCGTTTTTGCCGTGGAAGCTGGCGATGGAAAGGCCCTGACGCGCGCCCTGGCGCAGTGCATTGCGCAAGACAACGACGAACCCGCTTTGCGCGGGCTCATGGAGGCGGCGAGGACCGGGGCAAACGGGCTTCTGCCCATTTTTGCCTCTGCCCGCGCCCTCCTCCTCGACAGCGACTGGGAGGCGGCGGTGGGCGAGGCGCGCGAAGAGAGCACGAAAACCCTTATCCGCGCTATTGCCGAGCACGGGCGCGAACCGGAAGCCTTAAGCGAGTTCTCGCTGCGCAACCCGTTCAAGTCGAAAAAGACGCTCCAAGCGGCGCTGAGGGACGTTGCCGCCAAGTACAAGAACCGGGCCGCCGGGGAGCTTGCCTCTGCCCTGGCGGAGAACGAAACCCTTGCCGAGACGCAACAAAAAGTGACCGTCGTCATCCCGAAAGACACGAACCTGAACCTTGCCGGCGACGGGGTCCTTTCGGTTGTCGTCTTGGGAAAATTCGCTTCCGCCGAAGAGATTCTCGGCAGCAAACAGCAATTTTTCACGCTTGACCCGAGCGGCGGAAACGCGTCTGGCCCGTCCATGCAGTTCACGCCCGTGAAATCAGACTTGTTGCGCAAAAAAATTGGGTACACCATGCGGTACGGGGAGAACGGAAACACCGTTGCCGTTGGCAAAACCGGCAACGTGTTTGCGGGAGGAAAGAAGAGCAGCCTTCCGTTTTCGGTGATTCTTTTGGACGCCGCCTCGGAAAAAGTGTCCGTGCGCACCAAGGGTGAGGAAGAGGGCGGCGCCCCCGCGGACGTCGCCGCAATGGTTGCCAACGTTTCCGCGGCAATCGTCTCGGCTACGTCTGACGGCGAAGCGTGGGAAGCCGTGAACACTGGGCACGAGTGGCTGAACCGCGAAGAGCTTTTGCGCGACGCCAAGCCCAGCGAGTTCCTGGAGAGCGCCCAGTGGGAGGAGGCCATGCGAAGCGTGCGCGAGGCGCTGACGGAGCGCGAGTACGACACGCTCGACAGCGAGGCCTGGCAGCACGCGGGCGCGCTGCGGGAGCGGCTGTAAAAAGGGAACCGCGCGAAAACCAATCTTCACTACCGCGCGCGCCATGCCTCCCCAAGCCTTTGAAATGATTTGCTCGCTCATTCGTGTTGCCTTTTCCAACGGGCGCTCCGTGCGAACGGTCGTTGCCACGCCAAGCAAGTTCCTTCCCCGGCAAGAGGGCGACGAGGAGGGCGGCGGCGAGGAAGTGCCGCCCATGAACAAGTTTGTTGCCCTGCGCGACACGGACACGCTCGGCGCCGTGGACTCGCGCCTCAAAGTTACCCTCCTGGTCCGGCAGGCAACGGGCGCCGAGCCGCTGAGGCTCATGGCCTCGGAGGAGCGCTCGCAACGAAACGGCACGAAAAGGTACGCTCCGCAGGAATCGGGCAAAGCGACGGTCTTTGTTGTCGTTCGCGTCCTTGCCGTTGACCTGCCCGTTGCCATTCGCGCGGCGAAAGGGAGCGGGGGCGTGCGCATGCCGCCCACTCGCCGCATGGTGTACGAGGCGCTGCGGTCAAAAGAGGCAAAGTCTGCCTTTTCGCAAAAGTGGCCGTGCACCGGCGCGGCTGGCAAGGAGCTTTGGGCGGGCGGCTTGAAAACGCTGTCGGCGCAGGCACCGGGGGCATTTTCGTCGCTTGCCGACTGCTGGATGCCCGTCGCCTACACGGCTTTCACCGCCCTGCACGCGTGCAAGGCGAGCTCGCTGCGCGCCATGACCCGCCCCGAGTTTGCCTCGCTCGTTGCCTGGTTCAACGGCGAGCGCGTGGGCGCGGCTTTGCGGGAAACGGGCGTGAGGCACAGTGACCTGGCCCGCATATGCACGGCGGTCACGCTGCGCGAGTGCGCCGTCGTTTCCCCGCCAACGCCCTGCGAGCCCCCGAACGAGGAGGAAAGCGACTTTTTCGGGTCCCTCCGCGCCCTGTTGTCGTCGCCGTCCGGGAGCACCGTTGCAAAGTGCTCGAGCCCGGTCCCTCAGTGGACCATTGACGCGGGCGCGGTGGTCGTTGTTTCGCGGGACGAGCAAGGGACCGTCTTTACGACGGCCCGGTACGACGAGCTCGAGCGGCACGTGGCTGCCGTATTTCGCTCGGTTCCGTCGGTTCTCGTTGCCGCGCCCGCGGGACACGGAGGGCCAGGGGCCGGGGAGTTGTACGCGAAACGGGCGGCAACCATTGCCTCATTGCTCGGCTACGAGCACCACGGGGTTGACGTCCTTGCCGGCGCCTCTCGCACGTGGTTTGTCGCGCCCACCCCAGGGCACGCGGCTGCCGTAACGTGCCACGGCGTTGACACGCTTTCCCTGCACGACGTCCGCGCGGGTAGGGTGCCAAACGCGGGAGAGCCTCCGAAAGCCGTTTGCTTTTTCTTTGCCCATGCTTTTGGTGCCCTCACGTTTTCGGTGGTCATTGACGCAGCCACGCGCGCCCGCAACGGGGATCCCTTGAAGTTGATTGCCATGTGCGGGGATCGGCTTTCTTGGGGCGGCGAGGGGTCCATTGTCGTCGGTGACGGCGGGGCGCCGTTCCGGGACGCGTGCGCGGGAGCCAGCAAAGGCGCCCTGTCGTTTTCTGTTCTTGAAACGATTCGCTCGGAGGCCGTTTCGCCCCTGTACCGGCGCGGGCCCGAGGCGACGGTGCCCGGCGAAGTTCGCGCCGCCGCCGCTTTGCCCGCCGGGTGGCAACTGGACAGGGTGCCGGTTATCGGGCAGCCTTCGTGGCGCGCGTCGCCTTGGCCAAAGCCCGCCGCGGACGTGAAATGGTGGCAGCTCGGCAAGTACGTTGCCATTCCTGACCTGGGAGTGGTGGGCGCCGTGAAGCGGGAACACGAAGGCGCGGCAAGGGGCGAGCGAGAGCAAACGCTGCAATTTGAGAAGAGCCCGGGCTTTGGGCAGCACATTAATCACATGTTCTGCTGCAGGAACGGGGGCGTTTCACTTTGCAACACGGCCGTGCACGGGCAAATAACTCCCTTGAAAGGCGGCGTTCCCGCCCGCCTCCTGGCGAAATGGTCGCCCGAGAAGATTCCTGGCGTCCTTTTCGTTGCCGTTAGCGAAGACAAAGACGCCCGCGTAAGCTTGCAGGACTTGCGCGCTGCCTGTGCCTTGGCGGGGGACGGGGTCGTTTTCGTTACGCACTCTGGGCGCGACGATGCCCTGCGCGAGGCCGCTTCCCGGGAGAACGGGCGCGCTTGGACGCGTTTGGTTGGCATGTTTTCCTTTGCCGAAGACGACGACGAGGGGCGCTTTGCCGGCGACGTCACTGGCGCCGTGTGGCGCCCGTGCCAGGTGGCACCAGAAGGGCCGGGCGACAGGCGGCAAGGTGATTCGTCCGTGTTTTTGTTTCTCGGCGTCGCGGCGGACGCAGCCTGCAACACGCCAGACTTGTGCAGGCAAGCGCTTGTCGCCTGGTTGCGCGACGACCCCGCCGCGGCGCACGGGAACGCTGCAGGCGAAGCGGCGCCCGGCGAGGTGGAAGAGCCGCCGCCGGTGTTTTGCGCGGCAACCGTGCAGGAGGCACTTCCCGACATGAGCAAGTTTGAAATTGACTCGCACGTTGCCGCTCGCCTTGCGGCGTACAAGGACACGCCAGGGTGCAGTTACCCGCCGAAGCGCGACCTCCTTGACAGAATGGCGGCGGAGACTGGCATACTCGCGCACAGCAACGGGCAGCGCGAATGCGTGGCCGTTCACGTTCTCTGCTCGGCCGTGAAAGGGGAGCCGCCCTTGGAACGGTACCTGATTGCCGCGGAACTCGAACTGTTCCGCCGCAGGTCGCGCGACGCGGGCAAAGCAAAGGAGCACGCAGGGGCGGTGGAGGGGCACTTGCGGTGCTCGGTGCAGGGCATTGCAGACATACCGCGCCCCGACGAGGGCGACGTGGAGCTGAGCAACGTCATTGACATGCTCGCGCGGACGAGGCGCTTGGTCGAGAGAGAAGTGCAGTAAAATCTACGACTTCATTGACTTTTTCCCTTTGCAGTTCCACTTTTTTCCCTTTGCCATTTTCATGTTCTCCGATGCGCTCGCTCACGGTTACGCGACCCCCGATATACCGAAATACGTCAGTATTACACCTTTTCGGGCCGTCCTGTGGGGTACGCGCCGCAGCAACTCGACGCACGCTCCATGGAGGCGCCAATTTTTCGGAAAAACGTTGTTCACACATACGGTAGAATCTACCGTATGTGATGAAAGTCGGAAAAAAAAAGTTGATGACACTCGGGGTCGAGGTACGTCACATACGGTAGATTCTACCGTATATGTGAACATTGAAAAATCGGGGGGGTTGGGCTGGACTTGGTCGCCCGGCAGGATACCCCCTCCCACCGACCACTCCAAGTGATGACGTCACCACTTCCCAGAACGTGCCTCCAAACGTGCCTCCAAAACCCGATCACCATCTACCGTATGTGTGAACTTGGGCAAAAATGCATGTTCACACATACGGTAGAATCTACCGTATGTGATGAAAGTCCGAAAAAAAAAGTTGATGATACTCAGGGTCGACGTACGTCATATATGGTAGATTCTACCGTATATGTGAACATTGAAAAATCGGGGGGGTTGGGCTGGACTTGGTCGCCCGGGCGACACCCCCTCCCACCGACCACTACAAGTGGTGACGTCATCACTTCTGGGAACGTGCCTCCAAACGTGCCTCCAAAACCCGCTCACCATGTGCAAACTGCGAACAACTTTATTTTTTTGTGACTCCCCAAGCCAAGGGAGCGAACGAACAAGGAAGGGAAGTTATGCAAAGACACGACCCGTGGCGGCGACGGCAAGAATGAAAAGTCCGACATAGTGCCGCCATCCGGAGAGGCCGGGGCGGTACAGAGGACTAGATGGATTCGTGATGGTTCTGCTTTGGGCGGAGGAGGCCTGCATCTCGTTCATGGCGCTTTGCAGCTGAGAAGGGTGGTGGCACGGAAAGTACCGGTCAGTACAGAGAATTTAAGAGAATAGAAAGCAAAAGGTTCGCTTGCTTCGCCAAAACCACGCGTACAAACATCGTTTGCGCGCCCGTTTCCGTGTCCGGGAACATCTGCGGTACATTTCTGCCGGTCCATTGACAACGGGGTGTTCTTCCGCCGTTTTAAGGTGCGTTTTGCAAGTTTTAGAACCGTGAATCACGTGCGCGCTTTTTCTTCGTTGGCTGTGTCGCCTGCGATCAAGAAAAATCCATGTTCACACATACGGTAGAATCTACCGTATGTGATGAAAGTCGGAAAAAAAAAGTTGATGATACTCGAGGTCGAGGTACGTCATATACGGTAGATTCTACCGTATGTGTGAACATTGAAAAATCGGGGGGGTTGGGCTGGACTTGACCACCGACCAGACGCACCTTATGATCCACCAACCCGAATCAGACCAAACTTGGCATCTGCGTCAAACGTCACACCAGTACAAAATGTGCTGCAAAATTGATACTTTCCAACATTTCCAACCACTCAGCGTCGACGCCGAGGAAACCCAATCTGTTGGAAAAGTGGCGTGGTATTCTTTGCAGACTATAAAATTTTCTCATTTATTGTTTCTGAGTTTTTTCATTTTTCCGTTTTTTGAAATTTTTTATTTTTCCATTTAGCGTCTCGAATCTTTTAGAGGACTTTTTGAAAAGACTATAAAAGACGTTTTCTCTTCCTTGACTAGGTTAGGCCTACACCTATCGGTAGTTTTGAGGCACGTTTGGAGGCACGTTCTGGGAAGTGATGACGTCATCACTTGGAGTGGTCGGTGGGAGGGGGTATCCTGCCGGGTGACCAAGTCCAGCCCAACCCCCCCGATTTTCCAATGTTCACACATACGGTAGAATCTACCGTATATGACGTACCTCGACCCTCAGTATCATCAACTTTTTTTTTCCGACTTTCATCACATACGGTAGATTCTACCGTATGTGTGAACTTCGTTTTTTTGCATTTTATGCCTTGTCCATGAGGTGAACATCGTACATTTTCCCCAAACATTGTGGCAAGGCTCAGCGGAAAGCCGTACACGCATAAAACTGGCCGTTTTGAAGGGTTAGGGACGGGCGGGCGCCGTAAAAAGAGGTAAATTTTTTGTCAACATTTTCATTTCATTTTTGGCATTCAACCGGGCAGTATCCATTAGCGGGCAAAGGAAAAATGCCCTTTTTGGTGCGTGTTTAATGTTTTACCCGCTTTTGTGTGAAATCCGACATGTTTGTAAGCGGTGAAATCCAGGTCACAATAAAGTCACTCGACAACATCAGCACTACACCAACCAAACCGCCCATAGTCTACCCATAATTTCATTACTCACGTTGCAAAGGGAAAACTGTGACTACGAGTGGCTGATTTGGCATGGAGGCACGTTCCCAGAAGTGATGACGTCACCACTCTCAGTGGTCGGTGGCGGAGGGGGTGTCGCCCGGGCGACCAAGTCCAGCCCAACCCCCCCGATTTTTCAATGTTCACACATACGGTAGAATCTACCGTATCTGACGTACCTCGACCTCGAGTATCATCAACTTTTTTTTTTGGACTTTCATCACATATGGTAGATTCTACCGTATGTGTGAACATGGTTTTTTGCCCAAGTTCACACATACGGTAGATGGTAATCGGGTTTTGGAGGCACGTTTGGAGGCACGTTCTGCGAAGTGATGACGTCACCACTTGGAGTGGTCGGTGGAGGGGGTATCCTGCCGGCGGTCAAGTCCAGCCCAACCCCCCCGATTTTTCAATGTTCACACATACGGTAGAATCTACCGTATCTGACGTACCTCGACCTCGAGTATCATCAACTTTTTTTTTCGGACTTTCATCACATACGGTAGATTCTACCGTATGTGTGAACAACGTTTTTCCGAAAAATCTGCGGCGCTCGGTCCCTTGCAAGTATTGGCACCCCCCGGCGTGCAACAGAATGCAAAGATACGGCATGTAAAGGGGTTCGTGCACTATTTGGAGCACTCTCAAGGGCGAGAGGTAGCAGAAAAAGAAAGATTTTTTTTTGCGTGAAACCCACTATGCCCGGCTTGTACCTGCTCCTTGAAAACACGCCCCGCGTCACGGAAACGTTTTCCGAGTGTCTTCAGGCGCCTCATGTCACGCTTGCGCACTCTCCTGACCCTGGCGACGCGGCGTTGTTTGAAGATTTGGCCAAGTCCGTACACTTGCACTTGTGCCCCGTCATCACGTGCGAGTCGGCAACGTTGAGCAAGTTCACGAACAGAAACGGCTCTGAAGTGTACGACGTCTTGCTGGGCTTTGACGAGCGATCCAAGAAACAAATTAAATCGCTGCGCGCGTTCCTGTTCACGGAAACTCCCCCGGCGCACTGGAACGTGCGAAACCCGCACATTACCTTTTCTCGTTCTTGGTGCATGCGGGACTTGGAGTACCAAATGGCGCGCGGCAAAAAGCTCGTGAGCGGCTCGCACGAAGAGTGCACATTTCGGACAAGTGGCGTGGCGACGAAATTGTAACTCGCCCGCGCCGTTGCGTTTACTTTTCACCGGGCCACTTCCAGCTCCACGTCGTACACAACAACGGGAGGGAGCGAGGTTTCGTCGCCGGGCACGGGAGGGTCGCTCAGGTAGTGAACGTGCACGGTTGCGTTGCTGAAAAACCGTTTGTTCGCGCGAACCGCCTCGTACACGCCTTTTGTAACGTCCTCGCTGGCGTCTTCCTTGCGCACGCTCACGACAACGCTCCTCGCGGGGGGCGGCATGGCCGCGCTGTCGCTTTGCAGCGACGCCGTCTTCTTGGCAATCGGGGCGGCGTTTTGCGAAAACAAGGCACGAATGGAGGCGAGCGCTTCCGGCACTGGGGGCAGCTCGGGCGGGGGGTTCCTCCGCAGCGCGGGAATGGGCTCCAGCTGCGCCAAAGCCGCGTCGGCAAAGGCGCCTTCTTTTTCGCTGAGGCGGTTGTACGGGACGATGCGCACGGACGGATGCCATTGTGAGGGGCAAATGAACCGGTTGAAGTGAATGCCATGCGTCAAAGCACCGGTGCGCTCGTCGGCCCAGGCAAAGGCAAAGTCGAGGATGCCAGTGTCGCGAAAGGCGCTCACGTACGCGGCGCTGTTGCCTTTGTAAAAGTCGCTCGCGTCGGCGCGGTCGTTTGCAATGTCCTCGTTGTCGTCTTCCATGCGCGTGTTGGGAATTTCGAGCTGCACCCCGTTCCTGGGAAGGTCCCTGGCAATGGCGCACTCGGCACGAAGCTTCAGGGCGGCGTCGCGCAAGGCAAGTTTCGCGTCGCCCTGCCCCTCGTAGTACGACGCCGTGGGAAGGAGAAGCGACGAAGACTTGGCCGTTCCCTCGCACACCAGAACGCCCAACCCGGCGTGCCACGGGCTCCGGAAACGGTCGTACGTGTGCGCGTACTCGCTCCCTTTGACGGCTTTGGAAAGGCCCGAAAACCGCGAATCACGCGGGCTTGCGTCGGTCATGCGGTCCAAGACGAGCGCGGTAGGGACCAGGGCAGTGTACGTGTGCGCCATGGCGTCCTCGTCGGTCATGTCACGGGCCACGTTGGCGTCGAGTTTCTTGTTTGTCACCGCGGCAAGAACCATCATTGGCGTGAACGTGTTCTCCCGGGCAATGCCTTGGAACTCGCGCAGCAGCTGGTGCTCGGCCGAGTCGTCCGTGTTTCCTGCCAAGTCAGCGCGCCGCAGCTGCCAGTACTGCACGTAAATCTCCTTGGCAACGCCCTCGCAGTCGTCCCCGTGCCCGAGCCTGGCAATTTTGTAATCCTCCGTGACCTGCACCGGCGAAGCGGGCACTCCCCGCCCCCTCATGCCACGGCCCTCTGAGCCTTGCGAGGAGCCGGCAATGTCGCGCCGGTGCAGAAGGTGCATCCTGCCGGCGGCTGAGCTTTTGCCGGCGTCCGGCCGCAGCAGGTACGTGTTTCCGTCGTCGTTTGTGAAATCGTCAAGGTACACCATGGTGTTGGCGTACACGGAAAGCATCGAGGAAAACGTCTCCATGTACGCGTGCATGCTGGGAAGCGTTGCCTCGGGCGAGGCGCGCTGCCGTTCGCTGGCAAGGAGCAGGTCATTCGCGCTTGCGTTGCACCGCACCAAGGCAGCCTTGAGGGCCGCCTCGTAATACCCCACGGGCGGCTTCCCGCGCGGCACCCGGAGCGTGTACGTGCTGCCCCACAGCATGCCCGCAGATGTGTTGTAGTACGGGCAGTGCATGCGCCGCAGGTACGACGGCTTTGACACGTTCAGCGGAGCGCCGGGCCCGAAAAAGACGTCTTGCGACGAGTTGACGCGCTCGGAAAGCCAGCGAGACGTCTCAAGGGCGGCCTTCGCTTTTCCTTTGTCCGTGTCGTCCAAGTGAAACACGGCCGGCGCCGCCGAGTCGGACACGAACCGAACGTGTTCGTTGTGCTCAAGCGGGTGCCCGTTAATGACGAGCGTCGCGCTCTTTACGGCCACAAACCCCTTCACCAGCGGTTCTTGCCCGGTGATTTGCCATTCCGCGCGAACATCTGGCTTCCCAGACCCGGCTTCGCTTAAGGCCAGGAGCTCGCTGGCAAGGAACAGCGCCTCCCCTGCCCGAGTCCTGCATGATTGTCCGGTTTGCGTTGCCGTTTCCACGTACGCGTTAAACGAAACCGACGCGTCGGCAGGGACCGGCCACTGGAAGGGTTTGTCTGCCGGAGGAATTTCCGCACTTTTCCCAGCGTGCGCGCCAGGTAAGGCCCAGTTTGCGTCGCTGGCAATGCGCGCGTACTGGGAGGCGGCAGGGTTGAAGGGGACGTCAACGGTGACCGTTTCTTTGGCAGACTTCGCGAGGTCCCCCGTGGAAATGACCACAATGCCGTCGTCCGGGTCGTCCGGGCTGGAAATGCCGAGCCCGTGCGTGGCAAACACGTGCATGACAGGGTTCAGCTCGCTCGCGTACTCGCCGGCGCGGCCGCCGGCAACGTCAGCCTCGTATTGAAAAGTGACGCGCAGGTGCATTGTAATACGAACACGTAGCGTATCAGGGCGTTTGCATGAGCGCTTTGCACGGCCCTAATATACGCTCGCCCTTGTTGCACCGCGGCTTCCATGGTTGCAGAATTTGAAATGAATCGTTCACTGGCAACATTTCCTCATTGCACTTCACTTTCCATCGCTGCCACGAGCCGGTCGAGGGAGCCTCGCTCGCATTCCTTTGCAAAGCTGCGCAAGACTTGCGCAATTTTTGACCGTTTTGCGGGCCCTCGTCCCGTTACCGTAACGCGCATCGACTGGGACAGTATCAGCGTTTCGTGCCTCACGGCGGCAGCTGTTCTTTCGTCGGCGCTCATGAGGGCGAAAATTCTCGCAACCCCGTGATCGCTTCCCGCCAACAAGCACCTGACAAGGTCTTCCTCCGTGTACAAGGCCCTCTCGTCAAAGGCCACGCGCGCCAGAAGCACTTCAGCGCACGCTTTTCCAAACTTGTTCGCCAGAGCGCGCCGCAAGGCAAGGCGCAAGGCTGGGGTTGCTTGCGACGCGGGGTCGACGGGAAGAAGCGCCGCAATGACGCCCTCGTGAGATTCGTTTGCCGCAACGGCGCAGGCTGCGTGGCGAAGGATCTCGTCCGAAAAGCGCCGCGACGACTCGTGCGAAGTCATCTTGACAATGACCGACACGGCGCCGTTTGCTGCGGCGACAATAAACGAACGAGTGTACTCCTGCTGCCCGACGGTCCCGCCCGCCGCCGAGGCCCCTTGCGTCAAGGCGACGTCCGCTGTGTTCGCAAGAGACTGCTCCGCGGCAAACTCAAGAAACCGCGTGGCATTGCCCGCATCCACGGCCTCGGCCACGCCCGCGTCGGTGGCGGTTCGCGCCTGGTCCCATTGCAGGGCGGCGCGAAGCAAGTCAAACTTCCCGCGCACTGCAGCCTGCCGGGCAGCCACCTTTCCAGTGGCAACGCTGAGGTTCGGCGCTCTGCTGGAAATCGTACGCAACGCGTCCACCAAGCGCGCCATTGGAACAGCGGTCGCGGAGCGGACCATGCACTCCTGCCAAACTTGGGCAAGCCTGCGCACGTTTTCCGGCAGCGCGCGGTCCTTCACCGTCAGCATTTCCGAGGCAAGCGCTTGCCCTGCCCGCGAGTCCTTCAAGAGCGCCGCGTAGACGAGCATGCCGCGCGCTGCACCGTTGCCTCCCTCTGAAAAGGCAACAGAACCGGGTGGGGCGGAGTTTTCGTCAAGCGTTTCTTCGCCGTCATCAAGCGACGTGCTCTGCAAAAATGCCACCCGCAGCAGCTGCGTGTCGGGGGTGCTTGTGAAAAACAGCTGCCGCAGCCGTTCCGCGTCGTTTTCGCGGGCAGCATTAATGATTGCAGATGCGTGCTCTGCCTCTGTAATCCGGGCAGGCTCAGCCCTCGGGGAAACTTCGTCTTCCGTGTCGCTGCTGCTGCTGCTGCTGCTGCTGCTGCTACCAGCGTCCTCGTTCGCTTCCTCGGCAAAAAGCCTTCTTTTTGCGTTTCCTTGTGTCATTGCGGTTTTTGGTAAATCTTCTGCCAGCGCCTCGAACCACCTCAAGTTCTCTGCGCCTTTCCTGGTCAAAATAAGACCAGACACCGATTGAATCAAAACGTTTGCGAAGGGACCTTTCCAGGCGCTCTGAACGGTGTTGAAGAGAAGCGCGTAGTAGGTGTTGCGAAAAATGCGCGTCCCGTCTTGTCCCGCCCTGAGAGCGCCTTCGAAAAACTTTGCGTTCTTTTTGAGAAACGCTTCAACGAAAACGTCGCCTTGCTCGCTAATTTTGCGGACAAACTTTTCAAATACCCGATTCATGGGCTCCCTGGAGAGGATTGTGAAAGAATACCACGCCAGCGGGGTTCCGCCTTCAATGGGGTCGTATTCATCGGCCATAATCATGGCTTCCGTCGCCTGCTCGTGTCCGTTTGCAATGGCAAAACGCACGGCAAGGCCAGAGAGAACGCTTGGGTCTGCTCCGCGCCTCAGCAGATACTCAACCGGCGACATGCCGAACCACGCTCGCTCGGAAGTGGCAGCAAGCAACGGTGTCGTTGACTTTGTGAGGGACAGGCGTCCGCTTCCTTCATAAACGGCAACGGGTTTCGACGGGTCCGCGCCTGCGCGCTCAAGCAAGTACCGAACAACGGCGGCGTTGCTTGAGGCTTCTAGCGCATAACACAGCAGCGTGTACGGCCCTTCGTCTCCCTTTTCAAAGACCGCGTCCACGGATCCGTGGTACCGAGTAAACGCCGGGAGCAACACCTCGAGCAAGGGAACGTTGTTTTTTGCAATGGCATACGTTGTCGCCCGCTTCACGGCAGTTCCTTTCTCGCCTTCTCCAAGGCTCTTGTCTTCCTCCACGCGTTTCAGCATTTCAGGGGCGGCCTGCCAGTGCCCTCTCATTGCAACAGAAACCAAGGCCTCCGCGGTGCTTGGTTGGTAAGTTTTCCTTTTTTCCGGGCCAGGAGACATGCCCAAAAGGTCAATGGTTGCGGTTATGTTTCTTTGCCGCTCCAGCAACTGATTCCTGGCTGTAATGTTGATGTCGCCCTCGTTCACGACCGTGTCAAGCAAGGCAACGGTTGCGTCGTCAATTGTCGTGTAATCGCCAGAGACGGTGAAAAGCCAATCAAGCTCGCTCGCAAACATGACCAAACGCGCGTAATCTGTGGCCGCGTCGTTTGTTCGCAGGGAAACGCTGAAAGGAGGCTGTGTCAAGGCGGTCGCCACCATGAATCCCCGGTAAGCGAGGGCTGTGCGGAGGAGCGACAATTTGAATGGCTCTTCCTGGGGGGGTGCCAACGCAAAAACTCGAAGTTTTTCGTCTTCCTTGAGCGAGTACGCGTACAGCGTGGAAAGCAAAATGTTCCGCCAAGTCGCCTCGCCAAGTTTGGCGCTTTGCCGTTCCACGTACCCAAGGAAAAATGGGAAAATTGGGGCAAACTCGTCTTGCGTCATGACCGCCACGAACCCCTGGATCGCTTGCTCCGGGCCAATGCGCCTGTTGTCAACGATTGTGCCCATCACGTCAACGTTGCCATACTGCGCGGCCGTTTGAAAGAGGCCGTTGATGAGGGTTTGGTTTTGCAACAGGCCCGGAAACTCGCGAAACATGAACGAAAAGGCGGCGTTGTTTTCGGCGAGAACCGCTTCGAAAAGGAGCGACGCAACAAACGTTTCGTCCGTTCTTGCCAGGCGCCGCTCAAAGACGGCGTTGCTTCCTTTTTTGACGGCCCTTACGAGAATGCGTTTCGTTCGAACGTCCTCCGGGTCGGCCTTTGGCGTGACGAGGTTTTCCAGCGCTTCCATGAGCTCTGGCATGTCGGCGTCCAAGGCGCGGACAAAGAGCGCCTGCAAATCGTTAGACGACGACGCGTCAACGCCTGTTATGGCGTGCCCGTTTTCGCGCAGCACTAATTCCATGAACGCTTGCAAGTTTTGCGCGTCGCCATTCGCGGCCAACAGCTGCCGAACCTCGAAAAGGGTAACTCCCTCCATCCACTCCAACGCCTCGTCAATGGCGCTGTTCTTCTCCCGGTACTCCTCCAAGTCGCTTGCAACTTTGGCAACGGTTGCGCCGTCATCGTAGTACGCAATGACGGCGCCGACAATTCCGTTTGCGTAGGTGTAATCTTGTGCCGCGTCCATCGTTTTCGCTGCAAGCTTCACGAATTACGAGGGCGCTGGGCGTTTTAATGTCACACTGCGTTGTTCGCAAGAGACGCAAACGGAAATGCCGTACAATGCGCCTGCCACGTACGGCGTGCTAAAACGGTTGAGGCGACGCATGTTTCGAAGAGAGAACATTGAATTTCGTTTAACCCAGTGTTGCATGGGGGCGCGGTATATTACGCAAAACCCCGTCTATTCAACCGTATCAATGTGGTTTTTCATTGTTCAAGCGCAGGCGGCAGTATTGTACGCTGGGTGGCCAGCCGTGGATGGAGCTGTCCCTGCATCGTTTAACCATTGGTCCACGCAGTGGCACCCTGACGATTCTATGTACCAGCGACACGTTACCACGGAGGAAGATGCAAGCGCATTCATCATCAAAAGCAAGTTTCAAGACGGTGACCCAGAATCAACGGTTGGATTTATGCCGCTTAAAGTCCTTTGGCCTGACCGTTTTTTGACAAACTTTGCGTTTATTGGCCCATTGTGGCGGAGAGTGTACCGCGCCGTGGCCGTCGACGTTCTCTTCAACGTTACCTACCAAGTTGAGCTGAAAATGAACGAGCAGTTTCAGGACAACTTTTTGGGCGCAACTCAGTTCGTCTTGGGCATGGTGAACGGGCGAACGGTTGATTTTTTGTCCCTAGATTCTGTCGGAGCCGCGTTTGCCGCAGGCATGCCTGCGCACCTGGCCACGAACCCCGTGCAGGCGTCCAACCCCACGACCCGCGTGTACAGAACGTACAAGAACGGCGCCTGTTTTTACAACACCTGCACACCGGAAGCGTGCGGAGGTTGCGTGATTCGCGAGAACTCCAACCAGTCTTACATTGCCTTTGATTCTGTCACGCAGTGGACGCAGCCCATGAATGTTACCGTTCATTTTGACTCTGACGCGTCATCTGTTGCAATCGGGATGACGATGGCCAATGGGAGAGAAGTTTTACCTTTGAGCGAGTACGAAGTTCCGGGCATGGCTGAGGAACGCGAAGATGCAAAAGGATCATTTGGCCTAGGCCTTGGCATGATGTACGGGCAGATGCGTGTGTCGAATTTTCGCATAAGTAGCGACCGTGTTTTGGACACGTTCGCGCCAACACCTGCCCCGCCGGGCCCAACGCCAATGTTGGCTACCTATCCTACAACGAGACTTTTCGTTGAAGCCACAACAACCCCGTCGCCGGAAGACGCGGGCACCACACCTTCTCAGGCAGCCGCATCGCAGAATACGACGGCGGCAAATAGGGAGCGGGGAAACGGAAATGTGACGAGCGTTGCGGATGGCGGTGAAGAGGAAAACGCGACGACAATGACGTTCATGATTGTCATCACGGTCATATCGGTACTCTTCTCTTTCATTATGTTTGCTGCGGCGGTGAGAGTCGTGAAGGGTCGCGAGCACACGCACAGCGATGACGGGGACGGGACAGACCACGTGTACAGCGCCATTTCGAGCGACTCGTTTCAAATGGAGCCCATTGAAAGCAAAGCGCGAGCAGTTTACTCGGCCGTGGCGGTGCTGGAACCCTGGGACGAGTCGGAATGCTCGGAAGTCCTGTACACGGCGCCCCCTAAACCCGGTGATGCAAATGCACCCGACATGCCAGCGTACCACTTGACGTCGCTTGTGGAGCGAGGCGAGGACAAGTGAAGGAGGATCGGCGTTTCACTGCGCTTTCTCTTTCCCCGCGTCGCCGCATTGCGGTGCCGGCTGCGGGGGCGGGCACTGCATGAACCCTTGCTGGTACGCGTGCTGCGGGTAAAAGGACCCGCCCGGGTGCCCTTGCAGCGCCATGGCCGTCATGGGGAGCTGGTAATACCCTGCGTTGCGCCCGTGCGCCGAGGTGACGATGCCAAACATGCTGGCAATGTACAGGCAACACGCGCAAAAGAAGACAACCCGCGCAAATGTCCACAGCGAGTCGGTGACGTTTACGCCGGCAACCGTGCAAATGCCGTTGTGGCAAATGGCCATCCAGTTCATGAGGTCGTAAAAGGCACCCACCGTGGCGGACTTTTGCAAAATCAACTCGGCCCGCTCGCAGTCGTTAAAACCCTCGAGGCGCGACCTGGTGTGCGCGTCGCTGCACGTGTCCGCCTGCAGGTACACGCGCGCCTTGCTGATGTCGCTGACGCGGCGGTTGTAAAAATCCGTGTACGGGCCAACGAACAGCCTCCAAGCGTAGGCAAACGTGAAGGTCAAGACCAAAAAAACGCACGCCCACGAAACGACGCCCACCACGGTGCGCCGCTGTTTTGCTTCGGCGTCGTACGTTGAAAGGGACATTTTTGTCAGCGTGGTTCACTCGCTTCCGCTGCCCTCTTCCGCTTTTGTAGGCGCAAAGACAAGGTCGTGCACCGACTGAAAGGCCGCAACCATTTCCGCGTTGCCCGCCTCCTCGTACCGCTTCGCCGACTCTTTCGCCACACGAAACTTCCACCCCTCCATGGCGACCACGCCCGACGGGTGCGGGTCCCCCTCGCCGCGGTTCGTGTACACCAAGGCGCGCCAGCCCATGTTCGAGGCGCCCAACACGGCAACCGTTCGCTCGTCCATGATGCACGGCCGCACGGCGCCCGTCACCGGAACCGTGCCCCCGTACGGCGGCATGAAGACGAGCTCGCTCGCGTGAAAGCGCTTTTTCAGGTCCCTCCTTGACGCTGGCTTCTCCATGAACGCGCTAAACAGGGGAAACGACTCTGGGGCTTTCTGCTTTTCCACGGGCACGTCAAACCACTGCCCGTAGCACTTGTTCATGACGAGGAAACTCCTCGTCTCCGCGCATGCGTACGTGACCGGCGCACTCCCGTGCACGGCGAGCTTTGTCAAGTGAAGGAGGAAGCCGGAGAGCGCGTCAAGCTCGTTCGAAGCGCTCCTCAGATGCTCACTCGATTCGTTGTACCCCGAAATCTCGTCGCCATCCGGGAGCACTTGCCCTTGCAGTATTTTTTCAATCAGATCCTTGTCTTCTTCGCGCGGAACCCCGTGGTCAACATCTTCAATTTTCATCGTGTAAGCGCGCGTTGTCAAAGTATGACTTGGGGTTCCCAGAAACATATAGTGAACACCGGGGCTTGCCCTTTTTTCACCATTCGTCTTCATTCTCTGCGTCGTTTCTGCATTTCACGGCGGCTATCCACGCAAAGCTCGCGCACAATATCAAGGCGCTTTGTATGGTCACGGCAACGCCCGGCCAAACGCTCACAGAGAAATGCCGCTCCTTTGCCGCTTCCCACGGGTCCTCGTCCTCGCCCACGCCCCCGTCACCCGGAGTCTCTCGCGGTCCTTCCCAAACCACTGGTCCTTCCAACGCAAACGCGGCGGTGGCGCGCTCGACAACCCCCGTGGCCTGTGCCAGCTCGTCGCGAAAGGCAACCATGGACAATGACACGGCAACACCCGCAACAAGGGCGCCCATTGAGACGAGAAACGAAAGGAACACCCAGCACCGCGACCACGATACGGGTCCGCGGGCGTGAAACTTTGCCATTCCGTGGTCCTCATCATGCAGCGCCCCTGGCGCCATGGCCGTCATGAAAGCGCCTAGGGTTGCGATTGTGCCCGGCAGGTACCATGACGGCCCGGGCGGCGGCAAGTACCCGTATCGGTTTTGCCTTGCCACGGCGTCCGCGCAAAGCCACCACCCGGCCGCAAACAGGCACCCGGAAAGGGTGGGAAAGACCCAGCGCGGGGCGCGCATCCTTGGATTCGTGCGGTTCGTAAACCAACACCCATTACATAGGATTTTACGAAGCGCCTTGTCGTTTAATGCACGCGTTCAGGAGCCACTTGATGGACGCCGCGGCGGAACTGCTGGCCGTTTGGCACATATTTGCCCTGATCGTTGTTGCTTTTGTGGGAGTCCTTTCCGTTGACTACGCTTTTTCCAAGAAGCCCGCCCCCGTTCCGAAGAGAACAGTAGGGTACGTGCACGTTTCCTGCGAAACAAGAAGCGGCAAGGGGTGGTGCGATACGGAGGAGGAGGCGCGGGAAAAGCTGCGGAAACTGCAGAACGCGAAGCTACCCTCGCCTTTGAACGCCTCGTCCCACGCCGCCCTGGTGCGGGTTGTCCTGAAAAACGCCGCCGACAGCCCCTTTGCGCGGTGCGACGAGGTGCTCGTGAGCGGGCAGCGGTGCAGGGCGACCGCGCATTCCGTGGCGGACATTGTAAAGGGTGGCGACGTGAAATGCGTGTGAAACCGAAGTAAATGCAAATGAACGCTGCTCTTTCCGTTTTAACGTATTTCACGTTTGGGTTTTGCACGGCCCGCTTGTCGAAACCTGCCAAGTCTTGCGAGGTTAACGTGGAGCTGTCCAGGATTGGGTACGTGCACGGGTTCGCTGACGCTGTGAAAGGTCGAAAGTTTGACGATCGCGTTTCCGGGTGGGGCAACGCGCAGTGGTGGGAGATTGTAGAGGTTGCAAAGGGCAACAACAAAGTGGAATCGCAAATTAAGGACGCTTCGTGGAGGGCTGTTACCTCGGCAAAGTACCTCATTCCGGGTGACGAGTGAACAGAATTCTTGTTTCGTCGCGCCTCTATAAAACCTCGATGCAAGCGGAACAGGTACTCGCACCATGCTTCTCCATGTTATCATTTCTGCGTACGCCGCGTGCACGCACAATTGCTTCGGGTTCGCTTGTGAAACGCTCTCCGGGGATGTTGCCGCTTGCGACCTGCAAGAGGGGTGCTTTGTCGCTGACGTGAGCGGGACCTGCTCCCAGTGCGGCATGTGCGCGCCGCTGCAAACCGGGGCAAACGCCGGTTGCGCAAACGTCACCGCGTGCGGCACTGAAACCGAGCAAGATTCGTGTGCGGCGCTGCCCGTCAACTCGTGCGACGGCGTCGCCGGATGCGTAAACGACGCAAGCGACGAGTCGTGCGAGCTGTGCCCGCAGTGCTGCGCCGTGAACGCCGACTGCCCGGACCCCGCCGACGACGGCATTGCCTGCCAAATCAGGGACTGCTGGGACGGCATATGCATGAACATATCCCGCCCCGACGGAACCTGCGAAGACAACGACCCGTGCACGGTTGGCGTGTGCGTTGACGACCCCGTGGCGCCGGGTGGGTTCACTTGCTCCCACGTGCCCATTCCTGGTTGCTGCACCTCCGCGAGCGATTGCTCCGACAATGCGCCGTGCTTTGAGCCCGTGTGCGTAAACTTTTCCCAGGCCCTGTGGCGAGGCGCGTGCGAGTACGAACCGGCGGGAGGGCGGTGCTGCGTCGACGACGCCCAGTGCGACGCCTTGTTTGAACCTTGCGAAACCTCGGTTTGCGAGGACTTTGCTCCCAACCCGGCCACCGGACTCGTAGAAGGCATTTGCAGCGACCCAGTCGAGGTCGTGTGTCCTGTCCCGGACCCAGGCAACCGGTGCCTGGTCGCGCAATGCGACGCATCAACGGGCGAGTGCATGAACATTACCCTGGGTCCTGACGTGTGCCCGGGGGCGTGCTGTTTTGACTTTAACAACACGTGCGCAAGCGACGCCCTCATGTGCGAAGACAAGTGCATGAGCCTTGGGGGCCGGTTTGCCGGCGTGAACACCTCGTGCGACGAGTTCATTTGCGCCACCCCGGCTCCCACGCCGCAGCCTACGGCGTTTGTGTGCTCCGTCGACGACGACTGCCCGAACGGGCCCACAAAGTGCGAAGCCGCGCGATGCTTTGGCAACCAAACCTGCGGGTTTTACCCTCCCGTGGTTTGCGACGACGGGAACCCGTGCACAAGTGACACGTGCAAGCCGGACACGGGCCTGTGCAACTTTGACCGCGACTGGTCTTGCTGCACGCCAAGCGACATGGACCACTGCTACGGGGGCGCGTCCGTTTGCGACGAGGCGACGTGCGAAGTTTCGGGGGAAAACGCAACGACGGGAACTTGCGCGTTGCGTGCCACGGGCGGTCCCGACTGCTGCGACACGGACGACGACTGCGGGGTTGGCGGAAACCCGTCCGGCCCTTGCTCCTTGGCCTGGTGCAACCACCGCTCCAACACGTGCGAGGACCGAAACCAAACGCTCAGTTGCTTTGGGGACATTGACGCCGATTTGTGCACGGAACTTGCGTGCGACCCCGCTGACGGGTTTTGCAAGGAGTTTCCCGCCCTTGACAGCGACAAATGCCCTGGGGCGTGCTGTCTACCAGATCCACTTTCGCCTTGCGTGTCCACGGACAACAAATTCGCGTGCATGAAGGCAAACGGAACGTGGGCTGGTTCGGGGGTGACGTGCGAGGAAGTCACGTGCCCCTTATTTTGCAGCGAGGAAGACGTTTGTTTTTACTCCGGCTCAGGGGAAGGAGCTTGCACCGCCCCAGTGTGCGATTTGTCTTGCCAAACGCTCGTCGACGCCGTGAACGGTGACATTGTTGCCGAGGAATCGTTCGTTGCAGGCAGCACCCTGTCCGTTTTTCAAGAGCCTTCTTGGTCTTTTGGCGCGAATGCTGTTGGCCTCGGTGACATTGACGGCGACGGCGTCCCTGACATTGCAGTTGCAGCGCCGAACGCGTACAATGGGAGCGAAGGCGCAGTGGTTGTCGTCACGCTTCACGCGAACGGCACTGAAAAAGGCCGCTCTCAGCGCATTAGCCTGTTTGAAGGGTTTGCTGTGGGTTCTGGAACCCCTAACCCGCTGTCTACAAGCCTTTTTGGGGAGGCACTTGTTTTCCTGGGAGACATTGTGGGAGACTCAAGCCCCGAAGTCGCCGTCTTAGGGGAGCGCCCCGACGGGGTAAAACAATTTTTTGTTTTGAGCGTTCTCCCGACAAAAGAAGCGCAACTGGTTTTCGTTTTCCCCGACAATACCATGCAATTTGCATTGTTTTCCGAGGTCATTGGCGCTGCAACGCTTCTCAACACCACCTCCGGGACATCGGCCATCCTGGCTTTGCAAGAAAATGGCGCCCCTGCAAATGTCGCCTTTTACCGGATCGATTCCGCGGGGACGAGCGTTTCCGTTACCCTCTTAACAACGGGATCTGCTTTTTACGGTGGTTTGCCGACAACAACTGTTACTTCTTTGGAGTTTTTGGCAAAGCAAAATCAACAGTTCACTTTGGCGATTGGAGACCCCGCGGGCAATCAGGTGCTTTTCATCTCCGCGGAATACTTTCCCGCCTTTAACTCTGTCGAAAGAATTGCATCGCCGGGTTTCATGAACCGATTTTCCGTTCAGCCAAATGTTCCATTCCCGGGAACTTCTGCCTTTGGCAGTTCCGTTGTAAGCCTCGGTGACATTAATTGCGACGGGAATGATGATATTGCAGTTGGCATCCCGTCACACCCTCCCTTTGGTCCTCTTCTTGCGGACAATGGCGCCGTTTACATTTTTGCTTTGGACTCCGCCTTTCAGCCCCTGGTTTCGTACCCTTTCGGCCCAAACGGGTTTGGGGGATACGACGTCACCTTCCAGGCCGGGTCGCCTTTTCTTGGCTTCGCTTTGGCCGCCGCTGGAGACGTCAACGGCGACGGAAGGCCAGACGTGCTGATGACGAGAAATTCCGCGGACGGCGGCTATTATTCGTTGGCGTTCCTTTCGGGTCCTGCAAGCAACGGCGCATGCAAGCTCCCTACCGCTACTAACGCCGGGTTTTTTGATCCGCCCGTGTACTGCTCTTCAAACGCGGAATGCCAAGTTGGAGGGTGCGCTTGCGCGACAGGAGAAGACGCAACACTTCCTGCCCTGTTATGCACTTCAGGAAACGTTTCAGACTTGGCGTGTCCTCTCGGAAGTTTACCTTGCCAGGAAAGCTTTTGCGAGGAAATCTTCACTTGTTCGTCAGATTTTTCACTTTGTTCTGGCCCAGCATCTGAATGTCCGCCAGCGAATGACTTTTGCTTCCAATCTGAATGCGGTTCAACTGTGCAACCATGCGTTGTTGCGTCGGATTGCCCGCAAATCAACGGGACGTGCCAAATTTTTTCCAGAGGTTGTTTCGCCACCGGCTTACCGTGTTCCGTCGACGAAGACTGTGGCCCATTTTGCGGGGCAGATCGAAACGTTCGACTTTGCGAGCCGCCAACGTTGTTTTCCTTCACTCCTCAACCGCCAACGCCACCTACACCTTCACCGACTCCGCAGCCCACGTCGCCCCCAACTCCGACCCCGACGCCGCCTCCAACTGCACCCCCGACGCCGCCCCCGACGCCGCCCCCGACGCCGCCTCCAACTCCACCCCCGACGCCGCCCCCGACGCCGCCCCCGACGCCGCCCCCGACGCCGCCCCCCACGCCCCCGCCGACTGCTCCGCCAACACCCAGGCCGACGCAGCCGTGCGGGGTGTCGATCAATTGCCTGGACGTAGGGGGCTCGTGCAAAACTTCCTGCTCCAACGTGGAAAATCAAACCCTCAACGCGTGCAACATTCCCGGGTGCGCAGGGTTCGAGTGCTGCAGCCCGGTCACTTCGGACGGCACCACTGACCCCAGAAACTGCCGCTGCCGCATGCTTGACGGGGACCGCGAAGCTTGTATGTCGAGCGAGCAAGGGTGTTACTACACGGGGACCAGGTGTTTCAGCACCTTTGAAAACTGCAACTCGCTCCTCAGCGTCGACACGCCGCCTGCCATGCTTGCCGTTGACTCCTGGTACGCCGACTACGCATTGACGCTTTGCCAGGCCGTGACCCATTGTTGGAACGGGACAAGAGCCTGCGCAGGAGACGCGGAGGTTTGCAGAGTGAAAAAATGCTGTTGAATGTGCGTTGTTGCGTTGTTTACTGGCAACCTGTGCCGTCACCGCCGTTCCGTGTTTTGCGTTGCGCTTGGGCATGGCGCTGTCCGTTTTTCTTGCACTTGGTCCAGCAAAACGGACACGTGTAGCCCAATTGCTTGTCATCAACGTACTTTGCGGCAACGGCAAAGCAAGTTCTCTCGGCGTCTCCTCCCTTTCGAAACTTGTAATACTCCCCGTCTCGCAGCGTCGCCATCTCTTCCAGCGTCGGCCTGTGGTCAAAGTGACCGGCAGGGTCGGTGAACTGGACAGGAGCGCGTGAGAGTGCTATATAAGACACTCTTGCGTAGGGAGAACAAACCTTTACCAGCACAATGATTCTTGCCCTTGTCATTCGCGCTCTCGTAGCGCGCGGAGCGTGCACACACAATTGCCCGGGTGCCGATTGCGCCGCTCTGACCGGTGACGTGGGGGCGTGCGACCTGCAAGAGGGGTGTTACGTGAGCGACGCCTTCGGGTCTTGCTCGGTCTGCGGCATGTGCCAGCCGCTGGCCACTGGCCCGAACCCCGACTGCGCGAACATTACTGCGTGTGGAAACGAAGCGCAACAAGACTCCTGCGCAGCCCTTCCCGTGAACTCATGCGACGGGGTCGCCGGCTGCGTTAACGACGCGAGCGACGAGGCCTGTGAGCTGTGCCCGCAATGCTGCGCAGTGAACGCCGACTGCCCCGACCCGGCGGACGACGGCATCGCTTGCCAAGTGCGCGACTGCTGGGACGGCGTTTGCATGAACGTGTCCCGCCCGGCGGGAACCTGCGAGGACGGTGACCCGTGCACGGCGGGCGTGTGCGTTGATGACCCGATGGCGCCCGGGGGATTCACGTGCGACCACGTGCCCATTCCCGGGTGCTGCAACACGGCCAGCGACTGTTTTGACAATGCGCCTTGTTTCGAGCCGGTCTGCGCCAACTACTCTCAAACTGACGGGCGCGGCACTTGTGATTACGAACCCGTTGGAGGGCGCTGCTGCGTCACGAACGCAGAGTGCGACGCTCTGTTTTCGCCCTGCGAGACGTCCGTGTGCCAAGACTTTGCCGCGAACCCGACAACGGGCCTTCCCGAGGGCATTTGCAGCGACCCCGTTGAATTTGTTTGCCCGGACCCGGACCCTGCCAACCGGTGCCTCATTTCACAGTGCAACTCAACGTCTGGAAACTGCGAAGCAATTATCCTTGGTCCCGATTTGTGCCCGGGCGCGTGCTGTTTTGACGTGAACAACACTTGCGCCACGGACCCGCTCATGTGCGAAGACAAATGCTTGAGCGAAGGGGGTCGCTTTGCCGGCGTCAACACCTCGTGCGACGGCATGGTCTGCAACACACCCGCCCCGACCCCGCAGCCCACTGCTTTTGTGTGCTTTGTCGATGACGACTGCCCAAACGGGCCTGACAAATGCGAAGCGCCACGGTGCCTTGGCAACCAAACCTGCGGATTTTACCCGCCGCTCGTTTGCGACGACGGAAACCCGTGCACAAGCGACACCTGCAAACCAGACTCTGGTCTTTGCCAGTTTGTGCGCGACTGGACCTGTTGCACGCCGGGAGACTTTGACCACTGCCACGACTCCGGATCGGCGTGCACTTCACCAACGTGCGATTTGCCGAGCCCAAACGCCACGTCCGGAACTTGCGGCGTAGTGCCCTCGCCCGACCCAAACTGCTGCGACGACGACCAAGACTGCGGCATCGGCGGGGCACCTCCAACGTTATGCTCGCTGGCGTGGTGCAACCACCGCACGGACCAATGCGAAGACCGAAACGCGACGGTTCAGTGCTTCGGCGACTTGGACGGTGACCAGTGCACGGCCCCACAGTGCGACAACAGCGACGGTGTGTGCAAAGAGGAACTTGCGCTAGGGAACCCCAAGTGCCCGGGAGCGTGCTGCATGCCTGGCGAAGTGCCGGTTTGCGTGATTGCGGACAACAAGTTTTCGTGCATGTCAGGCGACGGGACCTGGATCGATTCGGGGGTAACCTGCCAAGACTCAGTATGCCCTGGAGTTACCGTCTCGCCCACTCCGGCGCCTACGCCATTCATTCCGTGCCTGGGGCAGGACGTGTGCGCGTACGGCGACACCGTCTTGTACCCTTGCGATTTGCCTGTCTGTGACACGCAGTGCCCTGCGATTGTTGCGAACCAAGGAACAGGCATTGTTTCAAGCGCGTACTTCTCTCCTGGAGGCGATATTCTTTCCACAACAGAAAACACCGGCTTTGGATTTTCCGCAGACGCCATAGGCGACGTGAACCTGGACGGCGTCCCTGACATGATACTGGGCGCCCCCGGATTTTTGAACGCGCAAGGAGCGGCGTTTATTTTGTTTCTCAACGCGGACGGGTCCCCGAACGGGACGCCCACGTACGTGCATCCTTCGTTCTCAACACCAGCTTCCATTCCCGGGCTGCCTGCTGTTTCAAACAACGATCAACTGGGGCATCAAGTGGCTCACTTGGGCGACATTGACAATGACGGGAACACTGAAGTGCTCGTTGTCCAAAGAACGACCACGCAGGGTTCTTCCGCGTTCATTGTTTTGACGCTTTTTCCCAACAGGACAGCCAGCGTTTTTGACATTTTTTACGCCGACCAGCTTCCTGAGCCCGTGACTATCGACGATTTTACCGTTGGCACGAGCCCGGCCAACGCTGCCTTGAACCAAACAGCTTTGGTCGCTGTTGCGCAAAGGAATTTGTTTTCATTTAACGACGGCGGCGTGTTGCTGTTTGAGTACAACGCAACAGGTCAGATTGAAAAGTTCACCTGGCAAAACCAAAGCAACGGGTTCTACAATTTCACCGGCATCAACTTCGCCAGCGGGGTCTCGTTCCTTCGACGGACAACAACAACTGCACTCCTTGGGTTCAGCGGGCAACTCGCCGGGTTCAAGGCAATTCTCGTACCGGTTTCACTGGACGGGTCCACAATCGAACGGAACGGCGCGGCGAAGCTCATTGCAGCAGCCGACCTGGGTCCGTTTACTGGAGTAGAATTCGCCAATGATATTGTCGGCATGGGCGATTTGAATTGCGACGGTTACGAGGACATTGCCATTGGGTTGCCAGGAAACGACGCGTACGCAAATGTTCCTGAAGACGCTGGATTGGTGTTTATTGTGTTCTTGGACGGAAACCTGAACCCCATTGAAACGCAACCGTACGGGCAGGAGCTCTCTGGATTCAACGTTACCTTTACCGCGATGAAAGCGGAGCTCGGGCACGCTTTGGCTGTTGTCGGTGATGTCAACGGGGACGGGCGGCCCGACTTGTTCTCTTCCAGCCACTTCCACGGACTGGGCGCGCCGCGCGACGAAGGCATGTACACGGTGGCATTTCTCAACGGACCCCCAGAAAACGGACGATGCAAGGTGCCTGGCGGGCAAATTGACGCCCCAGTGTACGAACCGGGAGTGTACTGCTCGCTGGACTCACAATGCCAAGCGGGCGGATGCGGTTGCTCTTCTGGGCCGGGAGTATCCGCGGAACTTTGCGTTGCAGGGACAAGCGGCTTGAATTTGTGCCCTAGCGGCGCCCTGTGTGCATCTAGCGAGTGCCAAGCTGGAACATTTTGCTCTTCCACCGGGGACCCTTGCCCGATTGCTGGGCAAATATGCGGCCAAGGAAGCGGGTTTTGCGAATTTGCGGGGACATGCGACGTTACAGACGATGCCTGCGTAACTACGGCAGACTGCAGATTTTACTGCGTTGACGACATTTCAATCTCTTGCTCGCCGCCGTCGCTCCAGGGCGAAAGCATGGTGCACGAGCGACGCCGCCGAGTGCCATGATAACAATTGTTGCCCTGCCGCGCAAGTGCAGTGAAAAAAGTATATACGTGCCGTTGGCGCGCGCATACAACACACGCGCACCGGATCCACCATGCTTCTCGTTACCGTTGCCGTGTTTGCCTCGTTTGCCGAGGCTTTTTGCTCTCACAACTGCCCTGGCGCCAACTGCGCCGCCCTTTCCGGTCAAGTCGCCGACTGCGACGAGCAGGAGGGATGTTACGTGAGCGACATTTCTGGCACCTGCTCCGTTTGCGGCATGTGCGAACCCCTGGCCACTGGCCCAAACCCGCTTTGCTCCAACGTCACCGCCTGCGGCACGGAAACGCAGCAAGACTCGTGCACGGGCCTTGCCGTCAACTCGTGCGACGGCGTCGCCGGCTGCGTAAACGACGCGAGCGACGAGGCCTGTGAGCTGTGCCCGCAGTGCTGCGCCGTGAACGCCGACTGCCCGGACCCCGCCGACGACGGCATTGCCTGCCAAATCAGGGACTGCTGGGACGGCATATGCATGAACATTTCCCGCCCCGAGGGCACGTGCGAAGACGGCGACCCGTGCACGGTTGGCGTTTGCGTGGACGACCCCATGGCCGCGGGCGGGTTCGAGTGCGAGCACGTGCCCATCCCCGGGTGCTGCAACACGGCAAGCGATTGCCCGTACCTGGAGCCGTGCATGGACCCGATTTGCGTGAACGTTTCGACGACGACCGGGCGCGGCGTTTGCGACTACGAAATGAGCGGTTCCAGGTGCTGCGCAGCCAACACCACAGATTGCCAAGACCGCGCCCCCCTTTGCACAGTTTCCACGTGCGAGGACGTGCTGGTGAACCCGGACAGCGGGTTCTCTGAGGGCCTTTGCACGACGCCCTCGGAAAAGATTTGCCCCGACCTTGACCCAAACCGGTGCGTGGAGCCCATTTGCAACGCCAACACTGGCCTTTGTGACACCATCATCCTTGACGAGGACACGTGCCCAGGGGCGTGCTGTTTTGACTTGAACAACACGTGCGCCACGGACGACCTCATGTGCGAGCACAAGTGCCTCGAGCTTGGCGGCCGTTTCGGCGGCATCAACACCACGTGCGACGGGTTCGTCTGCAACACGCCTGCCCCGACCCCGCAGCCAACGTCCTCCATCCCGACGCCCGAACCCACGGTTGAACCCACCGTCGAGCCCACGGTTGAGCCGACGGTTGAACCCACAGTGGAGCCTACAGTCGAACCGACCGTTGAACCGACAGTCGAGCCGACCGTGGAACCCACCGTGGAACCAACAGTGGAACCCACAGTCGAGCCCACCGTTGAGCCGACTGTCGAGCCCACAGTCGAGCCCACCGTCGAGCCAACTGTCGAGCCCACAGTCGAGCCCACCGTCGAGCCAACTGTCGAGCCCACGGTTGAGCCCACTGTGGAACCTACGGTTGAGCCGACCGTGGAGCCGACCGTGGAGCCGACGGTGGAACCGACTGCGGAACCAACGCCCGAGCCAACGTCGTCCATTCCCACGCCCGAGCCCACGCCCGAACCCACGGCGTTTGTGTGCTTTGTCGACGACGACTGCCCCAACGGGCCCACCAAGTGCGAGGCCCCGCGTTGCTTTGGCAACCAAACGTGCGGCTTTTACCCGCCTACCGAGTGCGACGACGGGAACCCGTGCACGAGCGACACCTGCAAACTCGACACTGGCCTCTGCCAGTTCATTCGCGACTGGACCTGCTGCACGGCAAGCGACTTTGACCACTGCTTTCACGGGGGTTCCGCCTGCACGGAGCCCGTTTGCAACCTCCCCTCCGTTAATGCGACGAGCGGAACGTGCGACGTGCAAAGCGTTGGCGGCCCCAACTGCTGCGACACCGACGACGACTGCGGCATTGGCGGCGACCCGCTCGCCCTTTGCTCGCTTGCCTGGTGCAACCACCGCACGGACCAGTGCGAGGACCGGAACCTCACGCTGCAGTGCTTTGGCGACATTGACGGCGACCGGTGCACGGAAACCGTGTGCAACCCCGCGAACGGCGTTTGCGAGGAGGAAATCGCAGCGGGCTCGGTGAAATGCCCCGGGGCGTGTTGCCTGCCGCCGCCCGTGTACGGGTGCTCGCAGCTGAACCTGTTCGAGTGCAACCAAATCCCTGGGGCCGTCTGGAGCGACAGCGGCGTCCCGTGCGACGCATCTTCGCCTTGCGTCTTTGAACCGTGCTTCGAGATCCCTTTTTGCCCGCTCGCTGAGGACCCGCTTGTCCCATGTTCGCTGCCCGTGTGCGAGGAATGTTTTGTGGCGGGCACAAACGAGTCGTTTGTCGCTACGGAACTCAACTTCACGAATTCCTTTGATGCTGCGTTTGGGCTCGGTCAAACTATTCCGTCGCTGGCTACTTTTGTGAGATCCCCCCAACGCGCAGGCGATGTTGACGGCGACGGAATTGCCGATTTCATTGCTGCAGACTTCTTTGGCGCCGAAGTTGGCATTGCCTTCTTGAACGCCGACGGTTCCGTTCGCGAGGGCAGCATCATTACACCTGCAACGCTTGGCGTAACGGGCTGGTTGCAATTCGGAAGATGCGTGGCTTGGCTTGGCGACGTGGACGCGAACGGGGACGAAGACTTTATCGTCTTAGCCACCGCACCCACCGGCGGAATTGGCATGATCGTGTTTTCCGTGAACGCGTCCGGTGCTCCGTACAACGCAATCACGTTTAGTCCAACTGGTTCGTCTTTTCCGTTTTCCCCGCTGTCGATCGGGCCTCACGTGTGTTCAGCCCGACCCGCAAACAACGCGAAAAATGTGCCTGCGCTTTTTGCGTCGGCCACGCGAGGCGACAATGATCTGTTCTTCGTCGAGTTCACGGGCTCCCTTGCCACGCCGTCCTCTTCTGCTGTAATACCGATGCCTGGAGGTGCCATCAGGCAAACTGAAATTTTAAGCGAAGGAACCTCGCCGGTCGTTGTTGCCGTCGGATTCATACCGGAGATTGTCATCCTGTACAGCTTCGGAGACGCTCCGTTCTTCCCGCAAACCCAGCCGTCCGTTGCGTACCCAAAGAACGCGCCGGGGCAGTTCACGGAGACGTTTGACAACGGCGTAACTGGGTACGGGTTTGACATTGGGTACGCGGGAGATTTGAACTGCGACGGCGTTTCCGACATGTTCATTGGGTACCCCAGGCAACGGTTTTTCAACGAGACAACGCAAACCTTTCAATTTTTTTCTGGTTTAGTGGCTGTTGTGTTTTTGGAAGAAACCATGCACACTGAGAGTTTCGTCATTTTTGACGCGGTAACGCAAGGAGGGTACGGGTTCACAAATCCCGCCAAGCAAGTTTTTTTTGGTTACGGGCCAACCGCGTTGGGCGACGTCGACGGAGACGGCTTGCCTGACATGATTGTGGGCTCGGGCAGCGACAGTAATTACGTTAACGTGATTTCTTTCAACTGGCAAGGGAACTCTTTCTGCAAAAGCGCCGGCGGGTCAAACGGCGCCTTTTTCAACCCAACCATCCCGTGCACGAGCGATCTGCAGTGCCAAAACGGCGGCTGCGCGTGCGCCGGTGACGCTGGCCCTGCCCAGCCGTGTTACGGCGACTGCGCAGATTTGCTTTGCCCGGTTTCTGCGTTGCAAAGTTGCCTTAACGACACGTGTGTTGACGGGTCTTGCGCCGAGTCCGGAGCAGCGTGCCGCCCCGACAAACCGTGCCCGTGCGTGTGCGAGGATGACACAAACGTGCTGTGCGAAGCCGCGCCGTTCCTGTTTGCCGTTGACCCAACGGCCACGCTGGCGCCTTCACCAAGCCCCACCCCGCAACCGAGCACTGCGCCAACGCCGCAGCCAACGCTTGAGCCTTGCTTCGGGTCGGACGTGTGCTTTTACGGGGCCGCCACGGAAACCCCGTGCGACGAACCCTTTTGCGACACTACGTGCCCCGCCCAAATTGCCCCGATTGGCGGGCAAATCGTGAGCGACGCCACCATGGTCCTCGGGCAGGCTGTCTCGGCCCCGTACCTCCCCGGGTGGGAGTTTGGCGCGGATAGCGCAGGCATTGGCGACATTGACGGCGACGGCATCCCAGACGCAGCCTTTGGCGCCCCAAGCGCCGAAGCAAACGCCGGGGTGGTCGTGGTTGTCTGTTTGAACGCCGACGGAACCCCGAAAGGAACCCCGTTTACCATTTCGCCGACGCAGGCAAACGTTCCGGGGTTACCTCCCCCGGAGGCAAACGGGCGGTTTGGCGTCCAAGTTTCTCACGTGGGCGACCTCGACAACGACGGAAACACGGAAATTCTGGTAATGCAAAACCAGAACGCGCTGAGTTTTGGCGCCGCCTTTTCCGTCATCACGCTGTTTGCGAACAAAACCGGCACCGTCATGAACGTCTTTTACGCGTTTAACTTTCCCAACCCGGTTGGCGGTGCTGATTACGTGATTGATGCCAGCGCGGCAGATGCTGGGCAGTCCCGACAGGCGCTTGTTGCAATTTCAAATGATGTTTTGTTCACTAGCAACGACGACGGGCTGTTTCTCTTTAATCTCAACGCCACGGGAGGCGTCGAAAACTTTGCTTACTTCTCAACGCCGCAAGCATCGTACGACGGGTTTGCTCAAATCTTGGGAGACGGGCTTGGCATCATTCAGCACACTGCAACAAACGCCGTCGTTGCCATTGCCGACAAGTCCGCGCCGAGGATCATTTTTGTCCCCTTTGCCCTCACCGGAACCATACAACGCACGGGCACCGTACGTGTGATTACCGCAATCCAGTTGAATGCGGCCTCTACCACCGACGCTGGCTCTTCCTTTGACGGGTTCGGTCGCGGGATTATTGACTTGGGCGACGTGAATTGCGACGGAAACGGCGACATTGCCGTCGGTGTCTCTAACCACGACGAGTATCTTGGCGTGGAGCAAGGCGAAGGCATCATTTACGTCGTTTACTTGAACGCCGACCTTTCCGTCCAAAACGCCGTCCCGTTTGCCCAAGGCCTTTCTGGGTTCTTTGTCGCCGAAGACACCACCCAACGCCGCCTTGGACGGAACTTGCACACCCTGGGAGACATCAACGGCGACGGGCGACCGGACATACTGTCATCGTCCGAGGTTGCGCCCTCCGCGTCACTTGACCCCGAAGCCGGCTCCTACACTGTCATTGCCATGAACGGGCCCTCCGCCGCCGGGCGCTGCAAGGTTCCTGCCGCCGGCGGGTCCGCTCCCTTGTTTGAACCGGCCGTGTACTGCAACGCAACCTCCGAGTGCCAAGTGGCCGGGTGCGCGTGCGGCGGCCCCGAAGGGAGCCCTGCTGAAATTTGCACGAGCGGCGCGGCGAGCGACTTGGTTTGCCCGTCAGGTGGCTCGTGCAATGACCAAACTTGCTTAGGTCAATTGGATTGCAGCGAATCGGGAGGGTTATGCAGTCAGGCTGGAGACCAGTGCGGAGGTGTTTTTGGTACATGCACTGGCGGAAATTGCGAAGCTCCGCTTAGTAACTCGTGCATGGTGGACGAGGATTGCATTTTATCTCAACCCGGAACGTGCTCGTTTCAAGGTACATGCAGCGAAACAGGGGTACCATGCCAGTCGGACGAAGAGTGCCCTGTCCTTTGCACGCTGGATTCAGGTACATCCTGCGTTCCGCCTCTTCTCATAGCCGAGGTTGGCGCTCCTACGCCCGCTCCTACAGCGTTTTCCCCGTGCGGCACCGACGACGTGTGCCCGTACGGCCCCTCCGCCGACACTGCCTGCACAAACGACCACTTTTGCGACACTTGCCCGCGCGTGTCGAGCTCTTTCAACAACGGCGACATTGTCTCAATTGGCGTCACACTGTTTGGTCAAAACGAACTTGATGCCATTGGCACATTCTCTGATTACGAGTTTGGAAGATTTGGCAGCGCTGTCCTTGGTCTACGGAACATTCCTGGGGCTCCAAGCGCATCAACCCCGTATCTTTTGGTTGGAGCAGACAATTTTGCTTTCGGCCAGGGAGCTCTTGCCTTGTATCAACTGACGGCGAGCGGTGGAGCGGCCTCGAGCGCCTTCTTTGATGGAAGAAGCGCGGAGTTATCCAGCTCTTTAAAGCCTGCGGTTTCATCAAGTCTGGCGAATTTAGGGGACATCAACGGCGACGGAACCATTGAAATTGCATCGTATGGGGACAGGACGAACCAAATGAGCAGTTTCAGTCAAGGAGGCGTGTACATCGTACGCATCAACTCTCCAACGTCAATCACAAAAATTCTAATGCACACTGATATTACGATTAGTCCTTGGGTTCCTTCTAGCATTTACAACAAAATAGAGTCGGTTCCTGCAATATTTGGCAGCCGAGCTGCATATTTGGTGTTTTTTTCGTCAAATGGCGCCGGAGTTATGGAATTTTACCGCATCAATTCCAGTGCCAACATGATTCACCAAAAAACCCTTGACGCCTCGGACATTCCAGGGTGGACGAGCGGCAGCATAGCCCACGACATGGCCTTTGTCGAACAGGGATCATTCTCGACTGCTCGGTTCATGATATCTGGGAGAGGCGGAACGAAACAGTCCTGTTTGGTCGATTTCACTCTTCCCTCTTTCAACGTCATTGCCGTCATTGGGTGCTTTCATGAATCTGACTTGAATATCCCTGCCACTCTCGATTCAAATTTCGGGGGTTCAGTAACGGCAATGGGGGATTTGAACTGCGATGGCACGGTCGATTTTGCGTACTCGGATCAAGGGCGTAACGCTGCGGTCCTTGTCTTCATGAAAGACGACGGCACGCCCCGGTACACTGAACAGTTTGGCTGGAACGGGCTTGGTGGTTACAACGATTTTGATCCCAATCCCGCTGGTTTTCCGTCGAGGCTCGCAAACCTTGGTGACTTGAACGGCGACGGGCTGGACGATCTTGCAACTGGTACCGAATCGTTCTCTACCAATCCAAGCTTTGGGTTCGGCCGTGCTTCGACGGTGCTCATGCAAGGCAACCCACTGGGCGAATGCAAAATCACCGGCCCGGGCTCCGGGTCTTTTTACGAACCCCCCGTCACTTGCACCTCGAGCTCGCAGTGCGAGTCGCTCCTCTGCTCGTGCTCGAACGACTTTGAGCTTGTGGCAGAATGTGGAAATGCAGCCTCTGCCTCTTTGCCGCAGTACCCGCCTGCCACTCTTCGCGTATTACCCGTCACTTTTTGGTACGCCGACTACGCCGCCTTGCAGTGCGCCGTCATGCACGAGTGCGCGGCGGAAAGCGAGTGTGGAAACGACGCGTGCTTGGACATGCACTGCTGCGGGTAAAAGAAAGAAAAGTGAAGAAAACTCGCTTGCCCGCCTATTCATTCGCCGGTTGCTTCACGGAGAAAACTTCAACGCCCCGCCGTGCGGCTGAACGCGCCGCCTGTGCAAGTCCTGCTGCTGCCGCCCGCTGTCAAGCAACGCCCTTCGCGCCATTTCAACAAGGTGCGCGTCCGGGCCGGGCGCCTGCCGCCGCGTCCCGCTCACGCCCTGCTCAACGTCCTTTTGCGGAGGGGGCGGCGACTTTTTTGCAACGTACTGCCGCTGCGTGTACCGTGACGCGGACTTCCTTGGCGCCTCCTTCCACATAACCTCAACCGGCGTGGACGTGAAAATGGTGTTTGGGACGAGGACGGTTTGCGGGGAGAAACCGTCGCTGGAGGCGCTTGGTTCCGGGGTGATGCGCACGTGCAGCAAGTTCATGCTTTCAATGCGCCCCGTCAGGTTGTTGTACCCCAGGAGCCGCACCTTGTCGTGGTGCTCGTACAGGCCGTGCGTTTGGAGCATGATGCCGGAAAAGACGTTTGCTATTGTGCTCCCAACGCCCGTGGAAAAGGCGATACTAAAAAGCCCAAAGCCCAAAAAGAGCTGACCAAAATCGATGCCCACGGCGCCAAAGGCGGCGGCGAGGCCAAACAACAGTAGCGTCACCGCCCACAGGTACTGCGTCAACCTGACCCAGTGCTCTGGCAAGCGGCACTTGCGCAGCATGAACCCCCAAAGGGTCGTCCAAACGAACGTTATCAGGGTAAACGCGGCAAAGACCAAAAAAATGAGCAGCACGTCCGGAATGAACTCGGCAAAAAAATCGTGCGACACAACCGCCAACTTGTCGGCGTCTTCAACGTACAGGCCCCTTCCCGCGCCCGCCCCCTCCCCTTCTCCGCCGCCTCCCGCTCCCGCTCCTGTTGCGTTTGCCATGCCCTAAAAGTCAACGGCGTCGTGCGGGTCCTGCGCGCACCACTGGTGAAACGCGTGCAAGCGGTGCTCCGCTTCCGCGTCAAACAAGTCCTCAAGTTCAAGCCTTCCACGTTGAAACTCAAACGCGCTTTCCGTGCTTTTAACGGCTTTTTCGCCTGAATCGTTCGCGCCATCTTTCTCACCCGCTCCTTGCGGCCCGTGAATGGCCTCGTGCAGCTGCCCCAGAAAACAACGGGCCGCGTCGTCCATTTCTTCCGTGTTTCGCATCACGCTCAGCGACACGCACCCGGCTTTGCGGTGCTCGTCAACGAGCTCGCCCAAAGTGGCGCCCGGCGCGCCCGCCAAAGCGCACTCAAGCTCGTTTTGAACGGTCCCCCAAAAACGCTTCGCCTCTGCCTCGCCTGCCACGGCGGGACCGTCGCGGGCGGCGCGGACAAAGGGGCAGTGAATGGTGTGGTTGTGAAAGATCCGCTCAATGCGCTGGAACAGGACAATGACGCCCCCGCCTGGCGTGTGGTTCCCGGCCACGGACTTCACGGGCCCGGCGCCGTTCATGGTTGGCGTCGCAAAGGGCGTCGCGGCGCGGGAACCAGTGCTCATGGGCGTGCGCAAATACTCGCCAAACTCGCTTCTGGCAAGGGGTCCGTTTTCGCGGCGAGCGTACTTTGCGGCAAGGTGGTTGCAGTCGCTGGCAAAGGTGTCGCGCGAGCGCTGCATCTGCGACTTGTACGCGGCGGAGCTCGTTGACCGGGCCGCAGTGCCGCGCCTGTACCGGACCAGGACGTGCGTGTACAGCCACCACCACGAGCGAATGCTGTGCTCGTAGTCGCGCGACCCCGTGATGACAACTTGCCCGGTCACGAAAATGTTGAACACCGTCCCGGGCTCGTTCATGCGGAACTGCAGGCCCGGGAACTTGTCGTCCTTGTACTCTGCGTTGCCGCTGTACTCGCGAATGATGTCCGCAATTTCCACCTCAAACGGCGCCCAGCACGAGCAGACGATGTTTTGGACGCGAAACCGGCGAAACGTGACCTGCTCGCCCGCGTCCAAAAGCATTTGCGTGAACCGCAGGGCGGACAGGCGCGCGTCTGACACGCGCCTCGCCCCCGGGCACACGGCGCGGCCCCCGCAAAACACGAGCGTCATGGCTCGGTTCATGCGCATTTTCACGGCCGCAAACCGCTGCGGGTCGAACCCGAACCCAGGCAAGCGAAGGGTGAGCTTTTCGGCGTCGATGCCGCGGTTCCACAGGTCGTACGTGGCAACGACGTTCACAATGACGGGCTTTGGCGTTTGCCGGAGGTCGTTTTCCGTGATGGGCAGGTCCAAAACGTTGCGAGGAATGTCAAAGTTCATTGTTTTGGGGTTTTCCAAAATTTGCAAATCCGGTTTCTATAAACAGCCTTTTTTCGCCCAATCCTTTCGCCTGCGCCATTTGCCGATCACCATGGAAGAACTTGCCCAAAAGCTGCTGGAAAAGTCCATCAGCGAGGTCCCGTTTGTTGAGTCCCTTGTCAACTGCACGGGACAAGACATAACCCTTGCCATGAACGGCGACGTCGAGCCGCTCGTGCTACCTGGATGCAAAGAGGACCGCGGCAGGCTCGTCGTTGCCAAACGTCCCGTCACGTCGTTGCCTTTGCAGCGCACGCTTCCCGCCAAACGGGACGCCGACTGTTCCGCGCGCGTAGTATCGGTCCCAAGTCGTACCCCGCTGCGGCTTGTTCTGCCCGAGCGAGTTTTGCAAAAGAAATGCCAAGGGATCATTGTGTCCCTTGAGCTGGGCATGGCAATTCTTGCAATGCACGAGGACGAGATTGCCCTGCTCGCGGGCAGGGCAGAGGATAAAAGCTCAGCCCCGCGCGTTCCCGTTTACTATTGGGTTTCCGGGCAAGACGAAACCAAACCCGGGGCGATTGGATTTTCATTTCGACAAGTGTAAACCTGTTATTTTTGTTTTTGCCCTCGCCCCCCTCCTCGCCTCATGAACCATCCCGTCGTCTTTGCAAACGATGAAAACATGGCAGGTCTTTCTTTTGGCGCCGCCGTCAAAGCGGTGCAAGAGAAGCTGCAGCACGCAATTGACAACAGCGACACAAGGGATCCGTCCGTGAAGAACATTTTGTGCAAGTTTGACACGGCTGTCCGGGCCTTTTACGACGAGTTTGAGCGGCGAAACGAGCTTCATTGCGGGAGCGACGACGAGGACGAAGCGTGGTGCCGCGACGGGTCGCAGGGCCCGTACGGGGAGGGCACCGACGACGACGACGATGACGAGATCTCGTCCAACGGGACGTGGAGCGCCGCAAGCGACGACGAGTGCTACCAGCACCCAACTCGCCCGGCCGGGGAGGGCGACGGCGGGGAACGGTGCAGCATTTGCATGGCCTCGTACGAGGCTGAGGAACTTTTGCGCACGCTCCCCTGCAAGCACGAGTTCCACGCGCAGTGCATTGACGAGTGGATCAAAGTGTCCAACAGGTGCCCAATGTGCAAAGACAAGCACATGAGCGACAGCGAGGGGTCCGAGTAAATTTGTTCCTGCGTCGCCCGTTTACTTTCCGTCACCGGTCCCTGGCCTCCAAAAACATGCGGTACGGGTTGCGCAACAGCTCGCCCAGCTGCGCCACTCCCGCCGGGTCGTCTGGCACGGTGACAACGTCGTCTTCGCCCTCTCCAAGGCCCGCAACTCCCGCCGCCTTGCGCTCCATTTCCAAGCGGCGCTCCAGCGGCTCCCCTTGCCCCGCCTCGCGCGCCGCCTCGACCCGTTGCAAGGCGGCGTGCATTTGCAAGAGCTCCTCGCGCAGGCGTTTCGCCTCGGCAAACTCGCGCATTCCCTCCTCCGCTTCCTCGTCGTTGGCCGGGGCCCCGGGGCGCTTGCGTTTTTTCTCTGGCGGCTTGTACCGCGTCAACGTTTGGTGGGCGGGGTTCACGCACGCCCTCCTCCCGCACGCGCTGACGAGGCACATGCCGTCCATTTTTTCGTTGTTGGCGGGGTCGTGCAAGGCAAAGAGGAGGCGATGCGGGTAATGGCGCGTGCCGCGAAACCGCACGCGGCGCCCGCCGGTCCAAAAAAAACACTCGCCACTGCCGCGTTTCGGGCGCGCCAAATGCTCCTCAAGGCGCAACAACTCGTCCGGGGTTGCCCGTGAGGAAGGACCGCACACTGACACACACGAACTCATGCCGGAGCGGACGGTTAAAAAGCGGTTGCACAGGCTTTTATACGCGCTCGCGCCAATTTCACTTGATCGTCGCCAGCATGGCCGCCCCGTACCCGGCCGGCTTCGTTGGTTGCAGTGAGGAGCCCGGAAAAAACGTGCGAATGACTTCGCGCGCGCGCAACGGAACAGGGGTCCAAGGCGCGCGCGGGGCCGTTTTGCACCGCGCGCTGTAACAGTGCTGCCGGAAGAGCCAGCGTTTCGGGTCTATCATATAATAAACGGTGTTGCTGCGGTGCGCGTCGCCTTTCCGCGCGCACATGCGCCCGTTGCACCGCAAGCGCAGCCAGCCAATGTTTGTGACCTGACACTGCCACGCCTTGTTGCGGTCAAACTCGGGAACCGCATCGCGCAGGCCCCGCACGCACGCGCTGGGAAGCGTGTCCGGGGAACCGTCGAGAGTGTCGGCATCGCGTCCCCTCTTTCCCAAGTACGAGGGCGACGGAGAGCGCAAAAACGTGCGCTCCAAGTCAACGGAAACGCTCGGGGGCAATTTGAAAAACGTCAATCCAAGGCGGGAAGGGTCCACGGAGACGAGGGTCTTTGCAAACAGCGCCGCGCTCACCTGGCGCGGTAACGGAACAGGCGACTTTGTTTCAGCGCACCAGAACTTCAGCGGCCGGGTCTGCCCAATTTTCGTCGACGCAAACGTTCGCAGGGTTCCGTTTCGCCGGTACACGCCCAAGTCACAAAAGCTTTTTCCCTGCGCAAGGCACTCGTGCAAATCAAGCGCCCGCTGCACGTCCTCCACAAACCATCGCGCGTGTTTTGGGCTTTCAAACGCGTGCTGCCCGGACGGATCGCGTACGATGAGGTGCCGCGAAAACTTGCCCCCGGGCCCGGTCACGCTCGCGTCAAGCTGCACAACCTCGCAAGAGACGCCCCAGCGCAAGGAAATTTCGCTGCGCAACGCCTCGGCAAGACGCTCGCACGCCGCGCTTGCTTGCTTGCGAAACGGATCGGCCCCGTCCACGTCAACGTCAGCGTACGCGTGGCAAGGGGCTTCGCCCCGTATCACCTCGTGCGCGTGCCACGGACGCGCCTTGCGCAACCAAAGCCGCATGCCCCCGCCCCCTTCAACCGCCTCGTACTCGCGCACGCACTTTTCGTTGCCGTCTTTTTGGCGCACCAGTTTTTCGTGCGAAAACACGAGGTACCGCGTGGGGCGCGACGCCGCCCAGTTCAGGCACCGCTGCAGGGGCTTTTCGCCGTCGCAAAACCACCGCTGCAACACTTTCCGTGTCACTTCGCCGTCCTCTTCCCCGTCGCTCATGCCCGTCTCGCGTATATTGGCGCGCCCGTGCCCTGCCGCGTCAAAACGGGAGACGATGCAAAGTGTGGTTTCTGAGTGCCAAAACGAGCGCGCGGACGGCGATTGCGTGCAAGAATTAAAGGAGGAGCTGCTGCTGCAAATGGGCGCCGGCGACGAAGGAGGGGCAGGAGGAGGAGGAGGCGGCACAATAATGCATCCTGCCGAATCTTATATGGCACTGTTTGGGGAAATTTTGGACCCGTGGCTGCAAGGGAAAATTCAAAAACACTACCGGAACGCGTGGACCGGAAAAACGCGCGCAAAACCAGGGTTTGTGTACGTGTTTCGCGACAACCGCGACCCGTACGGGATCGTGAAAGTGGGTTCGACCGGGCAGCGCGACCCGCACAAGAGAATCAACCAGTGGCGCAAGGAGCTCAGGGACCCGAAAGGGGAGCACGTCACCATGTTGTTTGCCGAGCGCGCTTGCGACGCCGTCTTGTGCGAACGCACGCTCCACACGCTCCTTTGGTGCCGGCAGCTGCCCGCGCGCATTCACAGAAAAACCGGGTCGCGCTTGGTTGAGTACTTTCACTGCCCGGACCACGAAGCCCTGCGCATGCTCGTGAAAGCGTGCGTAAAGCACGCGGACAACCTCGCCCGGCATCCTATTTACGGGCGTGCGGCGCCCTCATGAATTCACCCCCAATGCCAAGCGACCCTGCCGCAAGGGCTTGCACGCCACCGCCCGTGCAGACTGGAATATGCCCAATATGCATCGACCCAATAACGACCGCGCAGGACGTGATCACGCTGGGGTGCAAGGGGACGCGGAACTCGCAGGCAAAGCACCAAATTCACTGCGAACCGTGCGCGCACCAGTGGCTTTCGGAAAAGTTAAAAGCAGCCGTGCGCTGCCCAATATGCCGCGATGAACGGCACAGTCTTGCGTGCCTGAGGCCAGCGCAGGCGACGGCGCTGCGAAGTTCGTTTCTTCTCATGAAGTGGCCTGAGATGTGAGAAGGCAAAAAATTGTGAATACCCATTTCTTCTCCACCCTCCTTTTTTTCCTGCAACCTTCCGGGGCAATGCGCAACCAGTCGCCTGCGGAAAAGACACTGTCAAACTGGTACCTGGCCGAGGCAATCTTCGTGTACGCCGGTCTTGAAGGCTCCTCGCGCCTTGCTCGATGCAGCAAGACCGCCGCGCAGCACTGGCGCAGGGCGTGCGTCACCGGCGTGCTCCCGCAAATTCTGCGGTTTTGGCGGGGCATGTCGCTTCGAACGCACGCGCCGCTGCTCTCCTTTGACGAGCACCTCGTCTTTCCGTGCACGGCAAACCGGAACGCATGCGTCCGAGAAACGCTGTTGGCAGGCGTTCAGCTTTCCGTTGACGAGTGCACCCGCAGCGCATCACCCGTTCCCGCCGCGTACTCTGCTCAGTGCATTTTGACGCTTCGCCTTCCGGGACCGGACAGGCCTCCTGTCGACTCGTTGCTCCTTTTGCCGGACCCACACACGCACGGGCCACGCGTGCGCCTTGCCTGCAAAACGCTCGCCAAAAGCCTTGGACCCGAGAAAGGAGCACAGTCGCTTGCGTGCGCGCGCAAGGCGCTGGGAGGGAGCGTTCCGGAAACGGCGTGCCTCCTGTTCATTTGGATTCACGCGCGCAACCGAGGCCGGTGGCCCTCGTTTCCCTCGCCCTTGTACGGAGCGAGCATTGACATTGCAAAGAACGCGTGCAAAGAAGCCGGTGAAGAGGGAATTGCCGGAGCCGTCGTGGCAGGGGCGGTTGTCTCCGCGCACTTTGCCTTTCGCGCAGCCCTTCGCGAGCCGCTCCATCCTGGGCGAGTTCCGTTTCAGGCTGCCGGCGCCAAAGAAGCGTGGCTTTTTGCCCTTCGCAACGGCCCGTACTTTCCCTCGCCCCCCATGGACCTCATGGTGTACTGGGAGGCGTACCGAAGTGACTCGGAAGCGGGCCTTTTGAGGGGAACGGCAACGCAAAAATCTGCTTGGACCTGCGCCCAGCGGTACCTGCGGGGAGAAGCGTGCCTTGCGCCGCAACCCGTGCCAAGTCTGAAGCGAGGCATGTCGCCCGGCATAGGGCGCCAGGCGTGGCAACAAACGGTCCTCCCAGAAAGGCACGGGTTGACAGCGCGCGCGTTGCACAAACGCTTCTGCCTGGCAGGTTTCTTTTACGTTACTTGGGAGGACCTTCCAACGCTTGTCGTTCACATGAGCTCCGGGGCAGTTTCCCTTTCCCCTTTCCCGGTGACGTCAAAGAAGTGTCCGCAAACCCCGTGGGTTTTCCTGGTGTGTCGCAAGTTTGACGAAGCCTGGGTTGCAAAGTGGCACCCGGACACATTATCTCTCCTAAACGGGCCAGTTCCGCTGCGTTGCAGGGTTTTGCAAGGGTTAAAAAGCGGTGTCCCGGAAGGAGAAAAAAAAAAGCGACGACGCCAACCCCAAACCCGCTCCGTTTGCCATGAAACACAATGAAACACCCAATGAACTCTACTGGAGTGGTTAGGAAAAGGCGATACGCAGCGAAAAACAACTCTTGCGCAGGTCTCAAGCCGAGGAGAGCGGAGAAAAAGGAAAAAATCCGTGTTCACACATACGGTAGAATCTACCGTATGTGATGAAAGTCCGAAAAAAAAAATTGATGATACTCGAGGTCGAGGTACGTCACATACGGTAGATTCTACCGTATATGTGAACATTGAAAAATCGGGGGGGTTGGGCTGGACTTGTACCATCTACCGTATGTGTGAACTTGGCCGAAAACAAAAGGTGATGATACTCGGGGGCGAGGTACGTCATATATGGTAGATTCTACCGTATGTGTGACACTCCGCGTGAGGCGAAACTTGAAAGTTACGTCACACGCCACTGTATTGCAAATTATGCCACAAAATGGAACTCTACAACATCTCTGACGACTCAGTGGCGACACGGTTTCAACCCAGTCTTTTGGACAAGTGGCGTGGTATTCTTTGCAGACTATAACATTTTGTCACTTCTTGTTTCTGCCTTTTTTATTTTTTCTGTTTTTTTTCAATTTTTTATTTTTCCATTTTGTGTTTCGATTTTTTCAACCGACTTTTTGAAAAGACTATAAAAGACGTTTTTGCTTCCTTGATTAGTTTAGGCCTACACATATCCGGAGTTTGGAGGCACGTTTGGAGGCACGTTCTGGGAAGTGATGACGTCACCACTTGGAGTGGTCGGTGGGAGGGGGTATCCTGCCGGGCGACCAAGTCCAGCCCAACCCCCCCGATTTTTCAATGTTCACACATACGGTAGAATCTACCGTATATGACGTACCTCGACCTCGAGTATCATCAACTTTTTTTTTCGGACTTTCATCACATACGGTAGATTCTACCGTATGTGTGAACTTCGTTTTTTCGCGTTCTGTGCCTCTCCCATGAGGCACAACTCGTACATTTACCTCAAATATCGTAGCAATGCGTAGCTGAAAGGCGTACAAGCATGAAACTCGTCTTTTAGAAGGGTGAGGAAGGGGCGAGGGCTATGAAAACAGGTGTATTTTTTGGCGACAATTTTATTTCATTTTTCGCGCGGAACCTTCTCGTGTTTGTCGGCACACAAAGATCAATGCTCAATACAGGTGTTTAGGCGAAAGAGCAGCCTCGCCGACTAAGCAAGTCTAGCCACACACCTCGAGGTTTCAATGTTCACATATACGGTAGAATCTACCGTATATGACGTACCTCGACCTCGAGTATCGTCAACTTTTTTTTTCGCAGTGAGTTCACACATACGGTAGATGGTACAAGTCCAGCCCAACCCCCCCGATTTTTCAATGTTCACATATACGGTAGAATCTACCGTATGTGACGTACCTCGACCCTGAGTATCATCAACTTTTTTTTTCGGACTTTCATCACATACGGTAGATTCTACCGTATATGTGAACAACGTTTTTTTGCGTTTTTTGCCATGTTTCCTTGCAAGTACCGCTCCATTTGCACCAATTCGTGTATGAGTGCACGGTAAAACGGCGTACAAGCATGAAACTACCCGTTTGGAAGGGTGGGCAAGCGAGGAGGGGTGCAAAACGAGTTGGTTTTTTTCGTCGAAAATTTCCACTCCGTTTTTCCCGCAATCACTTTGCCTTTTTCGCAAACCGGTCAATTGCAGCCGGGTTCGGCGCCAGCTTTCGTTTCGTTCCTGCTCGAGACGAAGGGGCAGCGTCCGGGTCGTCGTCTTCCCCCGTGTCTGGCGTTGGGGCGAGGGTCTTTCCGTCGCCCCTCACAAACCTGCTCGTGTACGCGCGCTCCTTGACAAGGCGCCCCTTGTGCTGCCCGCTCCAGTACACGCCAAACAGGAACGCCATGCACATGTCGTCCTTGAGGCTCCGTGACTTTTTGTTGTCCTTGTCCGCCTTGCCCGTGAACGTCATTGACACGCGCCCGTTGAGGGACTTTGGGAGAATGTGAATCCTGCGAAACGACCGCAGCTGCCGTTCAAACTCCTTCTTTGCCGCCGCCGCGGCGTCTTTGCGCGTGGACCCGTTGGCAAAGGGGTTCGCCGTGACGACTTCCCCGTGGTACGAAACGCCCTCGTGGGCAAAGAGGTTGTCAACGCGAAAGACAAACTTTTGGGGAAGCCCCGGCGTGGTGTAGACGCCGTACGAGTCGTCTCGCTGGCAAAGGACCGTGAGGCCGCTGGTTTGGAGGAGGTGCTCGGAAATTTCTTGCGCCTCGTTTCCGAGGTTCGCCTCCGGGACAAGGACGATTCTGCTGCCCGCAAAGCACTGCGTGCGGCGAAGGGCGGCGACGTGCTCGTGGACGAGGCGGCGCGTTTCGAATCCGTTGCTCGTGGGGTGCGTTTCCAAACCGCAAATCTACCATACAAAACCGTGCGTGAGCGGGTGTCGCGTAAAACCGCAACAAACGCGCGGCATGAGCAAAGAGCAGCGCATTGAGGAGGTTAGATGCAAGTACGACCTCCTGTACAGCTTGATTGCCGACCGGACCGGGGAAGCGCGCAAGCGGGTCGTGGAGCGCACTGAAAACTACTTGCGCAAGCGGTTCTGGCTGGAGATTGAAAACGACGCGGACCCGTCCTTTGCCAACGCGCTGAACGAGTTTTTCCGCCAGGTTTGGCGCAAAGACTCGACGGGGAACATTTTGAAGCTGTTTCTCGTGTACTTTTGCATTTTCCTCGACGAGCGGGTGTACGAGTTTTTCGCGCCCCCCGCCCCCGACCCTGACACGGACGACCCCGACGAGACCCGCGTTGACAGGCGCGCGTTCCAGCACTTTTGCGCGAAAGAGCTGGCCCCGCTGTCGGAGGACGTCAAAAACGGGCACCAAATGACAGTGCCCGCGTACGTGCGCGAGCTGAACGCGGCGTACGCGGCCCTCCTCATCCCGGATCCCCTGGAGGAGCTTCGCGCGCAGGCGGGGCGCAAAAACAAGCGGCGCATCGAGTCCCTTACCACAACGTTTGCGCCCGAGTAAAAAAAACTCACGACCGCCGTCTCGGAACCCGTTCCGTTTCCGTCCCCGCACGCGCCCCCGTTTGGGTCAACGGCCACGTACACGGTTACAGTGTTCTCGTGCGGCTCCTTGAGGGCGGGTTTCTTGAAAAACGCCTGCAGGTCGGTCGGGCGGAAGGCCATGTTTTCGTCGTCCGTCACTTGCCCCATGGTTTCCTGCTTCAGCAGCGTTTTCCGGGTCCCGTAAATGGCCTTTACCTTGTCGAACGTGTCCTGCGGCTTCCACTCGGGCCTGTCGCCAATAACGTGCTTGCAGTCTTCCGCTTTGTCCGTCCCCTTGCACTCGTCGCACACCATGCCCGCTTCCAAAACGTTGAAGAGAGTTTGCCCGGTGTGGTCGCGAATCTCAGTGAGCTCCGTGTAAAAATTGAAACGCCCCGCCGGCGTGCTTATACAAATGAGCGCCGTTTCTTCGACCTCCAGGAGGGGCACGATGATCTCGTAGAAAACCCGCAAATCCATGTACGCCGCCTCCTCGCAGTAGATGACGTCGCCGCCGACGCCGCGCAGCGTCTCAACCTGCGAGGTGTAACGCGCATGAGCGGAACAAGTGAAGGAACAGCAAAACGGCGCGTCCGCGGGTCCATTTGCTTGGATCGCGCCCGCCCAGGAAGATTATAATGCGTCTGAAGAAAGGAAATCGCGTGCGTTTGCGAGGGGGAATATAAGACGCCGCCCATGGGAACCCCTTTTTGCAAAGGCACCCATGCACGCCCCCGTCTTCCATGTGGTCTTCTTCGGGCCCGTTGGCGTTGGCAAGTCAACGATCACGCGCGCCGTAAGTGCCATGTGGAACGCGCCAGTGTACGTGCTGCCCGAGCCGTCTGACGCGCTGGAGCGAAGCGGCGCCCTGAAAGCTCTGTACGAAAACCGCCCGGGGAGCGGCGTCATTGTGCAAAGCATCGTCGCCGCGGAACGCATGCGCGCCATGCGTGCCATGCGTGAAACTCTGCGCAGTCGTCCGCGCGGTTGCAAGCCGGCTCTCCTTGTCTCGGACGGTTCCGTGTACTTGGACCCCCACATTTTCGTGGAAGAGCACATTCGCGCGGGTCGCATGGACATGAGCGACGCGGTCGCGTTTTTGACGCGCCTCCAGCGAAGCTTTGAAACGCCGGAAAAGTGCCCAGCCGTGCCCGCTGACCTGTTTGTGTTTTTGGACTCGCCCGCGAAAACATGCCTGGCACGGGCGCAGGCGCGGGACCGGGCGGCGGAAAGCGGCATTGACGAAGCGTTCTTTGAGCGCATGAGGGCGGCGTGCCAGCGCGTGTGCTGGATGGTGTCCAAAGAATCGCTGCTCGTCGTTGACGTCTCCTGCGGGCTCGGCGAAGCGGTGGAGCAGGTTTCCGCGCAAGTGCAGAGTGAATATAAAAAAGCGTTCCTGGCGACGCAGTAGTACGCTTGAACGGTTACGCGCGCATGGAAAAAGAAACCGAAAAAAACTCGCTCCCAAACCCAACGCTTTCATCCGCCGCCCTCGGCACCGTCGTCGTCTCAGGCACGTTTTTGACGCTGGCCTTTGTCATTTTCTCGGTCGTCTTGGCAGACCTTGCCGCCGTGCACGCCGAAGAGCACTGATTGCGATGCGAAACAGAAAAGGAACCGCCGCGCCCCAGGATTCCGTGCCGCCCGGGTTGTGCCCAGCGCAGGTGGTGGCCTTGGGCGGGTGCAGCAAGCTTGCCTTGGCGTTGACGCTTTTGGCAGCGCTGGCCTCGGTGTCCGTTGCGTTTGTTGTGTACGCCCAGGTGCGGGAGCTGCGAAACGAGCTGGAAAATCCAGAGATGATGCTGGCGGTATTTCGTAAAAAACAGGCCTAGCCCCGTATATGGCGCCTTCCTGCTCCCCGTCACGCAACCACCGGCTTTTGCCCGCAAGCACCGTTTCCACGACCCTTCACTTGCACCGCACGCACCATGTCTTTCTCGATGAGCGGAGTGAGCTCAAAAATGGCGGCAAAGGAGCCGTCCGTGGCCAAGGGCATGGGCGCGCACGCGCCGGCCGTTTTGTCGTCTCAGAACGTCAAGAAAGTTGACTCAAGCGACCGCCCGCACTTTTACCCTGGCATGATCGACGCCGCGCACGCAAAGCACACGAGCGACCCGGCCATTCGCGACTACCGAGACTGGCTGTGAAGTGAAAATGAAACCTTTTTCTCCCCCGCCCCTCCGTATAAGCGACCCTCCCAGCACCGCCTCCTTTTGCGATGGCTTCAACGGCGGGTGCCATCAAGGGCAACTGGTCCGTGACCAGCATCAACAGCAGCGACATCTTCCAGCCCGGTGAGCGCATCACCAATGTGCACGAGGTGTACATGCTCCGCCTGCCCGTTGGGGAGGCGCTGCGCCCCGGCAGTACCACGTTTGCGACGGCCTTTGACGCGGACAACCACGAGCACGTCTTTTACGAGGCCCTCCTCCAGCTGCTCCTCAAAACGGCGGCCGACGTGCGCGCCTCGTACGAGCACGACATGCAAGACGGCACGAACATCACGGCCGCCTCGGCCGCCGACCAAGGGGACCCGTTTCCCATGTTTTTGGAGGCGGTCGTTGGCGTGGAGCCCGACGAAAAGATCACGCTTGAGTTTGAAACGCAGGAGCACGTGGACGCGCGCCCGTTCATGCGCGGCGTGTCGTCCCGGTACCCGGTCGTCGAGTACCGGCTGTGGTTTTTCGTGCGCGTCGTCGACGCCGAGGCGGACGTGGGCAAAATGATCGCCGAGACCGTGCACCACGTGAACCAGCAGTTCAACAAGCGGTACGCGGGGGTGACCGTGCGAAAAAAGAAGGGCAAACCCGCGAACAACACGCTAGCCGACGAGCCCTCGCGCGGGGAGTCCGCAAAAAAGGACGACGAGGGCGTGAGCATGATTGAGTACCAAGGGGACGGGAACAAAGGCCTTGTCGACTACGGGCTTTCCCTCAAGGAAACCGAGCGCTGGAAGTTGATCCGCAGCAAAGGCGTCTGGTGCCAGGTTGCCGACATGGTTGCCGGCATGCGGCGCCTCACAAAGCCGGGCACGTTTGCCACGGTCCTCAACTACACGCTCAGCAACGACGCCAACCCGGCCCATCCCCGGTACGTGCTGTCCCCGTTTCTGTACTTTGCCTTCCCCAACGCGTACGCGGACACGCTTCAACGGGACAAGGACGGGTACCGCGACGGTGACAACTGGACGTTTCCGGTCCCGGACCGCGTTGTCCGCGTTTCCCCGGACGACCAAGCGCTGGCGCGTTTTCGCGGCAAACTGTTCCCGGACTTTCAAATTCGCAGCTACGGCGACTCGCTCGAGCAGGACATGAACCTTCCCGTCCCGCGCCTCACGGAGGAGTACTTTAAGCGGATGAACATTGACCGGCCCGCGCGCGGGGTCCACAACTCGCCCGGCAACGACCTCGACCGCGTGCAGAACGAGCTCGTCAACATGATGCTCGACGAAGAGGAAGGCGGCGAGGAAGGCGGCCTGGGGCGGGCGCGGGTCGACGAGTTTGGCAATTTCCTCCCCATGGACCCCGACGAGGAGGCCGCGGCGGCGAGCGAGCTGCAAGGGCAGCCGGTGCGGGCGTTTGGGGGAAGCACTCCCGCGCGGGTTATGCAAATGATTCACGCCACGCTGCCAGAAAAGGACCTGGAGCCGTTTGACTCGCGGGCGCTGCAGCGGGAAAACTTTGAAGACGCCACCACGCTGCAGGCGCAAAACCTGCTGAACAGCACCGACAACCCCGAGGTGTCGTCGTTTCACTTTATGATTTTTCGCGGCGCCAAGATGCGCTCCCAGTTCCTTGCCCTCGCCCAAAGCGGCGCGTGCTCGCGGGAGGAGCTTCGTCGGCAGTACGTGGGCCGGCAGCAAGTCCTGTTTCGCGAGTACAGCGACTCGTGCATGAGCGACCGGAGCGACATTAGCACGCCCGGGAAAATCTTGAACGCCTGGTACCGGCGCCGGGCGTCGGGCGGAAACCGCTGGCTCGGGCACAACACGCCCAAAGTGGACGGCACCCTGAGCACCATTGCCAACACGCTCATTCGCCGCTCGGCGCGCCTTGAGTCGGCCATGTTCGTCGCCAACGCGCACGCCATTGCCATTACCATGCTTTTTGGCTCGCTTGACGCGTACCGGCACGACTTGGACCTACACTTTAACATGATTTTGTCGGGCACGCACTCCACGGGCAAGTCGTTTGCCCTGAACCTCATGACCATGCTTCGCGTCCCAAAAACCGTGGCCACGGAAGGGAACGCAACCGGCAAGGCCAATTACGTGGACTCGTACCACAACGACGAAATCAAAATCACGCACGAGTACCGGCCCGAGTTCCTGAGGGACTCGAAAAAAGGCGGCGACGACACGCTGGAGGCCGAGTTCAAGGAGTACTTGACGAGCATGGTCCGCATCATTCGCAGCTTTCACAAGGACAAATCGGGCCGCCGCACGAACAGGCTCGTGTACTCGCAGCAAATTCAAACGCACTTTGGGGGCACAAACATCCCGCACCAGGAGTTCAGCGACGCCATTCACAGCCGCTTTAGCTGCAGCAATTTCACGGACTGCTACCGGCGCGACAGGCACGCAGCTGACCTGATCGGGGTCGAGAAAACCCTGACCCCGTCCGGGGTTGCCCGGCGCGACGCCTTCATTGACGAAATGTCCGCCGAGCAGTACTTGCACTTTCACACGGAAAAGCTCATCAAGTGCGGCGCCCTGACCGAAGTGACCCTGAAGGCCACGGACCTCATTCGCCACACGTTTAGCCGCCGCATGCGCGACCGGTACCTGCGGCCCGTTGACCCGCGATGCCAGCAGCGCATCACGCTTATCGCGCGCAAGCTCGTCATCACGCGCGGCATTGAGCTCCTGTACTCGGTGAAGGGAAAAATGTTCTGGGGCGAGCCGTTTTCCGTGTTTCATCTGCAGCACCTGGACCCGCTCCTGCACGACGACGAAGAAATTGCCTTTATTGCCATTGACCTGCTGCGGCACGAGATGGAAAGCACGACGCGCACGCTGTTCGTGCAAACGCTGCACGAGATTTCCGTGGCCGCCAAGCGCCGCAACACGCTCAGCGACCAGAGCATCGTCGACCCGGAGGACGCCCTGCGGCAGATGTACCTCACGCCGGACACGCAAATTGTCTCCGCCGCGGGAATGTTCGTGCAAAGGCGCCAGCTGTCCGCGTCGACGTCTTCCATGGCAACGCCGTCCTCTTCCTCCTCCCTTTTGTCCTCCTCGTCCTCGTCAGGGGGAGGGTCCCTTGGCCCGCACGGGCGCTTGTCCTCGTCCACGCAAATTCGCTCAAACAGCGGCTTTTTTTCCAACAACTTGTCCGCCCGCGACGTGTACCCCGCCTCGCACATGTTCGCGTACTTCAAAGTGCCGGGCGGCGTGCAAAGCGTGGTGTCGCGGGTGGCCGCGGCCACGAAAAACAGCTCCGTTGTCCTGTCGGAGGAGCAGGCGAAAAGCGACCTCAAGGCCCTTGCCTCGCTGAGCATTCACGCGCGCAAGTACCGGTGGGACTCTGGGCGAAACGAGCCCGTCCCGCACGGCGACGGCGACGGCGAGGAAAACGGCGAGCCGGTCCCCGCCGCCATCATCACCCCGCAAGACGTGTACGTGCACTTGGACCTTGTCAACGTGAAGGACGACATTGAAGAAAGCATCATGCACTGCCAGTGCGCGTTTGACGGGGGCAAGCGCCGCCGGTACTTGACGGGCACCGTGCTGAGCATGCAAAAGCCGTACCTGTGGCGCGTGCGCGAAATGGAACCCGGAAAAGGGCGCCAGCACCGGGTCACGGACTACGCGCGCGAGGTAACCGACGCAATGGAGGCGGCGTTTACGGAAATTGACCACACTGACGGGACCGGGAAAAAGGTGCAAGGCCCACAGCCGCTCACGGACCATTACGACGCCCTGAGCCGGCGCGAGCGGGCCAAGGCGCTCTTTTTGGACCCTGACACGGACGGCGGCGAGGAAGGCGTGTGCGCCGTTGAACCCTTTGAAAAGCACGCCGCCGAGCACTACACGCAACAGCGCGGGCCCGGCCTGCAGTACCCGGACTGCATGGACGGCAGCAACCGGCAAAAGCGGCGCGCCATTGAGCTTAGCCCTGCCCCGCCCGGGCGCCGCATGCTGAGACCTCCTGGGCAAAAGTAAACGTTGCTTCATTGCACTTTTTTGCGCTTCTCCCGCCACGGGCGAGCCAAATGCCCTTTCACGGCCTTCTCTGCGTTTCCTTGCCCCCCGGCGTTGAGGCGCGTCACGTTCACGACAAAGAGCGGGTCTTGCGGGGCGAACCACGCGTACGCGGAGGCAATGCGCGGGCCGTACGTTTCTTGCAACGCGCGCACAAACTCCGCGTCAACCTCTGGCATGTTAATGAAGCAAAGCGCGTACCCAACGCGCGCAGACTCCGGGGCCCTGCTCCCGCCCTGGCTGCTTTCCGAGGCGTCGTCATCGGCGCCGGTGAGAGGGACAGGCGCTCCGCTGGTTTTCTCGAGGTACGCGCCCAGCCCGCTCACAATTGGCTCGAACCAAAACCGCGTGTCCGGCATGCGCGAAGAGGAGTGGTACACGTCGCTCACGACCCCATCAATGACGCGAACGTCCTCCCGGTCGGTGACTTGCGAGGCTGCGTAGTCAATTTCCGTGACGCGCTTCCTTTTCCCTTTTGCCGCCCTCCACGCCCCGCGGTTCGGCTCCCTGTTTGCCGCGGAAACGCGAACCTCAAGGCGGCGCTTGGCAAAGTTCATGGTGACGCGTTCGACGCGCGAGGAAATGGCGTACAGGGCCGTAATCTCGGTGGCGCCAAAGACGCGAACCCCGTCGAGGACGCGCAGTAAAATGTCCCCGGACGGCTCCTTCCGCACCCCATACGTCACTTGCGAGGCGCTGTTGCGCTTGATGACGTTCAGGGCAGAGCAAACGATGGCCTGATCAGGAACGCTGCCGGCGACGTCTTTCAAAATGGCTTCGCGTTCTTTTTCCGTTAGGTCTTTCATTGGCTTCCGGTTTCCCTCGCCGTGCCAACCCTGCAACGCATATACCGCGCATTTATTAGCCCGCAAAAATCACCGCCAAGCCAAGGAGCCCGGCCGCAAGAAGGACGTTCAGCGAGGCGGACGTGCAGCAGCGGGCGTCAAGGGTGCAGGGAAGCCAGGGGCTGCCGCGTTTGATGAGGTCCGCCTGCGCAACAAACACGCTGAAGGTGCCCTTTCCGTGGTGCTCTGCCTTGCACTTCACTGCGACCAGTTCCCGCTCCCAGGCTGGCGACAAAGACGGCGTGGACCCGCGGACAATAAACTCTTCGCACGGTTCGCCTTCGTTCAACACCATGCGGTCCCTCACCACGACCCCATACCCGACTGGTTGACCGTCCACAAGCGGGCTCCGCCGCCAGCGGGCCAGCAGCTCCTCCCGCCCGCGCTTCAGGGCGGCTTCTTGCTTTTTCGTGTACACGGGTGCGTACGGGTTCATGGGGTGCGTAATGGGGCGGAGAAAGAGTTGTCTTTTACACGGTTACTCGTTCTCTTCGTCGCGGTCAGATTCCTGCTCGCCGTCTTTTTCGCCCTCGCCCTCTTCGTCTTCTTTCGTGCGCTTCTCATCGCCCTTGCCCTCGCACTCGTCTTCCTGCCCGTCGCGCTTGCGCTTCTTGATCTCGCTCTTTTCCCCTTCCTCCTCCTCGTTGCCCTCCTTGTCTTTCGTGAGGTCCATGGCCCCGGTGGCGAGTTTCGTGAAGTCGTCCTCCGGGAGGTCGTCCGCCTGGCCCTCGGCTTGGCGGAAAATGTTGATGCTGCCCCACGGGACCACGCGAATGCCCATGTCCCCCTTGGCCACGTACGGCTCAAACTTGAGCTCCATCACGACAAGCGTTTGCGCGTTGCTGGGAATCTTGGTCCAGGCGGGGTCCAAAATGGTCAGCTTCTCCCCGTCAACCGTCTTGACTTCGACGGTTTCGTGCGTGAACGTGCCCTTGCTGCCCACGGACTTGAAAGCAAACGGGTTGTACTTGTAATGGGTCTGCATGTTGGCGAAAATGTCGCCCCAGTTCCCAGGCTCCGACTTCAGCGTCTTGTTCGTGGGCTTGTCCGGCATTTCGGCGGCCTTCTTCTTTTTGTGCAGGGGCAGGCGGCTCCACACCTTGCGCTTCATGTACAAGGCAATGCGGCGGTTGCGCCCGTCTTCGAGGCGCTTGTTTCCGTCTTCGTCAAACTCGGACGGGTCCGGGAACATGTACTTCACGCTCCGCACAAAGCGCGCCCGCGCCTTCTCCTGCACCCGTTGCCGCAGTTCCTCGTCCGTTTCCATGAGGCGCGTCACGTCCAGGGGGCTCTTGATGCCCTCCTTGCCCTGCGCCTTCAAAATGTCCACCTCGTTCTCGATGGTCAGCTTTTCGGCGGCGGCAATCTTTTCCGCAAAGTCCGCCTGGCGCGTGTCAAAGACGGCCCCAAAAATGTTCTCGGCCATGATGTACAGCTTTTGCATGAACTCCTTTTGGTGCTTTTTCAGGGGGAGCGCCTGCAAGTCTTCCGCCCCAAGGTCCCCGACGCCAAGGCCGAGCTTGAAGACGGCCTGCGGGCGCTCATTCACGTTCACCGTCTTGCCGTCGTTGCTCGGGAACTCGTGCCCCAGGTTGCCCTCCCCGGTCAGGGCGGGGTTGACAAGGAGCATGGGCGGGGAAATGACGGAAATGGGCTGGTTGTTGTCTTTGCGGACCACGTCCACGCCAATGGCGGGGCTCTTCCGCACGGTCACGTTCGTGGGGTCAAAGTTCTTGTACAGCTTGGGGTTCTCGTTGCCGGAGCCTTTTTTGGAAGCCATTGCAGGGAGTTGCCGAAGAAAGGAAAGGAAGAAAGAAAGAAGGGAAAGGTTGCGAGAATGAAAGTTGATCAGAGTTGGGTTACTTTTTACACTGACCAACCGCCTCGCCCGGTCTTCGATCACACCACCTCCTTCGCTCCGGTCGCACCAAAGAACGCGGAAACGTTGTACTCGCGAACCTTCTTGAGCACGTCCCGCCGCGGCTGCCCCGCTGCGACGTCGCTTTGTATTTCTTGGTACATGTCGCGAAAGTTTTTGCTTGTCCGCAGCCGTTCCGACGCTCGCACAAGGAGGTCCCCGTTCTCGCCCGGCAGGAGCTTGCAAACGCTGGGCTGGTCCGTGACAGAGGAATGGGTGTCGGTCCAGTCCACTGCCCCGTCGTTTTCGTCGCGTTTTCGCTTCCGCTCGGTTCCGTTTCGCTGCTTTGCCATGAGGACGCGCTCCTGCAAGCGCGCCTCGCCAACGGAATCAACGAACAACCCGACCGGGCGTTTGCCAATGGCGCGCCAGGCGGCGTGCAACTCAATTTCGTACGGCCGCATGAGGGAAACTTCCCGTTCTGCCCCGTTCATGAGCGCCAGCGTGGCGGGCGTGGCGTCTAGGTACTCGCGTCGCACGTCAATGTCGGAACGCAAGCGCCCAAGGAACACTTTTTTCCCGGGAACCACTTGCATCCGTTCCAGGGCCGTCTCTTCGCCAACCGCGGCAAAGGCAGCGTGGAGGAAAGTGACTTCGCGGACAAGGCCCCGCAAGGAGCCCAGGAACCGCAGCTCGCTTTTCGTGGCGACGGCGTCCCGCAGTGGGGCGCCAAACGGGGCGGAGAAGACCGCGAACAGGACGGCTTCCAGGGGAATGTCAAGCAACGCGCGGGCCTCGTGCGTGGCATCGTGCATTTTTGCGACGATTGTTTCGGCGGAAAACTTGTCATTGAACGCCTTGCGCGCGGATCGCACCAGGGCAAGCGGCGACCCGTCTGAATTTGTGGCGCCCTCCACTCGCGCCCGCAAGGGGCTTGCGTTGTACCCGTGCAAAGCCCCGGCCACAAGCTCGCGCAACGGGAGCCGCTCAGTGACCTTGAACAGGTCTCCAATTGCTTCCGCCGCGTTTGCGTTGTACGTTTCCCCGAGGCGCCTGTACGCCCGCTCGTTCATGTTTTTCAAAACCGCCGCGTACGTAAAGTACCGCTCACGGAGGCGCGACGTGCGAGTGTCTGCAAAGCGCAGGAGCTGCGAGTCGCTAATAATGAGGGTCTTTCCGTCGCCCTCAAAAATGCTGTCGTCCAGGCGCGGCACAATTTCCGCGAACCCTTGCGACAGCGCTCCGGCCGAGGCGAGGACGCGCCCTGCCTCAGGCAGCTGCAGCTGCTTCTTCAGCTGCTCGTTTTGCGGGTGCTGGCGCCACGTGCATTCCCCAAACACGCGCGGCGTCCCGTACCAGTACACCTCCTGGCACCGCAGGCAAAGCGCTTTGTTTACGATGCGCGCGGTCTCGCTCACGTAACGCCCCGTAGGGACGCCGTTTTCGTACCGTTTGGCGACCGCGTACACGGCACCGTCGTTTTGAGACGTGTCAGGCGTGTACGAGGAAGCAACCCCGGCGCCGGCGTCAGGCTGCACGGTTTCAGAAATTTCGAGGCCGGTGCTTGTCCGTGTAACCCATATAAACGTCCACTCGACCCCTGGTTGCAGCAAACTGAGCGCGTTCACCTGCCCGGGCGCGGGGACCACACGGACCCGCAACGTGGGAAGCTGGTTCGCGGCAGACGTGTTCATGTTGCGCTGAATGACGAGCGGCACCTTTTTGTACGGGCTCATGCGGGCCAGGCGTTTTTCGAGGGCGGCAATGTGCGCTTCCGCGTGCCCGGCAATGAAGAGCGCTTCGCCCTTTGTCCGGAACGCCGCCACCTGGGCAAACGATTCCCGCGCCGACTGAGGGCCAAGGATACGCCGCGCCGCCTCAAGTGCGTCTTGTTGGCTCGCCGCCGCGTTCAAAGCCTCCACGGAAGCCTGCTCCTGTGCGATGAGCCCCCGCAACAGCAGCTCCGCCTGGTACGAGGTTTGCAAGTTCAAGGCAAGCGGCACAAACTGCTGCACCAGCTGCTCTAGGAAGGGAACCTCAACGAACTGCCCGGTGCTTTGGGCAGTGAGGCGATTGTACGCGGCAAACGCGTCAAGGCGCTCTTTGTCGCTGCGCCCGTCCGCCCACTCGCGCGTCCACTCGAGCATTGCCTGCGGCATGACGGTGCCCTCGACGACGCGTCCTTCGTAAATGACGCGCCGCTCTTGCTCTTCGCTGCTTTCAAACGGGAGCCGCTCAAGTTCCTCGTTGGCAGACGTCTGCCGGGCAAGCCACGAAAAGTAAAACGTTTTGAGCTCTTCGCGGGTCAAGGCGGTTCGAGAAAAATCTTCCTCCATCAACGCCTCCTCGTACTCGCCCCGAATGTCGTTGTACGCGTCTTGAAAGGCTTTCTCTTCCTCCTCCGCAACGTCTTCGACCCCGTCGGGTAAGAGGTCGCGAAAGTTGTCCGGAAAAATTTTGCTGCTTTCAATGACGGCCTGCGCCAAGTTTCCCGTTCGCCGCCGCGCGTACTCGTAGGGAACGGAGAGCCAAGCGCCGTCGTTGAAGATGACCTCAACGCGGTTGCGAACCTCTTGCAAGTTGGAGAACGCCGAGGGATCGTTGAAAATGATCGCACCGGGCAGATACGTGGCCCGCTGGGCGAGGCGTTTTGCGTACCGTCTGATTTCTTGCGTGTTTCGTTTTTGCGCCTCAAGCTCGAAAATCTTTTCCTGCACCGCTTGAAACTCCGGGTCCGGAACGTCAACTGTCAACCCCTCCACGGTAAACCTTTTTGTGTCAACGTCCGCCTCCTCGGCCCCCTCAGGAGCTGCGGAAAAGTCGGCCTGCAGGGCGCGGACATCGCTGGCGGCGTCGCTTTCCCGCACGGAAGGGGGCACGTAAAACTCGGTGAGCGCCATTGCGAAACGAGGCTCGATCACACGTTACCTCTCGCGCGGGTCTCTTATACATTTCCACGCTCAAAGAACCGTCAGAAATGGCGTCGCCCCAGACGTCTTTTGACTTTGACGCTCTTGAAGGCGGCGGGCTCCTTGACGAAGAAGAGCACACTCCCGCCAGTGCGTTTGGCTTAACGGGTCCTCCCCAGGCACCGCCTCCGCCTCCGCCACCGCCTCCGGTTCCCCATGCCCCAGGCCCGTACATGTACCCAAACGGCATCAACCCGCGCCTTCCCCGGAGCGGGCCCGACCTGTACGTTCGTGACTACACTGTTCGCGCAAGATCGCGCATGCAAGCTTCCATTCCACAGGGCCCGGCCGCAGAACCGCACGCAAAACAGCGCCGGTCGCGGTTCAAGCTGCTGCGGGATTCCCTTGAGTTGAGGTACCTTGACTGGCAGCAGAGATGGGAGCCGTTCATGGACAAGGCGTGGAAGAAAAGACACATTTTGAAGCGGCTCTTCGTTGGTATCTTGTGTGCCGTTGCCTTGCTGGGGTACGTTTTCGCCACCACGTCCCGGCAAGACTCGTACGTTGCCGAGGCCCCAGGAACCACGTGGGCTCGCCACGGGCAGGCTGACGTGAACTTCTCCGCCCCTAGCGCGGAGGTCACGTGCGAAGAGGTGCAAGGAGGGTACTCGGCGTCCCTGCACCGGCATTCCTTTGCCAAGCTGCGGCGCACGGCGGAAAAAATGCTCTCTCCCCCGAACGACCAGCCGTGCGTGTGTTCGCCAATGTTCGGCGCCCGCGTGCGCCTTCTCTCTTTGCGCGAGGAGAAGGGCCGCGTCCGGCACGCGTACAACCCGGCCATCGACGAGACCTGGGACGGCCCCCGGTCACGGAGTTACGTTTCCGAATCGCAGCGCATGCTGTTCCCTGGCATTGCCGAGCCTGTGGAGAACGTGCGGCGCAACGCTGTGCGGGTTGTGTACAGGGACGGAAACTGCAAACGGCAGGCGCTTGTGGCGCGAGACAAGCATGCTTGGTGCGTGCAGCAGTGCTTGGACCTCATGGAAGGGGTGACAGTGTACGGGAAGGCGCCGGCAAAGTGAATTCACTTCCGCTGCAGCGAGCCAGACAGCAACGTCTCCAAGTCTCCGGCGGGAGGCCGTTTTCCTCGCCCGCTCGCCTCGTCAAGCGTCTTTCGCCTTCTCGCTTTTCGCTGCGCCGAGCTGCTGCCGGCAAAAGAGGCGCTTGCGCCCTCCTCGCCGTAGTCGTCGTCGTCTTCGTCGCCGGCGTATTGCCCTCGTTGCGGGCGTGGAAGGGAGCCAAGTGCCTGGTGGAGGGCAAAGTCAAAGTTTGAGGGCGGCGCGGACGACGCCGACGTGACAACGTACTGCGATGCCAGGCGTTGCTGCTCCTGGAACACGGCGACCGTTCGTTTCACGTCCTCGTACACGGCACCTTTCCGGGTTTCGTGCTCGGAAAAGACCCTCTCCAAAAGGGTCTCGTACGTTAAAACGCACTGGGCGAGATTTCCCACGACGCCCTCCAGGCGCTCCGCAATCATCTTGTACCCCTTCACGTTGTTTTCCGCGCGGAGCGTTGCCACGGTGATTGGTTCTTTTGTGAGGATTTTCGCCGCCTTTGACGCCGCCTCACCCACCGTGAGGCGCTTTTCCTCTTGCCCCGCCCCTGCGCGCGCCGGAGAGCCTTCGCCCGAGGAGGCAAGCGAGGCGCCGTCGCCGTCTCCCTGCTGCCGTTTTCGCTTGCTGCGGCCGAGCGTGCGCTGGGCAATGTCCTGCGAGACGTCCTTTGGCGTTTTGACCTGGCCGGACGCGGCAAACGTTTGCATGTACTCGTCGCGCAGCTCGTTCAGGGACTTGTTCAGCTGCACGTGCCGCACGCGCTCGTACCCGCTTGGGTTCGTGCGGCACGCCTCCTCGGCGGTCGTGTTTTTGTCGCGCCAGTACGATTCCACGCAGTCGAGCGTAAAGTTGCTGGGGCGCTGGTACACTGGGCCCCCTTCTTCCCCTTCCCCCGGGCTCGCCCGTTTTGTTTCCGACATTCGCGTCGTCGCCTTCATGAACCCTTCCTTTGTGACGGCGGCTTCAAACTTCTTTCCCCGGTACACGAACTCGAGCTTGTCCCCGGTGCGAACCAGGTCGACGAGCTTCAGCTCGGGCAGGCGAACGAGCTTTCGTTGCGCAGCGTACTCGCTCTCTTTGCGCCGCATTGCAAAAGGACCGCTGGGAACGCTCAAGGCGGGCGCACAAAATGGGGTTTTATATTTTCCGGACCCCTCGCACGCAAGAGGTCATGCCAAAAAACAGGCCGCGCGCTTGTTATATGTTTTTGTGAAACCAAATCTTCCACCATGACAGAACCAATACACTCGCGAGTGTACACCTTCTACGCCGCCTTTTCGTTTGTGACGGACGCAAACAAGTATGCGTTCCCGGAGCAATTTTCTGACGCGATTCTCTCCGCACAGTGCGTGATGGGATGCCTCGGGTTCTCTGACGATTTGCTTGAGGTATAAACAAGGGGTAAGAGGAGTAAACCGAAAACAAAATGGACCCGCAATTTGCCCGTAATCTGGACGACGCGCTGACGCCGCTCACGCAAACCATGCACAAGTGGCTGTACCTGATGCAGTGCGCGAACAAAACCGTGCGCGTGGCAAACGCAGGCATGCAAAGCGACGCAACGAGGCAGCTGTTGGAGGCGAGGACGGTCCTTGAAACCATTGAAGGGCACGACATTCCGGCGAAAACCCTGCACGCGTTTCGGTGCATCATCGAGGCTGGGCTCGCCGTGGAAAAAGCGCAAACAGGGGTAGCTTGCGCCATCCACCAAGTGGCAGGGGCCCTTGACGCCCTCACGGACGCCGTGCGAGACCGAAGCCGTGAAATGTTTCTTGACTCCGTGAAAGCGCGCGCCGCGCACTGCACGACAAGTCCTTTTTTGCGCGGCGAGTGCCTGTACTGTTGCGAGCCCGTGCTCGGGGGCGAAGCGGCTTGGATGCGAAGCGAGCAGTGCAGGCACGAGCCGGCAATATCGTGCAAGCCGTGCATTGTCACGGCCCTATACGAGGGCACCGACAGGGGGCGCAAGTCGTTTGTCCGGTGCGCGCTTTGCCGGGCAGAGTGCACGTTGCGCGACGTTTCTTTTACGGGCGCCGTGCCTTTGCAATGAAAACTCAGAAACATTTACAACGGTCGCCGCCGAAACCAGGCGGTCCACGTGTCTGCCCAAGAAAACAAGACCACACTGACGCCAAACAGGAGTATCATGGCCGCGGCGACCGGCGGGGCGTCGCTTTTTGCCTGCTCGTACCAGACAACGAACACGTCATCCCCGGCAAACAGCGTGACCGCGGCAAAAGACAAGCACAACGCGCACCCTTTCCACATCATGAGCGAGCGGCAGGCGGCCGCCGCCATGAGGGTTCCGTAGTACGTGCCGCACGTTGCCCCGGCGTAGCGTGACCTGGAGTGGACGCTGTCTTGCAACATGCTGCGGCCCGAAAAAATGACCGAAGCTGCAAGGAAATGCCAAGCCCCGACGAGGCACGCAGGCAGCTGGCGGTGCTTTTTCCGCAGCCACACAACCCACGAACCAGCCGCGGCGCACGTGGCCAGAAAAAAGCCGCAAGCGACGGCAAATGCAACGTGCCCTTGCGCAACCGCTGCTGCGGTAGGGCCGGCAAGGGCAAGCCAGGCAAACGCTTGCTCGGCGGCGTAAAAGGTGTGCGGCCGGGCAACGAGCGAGTCGTCAAGGGACACGAAAAAGCACGCCAGCGCGCCCAAAAGGGGAGCGAGCGGGCGAAGGAACACCCAGGAGGAGACGCCGAGGGCCGCGGAAACGCCGAGGGCGGGCTGCAAGACGACAAACCACGCTGCAAGGGCGTGCTCAACGATGTCGTGGGCCCGGGCGACGGAGTGGCCCGGGCGATACACCGTCGCCAGGGAAAGGACCACGTTGACGGAGCAGGAAACGGCTAGAAGGCGGGAAAGGAGAGCGTGGACGCCGCCGACGGCGGTGGCGGCAGCTCGCGCGGTCCCGGTGTCAACGGAGGCGGCCAGGGGAATGGCAACGAGGACGGCAACGTGCCACAGCCACCTGTCAGGCGAACGAATGCGGTGCGTGCCCAGGGCGTACGGGACAATGCCCCAGGAGAGGGCAAAGCCAACCAAAGCGTGGCGAAAAGTTCCGTAAAGATGCATGGTACAAAAATCAGGCGTTGCGGCGGTTAAATGCAGTTGCGAAAACGCATCTTTTATGATGTCTGGCAGCATGGACCTCGAAACAATCACATTTTTCGCTGCCTTTTTGTCCGTCCTAAGGGCTGAAAAGTTCAAGATGCCGAGCGAGCTTGACAGCGCAATTATTTCCGCGCAATGCGTGATGGCGTGCTGGGGGTTCTCTCGCATGCTGCCGGGTTTGCGCGAAAAATGCCCTAAACACCTGATGCGCCTGTTTTTCAAGATAACCCCGCCGCAACGGGCGGTGGTCATTGAACGCGAGCGAAGGCTCCCTTTCTACACCATCCACTGGGAGCCTGACCCAAACGACAACGAGCCAGAGTCCGTGATTTTGCAGTACCTGCTCAAGGCAAGAAAAGACGACGCCTGGTGCAGGCACAAAGACTTTGTCGACAGCTGCGAGGCGTACTGTATTCGCACTTCGCGCGTCGCGAAACGCATGGTTCCCAAAGAATTGGCCGAACACTACAAGTCCTCGCTGGCAAAGGCCGACGACAAGCACAGGTTTGAGCTGGAATTTGGCTCGTGCTTGGCCAGCTTTTTTTTGTAACCCCGCGCGAACGGGGCGGTGCAATGAAAACACAGAAACGTTCACTCGCGGGCCCTCTTTTTCCCGCCTTTCGGGCGCCGCTTCGTGCTGCGGTTTGCCTCGGGATCGCACTTGCGCAGCTGCCCGGCAATGGTCGGGGCGGCTTCTTCCGCTTCGTCGTCGGGTTCCGCGGCCCCCGCGGCATCGCGGTACACAATGCCGCGGTGGCGGGCGTTCGGGAATATGTTCCGAACGAGCGTGTTGAACGTCGGCTCCCGCGTTACGCGCCTCATGCGGGGCGTGGCAAAGGCCTCCATGGAGCCAAGGCGCGAGTTGGTGGCGACGAGAATCAGGACGTCGCAGCCCATGTCATGCAGCTCCTCGGCGCGCCGGAACAAATGACCCTTTCCCCGGAAAATCTTGTTGCACGCGGTGCTTCTGCTTTTGCAAGACGCCGCAAAGGCTTTGCTCACGTTTTCCTGCACCGTTTGCGCGTCTTTGATGTCAAACACCTTGCCGTCGAACACTTTTTGCCGCTTCCCGAGCGCTTCCTTCATCGTGTCCTCGCGCGGCTCAACACCCGGGCCCGCCCCTTCTGAAGCGCTGTCGTCGGCAATGTCGTCGAGGGCCGAGGCAAACGTAAGGGGCTGCTTTCGTTTTCCCGCGGACGAAGAGGACGAAGAGGAGGAGGAGGAAGATGACGAGGAAGAAGGGGGAAGGGAGGCGGAAGGAGCCTTCAGTGTTCGCGGCTGTCCCTTTGAAAGAAACGAGCGGCTCATTGAAATGTGTTGTAAGGAAAAGTGTTTCGTGCAGAAAGGGCAGGCGAATTGGGTTATTAATACGAGGGTTGCCCCAAATACACTTGCGAATCTCGTGTCCTTTGGCGCGGAGAAATCAAAACGACACTCGAGCAATATGTCCGAAAAACAAAGTCTCCTTAACTTTGACATTGGGAGCGGCATCCCGCGCAGGGTGTCCAGAGGGAGGGTGCAAGAAACGGCAAAGCAAATCACCACGCCCGGAACCGACGAACGCCGCCGCTGCATCATCGTTTCTTTTCTCGTTCTGTGCTTGCTTCTTGTTGCGAGCATCATTTTGGCCATTTACTTTGGAATCGACGGCGCAGCCGACGATGACATCATGCACAACCACACGGAGCACCACGCGACAACCATGACGCTCGCGAATACGACGGCACCCGCGATGCCCCGGCAGAACCCTACTTCAGCGGGCGCCGTCACGGAAGCCCCGCACCAGTCGACGACGCAGGCCGCCACTGCTGTCACCAGCACGACAACTGGCACCAGCGCTGGCGCGACCACGACTACAGCCACCACTTTACCCCCGGCCACGGATGCGCAGGAGATTGTCGTGGCGCTGCAGACGCTTTGCAACGTGCGCTTTGACAACGGAACGTGCCGGGCCATTGTGACGTACCAAAACGACAACGCTTACGAAGTCTCTGTCGCGCACGGGCCAAACAACTACGTTTCGCCGGGCGCGCCCAACCTGAACCAGCGCACGGTATTTAAGCAAGGCTTGAACTACGGCGGCGCTACGTTCCTTTGGGACTGCACGGAGCACGACGAGGTTGTGTGGACTGTGCGATCGGGGGGGCAAGGCGTTGCCATGACGGCCATTGTTCCCGCGGCTGAGCAGGAATGTCCGCCCGTCCCGACGGGGGAGGACGTCTTGGATCACACCATCACGGGTCCCGCCACGATTTAGTAAACGCTCCCATCGTTTCCGCGTCGTTTTCGTCCAACCAAATGACGTCGCAAATAACGTACCCCGTGGCTGCGCGAGGTTGCCGCCCCCCGCCAATCGATCGCAAAACACAAACAGCCTTTGCCGGTGTATCGCCGTCTGACCCGCGCGCCAGGTGTATGCGGTCGTTTATGTTCCAGGGAAACTCGTACGGGGCACGCATCGCGCTGGTCACGCGTTTCGGGCGCCTCCACCACAAAACGGCAGCGTTTGTGCGCACTGGGGGCGGTCCGTCCGCGGCCGTGTACCAAACGAAATGCGTGGGAGAGGCAACTTTGAACTCGTACGACCCGCTCTGGCACTGGTACTGAAGCAGCTCGCGCGGCAAGGGCGCAAAGAAGGCTGGCCCCTCAGTGTCGCTGTCAAACTCGCCGTACCTGGGTCCTATGCGTTTCCCGTGCGCATCCTCTTCGCCAGGCCAAAATTCGTCGTCGTGCTCGTGGTACAAAGCGGGTCGCATGCAGGCGTTTTGAAGGTTCCCTCACACGCCCGCTCATAAATACTCGGCGCGCGATGCGAAAAACGGGCTCCCAGTCGCGCCAGTTTTCGACAAATGCGCTGCGGGGAGGCGGGCAGTTCAAGACAGCAAATGGCACGTTTTTTGACAATGAACCCCGCACGTTCACGGGACACGTCCTGTACGGGGACAAGGATGCCGACTACAACGGCGAAATGCACGAGATGAGCCGCAGCCAAGTTCCCCTTGACAAACTTGACATTGATGCGTACGAGGAGGGAAAGTACGTGGAGATGCGGGAACGGCAAAGCAGCATAGATCAGTTTCGCTCCGACGTCCTCGACCACCGGCTCGCCGAGCGGCTGCGGAAAAACTGGCGCTCCGAGGCAAACACGACGCGCCCCCTGCACAGCGAGCTGGAACAGCAGCACGCGCGCCTGCGGGAAGAGACGTTGCGAGCGTTGCGGCAGTCGCGGCAGCAGGAGTCGCTCTTTGACGCGGACTACTTGCGAGCGGTCCCTGAATCGGTTCGCTGGCAGTTTTCCACGTTCCCGCAAACGGAGCAAGTGTGCGCGGCCTTGGTCCCCATGCTCATCGCGCAAAACGCCCCCGGAACGGCGCACCAAACGCACGTCACGGAGGAGGCGATGAAGCGGGTTTTGTTTGCCTCGGGGTGCTCGTTTGTTTCCTCGCACCCGGAAACGGTGGACGGCCACGTGTCCCGCCACGAGCCGCGCCTGACAGGGGTTGGCGCGCACGCGCATTACGATACGAAAACGAAAACGACGCCGGTCCGGGTGCTGACGTTTTCCGTTCCCCCTGACAATTACCGCGTGCGGGTCGTCTGCCACCGCGTGTTTGGAGAACCAGGCGGCGAGGAGCTGCTGTGCTTTCGCACGTTTCACTTTTTACAGCCGCAGCAGTGAACGAATGTGCTCGTAGCAGCCCTCAATGACGCTTTCGGCAATGTCCTTTGCAACCTCTCCCTTTTTTTGGTTGCTAAACAGGAGCGTCTTTGCGGCTAGGCACGGGTTCGCGCAAAACCACAGGGACCCCATGGTTTTTTCGCTCCACGTCGCAGGAAACTCCAGGACACGCGTTTTTCCGCCCAAATACGTCACGTTGTACGTCTGCCACCCGGCAAACTGCCCGTGCGGAAGAGCATGCCACGAGACGACTCCTTCAAAAAACGGGTACACCTCGCCCACTTCGGCGGGAAACTTTGCCAGCGCTTCTTCCGCCATCCACCGGCGGTGCCACGCCAGAAACTGCCCGTCTCCGGAGAATGCGATTTCCTCCGAGACAAACAAATCGCGAAAGGCCTCGCCCAAAAACTCGTGCAACAGCCCTCGCGAGCAATCTTCGGAGGATTCCGAGGCCAAAAAGTCCGCGAATTCCTCCTCGTCAATGACGTCGTCAGGGTTCACCGCGCCGCACCTGGCGGGACCCAGCCCGCCCATTTCGTCTTCGCTGTCGTCCGTGTTCAAATCGTAAAACTCCGCGTCCGACGAGCTCGCCTCTTCCGCTTCCTTCGACGCGGCCTCAATCACGTGCAGCATGCTTTTCATGTTGCTTTTCACGTGCTCGTTGACAATGTCCGTTGAGGAAAGCATTGCCGAGTCTGGGTTTTACGCAATCTCTGGGGTGGGTTGTATAAAGGATTTTTCAGCGGTTAAACCGCGAAAAGGAACCTCCCATGGGCAGCGAATCGCCGCCAGCGGGAAGGTTCCGCCCTGCAACGCGCGACGACGCCGGCGGCGGCACGTTCACGCGGGGAGCCCCGGGCACGTGCCCGTGTGAGGGCGCGTACGACGACGGCGTGCCGGTGCGGGACGAGCGGGCAAAGCACTACGTGTGGATGGCGTTTCTCGAGTACGACAACGAGGACTACCGGAAGGAGGAATGGCTGCGCGACTACCGCATTTTGCCGACAAACTGGCTCACGTGCAAGCTGAGCGGCAGCGACATTTACCACTGCCAAATGTTTTTTTGGAACCAGCACCAGCAGGCGTTTGTGACGTTCAGCGTGGACGCCCACAACGACCGCGTGTATTTTAGCTCTCGCAAGACGTTTGGGACGGGGTGGAAGTTTTTGCGCCTCACCGTCACGCAAGACCAAGAGCGCGCCATGTACGACTTTTTGGCCGAGGAAACTTGCGACTCCCCGCCGTTTAACTGGCTCGGGGCAATTATGTTGTTCCTGCGGCCCCTCCCAACGACGGGACACGCGTGGTTTTGCTCGCAGCTTGACGTTGCCACCCTGCACCAGGCGGGCCTTCTCCTCCACGTGCGTCCCGAGGCAACGTCCCCTTCGCACCTGTACCACCTCCTGCAGCGGTGCGGGGAAGTGCCCGTTTTGGAGACGCCCCACCCGATACGGACAAAACAAGTGTGGATGCGCGTTGCCCAGCAGCGAGACGCGCAAGGGCAGGGGGCAAAGGAGGAGCGCAACGGGGACCGGCTGTTTCACTTTTGAGCGGCCCCGCCCAGGAGGAGAAGGCTGGTGCAGGAAAAGAAATTGTTGACCTGCTCCCGGCGAACGGCAATAAAGTACAAGGCGTCGGAAAGGCGCCCAAACGCTGCTTTACGTATGGGAAACCCGACGCGCGCCAAGTACACTGCCCAAAACACGTCAAACTTCATGCCGGGCTGCGCTTTTTTCACGTACAACTTGTGCGAGCGCTGGCAGCGGCGCAAAATCTGCTCAGAAACCGCGCCGGTCACGGATTTGTTACGACCCGCCACGGCCACCCCTTCCCGCGTCGTCCACTCGCGCCACCCGAGCCTGGCGTTCATGAAAAGTTCCGGAAGCCCGCGCGCGGCAAACTCTCGCAGCAGCGCTCGCGCCTTCACCAGGTCAACCGCGCCGTTCCCCTCGCGCGCAACGGCCAGTCCTTGCCCGCGAAAGCCAACAATTTTCATAAACGCGTTCCCGTGCCAAAGCACTTCAATGGTTGCCTCGTTGCACTGCCACATCAGCCACACAAGCTCGGCAAGGTGACACAGGCGCTCGTCGCTGTTTTCCGTGACAAGATGCGCAAACACGGCAGAGGGGGCGTCCGTGGGAAATTTGCACGCCCGAGGGGAAGCCTGCGCGCGAACCGAGGCAAGTCGCGAGAACGTTTCCCGCAAGTCACTCAGGCACTGGCGGGACATGACAACAATCGATGGCGCCCTCTACCGCAACGAAGACGCCAAAACCTCGGCCAAATGGCCTGTCTTTGCACTGCGAACAAAAAGCGGTTTTGCTTTTGTAACTCCTCCGTGCCTCGCGTCAACTTTTCCCGCGCCGCCTTTCTTTCCTCTCCTCTTTTTCCGGTATCGGGCGCGCGGTTTGTCTTTTTTTGCAAAGCTAACGCCGTCAAAGGAGGACACGCTTGTCCCGCCGCCGCCATCCGCGCCCTGCGCTGCCTCGACCTCGCGGCAACCGGCCACGCTTTCGCGCGCCTCGCCGCTTCCGTTTGCTCGGTCAACTTTTGCGCACACCTTTTGCACTAATTTTTTTTCTTTCTCGCAAATTCTGTCGTCTTTTTTGAGCTCGTCAACGTTTACGTACCACGGGAGCTGCAGCGACTCCGCAAGCAAGGCGCCGTACGAGAAACGGCAGTGAATTTTCCTGCTTTTCACCTTCCACTGCTCGCTCAAGGCGCGAGCCGACAGCCCGCGCTCGGGCGGCACCTTCACCACAACCAGCGCGTTCCAATGCCCGGCAGCTTGCCGCGTGCGTCTGTCGCTGCCAGGGACCGGGGAATCGCTGTTGTACAGGGCAAGTCTCGCAGAAACGTCGCTGCAGCAACCGATTTGCGCGGCACTGTGGGACTCTGGCTTTTGGTTCGTCACCATGTACAAGAACATGCTTTCTTGACTGCGCTGCAGCCCGGTCACTTGCCTGTTTATACGGTGGCGCGGCGAAAATCCAAGTTTTCAAGCCAATTCGTGCCTCAAATCGCGTTACCATCTACCGTATGTGTGAACTTCGCGGAAAAATCCATGTTCACACATACGGTAGAATCTACCGTATGTGATGAAAGTCCGAAAAAAAAAGTTGATGATACTCGAGGTCGAGGTACGTCATATACGGTAGATTCTACCGTATATGTGAACATTGAAAAATCGGGGGGGTTGGGCTGGACTTGACCGCCGGCCGGATACCCCCTCCCACCGACCACTCCAAGTGGTGACGTCATCACTTCCCAGAACGTGCCTCCAAACGTGCCTCCAAAACCCGATCACCATCTACCGTATGTGTGAACTCAAGAAAAAATCCGTGTTCACACATACGGTAGAATCTACCGTATGTGATGAAAGTCCGAAAAAAAAAGTTGATGATACTCGAGGTCGAGGTACGTCATATACGGTAGATTCTACCGTATGTGTGAACATTGAAAAATCGGGGGGGTTGGACTGGACTTGGCCGGGCGACGGATACCCCCTCCGCCACCAAGCACTCCAAGTTGATGACGTCATCACTTCTGGGAACGTGCCTCCATAAGTCAAATTTTAAAAAATTAAAAAATAATAAAATAATATAATTATCAATGAAAAAATAATATATTTTTTTCTTCAATAATTTTTTTTTCATAAGCAAAAAAAAAATATTTTTATTTTTTTTACGTAACACGATAGATTCTACCGTATGTGACGTACGTGGAGGTCGAGTGTCATCAACTTTTTTTTTGCCCAAGTTCACACATACGGTAGATGGTACAAGTCCAGCCCAACCCCCCCGATTTTTCAATGTTCACACATACGGTAGAATCTACCATATGTGACGTACCTCGACCTCGAGTATCATCAACTTTTTTTTTCGGACTTTCATCACATACGGTAGATTCTACCGTATGTGTGAACACGGATTTTCGGTCTGAAGTTCACACATACGGTAGATGGTCGGATTTGTTTTGCGGCGCTTCGTTGTTTACAGGCCCAAACGCTCCCTTCTGCACTGCAAAAACATGGAAATGACAGGTTCGTTGCCGCGCATGACGGCGTTCAAGTCCATTTGCGTGACTTGCAGTTTTTCAATCGGCTTGTGCGACGTGATGACCAGGCGCGCGCACTGTTTGATGAGCTTTTTCGTGTCCGTGCACAGTTTCTGCGATATGCCAAGCTTCTGGAGGGTAAGCGACTCGGGAAAGACGTGCTGGAAAAGGACTTCGCGTTTCACGATGTCGTGCTGCTGGACTTTGAGGCCCTCGTGCATAATGTCAAAAATGTTCGGGGCCACGTCGGCAATGTTTTGCCCCTGAAACCGTTCAAACGCAGCTTTGGCCTTCGGTTTCAGGCGGTACGCGGCCGCCGATGACAGCGTTTGCGCGTCTTGAAGGAGGGAGGTGACAAGAAACTTGAGCTGCATGTAAAACTCCATGCACACGGCCGAGTAGTACGCTTTCATGCGCGGTATGGCGTTTTTCGGGACCAACACCTTCTTGAAAACGCGCTTGTGCTTCGCCTCCGCCGCGTGTTGCAGCTGCTTGCAGACGTCCAAAAAAACAACGTCCTTGCGTTTTTTTTGGTCGTTCACGTACTGGTGCAAGCGCTGGGAAACGTCCCGCTCAAAGGCGGCCTCGGTTTCCGCTTCAATGCGGGCGCGCGCCTCGCTGAAAATGATGTGGTGCACGGTCGCGTACGCCTGCGAGTACACCTGGAGGAGCGTGGTCGCCAGGTTGTCGCCAAACGTGTTCTCGTGCTCGCCCTCGGCAAACAAGTCGTCGGAAGGCTCGTCAAGGTCAATGTACGAGTCGTCTTCCGCGTCTTCCCCGGCACCACCCCCGCCCCCGTACCCGACTGCGGCGCGGCGGGCGATGATTTTGTCCAAAGCGCTCCCTTTCCGCTTGTACCCGGTCCGCGAGACCGTGGTCACGCTCCGCGACAGGTCGTTACCCGCCTTTACGTTCCGCTCGTCCCGTGCCGCGGCGGCGTCAACGCTCCGTTGGTGAGATGTTTCGCTCGAAACCACGTACGTCCCGTCTCCGTACGCAATCTTGAGGGAGCTTCCCACGGTGCGGCTGCTCAGGGCGCATTGCCTGAACCCCAGGTTTGTTTCGTCGGCGTTTTTGCACTCGGCGTCGCAAGCGTGGACGCGCGTGTGCCTAGGGCACCACCAAAGCCCTTGCCCGGACGAGTGAGACCCCAAGGAGACAAGGGAAAGGGCGTCTGCCAGGGGTTGTGTCACGTCCCGCCCGTGCACAGGATCGTCCTCGTCCACTGTGCATTCGTTTGAGCACGCGTGCAAAGCTTTGCCCTGCCACAGCAACGCATCCGCCGAGGGCAACCGAAGCACTTGCGCGTCTTCTGGAACGGGACCTCGCACCGCGTACACGCGAACCGGCACCGGGACGCCTTTGCAGTGAAACCCGGAGCACGCTCCCGCTTCGCCAGTCGCGCGGGAGCTTGCCCCTGGGGTGGCGACAATTTGCGCGCGAACTTGGCGCTCAATGGCCCGGTCAAGGGCCGCGCGCTGAGGGAAAGAGCCCTTGCCGGGCTGGGCAAAAGCCTGCGCCTCTTGAAAGAGTTGTTCCGTGGAAGACTCGTGAGACATATTTGCGGGACTTGGGTTTGTGCAGAGAAACGCGCGGCGCATGCCCTTTTACAGCAGTTTCTTGAGCGATCCTTGGGCAATGTCTTTCGGGATCGGCATTTGCTGGGCAAGGCCGAGCATTTCCGGGGCAAACTGCTGCAAAACAACGGCGTTCCCGTTGATGGCGTACACGCAGTGCTCGTCCTTCATCACCCCGCCCATGGTGCGTTTCCCGGCAAACGGGTTGGCGAAACGGAACCCGGCGGCCGCCTTGGCCTCGAGGTGGGCAAGAATTTGCGGCAGCGTCGGAACGGGGGCGTTGTTCGTGAGGAGGCGCGGGGCAAGGCGAGGAATGAACCACCCGCCGTCGCGAAACTCCACGCGCGCGTTTTCCTCGCCCTTGTCCGCCGCGGGCGAGGCGCGTTTGCGGGAGCCCGTCTTGGCGGAGGCTTCCTCCAGCACCTTCGCCGCCTTGGGGGGCACTTTTTTGCCACCCTCCGCGGTCTTTTGCTTTTTCTCCGCCTGCGCCTCCTCCTCCTCCTCCTGCCCGCCATCGGCCTCACCGTCGTCTTCTCCCTCGTCTTCCTCTTCCTTTTTGATCGCCTTTTTCTTGCCTTTCGGGAGGGCAACGACTTTGCGTTTCTTGTCCTCTTCCGGGGCAGCCTCCTCGTCTTCCTCCTTTTCCTTCTCCTCCGCCTCCTTCTTCAGCTTGCGCTTCAAGGCCATCGTTTCCTTGCGCTTGCGCGTGGCCTCCTCCTTCACGAGGACCTTGTACAGGTCCTCGGGAATGTACGGAAGCTTGGCCTTGATGGTCGTGCCGCCGCACTTGTACGGGACCACGCATTCCACGACGCGCGTGTTCTTGGAGTCCAAAATGGTCTGCCGAACCGGGTCGCTCAAGGCCCAGTCAAAGAGTTTGTGCTGCACGTCGAGGGGAAACGTGTGCGCGTACGCGTCTTGCTCGATGAAGTAACTGCGGAAAAAGACAAACTTGCCGGTCTCCACGTTCATGGCGACCCCGTTGTACTTGCGGTCCGTGAGCTGCATGAGATCTTCCTTTGTCGTCACTTTGCTCATCTCGCACGGCCACACAATGAAGCAGTTGACCAGCGCTTCGTCGTTTTCCGGGAGCATGCAGGCCACGTTGTTGAGGACGTCGGGCTTCAGGTGCGTGACGGAGTACGCGGACAGGCCCTCTTGGAACCCGCGGTCCTCGTCTTCCATTTGCTCCTCCAGCGTGGGCAGCTTGGCGGCTTCCTCTTCGCTCAGGCGGTCCTCTTTCTCGTCGATCTCCTGTGCGGGGGGCATTTGCACGGGCTTGCCCGTGTCGGGGTTGGTGGCGGTCCAGGTCATAATCTTGCTCAGGCGTTTCTTCCACGTGGGGTTCGCGTCGTTGCTGGCCATTCTTGTCGGGTACGTGTCAAAGGAAGGAAAAAAGTTGCGAGGGAACAGTTTGTAAAGTTGGGTTACTGCACGGTCCGTATTTTACGCGCATCTTTACTCTTTTTCCGGGGAATCCCGCTGCAGTTCCACCCTCCAGGCGCTTCGATTCTTTTGCCCGGCATGAGCCGCGGGCGCAGGCGAGGGACGAACCAGGCGCCGCCGCGAAACTCAAACGGCGCCGAGGGGCTCTCGTCGCTTTCCGAGGACGAGGAAGAAACCACCCTGCGCTTGCGTTTGGTGCGGGCCAGAATTTTGTACAGCTCCTCGGGAACGTACGGAACCTTTGCCCTGATCCTCAGGCCCCGCTCAAGGAACGGCACAATGCAGTCAATGATGCACGTGTTCTTGGATTGCAAAATTTCTCGCCGCACGGGTTCCCTGAATGCCCACGAAAACAGCCGCACTTGCGCTTTCGAGCTCACAGTGCATAATATGTGATTGAGAGCATGCTCGTTGAAATGGTCAGTTGAATACGCAGAGTTGTTGCCCAGTTGCCCTTTTGCCGAAGGAATGCTGGGGTTGAATTTCAACTCGAAACCTTCCGAAATCGAAAGTGGTACTTCTTTCCCGTCATCCCCGGTTGTCGTCATTGTCAGCACTTTGTCGATCTGCCGCTCCCAGTTGCATTTGCTTGAGGAGGAGGAGGAGGAGGAGGAGGAGGAGGAGGAGGACATTGAGAGTGGGTTTATTCTTTTACCGCAAAGTCCCACTGGATGGACCCCACGTCCAAGCCCAGCGCGGGCAAAGAAAGCGAGTCGCCCGTTGGCTCAAGGAGAGTCGAGACAAACTCCGGGGCGCCCGTGTCAACGGACATCTTCACGGCTTCGCACCGGCGCGAGAGACCATGGTGCGCCTGCGCCATCTTGCCCAGCTCCATCTCGAGCGATGCGATGCGCCGTTTCTGCTGCGCGACCAGCGCCTGGGCCGCGTCAACGACCCCGTTCACCTCGCGCAACATGCTCTCGAGGGTCTCTTTGTCCTGCTCGGGCTCCTCGGCGCCCTCGTCCTCGTCATGCTGTTCCGCGCGCGCCCGCTTCTTGCCGGCCACGCGCTCTTGTCCCGCGCTCTGCCCGCCACCAAGGGCGGCAATGAGCTCTTGCCGGCGCGCGAGCGTTGCGGCGTACGCGTCGCGCGCGGAGGCGACGCGGGCGTTGCAATCTTTTTCGCCTTGCCCCGCTTTTTCCTCCGCTCCCAGCGCCTCTTTCCACGCGGCGCGCGCCTCCGCCACGTCCCCTCCCGCCCGGTCAAACTCTTCCACGGACCGCTCCAAAGCCGCGCTTTGCCGCTGCAAGGCGGCGGCCAGGCGGGAGCGGGCGTCGGCGGTTGCCTTGCCCGCAGCAACCACGCGTCCGCTCACTTCCTCCGCCTCCGCCTGCGCGGCCACAAGGTCTTCGTGCGCGGCGCACTCCGTTTGGCAGGCGTCGGCAAGCGTGGCAACGGTGGAAATGGACATTTTCTTGGCGGTGAAGGGAGCAAAGGGGCGCAGGAATCGAAAGTTGGGTTTACTTTTTTCCGCGCTTCAACGCCCTTTCCTGCTCGGCAAGGCGCCGATCAATCTCTTTCTGCTCGCCTCTCATGGCTTCGCATTGTCGAGAAACACTTTCCGCGACATCGTTCAATTGGCGAAGCTCCGCAAACGCGCTTTCCAGGTTGCGTTTCGCCGAACGCAGGTGAATTTTGCCCTGCTCGTTGCTCGTTGCAGTGCGGTTCCACGCGCCAAACTCGTCGATTGACTTGCCCAGGGCAACGCGCACCGTGACGGCGGCGAGGAGGCGGACGGGGCAGCGGGACGGGTGGCGTTTGTGCGAGGCGGCGTCGTGGCCCGAGGGAAACGTTGCCCTGCAAAACTCGCACACGCCCGTTTCGCGCTCCACAAACGGCGAGTGCTCGCGCTTTTGAAACGCCTCAAGGGCGGCAACAGTTTCGGCAAGGGACCCCGAGCCGGCTTGCATTACCCGGGCAAGCGCGCCCTCGTTGACGACGCCCCGGTGAAAAAGCGCCAGGGCGCGTTCAATTTCGTCGCCTTCCCCGCAGTCCTTGTCAATGTGCCCGGCGCCCTTGCACGCCAAACACGCGGACCCGCGCCCTATCGCGGCCACGCACCCGCTCGACAAGTCAATCTTGAGACCGCGCGTGGCTCCCAAAATGCTCCACACCCACCGCTCCCGCTCCCGCTCAAGCGCCTCCCTCTTGGTTCGCTCGTCAAAGGCAACAGTACCCGGGCTGGCGGGGTCGCTTGAATGCAAGTTCGCAGACACGATGGACACGTTGCCGAGGAGGTGCTTGCCCGCCGCCAAGCTTTCTCCGCCCGCGTCGGGAGATTCTAAGAACCGCTCGCTGTACGGGACGCAGTAGGAAACCATGGCGAAAAAAGGAGAGGAAAAAGAAAAGGACGAATCAAGGTTGGGTTACCGCGCCCCGTCTTCACTTGGGTCTTGCAGCAATTCTTGCAGCCGCGCCTCGTCCCACGCCACAGGGCGCCGCTGCGCAAACACCGGTGCCTTTGCCCGTTTTCTGTGAGGACCCTCAAGGAGCTCTTCCAGGGCGCGTTTGTTCGCGGCAAGGCGCTGCACCTGCTTCCCGACCGGGCCCTTCGTGGCCGGCGACGGAGGCGTCGCGGGCGCACGCTTCGGCGAGCCCGTTTCCGCGTTCACGCGCGCCTTCGCGACAATGCAGCCCTTCAGGATGGCCTTCACGTGGCATTTGTGGGAGGCCTTGCGGACGCGGGAGCGGCAGTCGCCACAAAAGTCCTTGCTCGCTTCGACCTGCGTCATTTGCTCGCTCCGCCGCGGGACGCTCGCGTCGGGGGATTCGCTGCTCGCCTTGCGAACGGCCGTAATGGCGGTGCGCGTTTTGTTCTCCGTGGTGCCAGGAAAGAGGGCGCCAAACAAGGCCTTCATGCGGTCGGCGTCGTCCGCGCACGCAAACAGCGCCTTCCTCGCGCAGTCTGCCTCCAGCTCCTGCGCGCACGGGACGTTCCGCATGGCGCACTCGTGCTCCCGCTCGCACCAGAAGCAGGCGTCGCCTTTCACGGCGGGCGCGGCTGCGTACGGGTGGCACGCTGGCGACGTCGACATTTTCGCGCGCTCCAGAATCTCGTCAAACTCCGCCTTCTCCTCCTCGTCGCCCTCCCCCTCCTCCTCTTCCTCTTCCCCGGTTTGAGGTTCCTGGCCGTCGGCGTCTTTCGTGAGAAGGCGAAGGCGGCGGAAAACGTCGGCGTCGAAGCATGCGGCTATGCGGAGGAGCCCATTTTGAGACTTTGCCACTTCCTCGCCCTCCGTTCCAGGGGCGACCCCCGCGGGCGCCGCTTCCAAAAGGGCGCGTCGTTTGTCGGCAGAGGCGCATGCAAGGCGAAAAATGTCAGAAAGAGAGGTCATCCGGAATGGTTTGGTTTACACACTTGCGTCGTCAGGGGACCAGCCGTCCGAGTGAAATTCTTCGTCTGACTCGGCGTACGCGTCCTTGCCCGAGCCCATGTCCCTCCCGGAAGCCTCCTCAAAGACAAGGCCCTGCATGTCGTACGCCAGTTGCTCGGCGGGCTGGTACGTTGGCGACGTTGGACTGTACACCCCAGGTGCCGCTTCGACGTTTGCGGGAACGTTTGGCGAGCTGGGACTGTACGCAGGAGAAGACGACCCGTACGCTGGTGATGACGGGCTGTATGCAGGAGACGACGGGCTGTACGTTGGCGAGGACGGGCTGTACGCGGGCGAAGACGGGCTGTACGCGGGCGAAGACGGGCTGTACGCGGGCGAAGACGGGCTGTACGCGGGAGAAGACGGGTTGTACGCGGGCGACGAAGGGCTGTACGCGGGAGAGGCAGGGCTAAAGGCGGGAGAGGGCGCGTACGAGGGCGAGTAGAGGGCTTGAAACGACGGCGGCGACGATGAAACCCGCTGGTGCTCGTCGACAACGCGCCGAATTGCCTGCTGCGTCTCCTGCGCGGCGGCCTGCGAGATTTCCATGAAGCTCACGAAACGCTCGGGACCAGGGCTAAACGTGCCAACCCCGGGAGAATCAAACCTCGCCGGGGAAGCCCAGGAGTCCTCTTCGTGCTTGGGCATGCCCATGGAAATTTGCGGCAACGGGGACATTGTTGCCCGCTTCAGGCGCCGAGTTTCCTTGAGCTCCTCCGCCCTTTCAGCCGCCGCCTCGTCGGGAACTTCAATGCCCTCGCGGATGGCGTCCGTGTCCAGTATGACGGCGCACGCGTTTGTGCCAAGGCGCGGCACGAGCCCGCCAACGTAAATTGCCGCGGCAGGCGAGACAATGGGAACGCGGGTCCCGTTCACGGCCGCCTTACGCAGCGTTTGCGCCTGTTGCTCGTACGACGCCTGCATGAGGACGTCGTCGCGCAGGGCTGCCATGTCGGCGTACTTGAAGCTCGTGTACGCGCCCGTGCTGAGCATGGTGTCGGCCATGAGGGCAATGTGGTGCCTGTCCACGTAGCAAGACCCGCTCGCGACCATCTCCTCAAACTCCCGCACCAACACGGTCCGCGCCGCCTCGACGCCCATCACGGAGCAGGCTTTGTGGACCATGTTTGTCGTCGTCCTCCGCTGGTCGCAGCTGCCCATGGAGAGCACGTACCGCAGGTCGGTCGTGGCAACGTCCAGCGCGACCTCGCGCTCCTCGCGCACGGCGCCCGTCCCGGTGTCAAAGGCGCGCCTTACAACCTCGCTCATGCTCACGTTCCGCGTGTCGGGAGGCCCGCTGATGCGCACTCCCCGCAGGGTTTCCGCCATTTCCTTGAGCGCCTCGCACTCGTCCACGGCAAGGAGCGCCTCTTTTTCCGACTTTGCCTTGCACGAGTACGCCTTGCACATGCGCGCGCGAATGCGCAGCGGCGTCGTGCCCTCGGCAAGGGAAGGGTCGCCAACGTGGACCAGGTACGCGCCGGAAAGGGGCCCCCGGGCGAGGTCCTCCTCAAGGCGCATGGGCGTGACCCCGCTCGCCTCGAGCCACCTCGTGTGCAAGTGGAGGGTGCAGGCAAAGTTGCTCAGGCACCGGCGCCCAAGGACACCTTTCCACGGGCACGCGCTCTCTCCCACGCACGCGGGCGTGACGTTGTCGCCCCACTCGTCGCGGTGCCCCGTTTCGTCGCCTTTTCGCTTCCTTCCCGCCTGCCCCGCGCGGCTTCCCGGCACCTCAAACTGCTCGTCCAACGACCACCGGTCAACCTCGTCCTGCGGGGCCCCGTGCGGGGTGAGGTGCAGTCCGGTGTCGCCCCAGCGCTGCTCGCGGACAGGGTGGTAATCAATGGTCACGTCGCGAATAAATGACCCCATGAGGCGCGTTTCCAGCTCCCTCTGCAACGGGACAAGGGCCGCGTAGTGGGCGCGTTTTCGCACCCACCGCGCCGTCCGCGTCTCCTTGCCGGGGCACGCGTCTTCGCACCGTTTGCGGACCACATCCAGGAGCGCCTGCTCGTTGCGGACGTTTCTCGCAAACGCGCCCACGCGCAGCCCCTGCTTCGCCGCCTTTTCCCGGACCACGCAAACCAACTCGCCCATGTCGGGCGGCAGGGTTTCGCGAAGCGGGAACGAGCCTTTCACCCGGACAACCGCGCTCCCGCCACGCACGGCGACGGTGTGGGCAAAGAACTGGCCGAACACGTCAAACACCCAAAGGGTTACCGCGCACGAGACGACTTCGCCCGGCAAAAAGGCGACGGCCGGCTCCAAGCCGCACACAAACGCGTCGGCGCCCCTTGCCGTGAGCACGGGCGGGGCGGTGTCGACGGGGCAAAGGCGCAGGAGCCTCGTCAAGTCGTACACGGTTTCGTGGGGCATGGCCATTGTCGGCACGCTTTCAACGCACGCCCAGTTCGCCCGCCAGGCCGCTTCCGCCTTGTCCGCGAGGTTGGCCCGCAAAAACGTGCGAACAACGGGCGTCTTTTGCTCTTTGCTTGCCAGAATGAGCTCGTTGCACCGGTCAACGCCGCCAATCTTTGACGCGGTAGTTCCGGCGGCGTGAAACGAGTTGAGGGTCATTTGCGTGGTCGGCTCGCCCATGGACATGGCCGCCACCGCCCCGACGGCTTCCCCGGGCTGCACGCGCGCCTCCGCGTAAGCGGCTTCCAGGCGCAACAAAAGCTCTTGCAGCGCCCCGCAGTCGCTCGGCATGGCCCACTTTCCCACAATTTGTCTGCTGTTCACCCAAACGCGCGCCTCGCACTCGTGCAGCTGGTCCGGAAACAGGCGCGAGCGGGTCATGCGCGAGAACCACTTGTTCAACAAGGCGGCGCACTCGCTGGCGCTGACGACGCCTGGCGTTTCCGGGCTCACGCTGCCCCATGGCACCTCCTTGTCCGCTGCAAACACGCGATCCGGGGGGCAAAGCCCTTCAAAGACGGACCGCACGCTTCCCGTTGTGCGGAGCGTGGTGCCGTCGCGGTCGGCAAAAATGCACGCACGGAGCACGTCAACGGCCCGGGCAACGGCCGTGCCCTCTTCCCGCAAGGCGGCGCACAGTTGGTTGTCGCGCCAAAACAGCCGCTCGCGCACTTGTTTGTCGCTCCATTCCGTGGCCGGTGCAAACGGTTTCCCGCGCACTTTGGCGGGGTTGGCGCCGTACGAAAACTGGATGACGCGGTTGTTGGTGTTGCGCACGGTGCCGTCGTAGGCAACGACAAGGTCAACGACGCCCTTCATCATGCGCCGCTGCAGGTACCCGGACTGCGCCGTGTTGAGGGCGGTGTCAATGAGCCCTTGCCGCCCGCCGCGGGCGTGCGAAAAGAAAGCCCACGGGTCAAGGCCGCCCACGAAACTTTGCTGCACGAACCCGCCCTCGCAGGCGCCGGGATAGGAGCGTGTAAAATGCGAGGACGCGCGAAAGCGAGACCAGGCAATGTCCCGCCCGTACACGCTTCGCGTCAACGATCCGTTCAGGCGCATGCTCACGGGGGGCGGCGCCGGCCCAAGGGACACGTGGTTGTCAACGACCCGCGCCCCTTTGATCATTTGCCCGCCCACCATGACGGCCATTTGGGCGAGGGTTGTCGTGTTCCCTTTGCTCCCCGCCCGCAGCATTTCCACGGTTGCGTTTGGCACGCGCCACAGGCGCCCCTCAACCACGCGCAGCGTTTCCTCGGCGCACGTGTCCCGGGCCTTGTCCTGCCGCGTGATGATGAACCGCTCGGTTTCAATGATGTTTTGATCGAGCGCCACTTCGGGGTGCGTGGGGCCCCCGCGCCCCGCCGAGACGGACTCGCTCCCGGCGGCGGGAAGGGCCCGCTTGCGAATGCGCCCGGCAACCTCGTCAACCGTGCGCCGCACGGCGCTCCCGATGCTCACGTTCAGCTGGCAGTTTTCGCACATTGGGCGAAACGTTTGCGATGGGGCAATTTCGAAGCAAGGCTTGCGCTGCGTGGTGACGCGCGGGCAGAGGAGGGAAACGTCGCCAATGCCAATGCTGAACCCGCGCTGCAGCAAAAACTCGGCGCTCAGGGTTTTGAGGGAGTTGAAAAACGAGGCAACCGCCAAGTACCGGGCCTCGCCGTCGCTCCCGTACGCGGCGCTTGTGGCAATGGCGTGCTGAAAGGAGCCCCCGCTTGCGCCCACGGTCCGTTTGCAGAGGCGCCCGGAAATGAGCTCGCCCCGCACGACAATGACCGTGTCGTCGCGCGCCGAGGCGGGCGTGTCCACGGCAAACGTTTCTTTCCCGCGCAGCTCCGTCAGGGTTTCCGGAAACGCGCACGAGATGAGCTGCTTCCCGGTCCACAAGGCAACCGGCCGCACGATTGCCGGGCGCGGCAGGTCCGTCGCGGAAAAGGTTACCTCCACCCCGCCCATGCCCTCGCACGCCGCGTTCATCATGAGCTGCATGGCCTCGTCGCGCGCGAAGAACTGGTCGCGCCGGGACATGAGCCGCATGGCAAGGAGCGAGTCTTGGACGAGGCCCATGCACGGGGCGCCTTTCGCCGGCAAAAGGAGCTGCTGCACGGAGCGCATAAGCGTTCGCGCCTCCGCCTGCGCCTGCAGCGTTTGCGGGACGTGCACGTTCATCTCGTCCCCGTCAAAGTCCGCGTTAAAGGGCGCCGTCATGGACAAGTTAAAGGCAATCGTTTTCCGCTCCTGCCGAACCACCGTGAGCGCCTGCATGCTGGGCCCGTGCAGCGTGGGCTGGCGGTTCAAAATGACAATGTCCCCGTCGCGGAGGCGCCGCTCAACGATTTGCCCCACCTCCAAGAAGTCCCCGACCGTGTGCGGGTTGCGGCGGAGGTCCCGCCGGCTTTTGCCGTCTGCCGAAAAAACGCTCCGCGTGCTCATGTGCTCCGTCACCACGCACATGGCTTCCCGCATCAGCTCAATGCGGTTGCGCGGCGTGACGCGTTCCGGGACCGTGAGGACGTCGCACATGGACGCCGGCAGGGCGACCGCACCAAACGGGATGCCCGGGTCGCCCGTGATGACGGTGCGGGCCGTGAAATCAACGCGTTTCCCCATGAGGTTCCCGCGCACGCGGCCCCGTTTGCCGTTCAAGTTGGTGGCAAACGAAATGGAGCTTTTTTCGGCCGAGTCCAGCTTTTTGCGGGGCACCTCCTCGGGAGCGCGCCCGGCGGAGCTTGCGTCCATGGTCCAGTGCACGTAAAACTGCAGGGCCGCGTACTTGTCGAGCGTGTGCCGCATGCCGTACGTCATTTCCAGGAACGACGTGAGCCGCGAGGGGGCGTTGCTTTGCGTCATTATGGCGCGCAGGGTTCGGGCGGCAAAGAAAATGTCTTGCAGCTTCTGCGTGAGGGCGTGCGTGGAGGAGGCCTTTCCTTGGTGCATGTGCGTCGGGCGAACGCACGGGGGCGGGACCGGCAGCACGCGGAGCACGAGCGAGTCCAAAAACTGGCGCGCCTTCTGCACGTCGCCCGAGAACATGCCAAAGTCGGCGGCCAAGGACTCGGGGCGCACCCGGGCAAGGGCGGCTTCCGCCCGGAGCGCGGTTACGGCAAGGGTTTTGTTGGCAAAGTCCGTCCGTTCCGCGCCGGGCAAAACGAGCGAGGGAAACTCGGCGGTAATGTGGAACCAGGACCCGTTCTCCGTGCGCCGTTTCACCGTAATGAACGGAAGCATGCGCTTGCACCCGTTCACGCACATGCGCGCCTTGTCACCTGACACGCGCGCGGCCGTGTACATGATTTTGAGGCGCTCCAAATCGGTGAACGCACGCGACAGCTCTTCCCGCACGCGCGTCATTTTGGCCGGGGTAACGAGGGAGGCGCCGCAGTTCCAGCAAAACGACGCCAGCACCTTCACGGCGGCGTCTTCCGAGGTGGGCGTGAACACGGGCACGGGGAGGGTCATGTGGCCCATGTGACCCGGGCACTCTCCCGAAAAGGCGGGGCCGTCGGCGGGCGAAAAGGAGAGGACGTCAGGGCTGCGAAAGACCCCGTGGCAGGTAAAGCAGGGAAAGTCTTCCGAGACGGCGCCAAGGCGCTGGTCAAGAAGCCCCCCGTCAACGGGGCCTTTTGCGCCCCACACCGAGTCGGTTGTCACTTCCATGGAGCTCATGCTTGCAATGTCCTCGTTGGAGAGCAAAGAAAAGGCGACTTCGCGCACGCGGCCGGGCAGGCAGGAGGAAAGGCGAAACATGCCGGGCGAACGATAAACGGTTTTACGCGCCGCTGCCTCGTAAATAATGGTTTGCAAAGAAAAAAACTGGACGCGGCAAGCGTTGCAACGCCTGTGGGACGAGTTTCTGAGGGCGCACGCGCACATGAGCGAGGTGTACGCGTCGCAAACGCGCGCCGCCTTGTACGGAACAAACGGGCCCATCAACAAAACGCTGGAGCCTGCCTTTTTCCACACCGAGACCGGCCTCCATCACGGCGTCGACGAGCTTGGCATTGTCTTCCGCGCGAAGCTGACGATGGAGAACGTCATGGACTGCGGGGCGGCGGGCATGGCCGCAAAATGCCACCTCCTCACGCAAGAACACCCCGGCCCGCGCGCCATTTTGGTCCGCCCGTACGAAGACGGCCTGATAATTGTGGGCTTTGCAAAAGTAAACACGGCTTTCACTTAAACGTTTGCCTGGGCAAAGTCGTCGTCTTCGTCGTCGCCGGACGCGTTCCCGTTGTCTGGCTCCAGCGCCCCGGCAAGTGCCGCCTCGTCAAGGCTGGCCGTCCCCTCGCCGGTCGTTGCCCCGGGCTGGCGACCGGCAAGCGTCGCCCGCTTTTTCTTGTACGTAACCTCCTTTGGGCCGCGCGAGTCTTCCCCGTAGTACAGCCAGCGAACCATGTCCATGTCCTTGGGGAGCAGCGTTTTCCGGGCCGCATCAGTGTCGTTTGACCCTCGGTGCATGGCCAGAGCTTGAGACTTATTGAAAAGCTCCGTCAAGTACTCTTCCGCGTGCTCCTGGAGCTCGTCAACGGCGGTTCGCTTCCAGCGAATTTGCTCGCTGAACTCCTGCCCGGTCTGCCGCACCATTCGCATGAAATGCGCCTTTGGAATGTTGAACTTGGTCCGTTCCTTTGCAAGTTTGATCGTCCGCAAAATGTTCTTCTCCTGCTTTGACACCTTTTTCGCCTTCTTCCGGATCACGCCGGGCTCCTTCTTCACGGGCAGCTCGTCCTTCGCGCTCTCCAGCTCTTTGCGGGGCACCCCGAGCTTCTTCGACGGGTTCAGCATCTTTTGGCGGACCATTGCAAGGGAATGAACGAAACAGAGGCAACAACTGTGCTTTGACACGGCGGGCGCGGAACAAAATCATATACAACCGGAACCGCAACAAAACGCACTCGATCAAGTACGCTGGCGCGCGTGAACAAAGCTGGTGCCGCAGTTTTTTCATTTCCAAGCACAATGCGTAACGAAACCAGCGTCCAATCGTCTCACCATCTACCGTATATGTGAACTTCGCGGAAAAATGCATGTTCACACATACGGTAGAATCTACCGTATGTGATGAAAGTCCGAAAAAAAAAGTTGATGATACTCAGGGTCGAGGTACGTCACATACGGTAGATTCTACCGTATATGTGAACATTGAAAAATCGGGGGGGTTGGGCTGGACTTGACCGCCGGCCGGATACCCCCTCCCACCGACCACTCCAAGTGGTGACGTCATCACTTCCCAGAACGTGCCTCCAAACGTGCCTCCAAAACCCGATCACCATCTACCGTATGTGTGAACTCGGGAAAAAATGCATGTTCACACATACGGTAGAATCTACCGTATGTGATGAAAGTCCGAAAAAAAAAGTTGATGATACTCGTTGTCGAGGTACGTCATATATGGTAGATTCTACCGTATGTGTGAACATTGAAAAAATGGGGGGGTTGGGCTGGACTTGCACCGTCTACCGTATGTGTGAACTTGGGCGACGAAAGGTACAAGCCCAAGAGGGGCGGGCACTCTGGCGACAGTGACCGCAACATTCGATACCTCGTTCTGTGTGGATTCGACGATGCCATCTTGCACGACGAGTGCGGGTACGCAAGTCACGGTTGGATGACACAGCACCCTCGCGCCAAGCCATTGAAATGAGCCAGCGGATGCGCGCTCGCGTGGACAAGACGGTCTTGTACACGGACATGGGGTGGAGCACCGGCATGAAGGAGTTTTGCCGTGCAATTATTGACGGAAAATCGTACGAGGCCTTTCTGGAATAAAGTCGCGCCTTCCACCCCTGCCATCATTCTCTCGTCGGAGGGCAAGGCCGCTTCAAATGTGCTGCAAACACGGTAATCTTGATGCAAATTACAGATATGAACAAAAAAAATGCCCCACCATCTATCGTATGTGTGAACTCGGGAAAAAATGCATGTTCACACATACGGTAGAATCTACCGTATGTGATGAAAGTCCGAAAAAAAAAGTTGATGATACTCGAGGTCGAGGTACGTCACATACGGTAGATTCTACCGTATATGTGAACATTGAAAAATCGGGGGGGTTGGGCTGGACTTGGCCGGCCGACGGATACCCCCTCCCACCGACCACACTAAATTTCGTCACCCGCCTCACGTTAGTGAATCCGTACTTTGTGTAAAAAATAATTACGATTTTGACAGCGTTTCAAGTGCACTGTCCTCCAGCGTGGTAGGTGCAAAAATTGAGAACACAACTCATCCGCAACACAACAAGGACACGATAATGAGACAATACAATCCATTGTGACCCCGTGCAAAGGAAACCACTTGCAACGAGACAGCAGTTGCTGCGTTATTTTTTTTTTTTCGTTTTTTAATTTTTCGTAAACGACTTTTTGAAAAGACTATAAAAGAATTTTTTTGCTCTTTGATTAGTTTAGGCTTCCACATATCCGGACTTTTGGAGGCACGTTCCCAGAAGTGGTGACGTCATCACTTGGAGTGGTCGGTGGAGGGGGTATCCTGCCGGGCGACCAAGTCCAGCCCAACCCCCCCAATTTTTCAATGTTCACACATACGGTAGAATCTACCGTATATGACGTACGTCGACCCTGAGTATCATCAACTTTTTTTTTCGGACTTTCATCACATACGGTAGATTCTACCGTATGTGTGAACATGCATTTTTCGCATTTTTTTGCTGCGTTAGTGGTGTGAATCATTTACAGATACCCACAAAATGCAGCGATCCTCAGTGAAAAGGCGTAAAAGGATAAAACATGTCGATTTGAAGGGTGAGCAATGGGCGAGGGTGTGAAAATATTTGCATTTTTTGTGTTGGCTTTTTCATTTCATTTTTGTCGCTGAACCGTCCAGTGTCCGTTGCTGCGCAGTTCCGTTTACAACGTTGCGATGCAAAGATCGTGAATACACATGGTGGATTTACCGTGGAAATACGCTCTGAGAAGTGATGACGCCACCACTCAGAGTGGCCCTCTGCGGAGGGGTCGTTCGCCCAAGTTCACACATACGGTAGACGGTACAAGTCCAGCCCAACCCCCCCGATTTTTCAATGTTCACATATACGGTAGAATCTACCGTATGTGACGTACCTCGACCTCGAGTATCATCAACTTTTTTTTTCGGACTTTCATCACATACGGTAGATTCTACCGTATGTGTGAACATGGATTTTTGCCCAAGTTCACACATACGGTAGATGGTGATCGGGTTTTGGAGGCACGTTTGGAGGCACGTTCCCAGAAGTGATGACGTCATCAACTTGGAGTGGTTGGTGGCGGAGGGGGTATCCTGCCGGGCGACCAAGTCCAGCCCAACCCCCCCGATTTTTCAATGTTCACACATACGGTAGAATCTACCATATGTGACGTACCTCGACCTCGAGTGTCATCAACTTTTTTTTTCGGACTTTCATCACATACGGTAGATTCTACCGTATGTGTGAACATGCATTTTTTCCCGAGTTCACACATACGGTAGATGGTGATCGGGTTTTGGAGGCACGTTTGGAGGC